>Ga0180431_10005209_pt1 | contig 15919 bp, 17 predicted proteins | sample SS_ome_11_FD_132459 | JGI IMG/M metagenome (GOLD analysis project Ga0180431, IMG submission 132459) | Hypersaline lake sediment archaeal communities from the Salton Sea, California, USA - SS_1_MS_1 metaG | ecosystem: Environmental > Aquatic > Non-marine Saline and Alkaline > Hypersaline >... | reverse complement strand
TATTTTCGGCAGATATTGCTCGAGAACAAACGAACATACCACGACAAGGTCAACCACCGGATTATCGGTCCAGCCGCACGGGTTGTGGCCGATGCGATCAGCAACATCCTGAGCCAATACGGTGTCGAATATTATTACGCACCGGACGAGGATAAGGATGGCGTCTTCAAGATCGCGTGTAATTTCTTCTACGCACCGCCAGTGGTGGTTGGTAGGATGGCGATTGCACTAGATGGCCTAAACGGCCATGATACACGTAACTTCAGCAAGAGAGATCGCAAATACTACGCCTTCAATCGCAAGCTGAAGAAAATAGGCATCGATGTCACGTGGACCAGAACTGGCATAGAAGTCAGGGACACCAACAAAGAGATCAGATGCCTGGAATTCGACCTGTCCTCCGCACAGGAGGTTCAACTGGTTAGTAACGTCATCGGCACGCAGAATGGCGGCGATGACGATACATTAGACACCATCAAACAGTTGGAGCAACGCGACATGTATCCAGATCAGGGCGTGCCAGCTATTGACGGGCACGATGTGCTAGTTGCTGTCAGAGACAGCCTGAACGATAACGCGCAGAAAGTCTTCGACCTCATCACTGGCGGCGTGGTCAGTGACGGTGAGGGAATTTACGAAGAATTCGCTGAGCAATTCCCAGATTCGGTGCGAATGAACCACGGCATACCGCGCCAGAACAAAATGGCGGAGTTCTTGTGCTGTAGCACGAAGGACATACAACGGTGCCGTGCTGATATCAAGGCACAAATGTTCGCACAGGGTGTGCAACCTATTTAGGACTCTTTGAACTCGCGAAGAATAGCCCGGATCTCGTCATCCGGCAAGTTGTTCTTCGCGAGATTTACCCATTTGCATACTAGCTGCGTATTTATTGGTGTATATCCAGCATTTGAATCTACGCGATCTAGACTTATGGTCCTTGGGTTATTGAACTCGTAAGTCATTGGCATGTCTGATATGGCACACCTGCCACCCTGTTTATCCCACAGGTTAAGTGTTTGATCTAGTGTTATAGTGATAATGTGCTTGTTTAGGTTATTTATTCGCTGTTGCGATCGACCATCAAGATTCCTGGCTGCACGCTTGGCCTTCCTGCATTTGTCTCTGTAAGCGGCTGCGATGAAGTTCTGCGGTGATGATTGCGTTCTATTCCTTTGGCCTTCCCTATACTGCCTTACTTTCTCTGGGTTCTTTTTAATCCAATTATCAATAGCTTCCTTGTTACGGGATTTGTTGGCCTCTTTCCATTCCTTGACCTGTTGTCTCTCACATTTAATGCATGTCCTTCTGTTACCAATAAACATTACATTACCGCGTGCCTGGCCGCATTTCCTACAACAGTTCGCGCATAGTGGTGCCTTCCCACGTCGTAGTTCAGTACCTAGTATCGGTCTAGTATTACCACATTGACACTGGCACAGCCAGGCGGCTGCCGATACACGAGTTTCAGCACGCTCTACAACAGTCCAACTACCATAGGTATTTCCCACTTCGCTTTTGACTGACATAACAACCTCCACACTATATTTGTGTGGCGGCGTCTTTTTTACACGCCATGGCCCGAGCGTGTAAAGAAGGATTGAGCCATGTTGCTGCCGCCGATTTGCGGGCGGCGCATTGTGAGTGGCATGATCTTGGGCGACAGATTTAGATAGCCGCCCCTGTGAGACTCAAGAATCCTAGTGACGAAGTGGATAAGGCGTTTTGGTGTCGTCTGCCTCGTAGCCATCTGGTCCTCAGCTATAACAACACCACGTTGTAGCTGCAGGGCCAGCTGCTTTAGACCGGTATGATATGTCTCGCCAAGGTATATCCGCTGGTGGCCCAAAATAAACAAATTCCACCCTAGTTGTGCTGTATCGCACATCGGATCGATGTTTTGAGCGTGTGGGACCACTTCTATCTTATCCACCATCTCCGGGATAACCATCGGCATATCCTGGACCATTGGTGGATAAATTAACTGGTCGAAACACTCATAGCCCTTGTTGCTGAAGTATCTGATGAGCAGTCTTCTAGCAACGTCACCGTTGAGGGCATGTCGGAAGTCATCAACAAACTTTGGGTCCATATAATATATTTTCTCCACGTATGTCAGATAATTTCTTGGCCAGTATAGTGTCTGATTTGAACACACTATATAATATACCAATGGCCGCATCGCGTATCTGGCGCACCCGTTCCTTTGTCAGGTGTAAATGCCTACCTATATCCTTCAACCTCAGTCTCGACCCACCTATTCCATAGTATGATTCTAGAATATACCGCTCGCGATAATTGAGATGCTTGTTCATGGCCATCAACAATTGCTCAATTTCTTCTGATGGTGGTTCATCGTCATAACATGGGATTTCGAAACCACAGTTCTCTTGCAGTGTGTCTAATGCCATGACCTGTTTATTTGGCTCACGCTGCAGGGCTAAGTCGACTATCCTGTAGGTCCACTTGTCACGCATAAATGCTGGACCATGTTCGTTCAGGTACTCTGCTATGTCGTTTGGCTTTGGGTTTGTGACTCCGTTGGCGAGGCAGGCGGTGCGTGCTCTTATGACCCAGTTTATCCTATACGACATGGATCGTCCAAGACTGACGGGTTGCTGGTTATAGATTGCTTCCTTCATGTGAGTGGCGATGACTATTGATGCCCATGTGCTGAACCTGGTGCCTTTCCCGAATTCCCATTTATCAATAGCGTGAAATATTGCCATATTCCCGACAGAAACTAATGATGAGGCGGGAACACCGCGACCTGAGAATCTTATCGCACATTTTACGATTAGCCTAAGGTTCCCCTCTATTATCGCGTTGCGTATGCCGTCTAGTGTCTTCCTATGCATCTGAAGTTTAGCGGTATAGAAGACATATCTCTGTCTCAACTTGCGGTGTTTGGCGGCTCGTATTTTGTTTGATTCTTCAAGCCGTTCGCAGATCTCTTTGTAGCGCTTGTGCTTTTCTATTGCCTCTTCATATTCGGCTTTTAGTGTATGATAATTGCGTAGGCGTATCTTACATATATCCCACGGCATTACCGGGTATGTATTAATATCCCGGAAGTATGTCTTCCCGATATCCTTGCCTAATATCTTCATCTAGCGTCTGCTAGTAGAGAAAACCTGTCAGACCTCTCCACGACTAGCTGGCGTGGGAATACGTCACGGAAACACTTATTGTGCGATATAATAAATATCGATTCAAAGCGAACCGCCAGGTTATTTTTAATTATGCTGATGAGTGCTTGAACGCCTGAGGCGTCAAGACCTTTGTCCGGCTCATCTAGCACTAGAATGTTACACTGCCTACCATGAATCCCCTCGTGTAGATCAAAGACAGCGAACATGAACGAGATGTCTGTGCGGCATCTTTCGCCACCAGACTGCATATTATACCCCCATAAATTACTAGTCAGCGCCAACGAATCGGTAAGACTGATTCTGACGTCAAGACCAAACGTCTCTAGGTAGTGGTTGAGCCTAGAGTTAAAATATGGTCTGTGCTTACCTATCAGGAAACTCTTAATCTTGCGTCTGTCGCTGTACGCGCGATAGATATAGTTGTAGTGTTTGTAAATTAAGTCGAATCCCTTTAGGTCACGCTCAGCTTTTTCAGCTTTTGCCTCTTCTGCTAGGATGTCTTCTGCCAGACTGTCGATCACCTTCTTGTGCAGGTTTGGCTCTTGTAGTACCCGACCAGCCTCCTCTCGGGCTTTATTCGCAGCTTCTACTAGCGTAGACTTTTGACCGTTCTTGGCTTCTGCTTCAGCGACGGTGAATTCCGGTTTGTTTTCGGCTATCTTATCATCGATAGCATTAACTGATGCCTTTGTACTCTCTATCTCTGCGTTGATTTCCTCGATCCTTGCATCGACCTCGGCGTGCATTCGTTGGCATTCGTCGGTGGCGGCTTCCTTTGCCACCTCGAGTTCTGCTTTTGCCTGCTTCTTTTGTGCCTCTAGTTCGTCATCTATTTCTTTGCACTTTAGTGCCTTCTTCGATTTTATGTTGCTAATTTCTGCTTCACTGGCCTGGATCGCACCAGTGCATCTGTCGACCTCGTTTTTGTGGTTGTCTATATCGCTGTTAAGTGGCCCTAGTTTACTGTCTACATGGTCGTGTTTAACTTGCTGTTCGCATTCTAAACAGATACCACCGCGTTTCCCTTCCCACTTGTCGACCAATGCAGTCAGATTTGCTAGCTTGCCGCTCGCTGATGCTAGTCGCTCTTTATCTTGATTTTGGGTATCTCTTGCTCGTTCGATCTCCCTATCGGCTAGCTCGACAGAGACTCGCCTTTCCTTTCTATGGTCTTCCTCTAGGGTTCGCACTTTTTTGTTGTGGCCACTATCTAGGTTAGTGCAGGTACGTTCAAGTGCATTGTGTAGAGTAGCCCTTTTCCTTTCTAGACTAGCCTTTTCATCTTCAAGGCTGCGCATTTTGACAGTCAGCCCGGCAGACTTTTCCTTGATCTTGTCAATTATGGCCCATTTTTTCTTTAATTTAGCAACATTTATCTGCTCACAATCTTCGGCTTCGGCTTCGTACTCCTCGGCCTCCTCGATCTTGGCATTTCTCTGCTCAAGCTGCTTCGCTTGGAATTTTTCTGATAGTTCTAGTGCTTGTTCCTGCTGCTCACGTAGCTTGTCCGCTGTGTGCTTGATACCTTCTAATTGTGTGCGGGTCTTCTCTTGTTCTCTATCAACGCGATCTCGCTTCTCTTTAGCGATAGATGCATAGATACTTAGACGGTCTATCCCCATGATCCTCTCGAGGATCTGCTTGCGGGACTGGTCACCCATCTCCAGCCATGGGCGTTTATACTGGTTGAAGAACATGGAGCGTGTGAATATGTCGAAGTCAAATTTCAACTCACGATCTAACGCCCGTTGTTGGTTTGTGTTTGTGGACAGAGTACTCCTTATGACATCGTCGCCGCCTCGTTGTAGGATTAGCTCTGTGTCACCGCTCCTAGTTCGTATACGTGTCAGGACGTCTCCGTTTTTGAATGTTAGCGAGACATAGCAGTCGCCATCGGAGAACCAGCAGAGGACATCGTTACCCTTAGAATCGTACATCGTCCTGCCGGACAAGCACCACAACACTGCCTGCGTAAGCGACGATTTCCCGGCACCATTGGAATTGGTGTCTGGGTTGTCTGAGTCGAGAATATTGCCTGTAATGAAACACTCTTCCATTTCAGACAAGTCTACGATTGTATCGTAGTTGCCCCAACTCATAAAATTGCGTATGAGAACTGATTTTAGGTCTAGCATTACCAGCTGATATTCTTGTCGAAGATGTGTGTGTGTATCGGGCTATCGTTCGGCGACGTGAAACTAGACGACACTGTAATGTTGCCGGTTGAGTAGTCGTAATCTCTCAGCATGGCCCCGAAGCCGCGATAATCTATCGTTCTCCCTTCGAGAGCCAACTCAATATCGTTCTTCGGAGCCGAGATGTCAAATGGGAACAATTTCATAGCCGCAAGGCGTGCTATGATCATGATGAGGGCTTCATTGGTATCAGAGAAGCCGAATAGGTGCACTTGACGCCCATTGACAGAAATCTTGCAGACACCAGACTTGATGACCCGCTTACCATCCACACGATTTTCTTCAGACAGTTCGACCTTAACGCAATGTTCGTGTCCTTCGAAATCGTATGTGGTGTTGTTTGGCAGCTTGATGCGGGCCGTGTCTTTGTCTAGATCGCCCTCAACCACTCCCACCGGTATGCTTTTCATCGGCCTTTCTCCTTTGACGTCGTCGTATAATAGCCCAAACATTTAGCGCGACTATTACTATAATAAATACGACGAAGAAAAGACCTGGAGCAATACTACCTCCTAGCCAGCTCCAGACAGCACAGCCCACGCAGGCCAGAATCCAAAATAGCATACGCGACAAGTCATAACGATTCATGGGTACCAAATCTCGCCGTTGTACAAGTTGGGTATATCGCCACCTACGGTGCCTGACCAGAGTTCATATTCGACCCCGGCCTTATCTAAAATATATCTGCCTAGTTCTACCAATTCCTGCCATTGGTCGTTCCTGCCAGCCGTCTTCTCGACTGCTTCTTTGTGTGCGATAACGCAATCAACACCAGCAAGAACAATATTCTTGGCACATTCATTGCAGCACGCCCATGGACAGATGAGAACCGAGCCAACGGTCTCGATGTTCATCCTTGCGGCCTTCAGGATGACCGCCTGCTCGGCATGTGCGATGACCTTGTATTTTCTTGGTCTACGCCAGTTCTCCTCATCGTCATCCATGCTTGGGTGTGGCATCCTATTCGCGTCTACTAGGACAAGGGATTGGTCGCGCGGCAGCAGAACGGCACCATTCTTAGTGCTCGTATCAGTTGAACGCTCTTCGGCCTCTAGGTAGGCCAATCGCATAAATGTTTTGATGTCCATGATCTCGTCCAATGTTATCATCTGTGACGAAGCCTCGGTGCATACTTACGTATGACGTCGATAGACAGTTTGCGCTGATGATGATGTATGGGTTGACTCCGAGAGTCGGCAGTCAGCACTTTGGTGATTAGATTAGATTCCCACTCGAGAAGATCGAGCCCATTATCATTAATGGTTGTTAGCCATCTGATGATGTCCTTGTACGTCATCTGGTATAGCGGTTGTTGTGCCAATCTTCTGCCTTGCTGGGTCTATTGAGATGAAAAGTGTGCATTCGCTGATCTCATCATCCTTGAGGCCATTCCAGCCTTCATGCGGATCATGGACGCATTCTGCACCAAAACCAACAACTGCGTGCGGGATTCCATTCTCACCTTTCCCACCAAGTATACAATAGCACGGTGGGGTGTCCTTATAATCTTTGAATTCTACCGGCATCAGGATATAGCCGTATGGTTTGGCCCAGTTGTTGATAATTTCCCACCATTTTTCATTGTCTGCCAGTATATCTGGCACTTCGGATAATTCTACTTCTAGTACGCTAGCGATGCACGCTAGTATACAATTACCCTTTGGCTTGCCGAATCGTGTTTGGTAAACCTTCTTCATGATCCAAAGTACTCTTCTATCATGTTGACAACATATTGTTGTTGGTGTTCATTCAACTCTGGAAATACTGGCAGCGACAATATCGTCTCGCAGACACTTTCGGCTTTTGGCAAGTCACCAATGGTATACCCAAGGTGCTTAAAACAATCTTGAAGGTGCAGCGGTAGCGGATAGTATACCTCAGTTGCTACCCCATTCTCCTTCAAATGCTTCCTTACCTTGTCCCTGAACTGAGTCTGGATTGAGTACTGGTTGAATACATGTGATGCATATGGGCGGGATTCTGGTGTGTTAACAAAACCATCATACTCGAGAGTTGCTAGTAGTCTCTTATACTCGGCTGCATTCACGCCACGCATCCGGTTCCAGTCATCAATGAATGGTAGCTTAGCATCTAGTATAACTGCTTGCAGCGCGTCTAGCCTGAAGTTACCACCTATGTAAGGGTGGAAATATTTCGGGCTTGAACCTTGTGCTCTCAGAATCCTCAATCTTTCTGCGGATTCGTCTGATTCAGTGAGTACCATCCCACCATCACCATAACCGCCGAGATTCTTAGTCGGGAAGAAGCTGAAGCATGTGAAATCCGCCAATGACCCGATGGGTTTTCTCTTGTACGTGGCACCGATAGCCTGGGCGGCGTCTTCGATTACCACTATACCATGTGCCTGTGCGATCTCCATAATAATATCAAGTTCACACGGTTGCCCGAAGATGTCGACTGGTATGATCGCCTTGGTGCTACTATTTATCGCGGCTTGTACACAGTTGGGGTCGATATTATATGTTGACGAATCGATGTCTACGAAAACGGGCGTCGCACCGACTCGAGAGATAACACCAGCGGTGGCGAAGAATGTGAACGGCGTCGTGATGACCTCGTCACCAGGACCAATACCAGCCGCCATCAGAGAGATGAGTAGAGCATCGGTGCCAGATGAAACACCAATGGCGTGCCTAGCTTCACAGTATTGAGCGACATTACTTTCGAAATCGCTTACTGTCTCCCCCAGTATAAACCGTTGACTTTCTATGACCTCTTTTACTGCGAGATCTATCTCTGGTTTGATTGTTTTGTACTGAGCCTGAAGATCAACCAGTGGGACTATCATGTTCAATGTTACCGCGATTTGTTTTGTAATTGGTGCCACAGTGTAAACATTTAAATTTACCTACCGTCTCCATCTGCAACCTGTGACCACACTCACAGACCCAGCCAAGTTGTTTAGCGGGGTTACCAATTACAACCTCGTGCGGCTTCACATCCTTTGTGATGACTGCCCCGGCCCCAACAAAAGCATACTCTCCTATTACCACACCGCACACAATAGTGCTGTTCGCGCCGATTGTCGCATTATAGGCAACAGTAGTCTTCTTGTATTCCTTCTTCCTGTTAATGTCGGCTCTTGGATTCTTGACATTAGTAAAGACAACAGATGGGCCGATAAATACGTTGTCGGCAATAAGGACGTCGTCGTAGACAGACACATTATTCTGGATCTTGACGTTGTCACCTATCTGCGCACGGCTCGCAATATAGCAATTCTGCCCAATAGTACAATTGCTGCCAATCCTTGCTCCACTCATCACGTGGACACCATGCCATATCTTGGTCCCTACACCAATCTTGCTGCCCTCATCAACATGTGCCGAGTGATGTTGGTAGTGTTGCATCTGGTGCCCACCGCCGATTTGGGTATATGCTGGTTCAATATTAGAACTCTTGCCACCCTTGATGAATTGGTATCCTCCATCAATAGACAATTGGCACTGGCCTAGTACTGAAAGTGTGCGAACGCCCTCCTCGCCATCCGTAGTCGGCTTGATGCCGTTATCCTTGCAGTGGATGAAATGACCAATTTCTTCCTTCAGTGGCTCTGCTGGTGAATACGGGACTGGGTCGGCCTCTGCCTTGTCTATGGCCGGAACTTCACCAGGGTGTTTGATTATTTTGTGTTTGTAGACAAATAACTTCTCATTCTCAAACATGAGCATTTGTCGCGACCCGACGACAACAAACCGTTGCTCCTTGAATGGGTGCAACCAACTGACATATATGTGACCACTCTGCTTTTCGCCGAACTTGAGATGAGTTATTGTTGTGTCTGGAATTCCACTGGTCGTGAAATCAGAACCTCTTGAGCATACATCTGTTGGTAATGTGCCGAATAGACGTAGCATTATGGAGATATCGTGAGGTGCGAAACTCCACAGAACATTTTCTTCTGTCCTGATTGTACCAATATTTAGACGATTAGAATACGCATATAGGAGTTCCCCAAACTCTTCATTTTCGACCATCTCACACATTTTGATGACGCCGGGGTGATAGTTCAATAGATGCCCCACCATCAGCGTCAGATTGTTTTCATCTGCTATCTTTACTAGTTGTCTTGCCTGTCCCTCCATAAGAGACATTGGCTTCTCAACGAAGACGTGTTTCCCTTCCGACAGACAATGGTATGCTATTTCAAAATGCGTTTCTGCGGGTGTAGCGATGACAACAGAGTCCAGCTCTGGATCATCTACCATATCATATAATTCATGCTGTCCGTAGAACGCGATTCCTTCCTCTCGGACGTTTGGGTTTATATCACAGATGGCCCCGAGTTCTTCTAGTTCCATTAAGACCCGCTTGAGGTTCTTGCCCCAACGTCCACATCCTATCAGGGCTGTCCGACCTTTTGTACCATTCTCGTTGGCCATCATCTATCACCTCTGATTAAGGGTTTCTTAATGTGTGGATACATGGGTATCCTTATTGGTGATACCCCAACAACAACTGTTATCACCATAGGAACTAGGCACTAATGAACACAGAACGCAATCCGCCACTGACTTGGGAAGTACTGACCATCTTATCCGACATTTTTGTTATATCACCAATTACCAACCAGGACGTCACCCAAAATGCTCTTACGCCTATTGGTCTACGTAGTTCCCTACGTGAACATGCCAGATCGAGTACTGGCCCGTTGCCTGGAAAAACTGTGCCTCGACACAGAAATGCCTTTCGATGACAAGATACTTCCTGCATAGGAGCTTAGAACTATGCCTCGTTAACGTGGGATGCGTGTGACTGTGAACGCTCTATCGAATTCAATGTAGTAAAAAGCGGAAGTCCAGGGCGAATTAATCACGTGTCCATTTGTCCCTAATGCCTTCGCTGGCGATTCAAGCCAAAAGTGTGCTGATGGGAATTACTGCTGTAATCAAATGCTGCCGGTGGACTTCCGACCGTTATATACGGCAGAAACATATAGCAGATGGTATTGGATTTATATGGACCTCATCAGTTACTACGCAGTCGTTTTCTCACTCATTACTAGCTTGGCTGGCTCCATATTATTAACGACTGCCCTATATAGGACGTGGCGGTATAAGTGGTGGAAGAACAAGCTTAAGAAGAAGCCTGGTAGCTCTGCTGATTGGTCGGATGCCAACAAGATACGTGCGATAGCGTTTTTGTTCGATCCAGATAGCAGTAATGAGAATAGGAAACATCTTGCTAATGAGTTTAGTAATTTGTCGTATACGTGTGCTGATGCTATAACTAGTGATCTTTTACGCATCGCGGATGATATAGAAAAGCGTGATGATCTGGGAACTTATCATTAAACATCTAAAGGTGGAATTTGGGGAGGACCATGTATTTGTACCTAGAATTGGGCTTACCTCGTACACTAAATCATTAACTGTGCGGCTTGGTGGTGTTAATATTACTGTCGCAGACAGGAAGAGTTACGCTAGGATTTGGAATAATCACGCATCTGTGCAGTATTCTGACCCGAAGTTTTTCGATAATCTGGTATCGGCAATAAAGAGTGTTGTTTATTCTTCGCCGTAGACTTCATCTATTATCATGTCTTTGGTAGTGATGAATCTCTGTTCCAGTACTTCCATGAATGCATCAAATAGGCCCGTGCCTGGTTCTGCTAGATTGTGATGTAGTATAAATGTTTTGGTAATAGTTGCTGATGGTATCCGTGGTAGGGTGTCCATCGTATAGTTGTTGTAGCAGAATTGCTCTAACTCTTGATCTTCGTATTCCATACCTGTGAAATAGGCTTCTGCATAGGCGGCGTCTTGTTCGTCTTTATACTCGTCAGCTACGAATAGAAACGGGTCGTTTCCATGTAGTGCTTCAGTGAGTATTTTGTTAAACCTGTTCATCACCGAATATCTTTCTGATGAGTATCCTGCCTGCCTTGTCTGCTGATGCTTCTTCGAAGTAGTTGTCATTATATTCGGCGTGTGCAGTTATTTCGTCTCCATCTATATTCATGATGTAATGACATGGTTTATCATCTAGTGGTTGGTTGTTGTAGATGTACATGCTTAGGAGCCATTGGCTGCTCTCTACCATCCAGTCCTTTTTGTGTATTGGGGTCAGATGTTGTGGGCTCTTCATGTTTATAATTGCATATTTATCACTGTAGCTGTCTGACACATTGGCGAATGGATCATCATCGGTGGCTTGCGGTACGAATATCTTCGCTAGGACACTTAGATCGTCAAAGTCGCCGACACTTATTTCGCCACTCGTTGAGATTGTGTACCGACATTCTTCAGGTGTTAACTGTTTGACTAGTTCACACCATCGGTGGAATCCGGCGTTGCTATTGATATCAACAGCCTCCTCGGATAAAACATTGGTCAGTATACGGTTGAACCTGTCCATTAATATCTGTCGAAGATGTAGTGTTTTAGCAATTGTTCTGCTTCGAAGGCATTGAAGTTGGCGGTGCTCTCGAGATAGATTGTATCAGAGGTCGCTTCATCATGTAGCGCTATGTGGATGTTCATGACGTCCCATTGCGCAGTTATGAAACCTCTGTTGTCTGATTCTGTGCTGAATGGAAGCTCTTTGAAACCATATTTTGGGTTGTCTTGCAGTGCTTTTTCTACTTCTGCAAACCAGTTTCTGATTTGTGGACCATCTTTCTCGATCCAGTGGCCGAACTCGTCGTCATCCGGCATTTCTGGTAGGTCGTCGAACTCATCAAAGGATTCAGAGATGCCCCAATCTTGAAGCTCATCTGGCTCCATTTCTTTCTCTTTTTCCTTCTGTGTGTATATCTGCATTACCTCGTCGTCGAGGAATTCTTCTTCGTCCGGTGCGAGTTCTTCATTTATCATATTATATCTTTACGTTGGGAATGAGCTATGCTATAATTATCTAAAAGGAGATGTATTATGAACATGGTGCGATTTTCTTACATTCCGCTGATGATTACGGATTACCCAGAGCTTGGTGGTGTCCATGAGTGTGATGAAGCGTTCGTTGAGAAGGTTGCAGAAGCGTTCGTGAATGCGGACCCCACTGCTAGGGGATGCACGTGGCGTAGCATATCCGATGAGGATGATACGCCGATGCCGATCCTCATGTTCGAGCGGGCTGCTGATCTGCGTGACGATATGGTGGCATTTTCTGGTGGTGAACCGGGTGAGTGGTTCACCTGCGACATCGCAGAAGATGAAGAAGGCCGGTACTGCATTGTTTTAATGCCGAACATCGAAAAGTCGATGGGCCGGATTAAATTTCGCACTTTACTAGAGACAGAGGAGGCGAATCTTGAAGAGCCCGATGGTAAGGTTCTTATGAAGCCCCTGACCTTCGTATCTTCTCCGAACGCTGAAACGTGGGGTATTGTTAAGGAACACTTACGCGACGAAACGCCAATCGGTTTCATCGAGATCACTGATAACAGCCTGTTTGAAGATTTCGATGTACTCAGCGAGTATATCGATGAACACATGGTGACTATTGGACCATTGAAGATTCAGCATGGGACCCAGAGTGCCAAGGCAATCCTCGAGGGGTTCAAGGGCGAATGATCCCGAAGATAGTTGCCGACTGGATACAGGATCGATATCCACTTAAGCACAGATCTGGCATCGATGATGATATCATGCTTGCTGGTAGGGGTGTACTTATATGCCTGTCACCTGATTTTGTCCGTATCGGCAATAATATCATAGGGGTTGGCGATGATGAGAAGCTCGATCTGGAGCCTGAAGTTGGTGACGTCTATTATGACGATCCGGAATTATATTCTAAACTGGGGAATATATTAGATCGAGTGATCCATTGGACGACCTAGATATCCTACAAATATAAATAAAATTGGAGGATATCTAGATGCCAAAGAAGAATATACCGGAAGCTACTCAGGCACCAGTTAAGCCGCAAACACCTACACGGCCCGCTCCTGTTAAGCCGCGTCCGGAGAAACCGCAGAAACCTGCGCCGTTTAATCCTCCAAGGCCAGCTAAGGACCCGTCGCCCAAGAACTTCGATGCACAACTAGACGAGGTTCTAGGTATTGAAGCACCAGCGGCCCCCACAAAACCAGCTACGCCGGTAAAGCCGACAACACCAAGCAGACCACAGCGACCACAGAAGAGAGAGCCGTTTAAACCACCCCGGCCCGCTGTTCTACCAAAACCGAAGAACGACGTGTTTGACCCACCAAAACCATCACATATACCTCAGATGGAAGAACATCACCTAGAGCAGGTGATTATAAGTGAGGCGTATGAGGATGAGGCACACCCGTCTACTCAACAATTCTGGTCTGGATTACCCAGTAACAAAGAACACTTGTTTGGGAAGCATCCCATCTTGGCCCTGTATGGTAATGACCTCTCTCGTGCCGCGTATGATCACGCGAAGGCTAAGGCTGACGAATCCGGTGCTGATCAGCATGCGACGATGCGTGCTATGCATGCGATTATGCAGATTGAACGGCGACACCAAAAAGAGCTTGTCGATCTTGCCAAGCGGATTACTATCCAGATTTGGAATATTCCTGAGGAAATGCTCCGTGGCCAACTAACTGGTGATGTTGAGCATAACGTTGAGTCTTCTGATGAGGCTGGCCCAATTGATTCCGAAGAAGGGCACGAGGTTGATCCTCGTATCCGCAAGGAAATCAATAAGCGTGTGACTATGAATATGGTTACGCAGGGGTCGGCTGTCCATGCTATGCTAACGATGCATCATGCGATTGATAAGGAAATCAACGCTATCGACCCGCAGTTGTTGCAGCTGTACAACCAGATATCGTCCGGTTCACTTCATTGGTACTGGCTTATTGATATCCCCGGTACGTTCGCGTCACTGGCTGGTATGGCTGTTGGTTCTGAGAGCATCAAGTGGGAACAGGCTGACATGCCTGCAGACCCGAATGAGGAACGCGGTGAGGTTCCTGTTGTTGATGCTAGGGCACTTATCTTTCCGATTCTTGCACAGGAAATGAATAAGGGTGTTGCCGAATTGTTGAGCCTACATGGGTTGTCAGGTATGGATGAGGGTATGACTAGGTCTGTTCTTGCTCACGCCGACGATATGCGCCATGAACCATATCTGATCCAGGTTGGACCTGAGTTGTGGCGTCGTTTTCTCAAGGTGCGTCCTCGTGATGTACCTCTGGCTGAGATTGTTCAGGCTCTTGCTATGCTCGATCCTGACGAGTTACATAAGGTTGTCGCCGCCGTGGTTGAAGATCCAGAACACGCCAAGGAAATACTCGAGAATCTCGTATCTATGAATGAGGAACCCGACGAGTTTGAGTCGGAAGATCCCGAGAGCCCCGAATGGGAAGAAGAGGGATATGAGGGAGAATGGAATCAAGGATATGAGGATGATCAGGATGAGGATTGGGACAAAGGCTGGTAGTTAGCGTTCTGCCTCATACTTTTCGTCACCTTCTTGAATTATTTCTAGATTCAGTCTAACTGCGAGGTTTCTCTGTAATCCCTTTGTACCTCGTGTGTCGGCGTCAAACCACTTAGCAAATAGCTCTTCTGCTTTGATGGCTTCTACTTCTCCACTGACTTCGACTTGCTCTTCGTCGCTTTCTTTTAGTAGGCTGGTGAATGTTACTAGCCTTGCCCCCATATCTATTAGGTTGTCTCGTATTCGTTGGCGTTCGTTGGTTGTATATTCTTTGGTTGTCATTACACGGATGTTTTTGTTTAGCACATCTCGTGGTTTCTTATCATCAAGCAACTCATCATGAAACGAGCAGTAGTCAGGCGGCGGTGTTTCATCTGGGAACGATTTCGCACCGACTTCGAATATGTTTACGAATTCGTGCTCTCTTGTGCTAGTGTCGTAGACAATGAAACCGTGGTCTGAATCACCTTCATCGAATTTAAATGGTATGATACTACCGACGTATGTGGCACATCCAACGTTTTGGTGTATGTGGTAGTGTCCGGCGAACACTTTATCGAATCTGCTCTGGCCGAATGACACTAGTGACCAGTTTTGTAGCAGGAAGCAGATATTCATTTGTGCCGCGCAAATACCTATGTGTGTGAGCAGCACATCATCCTTCTTATGTTGTTTTTCTATCTCTCCGAGGATCTTCATATATGATTTCTCAGAGTAGACGAACGGCAAGATCCAGAATCTGCCGCCATTTATTTGTGCTATTTTGACGTCGTCAATAATTGTTAGGACGTCGCTCAGTGGTCTGAGGCTGCTGATATCCCAGCTGTGCCTCAGGAACATATCATGGTTGCCTGGAAACGCTACCCATTCCTGATCGAATGTATGACGTGTCTCTTTGAAGAAGTCATATGCGGCGCACAATGCATCTATTGAGATCGATTCTCGGTCGTGGAATAAGTCGCCTAGGACTATGACCTTGTCGATCTTGTGTATTGAACAGTAATCGCGTACGACTTTTAGACCCCACATGATGTCGTTGAGTCTGTTGCCGTACCCGATGTGTATGTCTGCTAATAGTGCTACTTTTGCCATGGTTGGTAAAATACAGCAAAGATAGATTATGACATTCTCAAGTAAATTACAAACGGTCTTAGAGGCATTTAACCTTTCTGGACCGGACTGGGGCGGGTTTCT
>Ga0180431_10005207_pt1 | contig 15928 bp, 15 predicted proteins | sample SS_ome_11_FD_132459 | JGI IMG/M metagenome (GOLD analysis project Ga0180431, IMG submission 132459) | Hypersaline lake sediment archaeal communities from the Salton Sea, California, USA - SS_1_MS_1 metaG | ecosystem: Environmental > Aquatic > Non-marine Saline and Alkaline > Hypersaline >... | reverse complement strand
ATTTTTCACCGTTGACCTAAAGCTCAATATTCTTTAATCTAAGCGTATGCATCAAGAAAACGCCAACTCGAGCGGCCGTATCTATACGGTCCAGGAACTGACGAGGGAAATCAAGGGTGTACTGGAAAACGGCTTCCCCGGCATACGGGTCAGGGGAGAGATTTCCAATTACAAGCGGGCGGCATCGGGACATATCTACTTCACGCTCAAGGACGAGAAATCGGTAATCAAGGTCGTTCTCTTCAAGGGTTATCAAAAAAACATGGATTTCGAGCTTGAGGACGGGCTGAAGGTCATTGTCCACGGGAGCATAAGCGTTTTCGACAGGAGGGGCGAATACCAGATCCTGGCCGACCTGATAGAGCCCGAGGGTGTCGGAGCCCTTCAAATTAAATTCGAGCAACTGAAGAAGAAACTCGAGCAGGAGGGCCTCTTCGATGTGTCGCGGAAAAAGAAGATCCCCCCCCTCCCGGATACCGTGGGTGTTGTGACATCGGAAACGGGCGCGGCCATCCGGGATATCCTGAATGTCCTTCGCAGGCGGCACAGCGGAGTGGACGTCATCATTTATCCGACGCTCGTCCAGGGAGCGGGAGCGGCGGAAGGCATAGCCGGCGCCATAGCCGAAGCGGACAGGAGGAACGAGACGGATGTTCTCATCGTGGGAAGGGGCGGCGGATCCATAGAGGACCTCTGGCCCTTCAACGAGGAAATCACAGCCAGGGCGATCGCGGCTTCGGCCATTCCCGTTATCAGTGCGGTCGGCCATGAAACCGACTTCACAATCAGCGATTTTACAGCGGACCTGCGCGCGCCCACACCGTCAGCCGCCGCCGAGCTGGTGGTAAAAAGCAGGGACGAGCTTCTGAACCGGTTCCGGGACCTCTACAGGCGGCTGGCCGTCTCCGTTGACAGGCTGCTGAAACTGAACGAGGAACGTCTGTCACGTTATACGGCGGAGATTCTCCAAAAGCGGGTCGAGGCCCTCATAAACGGACGCAGGATGGTCCTCGATGATGTGGCGCGCTCCCTTTCCATCGGCATGGAGACAACGATCTCGGCGGTCAGGAACCGGTTCGAAAAGGCCGCGGCCAGACTCGATGTTCTCAGCCCGATGGCAACTATATCGAGGGGTTATGCCGTTATTACGAGGGTGGAGGACGGCAGGGCCGTGCGCACCGTCGGGGATGTCGCGCACGGCGGGCGTATAAGGGCGCGCGTAAAGGATGGATCGATCCTCGGCACGATAGACGAGATAGAAAAAAAATGAATACTGGATGGAGATACCATGGAACCGGGCCCTACTTTTGAAGAAGCACTGAAGAGGCTGGAGGAAATCGTCAGGGAGCTGGAGGGAGGAGAGATCGAGATCGAAAAGGCCCTGGGCTTTTTCGAGGAAGGCACGAAGCTCTCAAGAATCTGTGCCGAGAAGCTCAGCAGGGTCGAGAGAAAGGTCCAGGTGCTGAGAAAAAACGATAAGGAGGAGGACGTTCTCGAGCTCTTTCGCGACATGGAGCCCGAATGATTTATCCAATGCACGTTTTACATCGACAGGCTTCGGACCGATAATAAAGGGACGGGGGCGCATCCGTCCCGCTTTTAAATCATAGTCTTTCCGGTAGGAAACATGAAGATTAGATCCAAGGTGCTCATTGTTACCCTTCCACTGCTCGTACTTCCCCTCGTGCTCATCGGTTTCACCTCGTTCATATCCGCCAAGAACGGAATCACGAGGGTCACAAAGGAGTTTCTCTCCTATAAAACCACGGAAATGTACAAGTACTGCAGGCGGCAGCAGGATATCCTTGTAGACACCGGGCTCATCAACCAGGAAGCCTACCAGGAGCTCGCCAAAAAATCGGCATTCGAATACACCGATGTCATCAGGCTGTCGGAGACAGGCTATTTCACGATACTCGACGGGGCCGGAAATATCCTCATACCCGAAAAAGAAATCAAGAGCATAGCGGATCTGGACATGTTCGCGGAGATGAGGGAAAAACAGAACGGTTTGATCAACTTTACCCTGCAGGATGAGAACCGTATAGGTTACTATATCTATTTCGAGCCCTGGGACTGGTATATCCTGCTCAGCGAGCTCGAAGCGACCTTCTATCAGGACGCGAACAATATCAGGGGCCAGGTGGCGTACACGCTCGGGCTGACGAGCCTTTTCGCGGTCGGTCTCATCTTCTTTTTCATTAAAAAACTCACCGACCCCATCAAGCACGTCGTCGGTACGATGAAAACCATTATCACGAGCAGCGACCTCTCGAAACGGGTGCGGGTCGAATACAACGACGAAATCGGATACCTCGCCACGTGGTTCAACCGCATGGTCGGCGACCTCGAGACCGCGTACAATCAGGTGAAGCAGTACGCGTATAAGAGCGTGCTCGCGAAGAACAACGAGGAGAGGATACGGCATATCTTTCAGAAGTACGTACCCGGCGAGGTGATCGATCAGGTACTCGAGTTCAAGGGGGAAAAGCTCCTCATCGGAAAGAAACAGGAAGCAACGATCCTCTTCTCCGATATCCGTTCATTCACGAGTATTTCAGAGAAGCTCTCCGCCGAGGAGCTCGTGACATCGCTTAACACCTACTTCAATATCATGGTCGGGATTATCATCGAACACACCGGAATCATCGACAAGTTCATCGGCGACGCCATCATGGCGATATACGGAGCCCCTGTCACGCATGATGACGATCCCCTGCAGGCCACTGTCACGGCATTGGAGATGATAAGGGCGCTCGACGGTTTTAATAAAAAACAGTCCCGGATAGGCCGTCCGGTATTCAGGATCGGCGTCGGCCTGAATACGGGCGAAGTGGTCGTGGGAAACATCGGCTCGAGCCAGAAACTGGACTACACATGCATAGGAGACGCCGTCAACCTCGCGTCGAGGCTCGAAGGCTTGACCAAGCTCTACGGCGTGCCCATTATCATCAGTGAGAATACGTACGGCAACCTCAACGGTGAGATACAGGCAAGGGAGATAGACGCGGTAAGGGTCAAGGGAAAACTGCAGCCCGTCAGGATTTACCAGCCCTATCTCGAGGAAACCGAGCGGATGGTGGAGGGCTACGGGATTTTCAGTGAAGCGATAGAGCTCTACAGGGAGATGAAATTCGAGGAATCGCTTAAACGATTCATGAAAAGCAACGATATAATCAAGCAGGATGTACCGAGCTCTCTCTATATCGACAGGTGCAAGGAGCTCATACAGAATCCGCCTGCTGAGGACTGGGACGGTGTCTTTACCGCAAAAACAAAATAATCCACGATTCGCACTCACGATTCTGTTTGTATGTCTGTTCGCCGCCCTGCCCTTCCCGGTTTTCGCGGACCTCTCCTACTATGATCCGGATTTCGACGTATCCATGGGCCTGTTCCACTATACGAGCAAGGATATCGAGGAGGCCGATGTTTACCCCGGCCTCTATTTCGGCGGATATTACAGCGGAAAGAGTTTTCTACTCACGAATTATTTCAACACGAAACAGCTGTACACGATATACGAAGCCGGGATCGTCCAAAACGGCATCGATATACCCGACTATGAAAATGAAAACATGGAAGGCGCGGTTATCACCACGATACCCCTGCACGCGGACCTGGCTTTCCGCATTCGGGTGACCCGGCGGTTCTTCCTGTCTCCCTTCGTGGGTACGGGAATACATTTCGTCTACTGCGAACCGGCCGAAGACCAGTTTCGCGTGCACCCCGTACTCCAGTTCGGTGCCGAGTTCAGGTACAGGCTGTGGAGCCGAACCTCGCTCAAGCTCAAGTTTGATTACGGATACGCGTTCGACAGCAGATACGAAACAGGATTCATACGCTACCTGAGGGTCCGGTTTCCCTTTCCCTTTATTCCCTGATAATATGGTGACAGTCCCCTCATTCGGCGGTAAATCGCCTCATTCGAGGACAAGTTCCTTTAGTGACAGTTCCTTAAGGAACTGTCACTAGGTTTAAAAGAGGAGGCCGCGGGGGAAGGGCACGAGGAGGAATTTAGCGAAAAAGAAGTAAAAAGCGGTGACTGTCGTGCCGACCGCCCCGACCTTGATCAGGATGTGGCGGAGATCTCTCCTGCGGCGGTCGTAAGCGATCGTAACGAGGAGAAAGAAAAGGATACACGTTACGAGGAATCCGATCACGGTGATGAAAAACGCCCAAGCGACGATTATGAGGATTATCAGAAGAACCGAGGAGAGCTTGATCTTCTCCTTCTTTTCTTCTTCCGATTTCCTGATAAAACTCGCAACGAACAGGGCGGCGGCGAATCCGGCGAGCACGAAGGCGATGACGACCGGAAAGAACGATCCGAACTTCTCAAAAGACCTTGTCTCGATCAGGAAGTAGGCGCTTATGCCGATTATGACGCCCGCGGATATTCTGTCAGCGTTTTTCATGGGCTTTAGGACCGCCTATCGCTTTTCGAATTATGGGCCAGCACGCGGATGAAATCGTCAGCACGATGAGAATAATGGATATGGGCCTCGTAAAGAAAATGGTGAGAACATTTCCCGCGGCCCTGCCCATGAGTATGGATTGAACGAGCCCCTGCTCGCATATCGCACCCAGAATGATACCAAGCACGATAGGCCCCGGACCGAATCCGAGCCTCCTTCCCACGTACCCCAGGAGACCGAAGAACAGCATGACGTATACGTCGAAGATATTGTTGTTTATGGAAAAGGAACCTATTATGGTGAGAAACACGATAAAGGGTGCGAGAAAAGCGGCAGGGAGGTTCGTGATGAGCTTCGAAACCATCTTGCCGCTGAAAATACCCATCGGAAGGATGAGGATATTCGCGAGTATGAGCGAAAATATGAACGTATAGGTGACTCCCGCATGGACGGTGAAAAGATCGGCCCCGGGTCTCATTCCCTGAAGGAGAAGAGCTCCGAGCAGCACGGCCGCCGGCGGTGCACCTGGAATCCCGAGGGTGAGCAGGGGGATGAGCGATCCCGAAACCTCCGCGTTGTTCGAAGCCTCGGAGGCCACAATTCCGTCGATATGCCCCTTGCCGAACCTGTGAGGGTACCTGGACGCGCGAACAGCCTCGTTGTACGACACCATTCCCGCTATGTTGCCCCCGGCACCGGGTATGATACCCACAACGGTGCCGATAACGGCGGACCTCAGAATCAGTATGGGCTTCTTGACCAGGTGGATGAAGATATTTCTCACCACGTTCTTTTGCTTCCTGTAGGGAAGAACGGTGTAATGCTCCCCCCTCTTCACGAGCATAATAATGACTTCCGGTATGCAGAAAAAGCCGATGAGCGCGGGTATGAGCCCTATACCGCCCTGCAGGCTCACCATCCCGAAGGTAAAGCGAACGTCTCCCCCTATGGGGGCTATGCCGATCGTACTGATCAGGAGTCCGAAAGCCCCCCCGATGAGGCCCTTGAGTATGGACTTGGAGGCGAGCGTCGCGATTATGGTGAGACCGAATGCCGTCAGCCAGAAGAACTCCGGAGGACCGAACTTGAGCGAAGCCTTTGAGAGAGGCGGTGAAAGGAATATGAGGAAACCGACACCGATAAGCCCGCCGATAACGGATGAGATGGTCGCACTGACGATGGCCTTGTAGGAATCACCCTTTCTCGCCATGGGATAGCCGTCGAACGTGGTGGCGATTGCGGAGGGCGTTCCCGGGGTATTGATGAGTATTGCTGAAAAGCTCCCCCCGTATATCGCTCCGCAGTATATGCCCCCGAGAAGGACGAGCCCGTGTATGGGGGCCATCGCAAAGGTAAAGGGTACGAGTATGGCGATAGCCATCGTCGCGGTAAGACCCGGAAGCGCACCGACGACAATACCCGACCCCACCCCGACGATGACAAATAAGAGGTTGAGCGGGGAGAAAACGTTCAGAAAAGATGCAAACAGCGTGGTTTCCATTTCTCGTTGTCTCTCCGCCTTTAAGATAATTTAAACCGCTCCCGGGGTCCAGGTCTGTAAAACCCGCCCGCAATACCCGGAAGCGGTTTCATTCGGTTTAAGCTGAAATGCCCGGACCGTACTGAAACGGCCTTGACATCAACAGTGCTCTATATTTCACCCAGCTCTTTGAGCGTGGTGAATATTTCCTTCTTCTTGCTGTCGAGGTATGCCTTGAATTCGGCGGCTTTCACCTTCTGGACGAGGAAACCGAGCTCCTCCATCTTGTTGACGAACGTCGGCTTTTCACACACCTCTTCGAAGGCCGCTTCGAGCTCCCTTATGATTTCCTCCGGAGTTCCGGGAGGAACGCAGACGCCCCGGTCTATACCGGCCGTCATGTCATACCCCTTCTCCATGAAAGTCGGTACGTCCGGCAGATGGGGAAGGAATCTCTTCTCCGTACCCATGGCAAGTATCTTTATCTTGTCCTGGTGCTGAACGAGATCGTTCGAGTTGGCGAAGAGCGCCATGGTATGGCCGCCGAGGAAGTTGGCGACCGAGGGAGCCGCACCCGTTGAAGGTATATACGTGAACTGCACGGACGCGAGCTTCTGAAGCTGCAGGAGGGCGAGATGGTGTCCGCTGTGCGTTCCCGAACCTCCTATGGTAATACCGCCCGGATTCTTGCGTGCATAGTCGATGAACTGCTCAAGGGTGTTGAACTTGCTGTCTTTCAGCACGGCAAGTCCGATGGGAGTGGTCTGGAACATGTACACCGGGATAAGCTGATCGGTCTCGTACCCGGCATTGTCCCTGACAAGCGGCTGAATAATAATATGCGGTATGTTGTTGCCGCAGATGGTGTATCCGTCCGCCTTCGTCTTAACCAGCTTCGACCAGGCCACGGCGCCGCCGGCCCCGGGCATGTGCTTGATGAGCACATTCACTCCAAGAGCGGCTTCGAGGTCCTGTTTCTGGTATTGAGCGGTTATATCCGACTGGCCGCCCGGATTGAAGGGAATGATGTAATCAACATTCCTCGCAGGATAATCCCCTGCGTCTTTCGGTCTCTTTGCAAGAGTAACTGAGAAGGAAAGAAAGAACAGTGCAAGCACGGTGCAGATGATGACAACAGTCCGTATCCTCCGTGTTTTCATAGCATCCTCCTGTATTGTTAGTGCGGAAATTTTAATAGTTATTGGACTGTACGTAAAGACCATGCAGAACCGGATTTTCAAAAAAATACTTATATAACGTTTCGTTTTATAAGGATATATAATAATTTCGCATAATGCAGCACCCCTCCGGGGACGGAACCCGCCATTTTATTTGATTCGTTAAACCATTCCTGTGTATTTTGAATTCATATTAGGACGAATTTCAAGTTTCAATAAATTTTTATAATGTGGAGCTTTCACATACATAGGACACACTATTACTGGTTCCGGTGGACTTCAGAAATTAATGTAATAAAAATGATTATCATGTTTAGCAACTGTTTCATGGTATATAAGAAAAACTCGAAGTTCACCCTATTACCGAGACGCGGAAAAGCGGAGGTTATAAATGAAGAAGCTGGCTTTTGCAGGACAGAGGCTTTTTTTAAAGTTTACCGACCTTTCCTATTTCAACAGGAGGGCGGAGGAGATCGACGGAGTCGTTGTCCCGGTTCGGGAAGAAGACGATAAACCGTTCACTGAAAAGGTCCGGGACGCATCCGTCCTGGTTGTGATCGCCCGTACTATAACATCGGAAATCATCGAGGGGCTTGAAAAGTGTGAGCTCATTCAAACGCTTTCCGTGGGATACGATTGCGTCGACGTACCGGCCGCAACAAAGAGGGGCATCCCGGTATGCAACACACCGGCATACTGCACCGACGAGGTGGCCAATCACGCCATGACCCTCATACTGGCAACGGCGCGCAAGCTCGGGATGATACTGCCGAAAACACGGGGGGCGGATTGGGAATATAAATATACCAAGCCCATACTCAATTTCAGGGACAAGAAACTGGGGATCATCGGACTGGGACGCATCGGACGGACCATCGTCCCGAAGGCAAAGGGATTCGGAATGCGCGTCGCGGCATATGACCCCTATCTCCATGACGATATATTCGCCGGATTCGGAGTGGAAAGAATCAACGATATAGACGAGCTCTTCGAAACGGCGGATTATATAACCATACACGCCCTGCTCACCGGTGAAACCCGCCATCTCGTTGACGATCGGGCGTTTCAGAAGATGAAGAAAACGGCCATAATCGTAAATACCGCCCGTGGAGACATCATTGATGAGGAGGCCCTCTGCAGGGCCCTGGCCGACGGCCGGATCGCAGGCGCCGGTATCGACGTGCTGACGAAAGAGCCTCCCGCTCCGGAGAACCCGCTCCTCTCCATGGACAACGTCATTGTCACACCCCATATTTCATGGTATTCAGAGGAAAGCTTCAAGCGGGATATGGAAGACGGGATGGACGAGATCATCAGAGTGCTGTCTGGAAAAAGACCGCGCTACATCATCAACCCTGAAATATTCTACGCCCGCTGACATGAGTGGAGATGAATCCGCGGAAAGGTGAGCCTGCATGCATGGATCCGAACAGCCCGACGGTCAGGAGGGGGAAACCACATCGCCCACCTTGAACCTCGTCTCAAAGTACATGACTTTTCCCTTTGAAATGGTCGGATACACCTCGTAAACCTTGACACTGCCGATATAGCTGAGGGATTTGCCGTCCCTCCTGTATATACCCACCACATCGCCCTTGGAAAGCCCGTCCTGGCTGCCGAGGTTGAAGAGGAAGGTGCTTTCGGTCGGTATCTGTATAATGACCCCGGTTTTTGAATCCCTCCCCATGACGATCGAAGGGCCGGTCTTGATATTCCGCATATCCTCGTTGATACTGACAATCCGGTCGAGCGCCTCTTCAACGTAATCCGATTCCCCGAAGCTCCTTACAACCTCTTCGTACCGCTCGAGTGCCTCGGTATAATACCCCGTGTCGTACGCTTTATGACCGCTCGTCATGAGTTTCAGGGCCTCCTCGTTCAACTGTTCCAGGAGCGCGGTCTTCACCCCCTCTTCGACCAGATCCTGCAGCTCGTCTATCTCCTGAAGGGACTGGCCGCTCCGTTCGGTACCGGGAAGCTCCGTGATCAGTTTCTCGTGGACCTGCATCGCCCTTGTATAATCTCCGGCGCGCCTGTACTCCGCAGCCGTGTCGAACAGCATTTCAGCTTCAGATTCCATCGCAACGCGCTCACCCTCCCGGCGCTCGTCATAAAAGGATTCTATTATGGATTCCGCCCTCCGCAGGGACCGCTCGCGCAATCGATCGCTGTCTGAAATCGAATATGCCGTGTAGTATCGGGAGAGCGCCTCCCTCATGTTTCCGCTCTTCTCAAGGCCGTCGGCTGAATCATACATGCGCTCGGCCACGTCATTCAGCTTGATCTGGTTCTTTTCACTTTCCGCGAGATCGAGTATGCCGCCCACGAGCTTCTCCTCCACCTTCAGCTCCTCCTCCTCTCCCAGGCCCGTTCTTCTTGCCCTCTCGAGTATGGGCAGGAGCGTGGACAGCTCGGCAATACCCCTGTCATAGTTATCCCGTGAAATCTGGGTCAGGGCCCGATCGTACACCCTGTTGATCTGTTTCCTGAACGCCAGGTACTCCTCCTGAGAGGTGACCGCGCTCTGAAAGCGCTCTTCGGTCTCCTTCAGTTTCGAGCGTTCCTCGACGAGCTGCTGCTCTATGTCGCTGATTTTCTTCGTGTAGAGGTCCACCTCATTCTTTATCTCGTTTTCCCTCGCCTGGAGCGCGTTCTCATAATCGTCCTTGATTTTTTCTATCTCTGAACGGGTGTCCTCTATCTGCTGCTGATACTCGTTGTTCAGGCGCTGCTTCTCCTCCTCGAATTCAAGCTCAGCATTCTCGGATCCGCTCGCTAAGAACCTGTTTCGCGCCTCTTCGAGCTTCCGCTCATACTCGTCCGCGATTTCCTGCTCCTTTTCTGAGAGTATCTTGTCCTGGTTGGCGAGAAAGAAATCCCTCTCTTCCTGCAGCGCCGTCAGCCTCTTTTTCGCCTCGTTCAGCTTCTCCTTGCTTTTCCTGACCTCCTCCTCGCTCCTCCTCTTGATCTCCCTGATGACCTCTTCTTCCACCCCCGTAATACTCCCGCTCAGCACCTGTTCCCTGAGTTTCTCCCTGCTGACGGTGAGGTAGAATGTCAGTATCGACGCGAAGACCGCGATGAGCACCACGTTGAGTACAATGGGGAGCATAACTCCGCTCTTTGCACTCCGTACGATATCATCGGAATACGACCTTTTCTCCTTTTCGATTTCCGCTTCTATGGACCGGTATACCTCTTCCTGACTTACATCCTGAAAAACGGAGTCAGGCTCCTGGGCACCCGCATCTTCCACCGTCTGTGAATAGCCGATGATCTCCTCGATCGTCTCCGGGTCGACCGTTACCGCTTCATTCGTGATGTCCTCGAGATTGAGAACGGGTATGAATGTCTCCCCGCTCCGGATGTAATACTTTACCGGGCCGGTGGCCCTCTTCGTCTCGGCGGGTTCACCGCCCTTCAGCTTCAGGTATCCGTCCACGCCGTCGACGCTGAATCCGTAATAGTCTTTCTGCCCCTTGATAAAGAGGATGTTTTCCGCGGGCACCTCCTCCTTCGGAGGGAGCGGCACATACCCCTTGAGGCTTCTCACCTCGACCCCCGTTTCGAGGGTGAATTCATCCATTGAAGGATGCTTGTTTATCAGTATCTTTTCAACCTGGTCTTCCTCAACACCGAGCGCGTAACCGCTCAGCCTGAAGGAGATTATCCTATCGGGCATCGAGAACGCCCTCCACTTCCGATATGATGTCCTTCCTATACGGAAAATCCTCCTTCATATCCCCGAGCAGCTTCAATCCCCTGTCTTCATCAAGATAGAGATAGAGGAGCTTGCCTTTGAGAAGAAGTATGTCCGGGTAACTGAGCGACTCTTCATTCTTGTCGAGAAAAACCTGGAGCTCCGCAAACAGGTCCTCGCTGAGAAAAGCCTTCTCCCCGGTATGGGTATACAGCTCCGTCATTATTTTATAGAACTCGATATACTCCTCTACATTGGCTTCATTCAGGTAGAGCGGGCGAACCATTTTATAATGGCCCGCCGCACCGCCGTAATCGCCGGTGTTCATGTCCGCCCTGAGCAGCTGGAAAACACCGAGCGTGAAAAACTCATATGCCGGGTAGTCGAAAACAAAGCGGGCGGTGTATTTCGAAGCCTCCTCGTATCTGCCGAGCTGATAGTATATATAACCCATTTCATAGATGCTGAGCGGTACGAATGACGAATCGGGATAAACGTTTATAAGGAGGTTGAATTTTGCCAGGGCCTCATCCCAGGATTCCGTCCCCACGAACTCCATTCCCTTGGAGAACATATCCCTGTCCTCCTCCCCTCTATAGGCAAGGACCTCGACACCCCTCATCGAACGTTTTTCATCCCTTATCGCGGTCTGCAGTTTTAACAGCTTGAGAAGGTTGTAGCCCAGAAGCCCTCCGAAGATAACCGAAGAGACACGGAGCGTACCCTTTACCGGCTGGTCGTTGAACGCGCCGGTAAAGGAAAGCGCCGTAAGCCCGACCGAGAAAGCGGTCTCATAGATCGTCGTCTTTCGCGCACGTGTGTATTCCGCGTTTGAAAGGGTAATGGCCCTGTCCCCGCTTCCTATATGATAGATACCGTCCGGGATGTTGCGCACCACGAGGGGCGCATTACCCGCGAACACATCATTCAGGAAGACTTCCTTTTCATCCTGGTTCAATACGAGGTCTATGGTCAGGGGCTGGAGCTCGTAGAAGAGCAGAGTTGTCCGTGAACCGTCCGCCTCCACTTTCTCCTCCACGCGCCCGAAACCCTCCTTGCGAACAGCGATATCGATCGCGTCTTTCAGCCCGCTTTTCCTGAGCGGCGTTTTACCCGCGTATTCGCCGTTCAGCCACACGTCCGCGTTCAACGGATTTGACGATACGAACAGTTCACCCGCGAACATCGGACAGGGAACCAGAAATATGAGAAGTAAAACAACAATCCTGCGCATGCCGTTACTCATTTCACTACTCGTAGAATCTTACCCCCAGCTCCGCGTAGGCCGCGTTGAGGGGATTATCCCTGTACCCGACCGTCATCAGTCCGCCCACAAGTGAGAAGTGGAGCTGCCGCACATGGAAGGTTACGCTCACTCCTCCCTTTGTATAGAGGTCGGTCGAATAGGAGGTATCATAATTAACAGAGAGCTTCGACAGGGCCATGCCGAGGGTAAAATCCAGCATGACCCGGTCGACCGCCTTATTCAAGAGCGCGTAGTGCACCCCTCCCCCTATGGGGATAATCATCATTTTCGATGAAACGAACCGGTCGTCACTGCTCCGGTTCATGAGAATAAAACCCGTGTGGGTACCGACTCCGAATCTCAGCCTTTTCCTGCCTGGAAACACCCCGAATACATAATCGCCGTAAACGCCCGTATCGTAGATTTCGCTCCATTCCCCGGTTGGAAGGAAAACACCCGTATTCATAACCAGCAGTTTATTGGACTCCGGCCTGACTACACCAGCGGCCGACCTGGCACGCGGTTTGTACAGCTGCGCATCCTCGCCCACCGTGCATCCCCTGATGTCGTCGGCCGAATCTTCCACAGTCCGGAGTTCATCGAAATCCGCCCAATTCTGCTCGTTAACATCAAGAACGAGCCCGCTCTCCGCGTAATACATCCGTCCCTGCAGAACCACTCGTTCACCCTCGAGGTAGAAGATCCCGAACAGGATGTTCTTTATTTTCCGGCCCACACTGTTCATGAGGTAATCCCTGTCCCAGAGATCGATGGAAGGGTCCTCCAGGTACATATCAAGGCCGCTCCTGTCTATGAGCGTATACTCCTCCCCGAGCCTGCTCGAGAGACAGACGGGAATCGAGTACATAAGGTCGTCGTACGCGGAATCCCCGGTCAGGTTTTTAAAGTAATAAATAAGTGTCATGTCCGATCCCGCGAAAAGCTGTGATGCGGGCAGCAACAGGCATATGAGCAGTAAGATACGTTTCATCATTTTGAATTGATCGCTTCCAGGTCTATGTCTATTGAGTCTCCCGCGCCCAGACCACTCTCTTCAAAGAATCCCCTGTTCACCTCGAGGGCGTACCTGCACCGAACAGAGGACCTGACCGGCTCGAGGGAATAGGGCTCCATATCAAATATATCGGTCACTTTTCCGTTTTCATCCAAAAAAGCTATGGACAAAGGTATTTTTGTATTTTTCATCCAGAAGGAGAGGTGTTCCTCCTGCTCGAAGACGAAGAGCATTCCCTCGTTCCATTCGAGATGCTCAACCCCCATAAGCCCGGCGCGGCGCTCCTTTTCACTGGCCGCAAGCCTTACCGTGAGCGGCCGCCCGTTGACGCTCAAGGTTACCGTCTCCTCTTTTTTTCCGCCCGCGGCCTGAAGACACAGTGCCCCGCAGAGAAGAATAACCGCAGCACCGGATACTCGCATGGACAACCCCGTTTGCCTTGACACTTGCATCATTAAAATCTATATTGCTTAAAATGGCAAGAAGAAGAAAGTCCAGGATCGGGAAGACGGGCTGTTTGTTCTGGCTTTTCATTCTGCTCGTCCTTGTTGTCATTTTCGTGTACAGGGGAAAGGGGTCCTTCAAGGAAACCTTTTCCTTCCTCAAAGAGAAGGTCACTCCGGAACAATCCGAAACACAGGTGCCGCCTGAAAAACCACCCGCGGTAAAGGAAGAAACCCCTCCCGAAGTCCGGGAAGAACCCTTAAAAGAGGATGAAAAACCGGAAGAGAAGATCATAATCGTAGAGGAAGCCGGCGAACCGGAGCCACCGACCGAAGAAAAGGTATCCGACAAACCGAAGACTGAAGAAAAGGCGAAACCGCAGGTCAAGAGCCTCACGGCTTCCCTCTACTATGTAAAGATCAACGAGGATGACGGGACGGCCCAGCTCTACCCGGTTCGGCGTACAGTGGAATACAGGGATTCGCCGCTCACCCGCACGATTGAAAATCTGCTCACCGGTCCCACGGATTCAGAGAAAAAAGCGGGGACAATCAGTTTCATTCCCGAGGGGACCAAACTGATCTGGGCACGTATTGATGAAGGACACCTGACTTTGAATTTCAGCTCCGGTTTCGAGAATAATTACAGCGGCAGGGAAGCAATACTGTTTCAGCTTTCCCAGGTCATGTTCACCGCATTCGATTTTCAGCAGGTAAAAAAACTCTCGATACTCATAGACGGGAAAAGAAAACAGTATATAACCGGTGAGGGAATCCCGATTAAAGAGGCGTATACGCGCCAGGACCTCGTGCTGTGAGCGGGTCCCCCGATTCAGTGCGCGTTTCGGTCGTATCCATCAGGTAGATACCGATTATCACCAAAAATCCCCTGAATGTGCGCGATTAATTTTCCATCGGTAAATGAAAAGAGGCGGTACTCCTGCCCGTGAAAATAAAATACATAGTCCCCCATAGTTTCACGGTTGCCATGGTTGCCGTGTTTCTCTGCCTCTTTTCCTGTAGTAGAGCTCCGGTATCGGTCTCCGATACGAGAATCACACTCGGAACATACGTCAAAATAATTATCGTGACCCGGCATGGGAAAGCGGGTGAAGCCCGCAAAGTCATGGACGATGCCTACCGATTGGCGGACGCGCTCGAAATAAAATTCGATTACAGGCACGCTGACGGGGCACTCGGGAAATTCAACGGGTCCTCGGAACTTCTCAGGGAAGAGGACCCTGTCCTCTTCGACCTCGTTCACGACGCACTCTCATTTTCCGGGATGAGCGGCGGCGCGTTCGACCCGACCGTTCTTCCCCTCATGCAGGCCTGGGGATTCGATACCGACAGCCCTCACCTCCCGACTCGGGAGGAACTGGAAGCGGCACTCGATCTGACGGGTTACGGGAAAACGGACGTTCGTACGGACAGAATCGGAAAACCCCCGGCGGTCAAGCTCGATCTGGGAGGAATAGCAAAGGGAAAGATCGTCGACCTCATACGCGACCACTTTCTTCAAAATGGATATGAGAACTTCCTCGTGGACGGAGGAGGCGATATCTATATACGGGGAACGAACAGCCAAAGAACACAATGGCGCATCGCAATACAGGACCCCGAGCAAAACGGCGAGTATATCGGGATTCTCGAAAAATCCGATACCGCGGTCGTGACTTCGGGCGACTACGAAAACTACTTCGAGACGAACGGAATAAAATACAGTCACCTTCTCAACCCCCGCACGGGGTATCCCTCGAGCGACTGTATGAGTGTTACCGTGCTCTCCGAAGATACGGGATTCGCCGACGCCATGGCGACCGCGGTTTTCGTCATGGGAAGCGAACGGGGAATGGCCTTTCTCCGGGAAGAGGGAATCGAGGGATTCATCGTTTTCAGGAATAAGGATGGAAAGAGGGAGAAGCTTTTCACCCCCGGTTTCTGGGACTGAAAATTTATTGCTCTAACAACCATTCCAACGCTGATTGTCGATCGCTGAACGTCGCAAACCCAAAACCACGATTCACACATACTGTCTCTAATAAGCTGAAGAATTCTCTGTGTTCCGGTTTGACAATTTCAGCTGTCGTGAGCCATTGAGCCACTCCCATTTCCTGTAGCTGTTTCGGACGCTTGTAGACATCCACAATTGTTCCTGAAACCGTATCACTATTGCTTTGATCTATCAACGCTTTCTTGATCTTGTGTTCGGTCAGAATCATAGTAATTGCCTTCGTCATATACAGCGATCCGCCTCTATCCGCAACACCGCGGGTAACTATCTCAATATATTGTTTTTCCTTTATCGTTACAGTCCATTCCATGCTTCTCAACCCTTCAAGAGCACAATAGGTCCAACCAATCAGTTACCTTTCATCTGCGGCCCGACCTTCTTTTTTATACGACTGTATCGGTAGTTCATTAATTCTACAGTACACTGCCGTATAT
>Ga0180431_10005203_pt1 | contig 15938 bp, 16 predicted proteins | sample SS_ome_11_FD_132459 | JGI IMG/M metagenome (GOLD analysis project Ga0180431, IMG submission 132459) | Hypersaline lake sediment archaeal communities from the Salton Sea, California, USA - SS_1_MS_1 metaG | ecosystem: Environmental > Aquatic > Non-marine Saline and Alkaline > Hypersaline >... | reverse complement strand
TTCCTGTCGGGAACCAAGGTTCGCGAGATGCTCGGCAATGGCGAGGACCTGCCGCCGGAGTTTGCGAGGCCCGAAGTAGCGAAGATCCTGATGGACTATTACCAGTCGCTGAATGGCTGATTTGGATCTGATCACCGTCGATCGAAGGAATGATCGACAGTCCAAGGTCAGCGTAAGAGGGCATGAAGTCTCGACCGACATGTCCGAACACAATGGGGGCCGGGATGCAGGACTGGCTCCGGCTGAGATGCTTGCCGGCCCCCCGTTGCATGCATTGCGATGATGGTGCAGCTTCGCTGTGACTCGCGAGGTTACACCGACAACGATGTAATTGAATTTGTTAGGTAAACGTACTCTGGAAGGCGGTGCACGCCGTTGCGTGTAGTGTCGACAAAGAAAACGGAGGAGACCGATGGCAGAGGTTGAGCTTGGTGGCAAGATGATGGAAATCGACGAAGACGGATTCATTCAGGATCCGGATCAGTGGGACGAAGCGGTTGCAGCAGATTTGGCTAAGACCGAAGGTGTAGACGACTTGACGGAAGATCACTGGAAGCTCGTCAACTATTTGAGGGAATATTACCTCGAGTTCAACATGGCTCCAATGATCCGCAAGCTTTGCAAAGCGACCGGTTTCAAGCTCAAGGAGATCTACGACCTGTTCCCGAGCGGTCCCGCGAAGGGCGCCTGCAAAGTAGCCGGGCTTCCGAAGCCTACCGGCTGCGTCTGATTCCGGCGGAGCTGGGTCTTGGCATTCAGGGAAACGCTCGAGCAGAACAAAGATCAAATCGTCCAGCGCTGGCTCGACGAGGCGCTTTCTCTTTACGCTCGGGATGCCTCTGCTGCGTTTGCCAAGCAGAAGAACCAGTTCGCGAATCCGGTTGGACACAGTCTACGACAGGGTACGTTGGCGATCTTCGAGGCTCTCCTCGAGGGGAATGGTGCCGAGAAGATCCGCCAACACCTGGTCGAAATTGTCAAAATACGGGCTGTGCAGCAGTTTGATGCCTCGGCGGCCTTGGATTTCATCTTTCGACTGAAAGAGATAGTGCGCCACGAGACCGGGGCAGATATGAGAGACCAAACAGTCTCGAATGAGTATTTGCTGTTTGCAGGAAGGGTCGACGAAGTCGCCTTGGCTGCTTTCGACGTGTACGTCGACTGTAGGGAAAAGGTCTTTGAGCTTAGAACAAACGAAATACGGCGCAGGGTTTCGTGGATCGTCGACAAACTGAACAATCGCGATGACGGTCCCGATCTGATTGGGGCCGAGGAAGAAGACGAGAGTCCGAGGGCGTGAACGAACGACGAGAGGATCTCCGATGAACGTAGTGGTTTCCCTGGTATTCGTAGGCGGCCTGTTCGTGCTGGGTCTGCTCGGCGCGGTGCCGGGTTTGGGGTGGATATTCGGTGTTGTGTTGCCTTACATGGCGATCCTGCTATTTCTCGGTGGGCTCGCATACCGAGTGATGAGCTGGGCGAACATACCAGTGCCATTCCGTATCCCGACCACCTGTGGGCAGCAGAAATCATTGCCTTGGATCAAACACGATAAGCTGGAAAATCCGCACAATGCTCTGACCGTGGCTGGTAGGATGGCGTTGGAGATCCTACTGTTCAGGTCGTTGCTCAGGAACACCAAGACAAAGCACATGGATGACGGCCGGGTAGTCTATGGTACCGACTTGTCGCTTTGGCTTGCCGCTTTGGCGATGCATTGGTCGCTGCTTTTCATTCTCATCAGGCACCTGCGACTGATGGTCAATCCCGTTCCGGGATTCGTGACGTTTCTTGAAGACGCCGATGGGTTCCTTCAGGTCGGCCTTCCCGTGTTCTTCGCCACGACCGTGATCTTCTTGGCGGGTCTGGCGTATCTGTTGTACAGAAGGTTGGCGAATCCCCACCTGCGTTACATATCACTTATTGGCGACTATGTCCCGCTTTTCCTGTTGCTGGGCATAGGTCTGAGCGGCTTCTGGCTCAGGCATCTGACCAAGACCGATGTTCCGGCCATTAAGGAACTCTTCTTGGGTCTCACACATTTTTCGCCGACAGTGCCGGACACGATCAGTCCAATATTCTATGTGCACTTGTTCCTGTTCTGTGTGTTGTTGTCATACATACCATTCGGGAAGCTTACCCACATGGCGGGAGTGTTCCTGAGTCCGACGAGGAACATGGCGAACAACAACCGTGCTGTCAGGCATGTCAACCCATGGGATTATCCGGTCAAGCTGCACCCGTACGACGAGTATGAAGATGAGCTCCGTGAAAAGATGATAGGGGCCGGGATCCCGGTGGAGAGGGAAGAGTAATGTCGACGCCAGACGAACCTGATTATTACAAGAAAGAAGACCTGCTGAACATCAGCACCGCGCCTCCCCCGACATCGTGGATGGAGACGCCGGTGGATTTCAGGAGGGGCAGCTACATATATCCTGGAAAGGCCAAGAACCTGAAGGTCGTAGACCTGCCGAATCCGAGAGATTGGGCGGTGACCGACGTCGACTGGAAGCTTCAGGACGATTGGAAGAGAATCATTCTGGAAGGCATGGCTGACCGCCTTGCGAAGTACCGGTCCTTCAGGATCTTCATGGATACCTGCGTGCGATGTGGAGCTTGCGCCGACAAGTGCCACTTCTTCATCGGCAGCGGTGATCCAAAAAACATGCCTGTGCTCCGAGCGGAGCTGCTTCGCTCCATCTACCGTAAGGACTTCACCGCCCTTGGGAAGGTGTTTGGCAAACTCGCCGGCGGCCGTGAGTTGACTGTCGATGTCATAAAGGAGTGGTTCTACTACTTCTATCAATGTACGGAGTGTCGTCGCTGCTCTGTGTTCTGCCCTTACGGCATCGATACGGCAGAGATCACCATGATCGGCCGAGAGCTGTTGGGACTGTTGGGACTCTACGTCAACTGGGTGCTCGAGCCTGTGGCCAACTGCTTCCGGTTGGGGAACCACCTGGCAATCCCACCGCACGGCCTTGTGGACACTCTGGAGTTCATGGCCGACGATATCGAGGAGGCGACGGGTATCAAGGTGGACATACCCATCAACAAGAAGGGTGCAGAGATCCTGTTCGTAACTCCTTCAGGTGATTTCGTTGCAGACCCCGGCATCTACACCTGTATGGCGTACATGCTGCTGTTCCATGAATTGGGACTCGACTACACGTGGAGCACGTATGCCTCGGACGGTGGGAACTTCGGATTGTTCACGTCGCACGAGATGATGAAACGCCTGAACAACAAGATTTATCACGAGGCCAAGCGTTTGGGTGTCAAGTGGGTCTTGGGTGGAGAGTGCGGACACATGTGGCGGGTGGTCAACCAATACATGGACACCATGAACGGTCCCGCCGACTTCCTCGAAGTGCCCAAATCGCCGATAACAGGCACCGTGTTCGAAAATGCGCGATCAACGAAGATGATACACCTCATGGAGTTTGTCGCCGATCTGATCAGGCATAACAAGCTGAAGATCGATCCCTCGAGGAACGATCACATTAGAGTCACATTTCACGACTCGTGCAATCCTGCCAGGGCGATGGGCATTATCGAAGAGCCACGTTACGTGATAAAGAGCGTGTGCAACAACTTCTTCGAGATGCCGGAGAACACGATCAAAGAGCAGACGTTCTGCTGCGGTGGCGGAGCCGGTCTCGGGACGGACGAGAACATGGAGATGCGGTTGCGTGGAGGATTGCCAAGGGGCAGCGCGGTCAAGCACGTGCAGGACAAACATGACGTCAACTTCCTGGCGGCAATGTGTGCCATCGACAGGGCGACACTAATCACCGTCTGCGACTATTGGGCGCCAGGCGTAAAGGTGACCGGGATCAGTGAAATGGTCGCTAACGCGATGACTTTCACGGGTGAGAAGAAACGCACCGTGAACCTGCGCCTAGAGGAAATTCCGGCATGGGCAAACGGTGACGAAGCTGAAGGCAATGGAGGCGACACCGATGAGTGACAAAGGCAAGATCATTGGCGGGCTGGTTGTCTTCCTGGTCCTCGTGACATTCCCGCTCTGGCACCCGGTGGCGGCGGGTGGCGACTCGGCCATGCCCGAACTCGAGTACCCTGACGACGAGACTGAGTGCATTGAGGAAACCGAGTTCATGAGAGCAAACCACATGGACATGCTGAACGACTGGCGGGACGCGCTGGTGCGGGATGGCATAACAGAATACACATCAACTTCGGGCCAGCAGTACACAATGAGTCTAACGGGAACGTGTATGGATTGTCATGACGATAGGGACGCATTCTGCACGCGATGCCACGACTATTCAAACGTGGATCCATATTGCTGGGACTGCCATGTAGAGCCGAGGGGAAACTGAGCGATGGATGAGAGTAGACGCAGTTTCCTGGAAAAGGCTGGTAAGTCGGCTTTAGGGCTGGGTTGGGGCTTGCCGTTGTTGAACACGGCATGTTCGGAGCCAGGCGATCACGGTCACCATATTCCCCTGCGGTCCGAGAACCAATGGGCCATGGTGATTGATGTTGAGAAGTGTAAGAACGAAGAAGTGCGCCGCGCATGCATAGATGCATGCAATGTTACGCACAACGTTCCGAACATACCCGATCCCGACGACGAGATAGCCTGGATCTGGGAAGAGGATTACAAGCATGTGTTCCCGGAGCAGGTGCACGACCATACGCCGGCTTCCGTCGGAGATATTCCGATTCTGGTGCTTTGCAACCATTGCACGAATCCACCCTGCGTTCGAGTGTGCCCCACTCAGGCCACCTGGAAGAGGGAGACTGACGGCCTAGTGATGATGGACATGCACCGCTGCATCGGTTGTAGGTACTGCATGGCTGCATGTCCGTACGGATCTCGGAGTTTCAATTGGCGTGATCCGCGGCCGTACATTGCACCTGACTCAGAGGGTAATCTTCCTTCCGACTACCCCAGTCGTACAAAGGGTGTGGTGGAGAAGTGCAATTTCTGCGCTGAGCGGATCCGAGAAGGATTGCTGCCGGCGTGTGTAGAAGCTGCAAATTCCGTGGAGGGCGGCGAAGGTGCGTTGACGTTTGGAGATCTGACTGACCCAAATTCCGAGGTGAGTCGGCTGCTTCATGACAACCATACTATCAGTAGACGCGTCGGTCTCGGGACCGGCCCCAATGTGTATTACATCATCTAATGCTCGGTTGGGTTAGATGCCGATAAACGAGAGGTAGAATCTATGCTGCAGGACGCAATCCGAGGGGGCCGGCGATATTGGACTCTTGTGGGGTTCTGGGGAGTACTGATCGTCATCGGGATTAGTGCATGGGGATACCAGCTGAGTGAAGGGCTGCATGTCACGGCTATGTCGCAGGACATCACGTGGGGCATGTACATTGCGCAGCTCACATTTATGGTAGGTATCGCCGCGTCTGCCGTAATGGTGGTGTTGCCGTACTACTTGCACGACTATAAGGCCTTCGGCAAGATGGTGATCATTGGAGAAAGCCTTGCCGTATCGTCGGTCTTGATGTGCATGCTGTTCGTCTTCGTCGACCTCGGCCAGCCCGCGCGCGGCGCCAACATCATTCTGCACCCAACTCCAAACTCTGTGATGTTCTGGGACATGCTAGTGCTGTCGGGCTACTTGTTCCTCAATCTGGTAATCGGTGCAGTGACGTTCGAGGCAGAGCGCAAAGGTACCCCACCTCCGAAGTGGGTCAAACCATTGATCTACCTTTCGATACCGTGGGCGGTGAGTATCCACACGGTGACGGCGTTCCTATATTCGGGGCTCGAAGCTCGGACCTTTTGGATGACGGCGATCCTCGCTCCCCGGTTCCTGGCGTCCGCCTTTGCAACGGGGCCGAGCCTTCTGATACTCTTGGCGCTGATTCTGAGGAAGTTCACGACCTTCGACGCCGGGAAGCAGGCGATACAGAAGCTTGCGATGATTGTCGCATATGCCGTGGCGATCAACCTTTTCTTTTTGCTCGTCGAGTTGTTCACAGTGATGTACAGCAGCATGCCGCACCACACGGACGGGTTCAGATACATGTTCTTTGGGATCGAGGGTCACAACACGCTTGCGCCTGCAATGTGGGTTGGCCAGATAATCGGTCTGATCTGTCTCGTGGCACTCTGGGTTCCCAAGGTCCGTGCCAATGAGAAGTACCTGGCGGCACTTGCTGTCGGAGTAATACTCTCGCTCTGGCTCGAGAAAGGTGTGGCAATGGTGGTCATAGGGTTTATTCCGGCGCCGTTGGGGCAGGTGTCTGAATACATTCCTACGCTCACAGAATACCTGATCACCCTCGGGGTTTATTCGATAGGCTTCTTGTTGCTCACGATCTTCTACAAGATCATAACGACAGTCAGAGAGAGGTTGGGACCAGCATAGGGCCATCCGAAATGGAACTCTATGTGAATAGATAGATGTGAGGTAATAGCAGTGCAGTTAGGAGAATTGAGCAGAAAACAACAAACGCCATCATTCCAAGCGGAGAGGAAACAACATGGCAGATTCAGGTAACAATGGCACTCCGTTGCTAGACGAACTGGAAAAGGGACCCTGGCCCAGCTTCGTCACGCAGATCAAGGAGGCAGCCGAAGACAAGGAGTCGTGCGCGGCTCTATTGAGACTTCTCGAGCGGTCTTACGAAGAGAAGATCGGCCACTGGAAGCACGGTGGTATCGTGGGCGTCATGGGTTATGGCGGTGGCGTAATCGGACGCTACAACGACCTGCCCGAGGAATTCCCTGAGATCGCGCACTTCCACACAATGCGTATCAACATGCCGACTGGCTGGTTCTACACGTCGGATGCATTGAGGACCGTCTGCGACATCTGGGACAAGCATGGTTCGGGACTCACCAACATGCATGGGTCGACCGGTGACATTATTCTACTCGGTACATCCACCGACGAATTGGAACCCACATTCCAAGAGTTGGCGAAGAACGGTTTCGACATCGGTGGCTCCGGTTCCGACCTGCGGACGCCAAGCGCATGCAACGGCCCGGCTCGGTGTGAGTGGGCCTGCTACGACACGCTGAACGCCTGTTACGACTTGACGCAGGAATTCCAAGACGAGCTGCACCGTCCGGCATTCCCTTACAAGTTCAAGTTCAAGTTCGCGGGATGCCCGAACGATTGCGTAGCGTCAGTAGCGAGAGCTGACCTGTCGATCATTGGAACTTGGCGTGACGAGATCCGGATCGATCAGGCAGAGGTAAAGGCGGCTGAGAAAGCCGGCCTCGACATCATCAAGGACGTGTGTTACAACTGCCCGACCAAATGCATGGAGTGGGACGGCAAGGAACTGAAGATCGACGACTCCAACTGCGTGAAGTGCATGCACTGCATCAATGCGATGCCGAAGGCTCTTCGCCCAGGCAAGGACACCGGTGCGACGATCCTCCTCGGTTCCAAGGCGCCAATCGTGGAAGGTGCAATGCTGTCGTCAGTCATCGTTCCGTTCATGAAGATGGAGCCTCCATACGAGGAGCTCAAAGACCTCATCGAGAGGATCTGGGACTTCTGGGGTGAGAATGGTAAGAACCGCGAGCGGTGCGGTGAGCTGATGCAGCGCGTCGGACTCGGGAATTTCCTGGAGGAGATCGAGGTAGATCCGATTCCCGAGATGGTTGCACATCCCAGGGACAATCCGTTCATCTTCTTCGAGGATTACTACGAAGAAGGCGATGAGGACGAGGAAGAGGACGAAGGGTAATGCCGTTGGATGCTACATCCAGCAGACAAACTTTGAGACTAATCGTACCAATGGGGAGATAGAGCGATGGCAGTGGCAAAGGACAGAATAACGGATATCGGACCTCCGCATTACGAGAAGTTCCTGCATCCGATAATCAAGAAGAACTATGGGCAGTGGAAGTACCACGAAATCGTCAAACCCGGCGTCATGGTTCATGTTGCCGAGTCGGGCGACAAGATCTTCACCGTGCGCGCGGCTTCGCCGAGGCTGCTCGCAACCAAACGAATTCGCAAGTTTGCCGAATTGGCGGACAAGTACTGCGACGGTCATCTGCGCTTCACTAGTCGCAACAATGTAGAATTCCTGTTGGCGAGTGACGAGAAAATCGACGACCTCATTAAGGAGTTGAACGACCTGGGCCACATAGTTGGTGGTATCGGCAACTCGATCTCCAACATCGTTCATACGCAGGGTTGGGTGCACTGTCACTCGGCGGCCACAGACGCCTCGGGCGTCGTGAAATGCGTGATGGATGATCTGCACGAGCACTTCACGTCGAACGACGTGCCGGGCAAGCTTCGTATCGCCCTGGCATGCTGTCTCAACATGTGCGGCGCCGTGCACTGTTCGGACATAGCGATTCTCGGGGTGCACCGCAGGCCACCGCGGCCAGACCATCCCACATTGAACAAGCTGTGTGAGATTCCAAACGTTATTGCCTCTTGTCCTACAGCGGCAATACGGCCGGCTACCGTTGACGGTCATCCTACCATCGAAATCGACGAAGACCTTTGCATGTTCTGCGCGAACTGCTTCACGGTCTGTCCCTCGTTGCCGATGGCAGATGCACTGAATGACGGTGTTTCAATTTGGGTTGGCGGCAAGGTCTCCAACGCTCGTTCTGAACCGACGTTCTCGAAACTCGCAATCCCGTTCTTGCCGAACAATCCGCCGCGTTGGCCCGAGGTAACCGACGCCGTTCGCAATATCGTCGAGGTGTGGGCGAATAACGCGCGCAAGTTCGAACGGATGGGTGAATTCATTGAGCGCATTGGTTGGCCGAAGTTCTTTGAAATGACTGGCATCGAGTTCCAGAAGGAACATATCGATGACTTCAAGCACGCCGGATTGAGTTACAAGCGATCCGCGCAGCTCAGACACTAGGAGGTATTACGATGGCCGTCACGCCAGAGGAAATTGCGGACGCCATGTTCGAGATGGTCAAAGAGTATCAAGGCAAGAAGAAGTTCAAAGCCGGCGATTTGACCAAGGCGATGATGCAGAAGTACGCCGCCGAAGGAGTTGACAAGAAGCAGTGCAAGCTTGCTATCCGCACGCTGATGGACTCCGGCAGATGTGTCTACACCTATTTTGGCGGCAGCTTCATCGAGCTTCCTCATACCGAGGGAGCCGCGGAAGGGGCTGGCGGCTAGTATTAGCCGTCAGCTTTTCAAAATAAACACGGGCTAGCGCCCGTATTGCCCTCGCCACTGTGGGCGCGGGTCGAGGTATGACTAATGGCTGTAAAGAGAACAAAAAAGAAGAAGAGGAAGCGAGATTACAGCGCGTCTAGCACTGGTAGTGGTCGCGAACAGTCGCCGTTGCGACCCAAACACGTCACGAAAAAACCGCCTTGTCAGAACGCATGCCCCAGTGGGAATCGCATACGTGAGTGGCTGACCACGATCGCTCAGGCTGAACACCTGGAGAAGTCGAAAGAACAGGCGTACACCGAGGCATGGGAGAGCTACACGGACACCAGTCCGTTTCCGTCGGTGTGTGGACGTGTCTGCCCGCATCCTTGCGAGTCCGGGTGCAACCGGAATGAGCTCGAAGGTGCAGTTGGCATCAACAAGGTCGAGCGCGTCATTGGTGACTTCGGTTTGAATAACGGCCTGAAGTTGAAAATGAAAACCGACGAGAAGCGTGCAGAGAAGGTCGCCGTCGTCGGTGGTGGCCCGGGTGGCTTCTCTTGCGCGTACCAGCTAGCGAGGCGGGGCTATTCGGTCACTGTTTTTGAAGCTGCTGACAAACCGGGTGGTATGCTCCTATGGGGTATCCCTCGCTATAGACTTCCGGCCGACATAATCGAGAAAGAGATACAGAACATCGTCGATCTCGGTGTCGAGTTGAAGTTGAATACGCGAGTCGGAAAAGACATCCCGTTTGACGAATTGCGCTCAGAATACCAGGCGGTGTTCGTCGCAATCGGTGCTGAGAAGGGATTGAAGCTCAGGGTCGAGGGTGAGGAAGCCGACAACGTCATGTCGGGCGTGGATTTCCTCAATCGCATGCATCATGGCGAGACCGTCGACGTAGGTGACAACGTCATCGTTGTAGGCGGTGGTGACACCGCCATCGATGCCGCGCGCATCTGCAAACGTCTCGGTGCTACCACAACGATTCTGTATCGGCGCACCATCAAAGAGATGCCTGCCATCGAGGAGGAGATCGAGGAAGCGCAGGAAGAAGGGATCAAGCTGGAGTATCTCGCCGCACCCATCGGATTCAACAAAGACGGCAACAAGATCACCAGCATGCAATGCATACGCATGGAATTGGGTGAGCCGGATGATTCGGGAAGAAGACGTCCTGTGCCGATCGAAGGCTCGGAGTTCGAGATTCCTGCCAGCACTGTCATCCCTGCCATCAGTCAAGAGCCTGACTTCACGGGACTCGAGTCCTTGATAGAAGGGCGCGACTGGATCAAGGTGAATGATGAGTTTGCGTCCACCAAGGTAGAAAATGTGTGGGCAGGTGGCGACGCGACCAACCTCGCACTGGTGACCGATGCCATCGGCCACGGCCGATACGCTGCCGAAGCAATAGACCGCCAGTTCCGTGGTCTGAAGAAGCCAGAGGATACACAGCCGTTGATCAAGACTGATCGTATGGTGCTGGATCACTATCCAAAGGCGGATCGTTTGGAGGCAGCGAAACTCTCAGTCGAAGAACGGCTCGCGAATATGGATGCAGAAGCGAACCTCGCTTTGACCGAAGAGCAGGCCATTGAGGAAGCCAAGCGTTGTATGAGCTGCGGATACTGTATGGACTGTGAGAAGTGCTGGCTCTACTGCCAGGATCAGGCCATCGAGAAACCGATGAAAAAGGGCGAGCTGTATATCTTCAAGCTCGGCAACTGCACCGGCTGCAAGAAGTGCTCGGAGATTTGTCCGTGCGGCTTCATAGAAATGGCGTAACGAACTGAGATATCCGCGCATTCTTGTCGCCGGGTTGCGCGGAGGCAGCGGCAAAACGCTGGTGACCTTGGGCTTGGTTGCAGCTTGGCGAAAAAACGGCAAGACGGTGGCTCCCTTCAAAAAGGGCCCCGACTACATCGACGCGGCGTGGTTGTCGGCCGCAGCAGGTATGCCCTGCCGGAATATGGATATGTATCTCATGTCTCGGCAGGGCGTTCTGTCTTCGTTGGGGGGGCAGGTGGGGTGTTCCGACGTCGCCGTCATCGAAGGCAACCGCGGTTTGTACGACGGGATGGATTCGGAGGGTAGCTACAGCAGCTCGGAGTTGGCTAAGCTGCTGACCACTCCTGTTGTGCTGACTGTCGATTGTACCAAAGCAACTCGTACGGTGGCCGCGATGATCTTGGGCTGCATGCGACTCGATCCGGAAGTCCCGATCAGGGGTGTCGTGTTGAACCAAATCGCCGGCAAGAGACACGAATCCGTGGTTCGCGCATCAGTAGAGGATAGCTGTGGATTACCCGTTCTTGGGGTAATTCCCAAGATCGCCGAACAACTGTTCCCGGAGCGCCACTTGGGCCTGGTGCCTCCTCAGGAACACTCAGAACGAGAACAAGCGGTACTGCAGGTTTCGAATATTGGCGAAAAGTATCTGGATCTGGAAGCGTTCTGGGAACTAGCGCAAAGTGCACCAGCGTTCGAAGCCGAGATTGTAGTGGCACCGGCCGTCGAGAGTGGCGAACACGTTCCGGTGAACATAGGTGTATTCCGCGACGCGGCGTTTCAGTTTTACTACCCGGAGAACCTCGAATCGCTCGTTGAAGCCGGCGCAAAGCTCATAGAGATCTCGCCTCTGGTTGACTCGGAACTACCCGACGTGGACGCATTGTACATCGGAGGAGGGTTTCCGGAGACGCTGGCACCGCAACTATCAGGCAACAGCGCGTTCCGTGAGTCGCTCAGAGTCGCTATCGAAAATGGGCTGCCGGTGTACGCCGAGTGCGGTGGAGCAGTCTACTTGGGCGAAAAACTGCTATACAACTCGATTGAATACTCGATGGTTGGTGTGTTGCCCGTGGTCTTTGGATTCCAGAAGAAGCCACAGGGCCATGGTTATGTGAAAATCGAGACGGTACGAGAGAATCCTTTTTTTGAAGTCGGACAAGCTCTCAAGGGTCACGAATTTCACTACACACGCGTGGAATCGTATGGTACTGAAGAAACGGTGTTTGCGTTCGACGTAGGTCGCGGGTTCGGTTTTGACGGTAAACACGATGGCATGTGCAGGTACAACGTGGTAGCCTCCTACACGCACGTACATGCGCTTGGAGCCGGGAGTTGGGCTCCAGGGGTCGTCAAGGCGGCCAGGAAGTACAAGAGTAGGTAAGAACAAACAACACTTCCTTTATGAAAGAATACACGATGCGAGTACGCAGATTTTCGATGTTTACCCGCGTAGCCGCAGTTGTCGTCACGGCTTTGGCGTTTCAGCCATCGCTTCTGCACGCAGTGCAGGAAGCGGGTGTGATGACTGGCGGAGATCAGTTGGTATGGTGGGCATGGCCGTTGATCTTGTTGGTACTGACTTTCGTCATGGGGATACTCGCTGCGCTGGGTGGAGTTGGTGGGGGGGTTCTCTTCGTTCCGATAGTGAGTGGATTTTTCCCATTTCATCTGGATTTCGTCCGTGGTGCCGGGCTTTTGGTAGCACTCAGTGGTGCGTTGGCGGCTGGCCCAGGATTCCTGAAGATGAACCTAGCCAGCTTGAGGCTCGCAATGCCAGTGGCGCTAATCGCGTCCACGTGCGCCATCATTGGAGCGATGGTTGGGCTGGCGCTTCCGACCAACCTCGTTCAGACTGCGCTGGGTGCGACCATTCTGGGAATTGTGGCGCTGATGATTGCCGCCAAGAAATCTGAGTTTCCAGATGTGCCCCAGGCAGACAAGATCTCTTCCGCGCTTGGTATCTACGGCGTGTACACCGAGGCGAGCATAGGTAAGAACATCGACTGGAAGATCCACCGCACGGCCCCCGGCCTCTTCCTGTTCATCTTCATCGGATTGATGGCAGGCATGTTTGGATTGGGTGCCGGATGGGCCAACGTTCCAGTGCTGAACTTGGTGATGGGGGCGCCGCTCAAGATCAGCGTGGCGACGAGCAAGTTCCTGCTTTCGATTACCGACACGTCCGCGGCCTGGGTTTATCTAAACCAGGGATGTGTCATCCCAATGATGGTCGTCCCGTCTCTCGTCGGGATCATGTTGGGGTCGTTCATAGGAGTGCGAATCCTCAGGGTTGCCAAACCGAGCTTCGTGCGTTGGCTCGTCATCGGCCTTTTGCTCTTTGCCGGAGCGAAGGCGATCACCAAGGGACTAAACCTCCCGTTCTTCTTCTAGGACAATAGGGGAACACGAGAATGACTGACGATATCAAAACCCCAGAGGCAAACGAGGAGCAGATCCTCTACGCGAAGATCCTGGAAGTGGGCATGTACATTGGGTTGATGATTTTGCTGGTGACCTTTGTTCTCTACATGACTGGGATCATGGCGCCCGCTGTGCCCATTGAACTGCTGCCCAACTATTGGGTGCTGCCCGTCCACGACTACCTGGAGACCATCAACCACGAATACCTGCATCGCGATCATGTGGTAACGGGCTGGGGATGGTTGGCGGTGCTGGGAAAGGGTGACTTCGTGAACTTCCTCGGCATTGCTGTTCTTTCGGGGGTCACCATTGTCTGTTACGTGGGGATTCTTCCGACTTTGCTACGGAAGAAACAGACGGCTTATCTGTTGATGGCATTGGCAGAAGTCATAATACTGGTGCTAGCGGCTAGCGGTATCTTGACCGCAGGTCACTAGGCGAGGAATCACAGCGGAGGGCAACCTGCGGTTTCTTCCTGTTGGCATCGATGTCAGGGGCAGGAGATGCCTCGTCGTCGGAGGTGGGGCCGTAGGCGCGCGAAAAGTAACAAAATTGGTTGAGGCCGGAGCAAAGGTGACGGTAGTCTCACCCGTCCTCGCTGATGCCCTAGTAGAGAAACTCGATTCCAGCAGTATCAGCTGGATCGAGGGTACGTACAGGTTGGAGCACCTGGCAGGCGCATTCTTGGTTGTGGCTGCAACAGACGACCAGTTGCTCAATGCAGAGATCGTCGAATCCGCCACGGAGCGAGGCGCATTGGTGTGTGATGCATCCTCGGTGGAGCGGTCCCAGGTGATCTTTGGCGCACTGCACAGAAACGAGTCAAACGTTACGATTGCGGTATTTACAGATGGACGCGATCCGGCTGAGGCCAGACGCACACGTGACCACATAGCCGGGTTGCTGGACCCCGATTGCAGGTTGGAAGACGAAGCCGGTCCGTCCTGAATACAAATCACTATGTCTAACGGAGCAAAATCCAGGCGCCAGAGTGCGCTTCTATTGGCGTCCATCGGCAGTGAGAATGTCGAGGTGGCGTCTGCGGTGAACCAGCGCTTGGAGGCACAGGCATACGCCGTGGCGTGTCAGCTCCCAGAAGGGTGGCAGGTTCTTCACGGTCAGTTTGAAGGTGTTCCATCGATCGAGGAGTCGATAAACAAAATTGATTCTGCCGTCGAGGAACTCGTTGTTGTTCCGATGTATCCCCAATTTTGTCACGCAACGAGCGGTGCCATTCTACGTGAGGTCTATCGAGTCGTCGGTGAACTGCCCATCCCGTTTGATCTGACCACGCGCACCCTCTGGTACAATGATGGTGGGTACGTGAATGCTCAGGCCCGCTTGGTTGCCTCGTTCACGTCATCATTGGAGCTATCTCCGCAAGACACTCAGCTGATTATGCTGGCACAAGGGTTAGAGCCAACTGACAAGGAAGCCAGCATCACATATGAAGAGCAGCTGAACTGCACTGTGGAACTGGTGCTGGAGAGGTTGGGATGGCCGACCGAACGCGCGGCTGTCGCGTATCGGTCACCCGGGTCTCGAGGGCACTCGACGCAGGTTGACCTTGAGATCTGTATCAACGAGCTCGCGCAATCAGGCGACAAGAGCATTGTCGTTGTACCAATGACGCTCCCGTCCGGTAGGTGGGAAACTCCCGAACAGCTGTCGAGTATGTGCCCGCGAGGGTTCGAGGAAGATGGCGGCCGGTTGTTCATGGCGCCGCTGTTGGATACCTACGGGCCCTTCATGACGGCAGTCAAGAATCTTACGGTGCGCGGTCCAAGGTCAGTGGCATTGGGAATGAAGGGAACCGCCCCGCTACTCGTTCGAAGGAGTGAACCTGAGGACGTCGCCGACGCCACACCTGAGTCGCTCGTCGTGATCGGTGCGTCGATTGCAGGTAAGATCCGCGCAGAGCATGGCCCAGACGTGGTACATAGTCCGCCCGGAGTATTCTGCAAGGTCAAGAAAACACGCAAAGAACTCCGGGCCTTCTTGGACTGGGTACGGGAGGAAACACTGGTCGAGGAAGCGTTCGTATGGTCAACCTGCCAGCGGATCGAGTTTTACGGGTGGCATGCTGCTGCCGACGAGGTCGCGGATAATGAATGGCCTGTAGCGGAAATCAGACAGCACCTCTATGGCAATGAACCCGATGGCTTGAAGGTCAACGTCTTTTTTGGCGTTGAAGGTTGGCATCACCTCATGCGAACCGCTTGCGGTCTCAACAGCGCGTTGCCGGGTGACACCGACGTCGTGTATCAACTTCAGACCTCTTGTCGAATGGGAGAACGTATTGGAACGAAGGAGCGAGGGCGCTGGGTCTGGTGGATGGCGCAGTCGCGTTAGCGGAGGAAGTGCGCGAAAACACTCCGTGGAGTCGGTTCAGCCGCGGGTTCTGCGCCGCTGCCCTGTCGCGAGTTCATGACCTCAGTGGCGCCGACCTCGAGCGTTGCCGTCATGTCGTAATTGGAGGTTCTGCTACATCGCGTTCGGTACTCTCGACTCTCAAGGAGCGATACAAAGTTGCCGAGCGGCAGCTAACCTTGGTGTATCGAGATCACCACGGTCAGATGAAGCTGTTGAGGAACGCAATTGGCCACGGAAAACGTTTGCGTGTGCACACCTATTCTG
>Ga0180431_10005202_pt1 | contig 15940 bp, 9 predicted proteins | sample SS_ome_11_FD_132459 | JGI IMG/M metagenome (GOLD analysis project Ga0180431, IMG submission 132459) | Hypersaline lake sediment archaeal communities from the Salton Sea, California, USA - SS_1_MS_1 metaG | ecosystem: Environmental > Aquatic > Non-marine Saline and Alkaline > Hypersaline >... | reverse complement strand
TGGCTGGCGCTGGCCGAATGGGAGGGTGATCGCTGGGAGTGGTTCAGCCTGCCGCCGGAATCGGGGCTTGAGCTGCCCAGTTTGGAACCTTATATCAACGCGGAGGGTACGCTGAACGTACTGGTGCTGGTCACGGGCACCAGCCTCTGCGAGCTGGCCTGGCTGCGCGTGGGTGACAACCTCGAGCCCCTGGCCAACGCCGATGCCACTGCGTCGATCGGCGTCACCGGACAGCCCTGTCTGCTCAATGGCAGCGCCAGCACTGACTTCGACGGATCAGTCGTGGAGTACGAATGGGACACCGACGGCGACGGTGAGTACGATCTCAGTGCTGGCAGTGCCAGCCGCGTGGACCATGTATTCGCAACGCCGGGCAACCGCACGGTCGGCCTGCGGGTGACGGATGACGCCGGCGCCACCGATGTGGCATCCACGGACATTCTGATCGGCGACGGGCTGCGGGACACTGCCGACTTCGAAGCCGGCTGGCAGGGCTGGGCCGGCGACGTCGCCGATGTGCTGGTCAGTCCGGGCGATGAGATCTACTGGGAGCTGGACCGCAGTACGGACCTGGCCTTCAGCGGCGACTGGAGCGTCTGGCTGACGGCCGACAACCGGACCGATGCCTGCAAGCTGTGGGTTGAGAAGCGCTACCAGCTGGCACCGAGCACGACGTACACGGCCTGCATCAGCTACAAGTTCTGCAGCGAAATCGGCGGGATCGTCGGGACCTGGACCATCCTGGCCGGCGCGATGAACGCGGATCCGGAGACTGGCTACGACATCTTCCAGGCCGGCCTGGCACGGGAGACGACCTATAACGGCGGCGTCGCCGGCTTCACCTGGCTCAGCAAGACCTATACGATGGATGTGACCACCGCGGAGTCCGGCGAGCTGTATCTGCTGGCTGGGGTCTGGGGTGTCTTCGAGGTCTGGCAGACCTACTACATCGACGACATCACGGTCCAGATTATCCCGGCGCAGTGAGCCCGGCAGCAGATGCCTTTACAGGATGCACCAGCCGGATCGAGAATGCCGCCGGCAGCGAGGGTAGGCGAAAGCTCCGGCGGTCGGATTCGAACCAACAACCCCGCTAGCAGCGGGGTTAATCCCGCCGTCGGCGGGACTCTGCCATTGCGCCGATTCAAGGAACCGCCCGATCCCCGCTGCTTGATGCTGCGCTCCATCCTCATCGCCTCGGAGCGTGACTTCACCTCACACTGCCACAGCAGCTTCCACGGTCCCGGGAAGACCTTGGTGGTTCTGGTCGTCCGATAATCCGGATCGTTGTGCTGGGCCAGCCGCAGTTCCAGGTTGCTGGTCCGTCTGAGGCGGCAGCCTTACGTTGATACTCAGTGGCAGACGTGGAAGGCGCTGCTCACGGCCATGCAACCGCACATCTCACGAGTCGGCGTCGGCGCACTGATCCTCAGGCTCGCTCAGTGCATCGGCAAGGGCTTGGTGGCGGTAGGCGAACAACCGTTGCAGCTGCAGTTCAATCAGCCAGCCGGTGAGCATCTGTGACAGGCCTCCGCCAGGCAGAGCGTACTCCACTCGGTCCTCCATGATGCACGCCGAGGCGCCGTCAGCAATGAAATTGTGCTCGTGCCGCCAGTACGCCCAGGGACCGGACTTCTGCTCATCAACGAACTGCCGGCCAGGGATGACGCCTGTAATCTCGCTGATCCATGGCACCCGCAGTGGTCCGAAGAGCAGCACCAAGTGGATCTGCTCGCCGGCGGCAATCGATTCGGGGAGTGACCTCACAACCATCTTCTGCCAGGGCGGCCTGAGTTCGTTGAATGCGTTGGGCTGCAGGTGCCAGCTGAACAGCCGATCGGCGCTTACGGGCATCTCAGTCCGGTGTACGTACACAGCGCGCCGTGCGTTGCTGAAAGGTGACAGCCGTGCGCCTGGCCGTCTGCCCAGCCGGCGTGCCAGCAGTATGTCGAGACCGACCAGGCCGAGGCCGATCAGCGCCAGCGGAGCCATGCTTCCGGCCAGCAGTGCGAGCACGGCGTAGAAGGCGATCACGCTGAGACCCACCAGCCGGTAATCACGTGGCAGCGAGTGCTGACGAGGCATCCACAGCAGTAGGATGAAGCTCACACAGAACCAGCCAGCGTAATTGGCCAGCGGAACCCCGAAGTAGGGGCCGCCGCCTGTCCACCGCCAGTAGTCCAGTGGTCCGCTGGCCAGCGGATCGATCAGCAGATCAGCGGCAACCATCCATGCGGCGCCCAGTAGCGCGCCCGTGAATCTGCCTGACAGCGAGCTCAGTCCGCCGGCATAGGCCAACAGCACGCCCCAGGCGGCCGCGATCGCGAGCGGTACGCCGAGCATCTGCCAGCCCAGCGCCGCCGTATAGCGGTAGTGCCCGAACACCGCGCCGGTCTGCAGACCCACTGCCTCGGCGGCGAAGCCGCCGGCGGCAGCGACCAGCAGCCACCACGCGAGACGCCGATCGGAGCTGAGCAGTACCAGCGCGAACGCCGCGTACAGAAACAGCGGACCGGCCCAGGCCGCAGCGGGTGGAGGCTCGGCAAGCACCGCATAGCTGATGACGCCGCCCGCGAACAGCAGGCCGTAGAAGGCTGCGAGAAGCGCGATGATTAGCTTACGGACGTTCATACCGACTAATCAGCCTGTCGACGATTCGAGCACTGAGCAGCACCGTTGGTGTCCCTCCCCCGGGGTGAGAGCTACCACCGACGCGATACAGACCGCCCACACGGCGCTCCCGATTGGCAGGCCTCAGAAACGCCCCGCGCCAGCCATGGCTGGCCTGACCGTAGATTGCCCCGCCCGGCATGGAGTATGCCTTCTCGAACTCGGCGGGGGTCCAGGCTCTCTCAACCACAATGTCCTCAGGGGCAAGCTCCAGACCTCCCGTTGCCAGGCGAGCCAGCACACGCCGTCGGGCAACATCCGTCATCTCGTCATCCCAACGCACCCCCAGTGACGGAGCGTTGGCCATGACAAACAGCGTTTCTCCGGCACTGGGCGCTAGCGCATGGTCACTGCGTGACGGTGCATTCACGTATACCGTCGGGTCCGTCGGAAACTGCGGCTGGCAGCCGTTGGCGCCGAACAGCTCGTCGAACTCCCGCCGGTAGTTGGAGCTGAAGTAGACAGTGTGGTGATGCTGCTCAGCCAGCTTGCGTCGCAGACCCAGCAGCAGGACGAAGCCACTCAGACTCCTCTGACCAGTGGGCGCGGGCAATCCGGCGTCTTTGGCCAGCAGTGGCAGGTGAGACGCATCACCATTGAATACCGCGACATCGGCATCCAGTCGGCGGCCGTCGGTCAGCTCCACCGCCGTGACCTTTCTGCTACTGATGTGAATCTGCTGCGCTTCGGCAAAGAGGTGCAGCCGAGCTCCACGCGCTTTGAGCAGCGCCGCGAGTGCCGCCACGAGGTTGTACAGCCCTCCGGACACATGCCAGGCCCCGTGTCCGTATTCAAGGTAGGGGATCGCCAGCAGGGTGGCCGGTACAAGGTAGGGAGAGCTGCCCACGTAGGTGGGGAAACGATCGAAGAACTGAATCAGCGCCGGATGGCGGAGGAAGCGCCGGACTGTCGCGTGGTAGCCTCCCCACCCGTACTTGACGGGCACGCTCCTCAGGGCGCCGAGCATGCGGGGACTGGGTGGCTCGCCCGGAGCCTGCGCGAAAAACGTCTGGCGGCTGAGTTCGAACAGCCGACCGCCAAGTGCCATCATGTCCAGAAAACCGCTCCACTCCCCGGGGAAACAGCGGTCAAACTCACGCTGCAGAGCGGGTAGTGGACCACCGTACTCGAAGTCCAGCCCGCTCGGATACACGTAACGCGCAACCGGGTCCAGCCGCCTGAGTTCAACGTGATCCGTGATATCCGTGCCCGCCAGTTGAAACAGCTCGCCGAATACCTCAGGCATCGTAATCAGCGAGGGGCCCGTGTCAAATGTGAAACCTTCCGACTGCCAGCGGTTCATCTTGCCGCCGGGCTGCCCGCCTCGCTCCACGATGTCCACCTGCCAGCCGCGGACAGCGAGCCGCAGGGCGGTAGCCAGTCCGCCAAGCCCGGCACCGATGATCACCGCTCTGGGGCTGGTTTTCATGGTTGCCGCTCCTTGGTGGAACCCCGGACGCCGAGGTAGGAACGACCCTTCCAGCGAACGCCGCGTCCGCTCGCCACCCGCCACCAGGAATTCAGCGCGATCGCAATCAGGAACAACTCGCCCAACGGATGGAGCAGTGCGCTCCACAGCGGATGGCGGAAGTGTGCGCCCAGCAACAGGCGCATCACCACGACGGTCGTGCTGGCAGCGAGCGCCAGTAAGAGAACCGGAACCGGCTGGCCGGTGAGGAGTGCATGCGTCGCGAGCGCGAATGGCACCAGGAACAGCATGATATGCGTGATGAGGAAAGCCACGAACGGAAGCCAGTGTCTGAATGCCGGATAGAAGTTCTTCTCAAAGCCCAGCCAGATCTCCGACAAGGACTGGTACATGCGCACGCGAACTACATCCTGCCCGTCCAGACAGAGGCCGCGACGACCGCTGGCGCGCCACGCTCTGGCAAGGCGGGTGTCCTCAAACAGCTCCTGCCTGACGCATTCGTGACCTCCGAGCGCAAGGTAATCCTCACGACTGACCAGCAGGCAAGCGCCATGGGCCAGACCCAGGGATGCGTCATCGGGTCGCAGCACTGCCAGGGGTGCGGGATAGAGCGTGAAGGTCAGGAAGTTGAGCAGTGGCATCAGCAGGCGTTCCCAGAAGCCGGAGAGCACGAACCCCGGCCAGCAGGACAGCATGCTGAGGTCAAGCTGCGAAGCTGCTGACAGCATACCGTTGATCGCGCCGTCCATCAGCCGGGTGTCGGCGTCGACGAACAGCAACCACTTGCCGGCCGCGGCGTCGCCCAGCTGCTGACAGGCCCAGCACTTGCCGGCCCAGCCATCGACCAGCCGCTGACCGGTCAGCAGCCGCAGCCGTACTTCCTCCTTCATCGCATTCTGCACTACCTGCTGGGTACCGTCGCTGCTGCGATCATCCAGTACGATGATCTCCTCCACGACCGGTCCCTGTCGCCGAATCGCGGCGATGCATTCCGGTAGGTTGTGCGCCTCGTTGCGCGCAGGAACAAGGACTGAGACCTGAGCTGGGAGTCGCTGCCCCGCCAGCGGATACACACGCCGCCAGCCTGCGACATTCATAAGCACGACCGCCAGTGGCACAAGTAGGATTGCGCTGATTAGTACCGAGATGGCCAGCAATACGGTCATCGGCGGTGCTCTCCATGCCGGGGCGGCAACAACAGACGGGTGACGGCGTCAGGGGCTTCCCTGATCGGCAGGTGTCCCACACCGGCCAGCTGACGAACATCGCTTTGCGGCCAGATTTCCCGCCACATGTCCAGTGAACGGCGGACAGCCGCGAAGGTCCGCTTGCCGGTAATGATGGTCACCGGAAGGCGCAACGGGCGAAAGCGCTCGATGCTGCCCAGCGAATCGAACACCTGCAGGTACCGGTAGTTGACATCGTGGTCAACGCTGTGGAACGTAGCCATCAGATCAGTGTCTCGTTGCCGCCGATTCCACAGCAGCAGGTTGGTCAACATGCGGCCCAGTGAGCTGGCGAATGTCGTGTTATAGGCCACGCGGCCGAATCCACGCCGCAGAAACAGCTTGAAGTAACTCGGCACAAAGGCAAACGGATCAATCAGTACCAGGCGCTGCGGTTGCAGCGGGCAGATCCGCAGCAGTTCGGCCGCCAGCACCGCCCCACTGCAGTTTCCAACCACTGTCTCGGGCGGTGAGTCGTCGCTGGCGTGGGCCAGATAGGCGGCCTGCAATTGCTCAAGTACCGCCGTGACTGTGATCTCGGCTGGCGGCGCGCTGAGTCCGTAGCCCGGCAGGTCGCATGCCGTCAGCCGACCGCGGGGCGGCAGGTACCGGGCCAACGGGCGGTAGCAGCGGTGGTCTTCACCCCAGCCCGGGATGCCGAAGATCCACCTTCCACCGCTGCCGTATTCCTTAACGAACATGATCCAGGATCCGTGCTGCCGTCATTCGGCCACCGAGCGTGACCATCGGCAACCCAGTGCCGGGCGTGGTCGACGCTCCCACATAGTAGAGCCCGTGTAGCCATCGGCTGTAATTGCACGGGCGCCACGGACCCAGCTGAGTCAGATTGTGCGCGGCTCCCAGTGCTGATCCGTCGAACAGCCCAAAGCGTTGCTGCCAGTCCCGCGGCGTCAGCACCTGCTCCACAGCGATGTCTCCCGCCTGCAGCCCGATGTGCGCCTGCGCGAGACGCCCCAGGACATACTGCCTGATCCGTGCGGTCTCAGCCCGCCAGTCAACACCTTCAGTCCGACTGAGAGGGGGCACCGGCACCAGCACGAACGCGGTGTCGGTGTCGGGTGGCGCCAGTGCCGGCTCGGTGGCACTGGCGATCGATAGGTAGAAAGCCGGCTTCTCCTGCAGGACCTGCTGGCGGAGGAGCCTATCGAAGGACCCACGATAGTCGGCGGGCAGGAAGATACTGTGGTGGTCAACTCCCACAAGCTTGCGCTTCAGGCCCCAGTAGAAGGTGAGCACAGCGGGAGTCATCCGCAGCCTGGACGCCCGTCGGCGGCCGTGACGGCGGGCAGCGCCGTCCGGCAGCAGCGCCGCATCCGTCTGCGGAACGTCGCAGTTGCTGACGACGATTTCCGCCGGAATGAAGTCGCCGTCAGCCAGCTCAACACCTGCGACGCGACCATCACGTTCGGCGATTCGGCTTACTCGGCACTCCGTGCTGATATTCACTCCCGCTTCACGGGCCAGATCGCCTACCGCCTCGATCAGTCCGTAGATGCCGCCGCGCGGCAACCACAGGCCGTATGCCAATTCACCGTAGGGCAGGATTTCGAATAGCCCGGGCAGACTGAAGGGCGACCCTCCCAGATACATGGCGTAACTGGCAAGAGCCTCACAGATGTGGCGACTGCGGAACGATAATGCCAGCTGACGGTACAGTGAGCGCTGCAGTCCAAGCCCCCAGAGCTCCCGCAGGCGCAGCGCTCCGAGCCATTTCAGCGGGTTGTCCGCATTGCTCTGGACAAGCCTGGCGAAGCTCAGACGGTAGTTGTGGCCCGCGCGCCGCAGCCACGCTGCCAGTCGGGGTCCCACCCCAGGGTCCAATCTGGCCAGCTCCTCGCGCAGGCAATCGAAGCTGCTGCTCAGCGTCAGCCGGCGACCGTCCTGCCAGCGGAAGGTAATGCCCGGGTCAACCGGCAGCAGTTGCACGGCATCGTGAAAACGTGCGCCCACCGTCGTGAAAAGCTCCTCAAACACCCAGGGGTAGTTGAGCAGCGACGGCCCGGTGTCGAAGCGATAGCTGCCAAGCTCCAAGAGACCGGCCCGGCCGCCGATCCGCTCGTTCTGCTCTAGAACGGTTACGCTGAGCCCCGCCCGCTGCAGATGAATGGCTGCCGCGAGGCCGCCCAGCCCGGCACCGATGATCGCAACACTGCGCATCAGATCCAGCCCATGTACGCCAGTGGCAGTCGCCAGTATTTGCTGGCAGGCAGCGCAAGGAACTTCTGGTGAGCAGGGACACTGTGCCGCACGCTCGGCGAGCCGCTGCTGGCCAGTATCCGGTCATTCAGCTGGCGATAGACCCTGATGCACGCGTCTATCGCGGCCCGCGAGTCAGCCGCAAATGCATCCAGTCCGGTTACCGCCTGTTCATAGTGGTCATCGGCATGCTGCGCCAGTTTTCGCCGCGCCGCGGAGAGCGCCTGCCTGCATTCATCGTTGCCCGCCACTGCGAGCTGCTCGCCAGCCGCAGCCAGCAGGTCCTGTGGGATATAGAGCCGGCCGCGGCGCTGGTCGTCGCTGACGTCCCTGGCGAAGTTCGTGAGTTGCAGCGCGATCCCGAGGTGCTCGGCGCTGACGAGGGCGCGTGAGAATGCTGCAGGGCTGCTGGCTCCATACACATGTGTTAGGAAGAAGCCGACAACGACGGCGCTGCCGTAGACATACTCGTCGATCAGTTCCTGCAGACTGCCAAACGAGCGCGGCTCCAGATCGCGGTACATCGCCCGGAGAAAGTCGTGGTAATGGCCTTCGGGGATCCGATTGCCCCTGACGACCATTGCGAAGGCGGCAACGAAGGGATTGACACCGTCCGCCACTGCCGCCCGCAGGTCGTTCTTCGTCAGGGCACGGTTGTAGTCCGTCTGCCACGCCTGCAGCCGGCTGCAGACCTCTTCGCCGGCCGGCGCGAAAGTATCGACCAGTTCATCCGGATAGCGGACCACCGCGTAGATCACGTCAACCTGCCGCCGCTTCTCGGCCGGCAAGAAGCGTGTTACTAGAAAGAAGCTGGTGCTGTAGGTCTTGAGCACCAGCCGCGACTCAGCGGCGACGCGCAGCCAGGCCGACCGGTCCGACGGTGCGGCTGCAACCCGTCTCCGCAGCAGGTGGAACTTGGCTTCCCAGCTCTCAGCCGACCAGACCACCGACGGACCCCCCTCCGCCTGCGGAGTAGCACGGTGGATTGCAGCAGCCCTGGGCCGTCCTCTTCTCGGTGGGCGGTGTTCCTGCCTTCGCACTTCATCTCATTATCCCATTGATCTCCGCCTCCTTTCATTCTCCTGTTGGCAGTCCTTGCGCCTCGATCAGCGCAACTTCCGTGCCGGTGTGGTGTCTGAACGCGCAGCCTATGCTCGGGACAGCCCGTGGTTGTTGTGGCATGCGCCGCGGCACGGCGGAGTCAGGCGGATCAAGCCAAGCAGTGGTAGTAGCTGAGACGGAATTCCAGAAGCTCCGGCGGTCGGATTCGAACCAACAACCTAACGGTTAACAGCCGTTTGCTCTGCCATTGAGCTACGCCGGAACGGGCTGAGATACTACCCCCAAGCCTGTACCGTGTCAACCGCGCCCGTGATCTTCCCGCCCCGCCGCCGCCGGCCTCAGAAGCGGGTGCTCCAGACGAACATGAATTCGCTGCCGGTGCCGCGGAAGGCGTCCTGGGAGAAGTTGACCTGCAGCTCCAGGTTCTGGTACATGTCCTTGTCGCGGTCGCGCAGGATCATGTAGCGCACGCCGTACTCCTCGGTCTGCTGCGTCTCACCGTAGAAGTTGCGGTAGTAGGTCACGCTGAAGTCGGGCGTGATCGCCTTCTCGACGTCCACCCAGAACGGGTTGTCCTCGCTGCCGCTGCCGCCCAGCCGGAAGGCCTGGAGGTCAAAGGTCTCCTCGATCTCGCGGCTGATGAAACTGCTGCCGAAGGCGAACAGCTCGCCCTGAGCGAACTGCGCCAGGTCGCCCTGGCCGGTCAGCACGTCGGCCGCCCCGCCCAGCAGATAGGTCAGGATCTGATCCGGGGGCAGCGGGGGCTCGCTGCTGAGCGACACCGCCTCGCTGTGGTCGGCGGTGGGGTCCAGCTTGTGGTTGGCGAAGGTGAAGTAAACCAGCAGGTCGCCGCGGTCGCGGCCGGCGGAGATGGCGCCCAGCTGCGCCCCGGCCGTCGTGGGCTGACTGCCGCTGAGCACCCGCGGCAGCTCCAGCGCGCCGCGCGCCGTCAGATATGGATAAATGTCGCCGGGCAGGCAGGCGAAGGTGATCCGGCTGCGCTCGCCCTCGATCCGCACCACGTGGCGGTAGACGCGCATCGATCCCCGCGGAATCTCCAGCGTGCCGCAGATCTTGAAGGCGTCGGGGTCGCTTCTGTCCAGCAGGCCCGGCGTGCCGTAGAGGGTCAGATCGCCGGCCAGCTCGACCTTCAGGTCGACGGCGGGACGGTAGTCGAAGGTGGTGGTGGGATTGATCGTGACGCGCAGCCCGCCGCCTTCGTCCTCGCCGGCGAAGCGGAACGGCGCCGCCTGGCTCTCGCCCTCCTCCTCGGCCATGTGATAGATGGTCAGCTCCGAGGCCTGGCCGTCGGCGGTGATCGAAACCTGCCCGCTGATCACCGGCGTGAAGTCGCGTTTCGCCTTGTCGGCCTGCCGCTCGCTGGCGGCGATGTGCAGCACCCCTCCCACCTGGCCCCGGAAGTACTTGCCCGCCAGCAGCGGACTGCTGACCTCGCTCGTGTCGACCTGCAGATAGGGCTGCCCGGCCGGCGCCAGGATCAGATCGACCTGGCCGTCGACCAGCCCGACGGGGCTCAGGCTGAGCGTACCGCTGCCCACCAGCTGGGCCTGGCCCTGGACGGCGCCGGTTGGCGTCAGGTCGACGCGCTGGATGTCGAACATGTTGTCGCTGAAGCGCACCGCGCCCGCCGCGCGCGCGATGAAGTCGGCGGCGGCCGGTAGATCGACCAGATCGAAGCTGGCTTCGCCCGACAGGCGCGGATCCGCGGTGGTGCCGGTCAGCCGCACGTTCTTGCAGGTCAGGGTGCCGCCGGGCAGCAGGCCGCGCTGAGCGGGTGGCAGGAAGGTCGCCAGATCCGCCAGGTTGAACGCCGAGCTGTTGAGCGACACATCCAGCGGGAGCGGACGGGCCTCGCCGCCCGCTTCGGCGAACATCGCCAGGTCCAGCTTGGCGCTGAGGTCCAGCGACGTTGAGCCGCTGGCCAGCACCAGGCGCGTGACCTGCAGCTGGTCGCGGCGCAGCGTTGCCTGGGCGTCGACGGACTCGAACTTAACGCCGCCAACCGTCAGCCCGCCGGCGGTGCTGGCCAGGTTCACGTCGACGTCCGGATAGCTGCCGCGACCCGGCCGGCTGCTCAGCCGGCCCGTGATCGTGCCCGTCGGCCACTGGGCGCGGTACTGCTCCGGTACGAACTCGCGGGCGTCGCTCAGGCTCAGGTTCTCAAAGTCCAGCTCCAGTTCGAGTGGCAGCTTCCCGACCGCCTGGGACTGCGCGGGCAGGTCCGCGAGGTCCAGCTTGCCGCTGGCCGCCAGCTTGCTGCCGGCCGTCGCCAGCTCCAGCCGCTGGATCGTCAGCAAGTCGCGGCGGATGGCCGCCTTGGCGCTGATGCCGGTCAGCTGCAGGTGGCCGACGCTGAGCCCGCCCGCAGCGCCGGTCAACTCGAGATCCAGCTCGGGATACTGGCCGCGGCCCGGCGACAGCTGGGCTTCGCCGGAAACGCTGCCGCCGAGTGCCGGCACCGCCGCCGGCAGCAGCGGCGCCAGCAGTGCCAGATTGAGCGGCTGGGCATCGATGCTGATCCGCGTGTCGGCCAATTCCGGACCGATGGTGCCGCTGGCCGTCAGGGTCGTGCCCTCGGCGACCACGCGCCCGTTGACGATCTCGACGGCAGCGCCGCTGGTGCGCAGCTGTACACTGGTGGAGCTGATCGCCACCTGGTTGAAGCTGCCCTCGCTGAGCGCCAGGCTGCCGTCGGCGCTGTAGCCTTCGGCGTCGCCGCTGAACCGCACCTGGCCGTCGAGGTAGCCGCGCAGCTTGCCGAGCACCCCGCCGCCCGCCAGCGCCGTCAGCACCGCGACGTCGAAGTGCTCGATCGCGGCGTCGGCGCTGTAGGCCAGCGGCTCGTAGGTTGCACTGCCGCTGACACTGAGCTGGCCGTCCGGGCTGACGACAGTCAGGCTCCTGACCTCCGCCCGCTTAAGATCAGCGGTGGCGCTGAGGGCCGCACTGCTGAAAGCGTGTCCCTCGACGATGCCCGCACCGCTGGAGTAGTCGATGACGGCCAGCGGATCGGCCAGCTCCCCGCTGAGCCTGACCGTCAGCGGGCCCGCGCTGCTGATTTCCAGCGGCGGTCTGATTTCGGCTGTCTTGCCAGTGCCGGGGCGCGCCACCGGCGCCTGGGCCACGGCGCTGAACAGGTCGAATCGCGGGCTCTCCAGCGTCAGCTCGCTGCCCTCGCGGCCCAGCACCCCGCGGGCCGTGAACGGGCTGCCCTCGAAGCTGAAGCCGCCGCCTGCGATGCTGATTGCCTGGCCCTCGGCGAGCTTGAACCCCGCCGCCAGGTCCGCGATGGCGTAGCTGCGGTGCGGCAGCAGCACGGTGATCAGCGGAGCACTGAGCTGTCCGCTGACGGTCGGCGCGCTGAAGGTGCCCCCGACGGTGGCTTCGGCTGACAGCGTGCCGGCCAGTCGCTGGTCGCCACTGAAGCGGCCCAGATCGACGTCGCTGGCGGTGACCTTGCCGCGCATGCGCTGGCCGGGCAGATCGAGCTCGCCGCTAAACTCGGCGGTCGACTGCTGCCAGGTCAGGCTTGCTGTCCAGGGCGCGTAGCCCTCGCGATAGCGCCCCTTGGCCCGCAGCAGCAGCGGGCTGTCGGCATGTTTGGTCTTGAGCTGCCCCCGCAGTTCGGGGTCGTCGGCCGGCCCGATGATCTTGAAGCTGATCTCGGCCTGCGCCGGACTGAGGTTGAGCGTGTTGGCCTCGCCGACGATCGCCAGCGCCGCCACCTGCTGCTCAGGCAGCTGACTGATGGTGCCGCCGGCGCGGACCAGCAGTTTCAGCGGGCCGTCACTGGTGAAGCCCGCCAGGCTGAGCGGCTCGGCCGTCCACAGCGTGGCCTCGGCGGCCGTCAGCCTGACGCTGGGCGGCTCAACCGCGGCCTTGACATCGACCGGCGACAGGCGCTGGCCGTTGACCAGCAGCTCCTTGGACCAGGTCCGCAGGCTGATCGCGGGCTCTCCGTCGCTGAGCCTGATGGCGGCGGCGGCGCTGAGGGAGCCGCTGAGATCGAGCTCCGGCGGCTCGGCGCCAGAGATCCTGCTGGCCAGCGCCACCGCCTCCGCAGCCGGCATGGTGCCCGCGCTGACCTCCAGCTCGCCGCTCATCACTCTGAGATCCAGCGCGCCACTGAGCCTGAGTGCGGCTTCACCGCCGCTGAGCTCCACGCCCGCCAGCGTCACCTGCGTTCCGGCGAGCAGCACCTCGCCACGGGGCCTGCCCAGCGATAGCTCGCCGTACTTCAGCGGCCCGCCGCCGAGTGTGGCCTTAAGCCGCGGATCGTCCAGGGTGCCGGACAGCGCGATCTCGGCCGCGGCGGAGCCGGTCAGGGGCAGATCCGCAGCGTCGAGTTCGCTGGCGGCCACCGCCAGGTCGTCGCACACCGCCTTGAGCTGGCCGGCCAGCGTACGGTCATTCAGTTCGATCCGCGGTCGGCCGGTCAGCTCGCAGCCCACTGTCAGAAGCTGAAGGTCGAGCGTCAGCCGCCCGCTGTCCTCGTCGAGCTGCGCGCTGAGGCGCGGCAGATCGAGCACCGGCAGCAGACTGCTGACCAGGCGCGTGTCCGCGAGGCGGACCTGGCCGCCGATCAGCTGCGACGGCCCGGGCTGCCGCCGCAGCCGCAGCGCCGCCTGCTGGATGCGCCCGGCGAGTGAGGGGGTCGGCGGGGCGGCTCCCGCAGCCGGTGAATCCACAAGCGTCAGCCGCGGGAAGGCTGCCTGGATGTAGTCCCGGGCGCTGGCCAGACCCACGTCGGTGAGACCGAGGCGCAGATCGAAGCTGGTGCCGTCCGACGCGGCGGTGCCCGCCGCCGTCACGCGACCGCCACCGTCCTCGCGCGTAAGCACCAGGTCGAGCGCCAACTCTCCGCGCTCGCCGTTGACCACAATCGAGCCGCCGAGCGTCAGCCGCTCGTGGTGAGACTGCGTTTCCGCCGGACCGCGCGGATCGTAGCCCAGCTCATCGAGCAGCTGGCGGGCCAGACCCCCGTCCGCCTCGAGCTGCGGGTAGTCCTGGTCAAGCAGACACCAGTCTGTGAAGTCCACGGTGGCGCGCCGCAGCTGCAGCGACACGCCGATCGGCTCGCTGGGCTCGACCTGTTCTTTCTGCAGCCGCTGAAGGTTGAAGCGCCCGTCGGGCTCGCGCACCAGCAGGATCCTGGGCTCGTACAGCGTGACCGTCACGGCGCGGCGGCCGCGGTTGGGCCCGATGAAGTTGATCAGGTCGAAGCCGACCACGGTGCGCGGGCAGCTGAGCAGCGCCAGCTCGGAGTGCGTCTCGTAGACCGCGGCATCGGTCAGCACGGCGCGGCCCGCGAGGTCGATCTCCAGGCGCTCGAACTCCAGGCGGCCGTTGATCGACGCCGCGGCGCGCTCGCGCACCAGCGAGGCCAGGATGTCACCGAGGTAGCGATTGACCACCAGCCAGCCGGCGGTGACCAGCACGAGCAGTATGGCGAGTGCGATGCCGCAGCCCAGCAGCCAGCGGCGTCGGCGCGCGTTGCGCTGGCCGGCATCTCCTTCGCTACTGGCGTCCTGGCTTACCATGCTCCCATATTGAGACGCGCAATGCTCTCTTGGCCTTCAGCCACTACACACCCATTATCCGACATTGCCGCGCGGCGCGCAGGGCTTGTCGGTGCGGCGATGCTAGAATGCCGGCCATGACGGACATCGACGGCGGCGCGGAGGGGCCCCCGGCCGCCCACCAGCCCCCCGCCCGGCTCAGGATGGGCCAGATCATCCGCTTAAGCAGCCTGTGGTTTGCCCTGCAGTATTTCTGGGCCGCCCAGCAGCTGGTGGTGATGCCCGAGATGGTGCGCGGCTACACCACGGCCGACAACTTCGGCTTCATGTACGGGCTGATCAAGTCGGTGGGCGCCGTGTTCGTGATCGCCACGCAGCTGAGCATCGGATTCATCAGCGACCACGCCTACAGCAGGCTCGGCCGGCGCCGGCCCTTCATCATCTTCGGCATTCTGTCCGGTTGCTGCGCGATCACCTGGTTCATGCTGGCGCCGGGCTACTGGTGGCTGTTCGCCGCCTACATGGCGATCGAGATCACGGTCAACATCGCCTCGGTGCCGTTCCAGTCGCTGCTGCCCGATCTCGTCCCCGCCCAGCAGCACGCCCGCGGCGGCTCGGTCATGGGCTGGATGCACATGGCGGGCTACTTCGTCGGGCTGGTCACGGTGATCCTCGCCGCGCTGTGCCTGCACGATCCGATCCTCGGCTACCGCACCGTGCTGCTGCCGCTGTTCGTCCTGCTGCTGGTCGGCAGCCTGCTGGTGCTCGTGCTGGGCATCGACGAGCACGGCTGGGCCCAGGTTGCGCGCGACAGGCTCACGGGCGCGGTGCGCACGATCACGCTGCTGCCGGGCTGGATCGTCAAGTTCGCCGCGACCGCCCCCACGCTGCTGGGCTGCATGGTCCACGACTACCGCAAGGTGGAGCTGCGCAGCCAGCCCAACTTCGTGTTCCTCTGGCTCAGCCGCTTCACCGTCTACCTGGGTTACGCGGCGTTCATCCAGTACATCAAGCTGCACGTCAAGAACAACCTCGAGTGGCAGGACTGGCTTACTGGGCTGGGTGTCGCACCGGAGACCGCGGCCGGCATGGCCGACGTGGCCTTCGCCGTGATCATGCTGCTGTTCATCATCGGCGGCGTGATCGGCACGCTGGTCAGCGCGCCGCTGGCCGAGCGCTTCGGCAAGAAGTTCGTGATCGGCTGGGGGATGGTGCTGGCCGCCGTCGTTGACCTTCCCCTGGTGCTGACCGGCAACGTCTGGCTGGCGATCCTCTGCGGCATCGGCATCGGTATCGGCTGGGGCGCGTTCATCGCCGCGGACTGGGCCTTCGCCTGCACCCTGATGCCCAAGCAGAAGGCCGGCAGCTATATGGGCATCTGGGATATCAGCACGCTGCTGCCCCAGGTGATCAGCCCGGCGCTGGCCGGCGCGCTCTACCAGATCATCTACGGCATGTTCGCCACCCAGCCGGACGACGCGACCGCCGAGGCACTGGCCTATAAGTGGGTCATCACCAGCCTGCTGGTCTACTTCGCGATCGGCCTCTGGGTGCTGCGCTTCGTGAAGGAAGAGCACCCGGCGCGTAACGCAACTTAGCTGAACAGCGGTCCGCCGCAGTCGAGGCCGCAGGCGGTGCACTCCTCGTGGCAGGGCGGCGTCGGCTCGCCGCTCAGGTACGCCTGCCATTCGTCCCAGAGGTAGTCTTTGTGTACTCCGCGGTCGATGTGGTCCCAGGGCAGCGGCTCGTCCTTGCCGCGCTCGCGGAAGACCTGCCGGTCGAGGTCGATGCCGTGC
>Ga0180431_10005201_pt1 | contig 15941 bp, 11 predicted proteins | sample SS_ome_11_FD_132459 | JGI IMG/M metagenome (GOLD analysis project Ga0180431, IMG submission 132459) | Hypersaline lake sediment archaeal communities from the Salton Sea, California, USA - SS_1_MS_1 metaG | ecosystem: Environmental > Aquatic > Non-marine Saline and Alkaline > Hypersaline >... | reverse complement strand
TGCTCACCGCGTTGGCGGCGTAGAAGGCCGCCTCCGAACGCCACTGGCGCACCCTGACCCCGGCCGACCTGAGCAGGGTGCGCTGGATCTGGGCGAAGCTGTGCATCGACAACAGCGCGGCGACGATCGCGGCCGCGACCCACCAGGGGTTGGCCGAGATCAGACTCAGCCAGGCTTTGGCGAGTTGGTCGCGCGCCAGCACCGCCTCCACCGTGAGCACGACCACCGCGACTCCCAGCAGCGCCCACCGCAGCCACCAGTACCTGCCCCTGGTCGCCGGTCGGCGTGCGCCGCGGGCCCATGCGCCCGTCGCGTCTGTGGCCACGTCAGCCAGGGTAACGGCGGACGGTCCTGGGCAACGGGAGCCGCGGGGCCGGTTACTCTGATCGGCATGCCGGCCGGCGGCGCGAGCGACGACGACGCGGTTGACCCGTTTGTCCGCAAGGCCGCCGCGTGGGCCTGGCGGCTTCTGGTGATCCTGGCCGCGGTGGTGGCGCTGCTCTGGCTGCTCTGGCGCCTCGAGGTGATCGTGGTCCCGGTGGCGCTGGCGGTCATCCTGACCGCGCTGCTCATGCCGGCGGTCGACTGGCTCGACCGGCGGTGGCTACCCCGCGGCGCCGCGGTGGCGCTGATCCTGCTCGGCGGGTTCGCCGTTCTCGGCGGCCTCATGACTTTCGTTGTCAGCCAATTCATTTCCGGACTTCCGGGCCTCACCGAACAGGTCACCCGCAGCATCGACAACGCGACCCAGTGGCTGATCGACGGGCCGTTCCACCTGAGCCTGGAACAGATCGACAGAGCCGGGGACGCGGCGGTCAAGGCGCTCAAGGACAACCAGGAGAAGCTCACCACCGGTGCGCTGTCCACCGCCGCGACCCTGACCGAGATCATCACCGGCGCCGTGCTCACCGTGTTCACCCTGATCTTCCTGCTCTACGGCGGGCGCAACATCTACGACTACCTGACCCGGATCGTGCCCGCGCACACCCGCGACCGGGCCCGTGCCGCCGGACGGGCCGGCTTCGGCTCCCTGATCGGCTACGTCCGCGCGACCTTCCTGGTCGCGCTCGTCGACGCCGTCGGGATCGGCGCCGGCCTGGCGGTCATGGGTGTGCCGCTCGCCCTACCGCTGGCCTCGCTGGTCTTCCTCGGGGCGTTCATCCCCCTGGTGGGCGCGGTGATCACCGGTTTCCTCGCGGTCGTGGTGGCGCTGCTGGCCAAGGGTTTCTTCTACGCGTTCCTGGTGCTCGGCCTCGTGATCGCCGTCCAGCAACTGGAGGCCCACGTGCTTCAGCCGCTGGTGATGGGCCGCGCGGTCTCCATCCATCCACTGGCGATCGTGCTGGCCCTTGCCACCGGCGCGGTGCTGGCCGGCATCATCGGGGCGCTGCTGGCGGTGCCACTGCTGGCCTTCCTCAACAGCGCCATCCGGGTCTTGGTGGCCAGCGACCCGGCCAAGGAGGCCGCGGAACTGGAGGCCGGCGAGGACGCGACGATCGTCCACGCCACGCCGGACACCCCCGACTCCGCCGGCGGCCCGGCGGGCTAACGGCCGTCGCGGGGCAGCAGATCATGCGCGCCCTGCTTGGCGCGGGCGTTGAGCTGCTCGGTGGCCACCTCCGGATCACCCGGTTCGGTCCGGCTGACCGGGATGGCGCGGGTCTCCTCGGCGGAGATCTGCTCGGTCGGCGCCGCGGGGCCCGCGTTCGGGATCGGGGTCGGGATCGCGGTGGTGGCGTCCTCCGGCGCCGCCTGGCGGCGCGGTTTGATGTTGCGCAACTCCCCGAGCCAGGAGCCGATGTCGCGTTCGTGTTTGCCGCCGCGCTTGCCGCGGTCGGCCCGTTCGGCCGGGGCGGGTGCGGCGAAGCGGGTGGTCGGCGCCTCGGCGGCGGGGGCCTTGACCGGTTCGGTTGCCGCAGCCGGGCTGCCGGGACGACGGGACGGCGCCGACGGTGCCGACAGCGCGGTGGCCGGTGCCCCGCCCGAGGGGGCTGCCTCCACAATCGACCCAGCGGCGGCCGCCGCAATCGACCCAGCGGCGGCCTCCGCAATCGACCCAGCAGCGGCCGCAGCTGTGGACCCGACAGTGGCCCCCGCGGCGGCCCCGGCGTGCACCGGTTCCGGCGCGGCGGCGCGGGGCCGCTCGTCGGGCAGGGTGGTCTCGCCCAGGCCGATGCGGTGCTGCAGGCGTTTCATCCACTTGGGCGCCCACCAGCAGTCGTCGCCGAGCAGTTTCATGATCGCCGGCACCAGGAACATCCGGACCACGGTGGCGTCCAGCAGCAGCGCGATCAGCAGGCCGAAGGCCAGGTACTTCATCATCACCAGGTCGGAGAACACGAACGCCCCGGCCACCACGGCGAGCACCAGCGCCGCGGCGGTGATCAGCCGGCCGGTGGTGGCGGTGCCGATCCGGATCGCCTCGGTGGTCGACATGCCCTGCTCCCGCGCTTCCACCATCCGGGACACCAGGAACACCTCGTAGTCGGTGGACAGCCCGTAGATCACCGCGATGATCAACCCGATCATCGGCGCCATCAGCGGCTGCGGCGTGTAGTTCATCACCCCCGAGCCGTGGCCGTCGACGAACATCCACGTCAGCACGCCCATGGTCGAGCCGAGGGTGAGCGCGCTCATCAGGGCGGCCTTGATCGGCAGCACCAGCGACCCGAACGCCAGGAACATCAGCACGGTCGTCGTGGTGATCAGCAGCAGCACCATCAGCGGCAGCTTGGCGAACAAGCTGTGGATGCTGTCCTGCTCCAGGGCGGGCGTGCCGCCCACATACAGCGACAGCCCCTTGGGCGGGGTGATGGATCTCAGGTCGGAGATCTTCTTCGCGGCGTCGTTGCGGTTCACCAGGCCGTTCTGGATGACCCGCACCGAGGGATCCTTGGAGGCCCCGTCGAGGTAGGGCCGCTCTTTCCACATGTTGTCGGGATTGTTGTCCGGGTCGGTGAACCCGCTGATCGCCATCGCGTCGTTGCGGATCTCGGCGACCTGCTGGTCGGTGACCGGTGCCCCTTCGTCGTTCTGGATCACCAGCGTCAGCGGTTCGGTGCGGAATCCCGGGAAGGTCCGGTCGAACTCCTCCTGGGCCTCCCTGACCGAGTTGTTCGGGGGCAGATACTTCTCGCTGATGCCGCCCAGTGACAGCTGGCCCAGCGGGATGATCAGCACGATCATCCCGACGATGATCGGGGCGGCGAAGAGGACCGGACGCTTCATCACCCGGTTGACCAGCTTGCCCCAGAAGCCGTTCTCGACCTCTTCGCGGGTCTTGGTTTTCTGGGTCTTGTCGGCCAGCCAGTTCAACCACCAGTTGGTGGGTTTCCAGTTGCGCAGGAACGGCACCCGGAGCAGGGTCCGCACGCCCAGGGCGTCGACGTTGGGTCCCAGGATGGCGAGGATCGCGGCCAGGACGGTGATCGACAGCACCGCCGAGAGCATCACCGAGGCGATGATCGCGTAGGTGATCGACTTCAGGAAGCCCTGCGGGAACAGCAGTAGCGGCAACGATGAGGCCACGATGATGACCGCGGAGAACACCACCGTCCGGCCGGCGGTCATCACGGTGCGGCGCACCGCCGGCTCGGTGTCGTAGCCCTCGGCGAGCTCCTCGCGGAACCGGCTGACGATGAACAGCCCGTAGTCCACGGCGATGCCCAGTCCGATCAGCGTCACCACCGGCTGGGCGAAGAAGTGCACCGGGGCGAACTCGGCGACCAGCCGCATGATGCCCAGCGCCCCCATGATGGACAGCCCGCCGATGACCGCGGGCAGCGAGGCCGCGACGACCCCGCCGAAGACGAAGAACAGCAGCACCGCCACCAGCGGGATGGCGGCCACCTCGGCGCGCCGCTGGTCCTCCCCGATCGTGCCGGTCAGCTCGTTGGCCAGCGGCTGCAGGCCGGCGAGTTTCACGTCGACACCGTCGATGGCGAAGCTGTCGGCCACCTTCTTGTAGTTGTTCAGGATGGTGTCGTCGTCATCGCCCTTGAGCTGGATCGACATGAAGGCGTGCTTCTTGTCGGCGTCGGCCATGTTCGACAGCATCTCCGGGCTGCGGAAGTAGCCGATCGAACGGAGGATCTCGTCGGGATGCTCCTCCTGGGCCTCGTCGAGGTTGTTCAGGATCTTCTCGGTGAACGCCGGGTCGTCGACGGTTTCGCCGTCCGGGGCGGTGTAGATCGCCACGATGTGGCCGGAGGTGTCCCGGCCGTAGGCCCCGTCGGCGAGGAGGGAGGCCTTGACCGACTGGCTGCCCTCGTCGTAGAAGCCGCTCTGGGTGACGTGGCTGCCCAGCGACAATCCGTAGACGCCGCCCCCGAGACACAGTGCCACCATCACCGCGATGACGATGTACCGGTGCCGGTAGACCATCCGACCCCACCAGGCGAACAAATCAAGACTCCTTACTGAGGACCACGTGGCGAACCGCGCTGCCCTGCTACGGCCGCGAGGTCAGCAGCGCGGACAGCGGTCGGAACGGCGCAAGCCACGCGCCACCCTCTGGGAGCGAATCCAGACAGATTCGCGGCAGGGGTTCACGGAAAACACCGGGGATATCCTCCAAGTCGACGAATTCCAAGGTATCTGACGCTAACGCCCAGCTGGCATGTTCGCGAAATCCGAGAACGCTGACTCCGATGCCCGACCTGGCGATCTCTTCCAGCGGGACCCGGAAAGCCTGCCCGTCGGCCGAGGCGACCGCGACGTGGGCGAGGCCCTCGGCGCGGCGCAGTGCGATATGGGCCAGCATATCGGCGTCGACGTCGCTGTCCTCGTCGATCTTCGGTTTGGCGAACACCGCGAACCCGACGTTGCGCAGCGCCTCCACCCATGGCCGGACGACCTCGGCGCTGCCGGGCGCGATGTTGGTGAACACCGTGGCCTCCGGCTCGGTGACGAGCCCGGGCCGGCGGGCGGCGACCTCGGCGGTGCGGGCCAGCAGCCAGCGGCCCAGGGCGTCGAAACGCGGTCGGTGCGCTGCGGTCGGGCGCCCGCCCAGCAGCGCGCCCAGTCCCATGTCCAGGTTCGGCGCATCCCACACCAGCAGCACGCGCTCGCCGGCCGGCCGGGCCGGCTCGTCGGTCGCGCCGGGGCCGGCGGCGTCCAGCGCCGGGTCGTTGAGAACGGTCACGGTTGTCTCACCCACAGGAACTCGGCCACCTTGCTCCCGGCGTGGTGGGCTTTGGTCTCGTACTTGGTTGCCGGCCGGTCGACGGAGATCGGCAGCGACTCGCCGGGGAGGGCCCGGCGCAGCAGTGGTTCGGCGTCGCCGGACTCGGCGATCTGCTCGGCATAGCCCGCATGGTCGGTGGCCACGTGCAGGACCCCGCCCGGCCGGAGCCGGTCGGCGATCAGCGCGAAGGTGTCCGGCTGCAGCAGGCGCCGCTTGTGGTGGCGCGCTTTGGGCCACGGGTCGGGAAAGAAGATCCGCACCCCGGTCAGCGCCCCGGTGCCCAGCAGGTCGGTGAGCACGTCCACGCCGTCGCCGCGGATCAGGCGGATGTTGGAGACGGCCTCGGGGTCAGCGGCACTGCGGTCCATGGCGCTGAGCAACTGCGCCAGCCCGCGCCGGTAGACCTCCACGGCGATCACGTCCAGGTCCGGTTCGGCACGGGCCATCGCCAGCGTCGAGGTCCCGGTCCCGCAGCCGATCTCCAGGATCAGCCCGGCGCTGCGGCCGAACCATGCCGCAGTGTCCAGGGGGCCGTGGGGCTCCTCGTCGGCGCGCCGCCCCAGGCTCGGCCACAACCGGTCCCAGACCTCCTGCTGGGACTGGGTCAGCGCGGATCGCCGCGAGCGGAAGCTGGTCACCCGGCGGGGTCGCTGCGCTGTCTCGACGGCCCGGGCCGTGGGTGATCGGCCCTCGCGCTGCGCATGCACGCCCTCATCGTGGACCATCGACCCGCCCTCTGCCTTCCCGCCGCCCCGGATTGATACCCAACAGTTGCCTTCCCCGGCCCGGTGGGTGCGGCCCGTGCACAGCGGTCGCGCACCTGACTCGCGCCGCCCGGCTGTGGTGGTGAGCATGGCCCGATGATCGACTGCCCCGTCGGGGCCATCCTGTCGGCGGCCGCCGAACGGCTGGGCGAGCCGCCGCTCGCGGAATTGGCCCGAGGGCTGGCCGAACCGGTCCGGGTCGGGGTGCGGGGCCGGCCCGGCGCCGGCCGCAGCACCGTCGCGCGCGCGCTCCGCGGGGCCGGGCTGGCCGGAGTCGACCCGGAGGGGCCCGACCCGGCCGGGGTCGTCCTCTACGTCGCCGTCGAGACCTTCACCCCGGAGGACCGCGCCGCCCTGGCCGGCGCGGCAGGCCCCCGGGTGGCCGTGCTGGGCAAGGCCGATTTGGCCGGGTTCGGCGGGGTGGACCCGCTGTCGGTCTCGGCGCGCCGGTGCGCCGCGCTGGAGCGGGAGACCGGGGTGCCGGTGCTGCCGCTGGCCGCCCTCGCGGCGGCGGCCGCCTCCGATCCGCGTGCGCTCGATGAGCGGGTGCTCGGTGCGGTGCGATCGCTGGCCCGCGGCGAGGTCCCCGCCGGGCCGCCAGACCCTCTGCTGGCCGGACTCGACCTCTTCGGGGTGGCCGTGGCCGTCCGTGCGGTGCGGGCCGGGGCCGGGCGGGACGGGGTGGCGCGGGCGCTGCGCGAGGCCAGCGGGGTGGACGCGGTGCTCGCCGAGATCGAGCGATCCTCATCCGCGGTGCGCTACCGGCGGGCGGCGGCGGCCCTGCGGGCCCTCACCGGGGCGGCCGCCGTGCGGCCCGGGGTGGCCGGCCTGCTGGCCGGGGACGCCATGGCCGAGGCCCGGATGTCGCTGGCCGGCGCCGTGCTCGCGGCGGCCGGGCCGGCGGGGGAGGACGTGGGGTCCGATCCGCTGCGTCAGGCGGTCAGCTGGCAGCGCTACGCGTCGGGGCCGGTGACCGACCTGCACCGGGCCTGTGCCCGAGACATGGTTCGCGGACTGCTCCGGCGGTGGTCCCGAGAGTCCGGATCGTGGTGATCCCACTGTGGTGATCCCACTGTGGTGATTCCGCCGTGGTGATCCTGGTCGCCGGGCCGCCGCTGTCCGGGGCCACCGCGGTGGCGCGCGCCCTGGCCGAACAGATGCCCGGGCAGCGGGTGCGCGAACCGGATCAGCTGGCCGCCGGCGAGCGTCCGTCGGTCGTGGTGTTCGTGGTGTCCGCCGCCGCTCCGATGGTCGAGTCCGACGCGGCGCTGCTCGACGAGGTGGCCGAGCGCACCGACACGGTGCTCGCCGCCGTCACCAAGATCGACGTGCATCGCGGCTGGCGGGCCGTGCTGGCCGCCAACCGGGTCGCGCTGGGCGGGCGCGCGCCGCGCTACCGGCCGGTCGCCTGGTTCGGCGTCGCGGCCCGGCCCGAGGTGGGCCCGGTGCGCCTGAACGAGCTGACCGCGGCGCTGCGGACCGCCCTGGCCTGCGACGATCTCGAGCACCGCAACAGGCTGCGCGCCACCGAGTCGGAGTTGCGCGGGCGGATCCGACGCGGTCGGCGCGAGGCGAGCCTGCGGGCGGCGCAGCGGGGTCGCGCCGAGCGCAGCGCCGCCCTGGCCGCGGCCCGGCTGCGGCTGATGGCGCTGGCCGAGCGGATCTGCGCAGAACTGCGAACCGAACTGCGCGCCGGAGCCGCCCGGGCCCGGCGGCCGGACCGGTTCGGTGATCAGGCGCGGCGGCGGGCCGCGGAGGTGGTGGCCGAGTTCGGCCGGTGCGCGGACCGGGAACTGCGATCCGACGCGCGTCTGCCGGTGCCGGGGCACTGGGATGTGCCGGCGCTGCTGCCGATGCCGGCGCCGCGCGCGGGGCTGGAGAACCGGCTGGGCGCCCTGCTCGGGTCCGGGTTCGGCGTCGGCGCCGGGTTGGCGCTGGGCCGGGTGCTGGGCGAACTGCTGCCGGGACGCGAGACCGTGGTGGGCCTGCTCAGCGCCGCCACCGGGATCGCGGTGGCCGGTTGGCTGGTGCGCACCCGCCGGGTGCTGGCCGAGCGGGCGAACCTGGACCGCTGGGTGACCGAACTGACCGCCGGGCTGCGCGGCGCGCTGGAGGCGCGGGTCGCCGCCCGCGCGCTGGCGGCCGGCGCCCTCCTGTCCCGGCCGCCGGAACCCGGCCCCGCCCCCGGAGACGCGCGCCTGCGCCGGGAGTTGGACGCTGTCTCGGCCGCCCTGGACGGTGACCGGCCAGGGTCGGGGTCGCAGCCGGGCACCGGCGGTTACCCGACGGGTAGGGGCAGGCGTTAACCTTCAATCAGACGAGCGGGCGCCGCTTCGGTCAGGGGTAATCGCGTCCGGTGGGAATCAAGGTGGGAGAAACCCAATGACCTCAGCGACCATCCCCGGTCTGGACAGCGCACCGACCACCCATCGCGGCCTGCTGGCCTGGGTGCGCGAGATCGCCGAGCTCACCGAACCGGACCGGGTGGTCTTCACCGACGGCTCCCAGCAGGAGTACGAGCGGATGTGCGCGCAGCTCGTCGAGGCCGGCACCTTCATCGAACTGAGCGATCCGGCGACGCCGGACTCCTACCTCGCCCGGTCCACCCCCTCCGACGTCGCGCGGGTGGAGTCGCGGACCTTCATCTGCTCGGAGCGCGAGATCGACGCCGGCCCCACCAACAACTGGATGGCCCCCGACGAGATGCGGGCCACCATGACCGAGCTGTACCGGGGCTGTATGCGCGGGCGCACCATGTACGTGGTGCCGTTCTGCATGGGTCCGCTGGGGGCCGACGATCCCAAGCTGGGCGTGGAGATCACCGACTCGGAGTACGTCGTCGTCTCGATGCGGGTGATGACGCGGATGGGCACGGCGGCCCTGGACAAGATCGGCGAGGACGGGTTCTTCGTCAAGGCCCTGCACTCGCTGGGCGCGCCGCTGGAACCGGGCCAGGCCGACGTCCCGTGGCCGTGCAGCGAGACCAAGTACATCACCCACTTCCCGGAGACCCGCGAGATCTGGAGCTACGGTTCCGGTTACGGCGGCAACGCCCTGCTCGGCAAGAAGTGCTACTCGCTGCGGATCGCCTCGGTGATGGCGCGCGACGAGGGCTGGCTGGCCGAGCACATGCTGATCCTCAAGCTGATCTCCCCGGAGAACAAGGCCTACTACGTCGCCGCGGCGTTCCCGTCGGCCTGCGGGAAGACCAACCTGGCGATGATCCAGCCGACCATCCCGGGGTGGCGCGCGGAGACCCTCGGCGACGACATCGCGTGGATGCGGTTCGGCAAGGACGGCCGCCTGTACGCGGTCAACCCCGAGTTCGGCTTCTTCGGGGTGGCTCCGGGCACCAACTGGAAGTCCAACCCGAACGCCATGCGGACCATCGCGGCCGGCAACACCGTGTTCACCAACGTCGCACTGACCGACGACGGCGGGGTCTGGTGGGAAGGCCTCGAGGGCGATCCGCAGCATCTCGTCGACTGGCGGGGCGAGGACTGGACGCCGGACGCCGAGACGCCCGCCGCGCACCCGAACTCGCGCTACTGCACCCCGATGTCGCAGTGCCCGACGCTGGCCCCGGAGTGGGACGACCCGCAGGGCGTGCCGATCTCGGCGATCCTGTTCGGAGGCCGGCGCAAGACCACCGTGCCGCTGGTCACCGAGGCCCGCGACTGGCAGCACGGCGTTTTCATCGGCGCCACCCTGGGCAGCGAGAAGACGGCGGCCGCCGAGGGGAAGGTCGGCACCGTACGCCGGGACCCGATGGCGATGCTTCCCTTCCTCGGCTACAACGCCGGCGACTACTGCCAGCACTGGCTCGATCTGGGCAAGAACGCCGACGATTCCAAGCTGCCGAAGATCTTCTTCGTCAACTGGTTCCGGCGCGGCGCGGACGGCCGCTTCCTGTGGCCGGGATTCGGTGAGAACAGCCGGGTGCTGAAGTGGATCGTCGACCGGGTGGAGGGCAGGGCCAACGGCGTCTCGACCCCGATCGGGACGGTTCCGGCGGTCGCCGACCTCGATCTGGACGGCCTGGATGTCGCCGAGTCCGACGTCTCCGATGCGCTGACCGTCGAACCGGCCGAATGGGTCGCCGAACTGCCCCAGATCGAGGAGTGGTTCGAGTTCCTCGGGGACAAGCTGCCCACCGGTGTGCGCGACGAGTTCGACGCGCTCAAGCAGCGCCTGGCACAAGCCGACTGAATCGGCTGCTCCGGCAACTAGCATCTCGGTGTGCAAGCACCCTCGGCGCCGTCGGTGCAGTCGCCGCAGTCGGTGTCGCGACCGCGCCACGCCCGGTTTCGGCGAGTCGCGACCGTCGCCGCGATTGTGGCCATCTACCTCGCCTCGGTGGCGGGCTACTTTTGGATCGACAGTTCGGCGCACACGCTCGAACCGGGAAATCTCAGGGCGGTCGAGGAGACCCTCATCGTCGTCGACATCACCGCGATCCACCCGCTGGACAACACCGCCGACGCCACCATGCTGGTCATTCCGCAGCCGGGATTGCAGGATCCCGAGTTCGGCCAGCTCACCACCGACCTCACCGTTCGTCTCGCTTCGACAGTCGATTTCGGCGAGCTCAACTTCCCTGCGGGTAGCCTTCCCGCGGCGGTGACCATATCGATCACGGCGAACGGCAGCGCCGACCAGTGGCCCTTCGACCGCTACACCACCGGGTCGATCCGCGGCGAGGTGTTCGCCGGCACCGGCAGCGCGCGGCGGTACGTGCCTGCGCGGGTGGAGGTGATCGGCTCGCTGTACGGATGGGATATCCGCGGCACACCCTCGGGACCGGCCTCCCGGCCCGGCGGGAACGATTCCGGCGTGACAGTCACCCTCTCGAGGTCGAAGGGTCCGCTGACGCTGATCTTCGGGATCTGCCTGATCCTGTTGGCCCTGCCGGCACTCGCCCTTTTCGCGGCGATCGAAATGCTGCGGGGCAAGAAGAAGTTCCAGCCGGCCTTCAGTTCGTGGTTCGCGGCCATGCTGTTCGCCGTCGTTCCGATCCGCAACGTGCTTCCCGGTGACCCGCCGTTCGGTTCCTGGATCGACGAGGCGCTGGTGCTGTGGGTGCTACTCGCCCTTGTCGGCGCGATGCTGATCTACATGGTCGCGTGGGCGCGCCGTTCCGACTGAACGGAAGGTGCCGGCCGCGCGGTCAGATCCCGCCGCGGGCCACCAGTTGGGCGGCGATGACGTTGCGCTGGATCTCGTTGGTGCCCTCGCCGACGATCATCAGCGGCGCGTCCCGGAAATAGCGTTCGACGTCGTACTCGGTGGAGTAGCCGTAGCCGCCGTGGATCCGCACCGCGTCCAGGGCGATCTCCATCGCCACCTCCGAGGCGAACAGTTTGGCCATCCCGGCCTCCATGTCGCACCGTTCCCCGCTGTCGTAGCGCTGCGCCGCGTACCGGGTGAGCTGACGGGCGGCGGTCAGCTTGGTCGCCATGTCGGCCAGGTAGTTGCCGACCGACTGGTGCTTCCAGATCGGCGTGCCGAAGCTCTCGCGGGTCCGGGCATAGGACAGCGCGTCCTCCAGTGCGGCCGCGGCAACCCCCAGGGCCCGGGCGGCGACCTGGATCCGCCCGGTCTCAAGGCCCTTCATCATCTGCGCGAAACCCCGGCCCGGCGCTCCGCCGAGCACCGCAGAGTCCGGCACCCGGCAGTCGGTGAACACCAGTTCGCAGGCCTCGACCCCCTTGTAGCCCAGCTTGGGCAGGTCCCGGGAGATGGTCAGCCCGGCCGGCGGGGAACCGGGGGGCGACTCCACCAGCAGCACCGAGATGCCGGTGTGCCGGGGCTGAGCACCCGGGTCGGTCTTGCACAGCAGCGCGATCAGCCCTGAGCGCCGTGCGTTGCTGATCCAGGTCTTTGTCCCGTTGATCACCAGGGCGTCGCCGTCCCGCCGGGCGAGGGTGCCCATGTTCTGCAGGTCCGATCCGCCGCCGGGTTCGGTCAGGGCCATCGTCGCCCGCAGTCCGCCGGTCGCCATCGCCGGCAGGTAGGTCTGCTTCTGTTCGTCGGTGCCGAAGTCCTCCAACAGTTTCGCCACCACGGTGTGCCCGCCCATCGCCCCGGCCAGGCTCATCCACCCCCGGGCCAGTTCCTCGGTCACCTCGACGTAGCACGGCATCGACACCGGGGTGCCGCCGTAGCGTTCGCTGATCGCCAGTCCGTAGACGCCGAGCCGCTTCATCTGCTCGATCCACGCCTCGGGGTAGTCGTCAGCGTGTTCGACCTTACGCACCGCGGGCTTGACCTCGCGGTCGACGAACGCGCGCACGGTGTCGACCAGCAGCGTCTCTTCGTCGTCGAGGCCGGGCATCGCTGTAATGATGGCAGAGCAGGCCGTGATGAAAGACTGGACAGCCGTGAGCGACCGCGACGAGGGTGGCGACGAGGGCGGCGGCCCCTACTTCGACGATCTGGCGGTGGGCCGGGTCTTCGACGGGGCGCCGTCGATGACGCTGACCTCCGGTGTCGCTGCCCTGCACCAGAGCATCCTCGGCGACCGGCTGCGGCTGCCGCTGGACGCCGCACTGTCCCACGCGGTCACCGGGACACCCGGGCAGCTCGCCCACCCGGCGCTGGTCTGCGACGTCGCCGTCGGGCAGTCCACGCTGGCGACCCAGCGGGTGCGGGCCAACCTGTTCTATCGGGGACTGGGCTTCCACCGGTACCCGGTGATCGGCGACACCCTGTTCACCCGCACCGAGGTGGTGGGACTCAAACAGAACCGCAGCTCCCGCACCGGCCTGGCCGCTCTGCGGATGACCACCATCGACCAGGTCGGCCGCCTGGTGCTGGACTTCTACCGCTGCGCCATGCTGCCGTGCAGCCCCGACGCCGGCGACACCGGGCACGCCGACGACCTGTCGCAGATCGGCGCAGGACCTCCGCAGGAGACCGACCCGACCGCGCACTGGGACGCCGGCGTCTTCCGCGAACGGGTTCCCGGGCCGCGGTTCACCCCCGGGATGGCCGGTTCGGTGCTGCGCAGCACCGCCGATGTGGTCGACTCCGCCGCACAACTGGCGAGGCTGACCCTGAACATCGCCGGTGTCCACCACGACGAGCGGATCCTCGGCGGCCGGCTGGTCTACGGCGGCCACACCATCGGCCTCGCGCTGGCTCAGGCCGTCCGGCTGCTGCCGAACCTGGTCACCGTGCTGGGCTGGCAGTCCTGCGAGCACCTGGCTCCGGTCCGCGAAGGCGACACCCTGCTCAGCGAGGTGCACGTCGTCCGGGCCGACCCGCTGCCCGGCGACCATGGCGGCGTACTGGGCCTGCGGTCGGTGGTGCATGCGGCCACCGGCGGCCAACCGGAGCGTCCGGTGCTGGACTGGCGGTGGTCGGCGCTGCACTTCTAGTCCCGCGGGTTGGGTAACCTGGACGGGCAGTCGATCAGGAGAGCCGATGACCAACCTGGTGGTGGAAACGGTCCACGGGCCGGTCCGGGGGATCGACGACGGCATCGCGATGTCCTGGAAGGGCGTTCGGTACGCCGCACCGCCGGTGGGCGAGATGCGCTTCCGGGCCCCCGAACCCCCGAAGCGGTGGACCAAGCCGGTCGACGCCGACGCCTTCGCCCCGGTCTGCCCGCAGCCGCCGGTGCCGAACTTCCCGATCAACCTGGGCGCCGCGCCCGGTGAGGACTGCCTGGCGCTCAACGTGTGGGCGCCCTCGGGCACGGTCGCCGGGGACGCCAAGCCGGTGATGGTGTGGGTGCACGGCGGGGCCTACGTGCTGGGCTCCTCCAGCCAGCCCTACTACGACGGCTGCCGGCTGTCGACCAGCGGTGACGTCATCGTCGTGACGGTCAACTACCGCCTCGGGGTCTTCGGATTCCTCGACCTGTCCGAGTTCGGGTTCGACACCAACATCGGCCTGCGCGACGTGATGGCGGCGCTGCGGTGGGTCCGCGACAACATCGCCGGCTTCGGCGGAGACCCGCAGCGGGTGACCCTCTTCGGTGAGTCGGCCGGCGCCGGGATCGCCACCACGCTGCTGGCCGTCCCGGAGGCCCGCGGCCTGTTCTCCAACGTGATCGCGCAGAGTTCCCCGGCAACCTCGGTCTATGACCGCAATCGCGCCCAGCGGGTGACCGCAGAGGTGCTCGACTACCTCGAAATCCGTTCCGGCGAGGCCTACAAGCTCCTGGACGCGCCGGTGCCCACGCTGCTCGAGGCCACCGCGAAGGTGTTCGACGAGGTGCCGGTCCGCAACCCCGGGACCCTGGCATTCGTGCCGATCGTCGACAACGACCTGCTGCCCGACTATCCGGTGAAGATGGCCCGGGAGGGCAGGACCCACCCGGTGCCCCTGATCATCGGCACCAACAGGCATGAGGCCGCGCTCTTCCGGTTGATGCGCTCGCCGCTGATGCCGATCACCCCGAAGGCGATCACCTCGATGTTCAACGAGATCGCCGCCGAGCAGCCCGATCTGCAGCTGCCCACCGAGGAGCAGCTGGGTTCGGTGTACGCAGGCAAGCGGAAGGCGGCGCGCGGGTTGAGCATCGCCAGCGATGTGGGCTTCCGGATGCCGACGGTGTGGCTGGCCGAGGGCCACAACGCCGTCGCGCCGGTATACCTCTACCGCTTCGACTACTCGACGCCGATCATGAAACTGCTCCTGGTGGGGGCCGCCCACGCCACCGAACTGCCCTACGTCTGGGGGACTCTGGGATCCCCTCAGGATGTGACGCTGAAACTGGGCGGGGCCAAGGCCGCCAAGGGCGTCTCCAAGCGCATCCGGACCCGGTGGGTGAACTTCGCGGCCACTTCCAAACCCACCGCGGGCGGCGACGAACCGGAGTGGACTCCCTACCAGGACGCCGACCGGGCCTGCCTGATCATCGACCGGAACGACTCCATCGCCTACGACGTCGACGCCGAGATCCGGGCCGCGTGGGGCGAGAACGTGGTGCACTTCCGCTGAGGCCTGCGCGTCCCCGGCGGGTGGCTCAGTGCGGAAGGTCCCGGAACGGGGTGTCCCGAAAGGGCTCAGGCTCTTTGGGAAGCCCGAGCACCCGCTCGCCGACGATATTGCGCTGAATCTGGTCGGTGCCCCCGCCGATCGAGGTGAAGTAGGCGTTGAGCGCCCGGAATGTCACCGCGTCGCCGGCCGGACTGTCCTGGCCGGCGAGCATCGACTCCGGGCCGACGATCTCGGTCTGCACCCGCGCGCCCTCATGCAGGATTCGCGACATCGCGATCTTGCCCAGCGCCAGCAGGGTCGCTGCCTCGGCGCGGTCGCCGGTCGCCTTGGCGCGCTGGGTGTTCCAGCGGTTGACCGCCGCATAGCCGTCGATGATCCCGATCTGCTGACGGATGTGGGAGTCCGCCAGCCGGCCATGGGCCCGGGCCATCCCGATCAGGCTGTCTGCCTCGGGCTTGAGGTCGCGACTGGTCCTGGCGGTGCGGGCCAGGTCACCCATCAGCCGCCGCTCGTGGGCCAGTGCCAGTTGCAGCACCGGCCACCCCCCGCCCGGCTCACCCACCAGGTTGTCGTTTGGCACCCGGGCGTCGGTGATGAAGACCTCGTTGAACTCCGACTCGCCGGTGATCTGGTGGATCGGACGAACTTCGACGCCCGGCTGGCGCATCGGGAAGATGAAGAAGCTGATCCCCTTGTGCTTGGGCACATCCCAGTCGGTGCGGGCCACCAGAAGGCCGTAGTCGGCGCTGCGGGCGAAGGAGGTCCACACCTTCTGCCCGTTGACGATCCAGTCGTTCCCGTCGCGGTCGGCCCGGGTGCGCAGCCCGGCCAGGTCCGAGCCGGCACCGGGCTCGCTGTAGAGCAGACACCACTTCGTCTCGCCCCGTAGCGACGGCGGAATCAGCCGGTTCCTCTGCTCATCGCTGCCCAGATCGTGGAGGGTGCAGGCCAGCATGTCGGATCGGTCGTGGCCGGTTCCCGGCGCGCCCACCGCGGCGAATTCGGCCGCCACGATCCGGGACTGGGTGTCTGAGAGGCCGCGC
>Ga0180431_10005195_pt1 | contig 15950 bp, 3 predicted proteins | sample SS_ome_11_FD_132459 | JGI IMG/M metagenome (GOLD analysis project Ga0180431, IMG submission 132459) | Hypersaline lake sediment archaeal communities from the Salton Sea, California, USA - SS_1_MS_1 metaG | ecosystem: Environmental > Aquatic > Non-marine Saline and Alkaline > Hypersaline >... | reverse complement strand
TTGTGGATACTAAATTATCCGCCGAGCGGGCAAAATCTATAATTAAATCTATACCACTCACTACAGTATTAGAATCACTAAACCAACAATCAGTAGAAGTATTATAAGCATTATTAGAAAGCTTATAAGGATCTCCGCCAAAACTACTATAGTGATAATAATTAATACTTGTTAAATCTGAATCATATTGTGTATAATCTATTGTTTGATGATCTATTTGTTCCCAAGGTACAAGAAGATCACTTGTATCAAAACTATATGGATCGGTTACAGTAAACTCTCTTATAATAACCCAATCTATGTCTGTATAAGGTGCGTTTGAGTCTTCCCTACCATAAATTCTAAAATAAGTAGCCCTTGTATCACCATAAACCTGTCTTTCAATAGAATCTTCATAATCGACATAACTATTTCTATTTTTCATTGATTGATGAACCTTATCTGTTGGTTCATAATATGCTATAAAATTTTCTGAGTAACTATCGCTTTCTAATCCTTTCTGATCTCCTGTATAATTTACCCAATCAGAACTGTTTAATACATTACTCCGCCTATCATTACCTCCTTCAATATAATAATCATATCCAAAATTATTTTCCGTTCCATAAAATCTCCATCTGTGTGTTGTATAATCACTACTCCCGCCTGAATTCACATAAATACCTTCTTCTACGATCCAATTAGTTAAACCACTAAGCGGTGTGCCTTGTGCCTCTATATAACCATTAGTATAAATTCTCAATTTAGAATCAGAAATACTACTTACACCACCATAAATCCACTTTGAATCAGCTGCATAAACAACAAATTCAGCTATATTTATATATTGACCATTAGTGTGACAATAAACACGTAAATATCTGGTGGAAACGCTACCAAAATCATCCTGACTATAAGTGATAATTTCACTATCTTCGTCTGTAGTAGTTGTTATTATATTTACAACATTAGTCGTAAATGCATAGTCATCAGCTGTCTGTATATGATAATGTTCTGGCCTATCACCAAAACCAACTCTTTTTATTATTGTTATAAAACCAATACTATATACAGCCCCCAAATCTACTTTCCACCACTCATTAGAATTAGCATTAGTGTGATTATAAGTACCAACATTCCCATCCACAGCATTCTCAGCAGGCACTCCACCATAAGTACTACTTTGAGCACATGTTTTATTTAATGCTAAATTAATATCACTAAAACTAGAATCAAACCCATCTGAAAAAAGAAATCCTATTGAATTTATATCTGATATACCTGAATCAGAAGAATTACCCCAAAAAACATATAAAGTTTTTGTTTCATCTGCTTCTAGTAATGGTATTTTTAACCACACTGTGCCCACTCTATAAGATACAGTCCAAGAAGCTATCCACATATTTAAAACACGTGAGCCATTACCGTATTCGGCTATCCGTAAATCCTTACCGTCCGATCTAGCTAATTCAAAATTAAAATTAGAAGAACTAAAATTTAATTTTACAGGAAGGTCAACTTGGTCTTCCCCACTGATTTCAGATACAGTTATCTCTTTCATATAAATATAATCACTAGTAGATATATCTGATGCATAATCTGACATTAATTATAATCCTCCTAAGTAACAGGTACTTCCCACCAAACTCTTAACATAGATGAGTAATCTCCACCTATAGAAGATGTTCCGGCTGGTAAACTCACTTTTAAATAAAGTGTCTTGCTCTGTCCTGGTTGAATATCTATTAACTTAACATTATCTTGATAATATATAGCATCTACAGTAGGAGAATCTATTGATGAATTTACCCTTCTTAGAGTAAGCCTAAGTTGGTGATATTCTTCGCGCGGAAGAATTGTATTACTAGTTACAACTTTATTCCACGATAAGTCATCATTCCAAACTGAATCATGATCCAATGGAATTACACTACCAAGTATGTGATGATCATAATCTATAGTTTTTATTATCTTCTCTAAAGCATATCCGGTAGGGCTCGTTTCATTCTGTATGTTTTTAACTATCGTGCCTGAATTCCTACCCACAAGTTTTGTATAAAAGTTCCCAGTAGAACCATCGACACAATAAACTATTAAATGATCCTTAGTAGAATATAATTTATTAATAGTATGATTTGAAAAATCCAAGGTCCTATACACCCTTCCATCAATATGTATAAGTTTAATATAAGCACCATCAACTATCCACAAAAAGTCATCGTCGCTTTCGTCACGCATGACCCAAGTAAGTTCGTTATTTATTTCTAAATCTTCTATAGAAGTTTCTAATTCACCATTACTATTTAATTTATATAAAACGTTACTATCTATAAACCAACATCCATAATCATTGGCCGTACATAATCTTCCTGGTTCAGTAACATTTTCATAAGTTGTGGAAATTGTTCCGGAAGAAGTAAGTTTATATATACCGCGCGTACCGGTGGCTCTATTACACCACAAAGAATTTGTACCATCTTTTATTACATCACAACTAGTTATAAAATTACTATCAAGACGTTCTTCATAAAGTCTATTCATACTAGAATCAAAATGGAATAAATAATAACCACCGTTAGAATATCCTATAGAAGCAAGTGCAGACTCACTATACATATAAATCCAAAAATCATCATCAACGCCCATATCTAGATAATAAACGAAAACTTCGCCCATAGAAGTATCACGTAATTTTATATTACTTGAAAGATACCCATCATGACTTAATAAGAAAAGATACATATCACCATAACTACTGTAAGTCCAAGAATGTAAAATTACACACTTACCATCTGTGTTGTTAACATATCCGGCTGTATAATTACCTTGATATTGAGAACTACCAAGATTAACAGAAATTATATAACCACCAGTACCCTCATAAGAGCTGAAGGCTTCAACGTCAGTCTCTACAAAACGATCTTTATAGTAAAAAGCTGCGGTAAAGGTACCTGTTTTTGTAAATTTAAGTTCTCTATAAACATTATAATCTATTGGTTTAGTGTTACTACTTCTTATTTCCAACGTACTAACATAATCATTAGAATCCACTGCTATAATAGACCCAGAAACTGAAGTTTCTGCCATATCTATCTGAGCAAATTTCACAGAATCATTATTAAATATAGGTGTTGTATAAGTTCCAGTAAGAGCATTAGAATATAACCTAAGTCTTCCATCAGCTACTAGAGTTTCAAAAGTTAAAAACCCTTCAGGAGGATCATACGTAAGTGAAGGAAAATTAGCTGTAACATGATCTCCACTGTAATACATTGAAATAGCAGGATAAAATTCATCAGCTAAACCAGAAAATGCTGGATTGGTTCCAGAAACCGGAACACCTGAACCTTGCCACGTGTTATTTTTTGAGAACCAAATTTTACCTTCATCTATATCTAACGCTACACCTATCGTATCACCATTTGTAAAAGTATCACCAAATGCTGAATAACTACCATTATTACCTTTATTACCATCTGCTCTATAAATATAAGCATTTGAGCTTTCACCTAATGCTTGGTCAAGATCAACAGTTTTCTTCGCCGCGCCAACGTGTGTATATGTGGCTCCAGAAACTTTACCTATATAAATTTCCCAATACCATTTTTTACTAAATAACATAGTATCAGAAATTCCTTGTGTTGATCTAACACCGTGGTAAGCACTATGTGTAATTGTAGCCTTATAGTTAGCATCAGAAAGAGTAATAAAGACACTTTTATCATTTGGATTCCAAGTATTACTATAAGCAGTTGTATATGTATTACAATATTTTCCACTTAACCAATTGTTCCCATTAACAACTACATAATCTTCACTTCTAGCGCATACCCAAGGGCCAACTTCGGAATCCGATATAGATATAAGAGAATCCACATCAGTACCTTGTAATTCTAAAAATATATACGCTGTAGCAGGGGATGATCCATCATTAAATACGGGTATTTCTTTAATATAATCGTTGTAGTCTAAATAATCTAAAGTGGTTATAGCAGTTGTAGATTCCAATTCTCCAGTAGTTCCAAAATCAACAATGTCATCGTTGTTTAAGACTTCAAGCCCTACTATTGTGCCAGTTATGGCTGTCCCAGAAACTGTATGGTTCACTCTAATATATCTAGGCGCAGAAAGACCTGGAACTTCAGCATAATAAAACCCACTGCCTAACTGTGTTGTTAAACTTGAATATGAATCTATACTATCGTTTTTATAATAAAAATGTATTCCCGATGCTACGGTGCCAGAATCTGTGGTACTATTAAAATAATAACGTATTTGATACACATTAATTCTATCAACAATGTCGCAATCTATGAATAAATCATGATCGCTAGTGCCTGATATAACAGTACTACCATTACCTGCTAGTATATATTGCATGTCTGTTAAACATATATATGGAGTACCACTAACAGTTACATATCCAGTTTCCAATAAATTAAATTTCATACTACCTCCGTTACACACTTATATCCCAATACGTTAAAAGTCTTGCGGTTCTATTTTCAAAGCCAGATAAATTATCAGGTACAATGGTTCTTACATACACAGATGCGGTATTTCCTGCCGGGACATCTTCATACTTCAAAGGCAAACTAGTGTCTCCTACTTTATAATAGGTTATATTATCCTTAGAGATCTCGATAAATTTACTAGGTTTAACTATCAAATCAGCTGGGTCTGGATTATCTAACATTGATTGTCTGAAATCTGTCTTACAATAATTATAAATCTTAAAATCAGATATTACGCCATCAACACTCCCAGTCTCTATTAAAGTATCAGCTTTTAGATTTAACGATCCTTTCCCGCCCAAAATAAAACTAAAATGTTTGTTGTCATAAACCTGCCAAGTATCCGTAGTTTTAAATGATAAAAAATTATTTATATAAAGTCTGATTGTACTTCTATCATTACTTATTTGAGTACCATTATTAGAAAATACTACCCCAAAATGAAGTAAAGAATCTAATATATCCATACCAAAATCAGTCAATGAATATATGGTTACTGGCTTATCTATATTTCCACAATAAAGTTCAAAACCTTTATAAGTTACCATCATACCAAAAACATCATTAGAGTTACTATTAAAATGAAATAAAGTTCTATTTCTAAAAACATTAAAATAATCTCTACCTCTATCATTGTAATCAGGTCTTAACCAAAATTCTATAGTTCCCTCTGTCAGACTAGCTTCCCCAATTGGAGAAGTTATAAAATCATTATTATTAATATAACAACCAGCCCCGTGAGCACCATAATCATAAAATCTATTTCGCTCTATTTTAAAACCGTCTATATTAATAGTTAAAGGATTTCCTAAACCTTTAAATCTCATTCCAATTGTTCCAAAGGTAATTGAACTTGGTATTCTTACATCATCTATATTTTCCTCTGTATCAATATATTCCACTTCATCTGCTGTTTTAAATCTTAAAAACATATTATTCCAACCAGTGCTTAAACTTCCAGATAAAGTACTTATATTCCATTTATGAACCACCGGATTATTACCTGAAGAATCATCATAACCGCCAAAATAAAAATAACCATACGATCTATCTAAATTATCAATATCATCAAATCTAATTCTAAAATTAAAACCATCTCTCCAAGCAGCTTCTGTATCAATTCCAAAATCATCTCCTTCTATAAATGCGATAGTTTCTAAAGCAGTTGATGCTGGGTATTCTATTTTCAAAGCGCTAGTAGAATTAATCACATAATATGAATAGTCTCTACTTATAGTGCTCACGTTAGATTGCCACCACCAAGGGTAATCACATGGATTGGGGCTAGAAGAGCTTTCTATTCTTACATGCTTTAAATAATGAGGTCCATTCCTATAATTTTCAGCAGTATCCATTCTAATCACTACCCATTGATCGTAATAAGGTTGAACTCGCCATTCTCTAAAATCTACTTTACTTGGATTATCAAACACAGAATCTGAATAACAGAAATAACAATCATCATTTACCCAATCAGTGCTTGTATCATTAATATCCATTCCTACTATAGAATGACTTGATAAATAAAATTGGTCGTTTAAATTAATAGCTACAATTGGATACTCTTCACTATTAATCTTTGGATAACCATAATACTCATAAACCTCTATCTCTCTCATTACAGCCCCTGTGAAATAAGCAACATCATCTGTTTCATAACTTGTTCTTAATGCTATCTGTGTATAATCATATCCTGTTATATTCACTTTAACAAATCTTGCTTGAACTGGGTCTGCTAAGTCATGTGTTCTTACAAACTCACTATTATCACTTATTGTAAATATAGTACTAAAAGATAGACCGTTTGTAGATGTTTGTACTGTATAGTCGGTAACCATATAATTATCATCTGTATCATCATAACCATGATATATTTTAACTCTATAAATACTGTAAACTGCTCCGAGATCTATACTAACCCAAGGATTACTATCTCCATCAGACCCCCAAGCTTCATAAAGTGTAGCTTGATCATCCAAATCTAAATTGCTCGAAGATATTTCACCATTAACAAGATTATCATAGGTCATCATTCCAAAGTAACTTGATCCACTGACAGTTGCTTCCAAAGCAAGATTGGTGGAGCTTTCATAAGACGTAATAGACTTTCCTAAATAATCCCATTCATGATTATAATGCCCGCCGGCTGGAGAAATTTGTGTAGAAATATCAGGATATATTCCTAATTTTCTAATAACTCTTGAGGTACCATCTCCACTTAAAAGATCGAAACGAAGCCACCTAACATCATTAGTCACGTCTAAAGCATCCGTTATTGGCCATATAACTTTTGCATTTTTCCAATACAAATACAAAGTGTATTGCGTATGACCACTATACACATAAACTCTAATATAATTTATCTGGCCTACATCAAGTTCACCACCAGTTGTTATAAAATCTCTCATTAAAAAATAAAAAGTTTGGTAACTAGTAGTTAATCTGCTTAAATCAGTATTATAAAGTGTATAATGCCATTCTTCTGAATTATATGTTCCGGCACTGGTTATTTCTATCTGTCCTATCACACTAGTATCAATATAATCAGCTGCAGATAATCTCATATCAATTGAAAATATACCATTTTCTTTAGTTAAACCGGCACAATCAACAGCAGTAAATGATTTTGCAACTGTTACATAACCAGGTTGTGTTGAATTAGCTCCATAAACTTCACTAGAATATAATGTTTTAATGTTTGTATAAGAATCCCTTGTTGCCCACGTAACTTCTGACACATCACTAACTTCATCATTTGAATAATAAATATCGGTGCTGTTTTCATCCCATATAGAAAACGGTTGTGTATCAGAATCACCATAACTTCTGATAAACTCTATATCATATCTGTTTTCCAAATCTATTGCCAATTGGCAATAATAATTAGAACTAAATACACTATCTGAATCATATATACTATAAGAATTTTCTTTATATAAATCTATATCACAATATTTACCATACAAAATATTATCAACACTAGAATAAATAGACATTGTATAAAAACGTTCATTTACATGCCATCTATTAGGTTCATAATCCAACCTATCTAAATCTTTTGTAATTCTAAATTCAGATATAATACCATTTAATCCCTCCCCAATTATTAAATCTTCACAATGTGAATTCATACCCATAGGCCTCGTACTAATAGCACTACTAGGATTGTAACAACGCTCACCGTTGATATATGATCTTATATAATAAGGATCACCTAGTACATCGCGTCTTATACAAACATGGTAGATACCACCTGGAATTACTGGATGCACACTTCTAGCCCATTCATGCTGAGTACCGCCATAAAATCCAGAAGGATTATAAGATTGAGCCCAAAACTCTAGTTGATAAAGTGTTGGATCTATTCCTTCATAATCATCATACAATTCAATTTCATAAAGCCATGTATAACTATCACCCCAATTTGCAGTAGCATTCAATCTATATTGTGTACATGCGTTATAAGGATTGGTAAACTCCCAATAATTAACTTGATCCTCCGTCCATGCACCAAAATTACTTACACTATGCAAATCAATCCAAGTACCGCTTGCAGTAATATATCCTTGAAGAGTCCAGCTTTTCAAATTACGACTAGTTGTACTTCCAGAATATGTTTTAAGACCATATTTGGTCACCTTTTTAGCTGTCGGTAAATTACACTGCACATAAAACGGAAAAGCATTAAATTGACAATAATTATAATGCACATCACCATCAAATAAATCTGACAACGTACCATTATAAAGATGAGTGGCTGAATAAGAAGCACCATCAACTCTAGCTACATCATAAACGCTTCTTACAAAAACAGCATAATTAGCATCTGGCGAGCCAACACCGCCTTGCTCCATCATATAACCAGCCATCCAATTTTCTGGCGGGAATGAAATATCACCATATTTAACTGTTGTTACAGGGTCCGACCAGTTTCTGACTAATGTACAATAATCAGTACCAGAAACCACAGGTAAATCATTAAACTTTACATAAAAATCTAGTGTAAAACTTTTACATACAGTTCCATATGCTGCGTTATTAGTTCCAGGAAAAGTAAAATCACTGTTGGCTGGAACTGAAATATAACTATTATAATCACCTGGAAAACTTATACCAGTTTTGTATGAATTAGTTATCTCAGAAAATATTTTTATTTCACTACAACTAGGTATATTATACCAACTTTGAGTAGCATATACATACATAGGCTCCTCACACCATAACTTAAAATACCTAGCTGTTTGATTTACCGGAAAGAAAAATTCAGAATAAAACTCCCATGAATTATCCTGAACTTCCAACGGCGGACTGTCTTCTTTCATTGTATAACATAACGTCCAATTAACATTATCGTCTGATTTATAAATATACCAATTATTAGTATAATGATATCTCCAACTTAAACCTGAATAATTATCTGGGAGATTCAAATAAAATCTGATTCTAGTAACTTCCTTTGGCGATCCTAAATCTACACCTAATGAGTGGTTTGTCGTAAGAGTTAATGAACCAGTCCATGCGGTTTCCTCCCACAACACACCATCTACCAACTCAGGTTCATTAGATAGTGTTTTGCTAGTTGGATTAGTGTCGGAATCACTGTACAAACCACTAATTGTAGTTACTTCACTGTAATCAAAATCAAATTTACCATGATCAATTGTAATCCCCGTTCCAATGTCAAAAGTATGCTCATCATAGCTATAATCAATAATATTAGAATCTTTAACGGTTAAATTCAATGTAGTATATTTATCTATACCACAACGGTACTGATCATAATCATCTATAACGTCATGAAACCACATTATTCTGTCTAATTCCTTTTGTGAGCCTAAATCTAATCCTATATTAGTTCCACCTTGAAGTTTATAATAACTTCCGGTTACAGAATCATTTCTTAAATGCGGAGCTGTATCAACCATAGGCCCATCTTCAAATGGTAAATCTTTATTGTGATAAAAGGTACAAGCTAACTCTTCTTCATTATAAAATGGCACCATTTCTCTAACATTCATAGCTATATGATCTTCACACAACCAACCTATTTTCCAGTATCTGTCTCTATAATAGACAGGAATATTTATGATACTAAAATTACTTACTGTTATATTAGAAAAATCCACAGCTACACCTGAAGCTAATGTACCAAATTCATTCCAAGTATAACCATTATCGTTTGAATAATACGCTGTTTTACCATCTATTAAATTTCTTAAACCCCAACAATCACAATTTATAGCACAGTTGTTATGAGCGCGGTTTACTATTGGATAGTCATCCGCATTATAATATTTGGTATCAGGTCCTACTTCTGGATTTGTTATAGCTTCCTCTGACGCCATTGTGGAATGATAAATCAACCTATCTTCAATTTCTTCATCCTTAGCAATATCCACATATAGATCAAAATCAGCTCCATAAATATTTTTTATTTCCAACCTCTCGGCTTCATTAGTAGCTTCTGATTTAGAATGATCTGGAAGTAAAATATACTCACAACCCTTTTGTCCTATATAACCAGCTTCATCTTTAACGTTAAAATTCATTGTATTTAAAGTTGTTTGTGTTATAGGCTCTATTTCAATTTTAAAATACCTAGGAGTATCTCCTATAAAAGCATTAACTTTAGAATCAGATTCCTGTGTTAAGGAAGAGGTCCACCATAGATCGTTATAATATGAATATATAATTGACATTCCGCCAATTAGATTAGAACCTACATCATCTACCTCACAATATAATTCCATTTCAGTAATCTTAGTTGAATAATGATAATCGCAATAAAATCTAAATCCTACAACATCAATAGGTTCAAATTCGTGTATTAAAATATTCCAATCTAACTGGCTTGCTTGTAAGTTAGCTTCATAATTAGATATGACCCCCATAGGATTACCATTAGGACTTGTTTCACCAGTATATTCTATAACCTGCTCACCTAATGACGGGTTGGTAAATAAATATTCTTTAACAGAACTATAACCTGGACCCTCATTTTCTATTCTTATATTATCCATAGTAACAGCTGTATAATCAGGTATATAATAAAAACGCTCATCTTCAGCATTACCATAAATATCATTCACATCTGTCATATATGATAAAGAAAAATTTCTAAAATTATTTTGTTCTTTAAAATATATAGCCGATTTATATATTCGTTTGCTTTTATTATAAGGAAAAATTAAAGTAAAAGCGATTGGATCTTCATTAAATTCTTCTATAATTGGTCTTGATTGATTACTTCCTATGTGTTGGTAAACACCTAACCATTCACTATCACCGTTCACATAGAAATAACGAGGATTTATTGGAACAAGACTCTTTGCAACATATCCTGGAGGACCATAAGTGGTGGAATGACTATAAATATTTTCCTCACCACCAATGTATCCATCAGCAGCTATACCATCATTAACTATTTTCACACCGTCATCTAACTTATCTATTCCATAAGCTATATTATCGTGTAAAAATCTAAAAGGATGGTTATAATCAAGTCCTAAAATAAGATTAGTTATTTCTGTATAATGTTGCCCGCCAAACAAATCTACTTCCCAATCTATATCTAAACATCTAGCCACATTAAACTCTATAGTATTAGATTCCACACTACCATAAATATCTATATCCTCTATATTAACCCTGTAACCTAAATCCACATCTATAACCAGCTTATCCTGAATCTCATCACTTCTAGCATAAACCAACAAACCTCCAAGACCGTCACCATATAGTTTTCCAGGATCAAATTCACCGGATACTTCTCCATTTATATGGTAATATAAAGCATCTACTTCCTCACCTGATATAGATTTTCCTCTATAAAGATTAGCATTATAAACACCTATGAGATCTCCCTTGTTTACCCATATATCACATTCTATTTCTGTGTGTTCTTGGTGGAAAGAATATAATCTACCTCCCGAATAATTTCTATTCGGAATATCTAATGTATGAACAACTTCAAGATTACCATTCTTTTTAGGTCTTAATATTTTTACCTTACAATTTGTGGCTTCAATTCTGCCTTGAAAATTTTCTCCTGGTATTGAATATGAATCATCCCATCCTTGATCAAGTGTACAAGCTAAACTTATATTCTTAATTCTTCCACTAGCATTAAACGGATGATTAAAATCTATCATAGTCTTACCAGAATTTTCTAATAAATCGTATTCTCTTTCTACAGTATTAACTGTACCAGTTATAGGACTTACCGATTCATCTGATGAAGTTTCTATAGCACTAGCTCTACCTATACCACCATCTAACCAATCTTTCCTTCCGGCCTCTATATTATATATATAAGGATTAAATGAAAAACCAGTTTCAGAATCACCATCAAATAAAGTTAATAACTGAAAAGACTTGATTCTAAAAGAAGACGAAGGAGCAAAACCACTGGCTGGTGTAGTACCTGCAACTCTAGTAGATAAATCAACACCAGCATCATCAAAGAATCCTAACGTTCTGGCTATAGGACAATCTACTATTACTACGTTGCTGCTTTCAGTATAAGTTCCAGAATATATTATAAACTCACCATCATCTGTGTAATCTATTTCAACTTCAGCATATCCACCTATTCCTATTTTAGAAATTGCTGCCGTTAAAATTTTAGCAATCTCCAATCCATTTGCATTTTGAATTGGATCTAAATTTATTGTTTCATTTCCATAATCATTGATATTAATAATAAGTTCATCATTAACATCTTCTTCTATATTATAAGTACCAGCATTTATAGCTGAAGATTTACAATAACCTTTACTTCCTGCGCCTGGACATGGGTGGGAATAATTTAGATAGTAATCACAAGCGGTGTTCTTACAATCATAAGTATCTACAGAAATAATTTTTATACTCTTTATAAAAAATTCGTCACCATCTCTACCGTCTTCGTAAATAGGATAAAGACGTAGATTAGTTATATCGCCTTGCCACCATTGTTCTTCACCTAAATTTAAATTATATACGTTCCATAAATTATCTGCATTAATATCAAAATCATGGCTCTTTGTTGTATCCCATGAACCATCGCTTGCTGTGATCCACATTAATCTACCAGTTGTTGGGAGTGGTTGCGAACCAACTCTTTCAATTGGGTTAATTTTCATAGTTACTGTAACAACGTAATGCGTTTCGGCCGGAACAGGTTGAAATATAGTATTTCTACCAACTAAAGCATAACTACCATATAAAGTACCAAATAGAAAATTACCCCAGCAAGTATATGTGTGGATACCATCATAGTAATCCCATCCATCCACGTCACCATTAACACTAAAATCTGTTGCATAACCAACATTTGTGTCATACTTACAAAGAGGTGATGGCCTTACAGTTACAGCTTCATTTATGAAATTATAATCCATTATAAAGGCATCCTTTTCAGATCACATTTTTCAAATATTTCAACAGGACAGGAACCTTTTCCATCCCAACCATTACATTTTCCGCAATATATAAAAATCTTTTCCGTGTGTTCAACAGAACTTATGTTTCTAAATTGTTCGTGTGAAATCATACGTACTATCACTTCATATATATTTTCTCTAATATTTTTTTCCATCTCCTTAAAAGTATATTTCATTAAAGCACTGCAAGATTTGCATCTACATACTATATAATCATTATTAATATTATTCAAAACATTTTTTATATCTACCAAATTGTTACCATCAGAAATATAACTATTAAAAGTTTCCAACGGGTCACAATAAATAAATGTTGAATTACAATAATCACATTTTAAATTTAAAAAATCCAATTTATACTCCTTTACGGTGTAGGCACATTATCTGGATCAATAAAAGTTTCAGTAGCAGTACCTGTAAGATTACCCACATCCATGCCTTCTAACAACCCTAGTTTCTGTGCACACTCTAGTTTGTAACCAAGTCTATTACCAAATAATGCAACAACAATATTATCTGCAAAAACACCTTCTCCAGTATCCACATGGATGTATTCGGCGGTTTGAAGATTATATCTTTTCAAAATCCAAGGTGGGGAACCATACACATATTCCCAACATATACCACTTTCAATAAAAGAACTCCATTGCCAATAATGACCCCCTGGATTCCAAACAACTCCTTCATCTAATAAATTACTTAAATAATGATCATCCCAAGTAGGTTTTTTAGATCTTATAGTCAAAGTCTTACCTAATATACTAAAATTTATATTATGTTCTTCTAAAAATTGAACTAAAGCATATGGCATAATGCTTTTATATGTAAGTACGTCTCCATCCACATCTCGATTATAAGCATCTGTATAGTATTCACCTTGTTTACCTTCCACTTCTGCTATATTACTAATACTTATATTAAGACTTTCCCGCTCATTATATTGTCTGCTAGCATATCCTGCTCGCATTTTATCTCTAGTCTCAAATGCGTCAGCTGGCACATAATTTAATTGTGGAGAAATAGCATAATAAGTTCCAGAATTATATCCATCTAAATCACCCTGCAAAACAAAATTTCCACTTACTTTCGGACCATTTATATTCCAATCACCAAACTCGCTGCCTTTTGAAGCTACATATAATCTTTCATATACTTGTATCACTTCTTCTGTGTCAACATACTCACAATAAACAGCCGCAACATCCTCTAAAATAACTCGCTGACCATGAAAAGGATCAAAGGAAACTTTAACTTCCTCACCATCTAACATTCTTTCCACTGTAGGCTGTAGTAGTATCTCCACTGTATATTGTTTTAATCCTATATCTCCATAAACTTCTTCATCATAATTTATGGCATTTCTCTGAGCTATAGTACTACCATTACTAATAACACTGATTTGAGGAATACAAACTGATGTTTTCGTTACTTTATAAGCATCATCAAATCCCTTTCTAAGTCCCCAATAACCTGATACTATTATTTTAGAAATACAAGAAGTTGGTAACACTGAAACAACACTTGTATCAAAAGATACAGTCCACATATCATTCTCATCAGGACCAGGTGTAAATTCCGTGCCAAAAGGTTCCACATCCCCTTCCTCATAAGGCAAATATTTTAAGGAACTAATATCTATATTAACTATGATACCTCTATTCCAATAGGTTTTAAGTATTCCTTCAAAATAATCGTAAGTTTGTATTACTCTGCCGGCTGCCTCAGCTTCCGCATAGTTGTCCACCGCGCCCTCTTCAAAAATACAATTTTCATCATGAATCCACTTACTACCCGTAGCATTTGGTGAAGTCTTTTCATAAATATTTTCTTCTTGCTCTCCATCAGAGGTTAGATCCGATGTACTACCATCCACTACACCGGAACCTTCATCCATCCACACACAACTAGAATCTGAATCATAGTCATCATATATTATATTAAAATAACGTTTTGGACCATTACCTAATCTAATAGAAGGATATTTATCTAATTTACCATCTGAACTAAATTTAGGGGCTTCATATTTTATAATATATGAATCTTCACTACATATAAATCTATGTTCGGCTGTTTCATCATCATAAACATAATCAGGTCTTTCATAATTAGCAAAATATAATTCTCTAACACTTAAATATTCTATTTCTTTCCATCTTTCTCGCCAAACCCAAGCAATATCACTTTCTTTGAAATAATAATGAGCTGCATGGGTTAATACACCAGCCTCAACTAATTTAGGATAAGTTGCGCGCCACACCCCTCTTACACCAAGAACATCTTCAAAGCGTCTTCTGAAATCTACTAAATTCTCACCAATTAAAAGAAGCCGCATAAAATTAAGTTGATTTGTATGTTCAAGACCACAATTTGATCTGAAAGATTCTTCATCAAAATAACCTATTGGTATAGAAAAATCACCAACATTTGGAACTACTGGCACCCAATCACTTGCTGTAGATCTTCTACCACCTTTAATTGACACATGATAATGATAATCTTGTGAAAGATACTTAACTACAAATTCTCTACCTCTATTTCCAAACGGCGGTAAAGCCCAACGGTTAGATATATATTCATCTACATCTACCCATGGTATTATATTAGCATACCCCGTAAAAATTACATTACCAGCCGACATATCACTATATCTATACCAAAAGTCGGTGTGACAAAAAGCCAAACTAGGAGCTGGAATAGCCCAAGCATTCTTTAATGGAGGGCCACAATATCTCACTAAATTTGTTTCTGGATTATCATTACCAGCACATTTAAACCAAGCTGTACAATATGCTGCATTACCCCATGCTCTATAAAAATCACAATCAGCACAAGAATTATAAGGAAACCACATAGGCCCGTTTTTATCACCTCTAGGACCGTTTTCATGATCCCCGCAAGGAGGTGTATAATAATGAACAGGCCCATCCCCATCTGATTCTATACTGCCTTTTTCTCTAAACCTAGTTCCTCCAGTATCAGGAGATAATTTATATTGTTTAGACGGTCCTTCATATCTATAAAAAATTTCTTCATT
>Ga0180431_10005190_pt1 | contig 15962 bp, 7 predicted proteins | sample SS_ome_11_FD_132459 | JGI IMG/M metagenome (GOLD analysis project Ga0180431, IMG submission 132459) | Hypersaline lake sediment archaeal communities from the Salton Sea, California, USA - SS_1_MS_1 metaG | ecosystem: Environmental > Aquatic > Non-marine Saline and Alkaline > Hypersaline >... | reverse complement strand
GAAGGACACGCAGATGACGCCAGAGGGAGCAATGTTGGGGTGGAATGGCACGTCGATAAACTCCATGTACGGGGCGCGGAGGGGGAATGCGTCGGGGATGGAGACGCTGACGTGCATCAGCAGCCCGGCGTACACCGTGCCCTCGGGTCCGCGTATTGTCGCTATGAGCTCCCGAAAGTCGTCCTCGTGCCCGGGTGCGACGTTCAGCGTGATCCCCGGCGTTTCCGGCGGCGCCGATCCGTCGCTCGCGCTAACGCCTTTCCGCGCGCCGCCCCTCGCCCTGGCCAGCCCGAGCTCGTTCATCAGCCTCCGGATGCGCATCGCGGCGAGGCGATGAGCGTGCGGTGCCGCGCCCGCGGACGGGCCGGCGCCCGCGCGTGACTCGTGTACCGCGCCCACGCCGTGCATCGTCGGTTGATTCCCTGGCGCCAGCTGCGGCCAGCGGTTGCAACTTCGGTGACAGGCTTACAGGTCGGGCAGCTGACGCGCCATTCGGTGCTACGTCTCAACCGCAGGACAGCGCTGCCACCGCGCCGGCGTGACGCTGCTCTGCCCGCTTTGTCATCCCCCGCCCCCGCGCTGCTGCTGCGGCAAATGGAGGACCGTCCCCCGCCCTCGTCGACGCCCACGTCTTCCGCCACGGGTGCCGGCGCCGGCGCCGGGAGGGGCGCTGCTGCGGCTGGCTCGGTGCGCCGAGACGGCGTGGTCAGCGTCGACGTGATTGACCCCGGCGACGCCTGGATCTCCCCAGACGCGGCAAACGTCACCGTCGTCGGCGCTGCGCTTCTCCTCCACGGCTACACCAGTCACAGCGAGAGATGGGCGCCTGAGCTTCTGAAGCAGCTGAACGAGATCGGCCTTCGCGTGGTGCTGCCGACGTATGGCGAGGATTTTCCCTCCATAAGAAAGGTCGCCAAGGAAGCGCTCGACGCCGCCCACGCCGCGGCGCCGTATGCGGGTTCGCCGCTCGTCATTATCGGGCATTCCATGGGCGGGATGCTCGCACAGGAGGCGGTTTCCGAGGCGCTGCACAGACGCGACGCGTGGCTCGGCAAGGGGCATCCGGACGGAGCGTCGCCGCCGCGTCGGGAGCAGCAAGAGTCGCCGGCGATGGACCCGCCAATGCCGCTGGCCGCCGCGGTCCTCGCCGGTACGGGGGCGCCGGCAGCCCTGGCGCTGCGGCGCGAGCCGCATCTGACAGAGGTGGCCATCGAGGGACCGCACAAGGCGCTGCTGAGTGTAGCCGAGAAGCTGGAAGACATGGTGCTCAAACTGCGTGACGCGAACCGCTATGCGAATGCAGCGCACCGCGATGCGGCGGCCACCCATCACGTCCCCCCGCTATTCGCGGACGCCAGATCCATTGCTTTTGCCACCGACAGGCTGAAAGCGGCCCTGCTGGAAGTGCAGGGCGTCGGCGAAGTATGCCGCAAAATGCTGCAAAAGATGAGAGTCGACGCAGCGCGGACGGGCGTCGATCCTGGCGCCGTGAATGAGCACTCGAGAGGCGTGGCTGTGAATAAGGCACCGCCGAGCGGGGAGAATCCGTCGCTCGCAGAGCTCATTTGTGCCATCACGAGTCCGGGCGTGTCCGGCCGGGATGACGCTGACAAGATTGTGTTCTCGTCGCGAGACGCTGGAGTCGACGACAGGATACGGAACATGAATGAGATTGTCGCCGTGTCGAGGTGGATGAGAGGGGTCGACGGAGCACGCCTCATCGCCGACGCTCCGGTACCCGGGTCAGACCCGCCCCCTCTGTTCCTCGTCCTGGGGGCGGTGGGCGACGTGCTGTTTCCGCCAGCGCATGCCGACCTCCTCGTAAGGCTCGCGCCAAGGGGAGCGCACACCCTGCGCATCCAGTCCGACGACCCACGCTCGACGCACGCGCTGCGCGAGCTGCTGGACGAGCGTGAGGGGGTGCAGGCCATGGCGCGCGCGCTTGACAGCAGGCTGGAGCACTACCGACGCCGTGGCGTGGGGATGCGCGACCGATGCCACAGCGCGGGGGCGCGCGCGTGTGGCGCGGTGCTCGCGGCGGACGACGGCGGCACCACATGGGAGGAGCGATATGTCAGCGGACTGCCAACCTGTGCTGTTGGCGCCCGGTGAGAACGACCCTCACTCGCGCACGGACAGCAAGCTCTCTAGCTCGTCGGCTCCGCCAAGGTACCGGCCAGCGTCGTCGATGACGAGCGGGACCGTGCCGTGGTCGAAAACGCGCGCCAGTACTCTGACGTGCCTGTCGTGCAGGCGAAAGGGCGCGTGCAGCAGCACGGCGTTTTCGCGTCCGATGCGCTCGCACACCAGCCGCATCGCCGCCTTGCTGCGGTCGCACCACCCAAAGTCGCCAACGACGACCCACTTGCCCGCGAACGGTCCGCGTCCAAGCCGCACGGCCCGCACGATGTTCTCGACGTCTCTGCGCTGCAAGCGCTGGGGTATGACTCGCATACACTCGGCAAATAGGCGGCCGCGCTGTCGCGCTCGCGCCTGCATTCTATGTTATTCGCGTGTGAGGCCCACCGCGGCGCGCCTTTTGATACGGATTGCTTTCGGCACTCCTACTCCACGCTTCCTCACATTCTTCAGTCGGCGCGTCGCTGCGCGCGGAAGCGCCACGGTGCACCGGCAGCCTCCCACACAGCGGCGCCATGGCCCATGAAGATCGCTTCTCGCGCGGGGCTGTCTCGTCCAGCGCCAGCGCGCGCGTGGGAGATGCAGAGGAGGAGGAAGATAACAGGGTGTACCTGGCACATGCAGCCAAAGCGTCGGCGGCGGACAATGTGCTCGCCAACACGCGCGCACTGCGTTTGCTTTGCAAGCGCAACAACATAAACTTACTCGGCGGCACGGAGGAGCTCCCAGAGGAGCTGCGTCACCTCAGTTTCCTCACAATCCTGAGCAGCTGCGCTCCGTTGCTCGACACGTGTGCGCACGTCATTCAGCACGACCAGATTTGGCCGGTCGGCCCAGACGCTACGGTCTCGTGCCCGTACGTCATGGCCGGGGACAAGGAGACGGGGTCCCGCCCCTGCGTTGTGCAGATGACTTTGCGCGCAGAGAATTTCCTTCTCCGACTCGTGTACGACGCGTGGAGGGCCGTGCTGCCTGGCGAATATGTCCTTCGACCGGCGGACACCGTGTGGTGGGACGTCTTGGCGCAATACGTCCGGACCGGCGTCTGTGTCAGCGAAGGGTGGGGGGTGAAACCCATCAGCTTCTGGGAGGACATCGGCGTTTCCAGCTTGCGCGCAGAGGCAGATGGCGATGCCGATGACGACTGGTGGGAAGCGACGACCCTCGCAGCATATACCTTGGCCAAAAACATCTCCGTAGCGTATCTTGCCGACGACAGACGAGTGCATCCCAGCTATGCCAACTTGCAGTGCCTGGGGTCACTGCCTTCGATATGCCAGATTGCTCAACAGACGCGCGGCCTCTTGGTTCACATCAGCGACATTGTGACGAACGACCAGGCACGTGAGCGCTCAGAGGGAGACGCGGTCGAGATCTGGGGGGCGATCGTGATGGCAAACGGCCGCAGGCTCCAGCTCAGCGTCGGCGCCATGGGGGAAACTGTCAGACGCACGAGGGCGGCGTGGGTGGCCGCAGTACCCGACAGCAGTGCTTCTCTCCAAGACGAGGACTGGGTGTGGGAAGAGATTGTGCGGGCTTATGTTAAGACGGGCGTGCGTATTACAGAGGGCTGGGGCGTGGGCGCGCCGGAAAAAAAGTAGTCTGTGGACGAGTGTTTATTTGGCACCAGCGTCTGCGGCCGCGCCGTCGAGCAGCACGCGCGCGTCGCGTATGTCCTCGATGCGCGGCGCGTCCTCCAGGCTCGTGACGCAGATTGCAGAGTACACGGGCCAGTGCGCCTGGAACCTCCACAGGTTTTGCCGTCCCTCCCCGTCCTCGACCTCGAAAGGCACAAAGGCGCCGCACACGCGCGCCCCGGCCGACCGGAGCACGAGGTCCGACGCGAGCATGGACCCGCCGCTGACAAGCAGGTCGTCGACGATGAGCACCCGCTCCCCCTCCCCCAGCACTGCACCGTCCAGTTCCAGCGCGTCGGGGCCGGACGCTTTGGTAAACTCCTGGCGAATCACCAGGCGCCCGGGGTACCGCCCCGGCCTGCGCAACGGCACAAACGACAGCCCGAGGCGGGTGGCGAGCCCGATGCCAAACATGAAGCCGCGCGCCTCGAGCGCGGCCACCGCAGTCACGCGCATCCCCCCGTGCTCGCGCTCCACCGCCCCGACAAACTGCGTAGCGCGATCCAGCAGCCACGCGTGCGCGCGCGGGTTGGCCAGCAGCGGGAGCACGTCCACGAACAGCGGGTCCGCGTCGTGCGCGGTGGGCAGGAAGAAGCCCCGCACCACGCGGACGATGCTGCTGGCCATGGCGCGCGTGAAGCATGGGACGAGGCGCATCAGGCGAGGCATGACGCGCGTCACCACGACGTCGCGCAATAGCTCGCGACTGTCGCGCACAGACATCCATTCCTGCACTCCGATCTCCACAGTCAGCTGCATTGCAGGAGGGACGCCGGGGCCGCCGCCGGGACCGGGCGGGACGTCGGCGGCGAGCTTGCCGTCCGCGTCCGCGTCCGCGTCGCGCTCGTCGTCTTCCCTTGACCTTTCCCGCTCCTGCCGCATTGGCGGCAGCTGCGTGCCCGTTCCGCTCCCCTGAGCCTGCTTCGACATGTGGGGCGCACGCGCGCAGCTGCCGCAGACGATACGCAGCGTGAAGCATCGCGCCCACGGGATGTCGCGCACGTCGTCGGCGAAAAGTCCCGCAGCGTCGCCGGAATCGGCTTTGTCGTAACCCTCGTCCGGCGCGCGCCCGTCGCTCTGCAAAGGGTACCTTGGGACGGCGACGGCAAGAGACGAGTCTGGGTTGAACACGGCGAGCTGCGCCTCGATCTCGCTCCACAGCTTGAGCGCTTCGCGAAGCCCGAGGACGCGCGAAAACTGGCGCAGGTCGACTACAGCGGGAAGCTTGCGATCCTCCATGTCGCGTTGCACGTTTGCGGCGCACGGGTCCGCGGCAGCGCGGCCGGATACGCCGGCGCGCGTCCCGCAAGGACTCTCCGCATTGTCGTCGAGCAAAGCGGAATTCAGCACCGGGCTCAGCTGCAGCCAGTCGACCGGGTGCCGCAGGCGCACCGAGTCGTTGCCGTGGCGTCGCCTCGGAGCGGGACGCGCTGCTTCGCGTGACGGCTCGCAATCTTGACTCGCGGCGCCGCGCTGCCCGTGACCGGAGCTCGCAGGCGTCGAGGCCGTGCCGACGGCTCGCGACCCGGTTATGCTGCAAAGCCGCCGCCACAGATATTCGGATATCCTGACAGTCATCCCGCCGCGGCGGGGGGTGCAGTTCAGTGCGCGACGACGACCGGTTCCCGTGTGTCTGCGCCGGCGCTGCTCGCCGCAGTCAATGTCGCAGCGCTCCTCCTCGTCGCCGCTCGGCCGCGCGCCCACGCCGGACAGGCTTGCTACGTACATCCACCGCCCAATGTACCACGCGCCGAGGGCCACGCAGATGGTCGTCAGGGCGGCGGCCGTCTTCTTTCCGGGCATCCGACACCATACGTCGTGATGCAGACCGAGAGTGTCTTGCTGCTGCGGAGGGGGTGGAGAGCTTGCAAGCCGAGCTCGAACGTGCTGAGCGGACGAAGGTCCTGCAGACTCTGCTGCAGGTGCTTCCGGGCATTCGTCCGCCCTGCTGCTGCGCATGCCGAGCGGCTCTGTGCCGTCGCGCCTCGGCGCACTGTCGGCGCCTGCGAGCACGTGCCCCCCGGTAGGCACGGCGATTCCACGACGTGCTCCGAATGAACCGTACCTACATCCATCAGCTCATAAACCCAGCGCGCGTGTCAAGACGTGGCGCTGCCATCATTCCCGCCAGCACACACCGCGGATCATGGCTGCGTGCGAGCTTCGTGCGGTCTGTATGCGCACACCATCTTCGTGCGTGCCCGCCCGTGGTTCCTCCATGGCGTGCGCGGACACAAGTCCCGGCGATCTTGTCACTTTTCCCGCCGACTGCCCCGACATGGGCGGGACCGTCCTGCAGGCCGCCGATGCACTGCGCGCGCCTGCGTGCAGGGAAGCTGTGCTGCAGCGTGCCCTCGTATTGATAAAAGCCAGAAAAGCCTTGCGTGCGGCACTCGGGGGTGGAGACGGAGGCGGCATTGGCACTGGCTGTGACAGGAACGACGGCGACGGCGACGGCGCCTGTTCCGCCGGCCGGGCGCGCCTGGGCAAACTCGCCGCAAGCGTCGCTGAGCTCGGCGGGCTGCTGATGTACGCACCGGGTAAGGTTGCGCTCGCGGGGGCGCCGCCGCGGGCGTCGGGTATCGTGCTGTCCGTCAGCACCTGCGCAGCGGCGGCGGGCGGGAAGGTCAGCGCGGCCTGTCTGCTGGCGTACTCTGCGCGTGTGCTGTTCGCCGCCGCCGTGCGTCTTCTGAGCGCGCCTGCCGGCGTTGGCAACAGGCTAGCGTATCGCCGCGGGGCGAGAGCGGCACTGGACGAGATCAAAGACACACAGGTTCAGGCAGAGTGGAAGGAAAGCGGAATGTGCCGCACCGCGACAGCGGCGGCCGAGCATGAAGACATTGAACGAGCGGTGCTAAGGCTCAGAAGGAGGCTGCGGGTTGAAGCGACGACGGCTGCGCGCGCGGCGGGCGACGACGGGGGGGCCAGTGCTGACGGCGAGTGGCAGTGGCTCCGCTCTTCCGACACGACCTCCGACACGACGCCGATCAGCGACTGCGCGACGTTCCGGGTCGTCCAGCCCGGGTACGGAAAGTTTGCCGCGCTGCTGCTGCACGTCGAGGCGAGGGCACAGGCCTTGGGGTCGTGCTCGTGGACGGTCTCTGATGTCGTGCTGACCGCGGCAGAGACCGGGATCGACACCAGGCTCGCAACCGAGCGCGTGCGCCGCGCACTCTGCGCGCGTGCCGCGACGGTGTGCGCGCTCCGTGCGCCGTCGGCGTGGAGCTGGCTGAGCGGGGACTCGCGCGGCAGCGGCGGCGGTGGGTCCTCGGTCGAGACGACGCTGGCGTGCCGTCACTCCGAGTTGGCAGCCCGGGGCGCCGTGGTGCCCACCGTGGTGGGCGCCATCACGGCAGGTGGCGACTACACTGTGCGCATGTATCTGAGGGGCACGGACTGGGAGCACTCTCCCGCCCCGGCCGCGCCGCGCGGCGCCAGAGCCCGCTCCGCGCCGGCGGCGACGGAGATGAGCGTGTTTGACGCGCTCGCCTCGGACGCGCTGTCGCTGCGCGCGCCTCATCTAATAGTCGGCATCCTGTGGCGCGCGCTGCTGGATGAGCGCGCCGGGGAGGGGAGCGGCGCGCCGCGTCCACGGCGCAGCGGTTCGACCGAGGCTTCGCCCCGTCCCCCCCCGTCGTCGTCCTCCTCCTCCTCCTCCTCCTTTTCCCCTCCCGCAGCGCACCGGTTTTACGGAGTCCTCCCCGCAGCTTTGGCCCGGGAGTGTGCCGAGGTAAGCCACGCGCACGGCGGCGGCGGGGGCGGCGGCCCTGCGCGGGCAGCCAGCTGCGGGTCAGCCGCCGGCAGTGGCAGCGACGTCGTGGTCAGCGCTGCCGCGACGATCCTTCTCCGGCTGCTGTGCGGCGCGATGCGAAAAGGAGCGAGCGCGGAGACGGCAGTCCTTGCGCGCGCTGCGTGGAGCGCGCTGTGCGATCCGATGCAGACGAGTGGAAAGGTCGACGGCGGGTGGAATGTGTCCACGCGCTTGATTGTCGCGGCTGCCGCGTCGACCTGCGTGTGCGACCCATGCGCACATGCCGGGGCACCCCCGCCCGCCGCGGACGCGGACGCGGACGCGGACGCCGCGGCGCGGGAAGCGGCTCGATTCGGCCAACGCGCCGCGGCGGCGCTGGGTGGCGTCGTGCTTGCACTGGCCTCCGGCACGGAGCACGACGCCGTCGGTCGCGGCGTTGCTCAGGTGCTCGCCAGCTTCTCCGCCTGTCCGAGCGGCGCGCTGCGTGGACTGGCGTGCGGGAAGCTGACGCAGCCCGACGGACCGACGCGCGACCTGGTCGTGAGCACCCTGCACGACCCCATGCCGTCTCCGTCTGCTACGCTGATCGCGAGCACCCTGGACTGGTGGCTGTCCACGACGCTGTGCAACGGGGCCGCGCTGGCCGCACGGGCGCTGATGGATCGCGGCGCCGTGACCGGGCGGGGCTTTGGCGCGGAGGCGGCGGCAGGAAGCGCTTCGCGCGTCTCGTCGTCCGCGCCGGACGCATCGCTCGTCCTGTACGAGTCGGACAAGCTTATACAGAAGAAGGCTCGAGGGCGTCCCCGACTGCACGCGGGCCTCGACGTGCGCCGCGCGCTGCTCGAGGTGGTGCGCCACGCGGAGCGTCGGTTCAAGCAGCAGGTTTCGCTCGAGCTGGAACGGCCGCCTGCATACGCCCGTCGCGGCGCGCAAGGCCTGCCCCCCAGACACGTCCTGGCGCGCGGCACCCGCGCCGCGCCCGGCCCGGGTGCGCAGAAGCAGCGCGCGGACGACAAGCGCCACGTCACGATGCTGGCGGCGGCCACGCGGTGGGCGCGGCGCGCGATGGCCGCCCTGGACGTGGGCGCCGCAGCGCGCCGCGACGCCTGCTTCCTGGTGGCAAATGCAAGAGACGTCGGCGCCGCGATGGCCGCCGCGGAGCCCGCGCCCGACGGGTCGGGTCGCGCGACGGGGGAGGCGTACCGCGGCGGGATGCTGCTCCGCCTGGTGTACGACGGGGTCGTCGGCGGCAGGGCGTGCACGATCGCCGCGTGGGCCGACATGCCCGGGGACCTGCGCGTCTGGGACGGGGTGCAGCACCAGCACGACCTCTGGTCGGTCGTCCGCGGGGGCCGGGCGAACCTCGGGCGCGAAGCGGTCCCCACCGCGGAGATGCTGTCGGCGGCGAGCGCGCTGTGGAGCGACGCCGCGCAGGTGGACGCCGAGGCCGCGCGCCTCGCCGCGCGCGCTGCAGAAGACGACTCGGCGCGCGCGGCCTGGCTGCACCCCGCGAAACTCGCGTGCCTCTGCTGGGCCGCTGCGAGCTCGCTGTGCGACCGCGCGTCGCTCGAGCGCGTCATCCACTCGGCGTTTGTCCTCGGGGAGGCGCCAGGCGCGCCGGCGCCGGCGGGCGCCTCCTCGTCGTCGCGCGGCCGCGTCCTCCGCCCGGGCGATGCAGACGCGGCCGAGATCATCGCCGCGCGCGCGCTCGTGTCCTGTGCCCAGCCGGTCGTCGGCGTGTCCGTGGACGACGGCTCCCGGTGGCTCGAGTGCGCGGCGCGTGTCGAGGGCGGGCGCATGCGCGACGCCGCGCGCAGCGTCGCGTCGTGCGCGTACACGGACAAGTGCGTCGGCGAGGCGGCGCGCGCGGTGCAGCGATGCGTCGCCGTGTGCGAGGCCGTCGTGTGCGACGCGCGGAGCGGCCGCAGCTCGGCAGTCTCTGTCGACATCTCCGAGTCGGCGAGCACGGACGCCGTCGGCGGCGGCGCGCTCGGTTCGCCGCCTTTTGATTGGAGCGGTCCGGCGCGGGCTCGACTGGAGTGGCTCGCGTGGCTCGCCGCGTCTTCCGTCGCCGGGTACTCGGTCGCGTTGATCCTCCCGCGCCGCGCGCTGGTCGCGGGCAGGACGCTGGCCTGCAGGGTCGCCACGCTCATGCGCGTGCGCGGCGCGCTCCTTCGCCTTCTGGTGCTGATGCTGAGGGGTGACACCTGGCGCGCGCCTCACCACCGGGGGGCGGCCCTGTGGCGTCCCGTACCCGCGGCGGGCGCAGGCGCCGCCGCGGCAGCGCGGCGGGCCGTGGAGCGGTGCGCGCGCGCAATGCTGCGGGGGCACTCGCAGGCCGTCATCCTCCCGCACCTCTTGCCGGTCTGCGAGCAGTGGCTCGAGCGCGAGCTGCGCGCGGCGGCGACGACGCTCCCGTGCGGGGGTCTCGTGCCGCTCCACGCCCGCGACGGCGCCCTCGCCGCCGCGTGCCTGGCGTGCGCGGCGTCCGCGGTGGCGGCGGCGGCACCGACGCAGACGCTCTTCGTGGTGCCGTCGACGTCGGCCTGGCTCTGGCACGACGCCCTTTTCCTGGCTTCCCGCGCGGTAGCCGACGTTACGGGGGGCGACGGACGCCGCGTGCCTCGCGTGGCCGTCCTGACCCCGGGGCCGGCCGGGCGCGCGCTGTCCGAGAACGGCACGCTGCTGGACGCGCACAGCTCCCACTGGTGCATCGTCACGCAGCCGCACCTCTACGCCGACGGCATGGCCGGCGCGCTGGCGACGGCGCCGTGGTACAGGGTGGTCGTCGGCGCCGCGCACGGCGTGCTGGCCTCCGGGTCCGCCGCCAAGCGGTGCGAGATTCTCAGGAGCCTGTGCGAGCGCGCCTCTTCGACGTGGGCCCTCCTCAGCCCGCGCGCAGCGGGGGGCGGGGGTGAAGGAGCCCAGGCGGACCACCACGGGCCGTCGGGGTCGTATTTGAAGACCGCGCTGCACGTCGCGTCGATGCTGTCGCCCGCGTGCAGGACCGGCAGCGGGGACGTGCCCGACGTCGTCCGCCTGCACGTCGGGTGGCACCATACGGGGGCGCCCCCCGCGACGGTCGGCTCGCTGCCGCTCGTCAGACTCCCGCGTCCCCTTCCGGTTGCGACCGACGGCGGCGGCGCCGGCGGCGGTGGGGCGGGCAAAGCACGTGCCGTCCTGCACACGGCGACCGGGGGCGTGACGCCCTCTGGACTGCGCATGCGCCTTGTCGCCAGCGGAGTCGACGACGCGAGTGCAGCGATGCTCGCGGACTATGCGTCGCGTCCCGAGGTCAGCGACGGCGACAGCATCCTGGACGCGATCCTGCTGCCCTCCGCCAGCTGGGGCGACGCGGGGCCGCGCGACTTGGACGAGACGCTCGCGGCGCTCCTCCGCCGGCGGTCGCCGGAGCTGGAGGGCGACGCGCAAGAGACGCGCGCGCCGTCGCACGACGTGGCGCCCGCGTACACGGCGGCTCGGCTGGCGATGAGCGACGTCATCCGACCGCTCGCGCACGACGTTGACGTGTTTGCGTGGGAGGACACGCGCGGGCGGGGGCGCACGACGCGCTCTCGCAGGTACTATACGGCGTTGGACGACTCCGGGAGGGAGGACGCGTGGGCGGACGTCGTCTTGCACGCTCGGAAGTCGGTGCGCTGGAGGGTCCACCTCCCGGTCTCTGCGATGAGCGACGACGCCGAGCACGAGCTGCTCGAGACGATGCTGCCAGTCCGCGTCATGCTCCGCCCCGCGGTGAGCGTGGTGTTTACGCAGCGCCTCGACACTGCCTGTGCCGTCGCGCGGGCAGCGGCGGCGACCGGCGGCGCCATCCGAGCGCTGGCCTGCGACAGTGGCGGCGCCGTCGTCGACGCCTCTGCGTGGCCCCGCCGGGACGGAGAAGGAGGCGACGCGGGGCAGCATGCGCAGCGTGTCATTGTCGTCGCACTCGACGCGGAGGAAAGCGCAGACGACAAGTCCGCGCGCACGCGTGGGGCGGAACCGTCGGCGCGGTCTGCGCCGACGCTAATGGAAGTCGCACGCGCAGAAGGTGATCGTTGCGCGATGACTGTCGATCGACTCGTGTGGACCGACGCGCAGCTGCTGACTGACGTGGCGAGCATGCGGGCCGCGGACGCTTTCCTCGCGGCGCACTCGGGCCACGTTCGCGTGTCTGAGCGTCAGCCGCTTGGCTGCGCAGTGTATTCGTAATGCCGAGCGACGCCGGCGCTCGGGCTCGCGGGCTGTGCGTGTGTGTGTTTACGTGTCAGGCGGGCGGTAGTCGCACGACCGCAACAACAAACGGCCGCCTCGTCGCAGCTTCAAGGGCCTCCGGCCTCACTCTGTAACGCTCAAACAGATCACTTAGCAAAACGTCGAGCGGGCGCACGCCGGGGCAGGAGCCATCGATGTGCCTTAGCTGGTTCATGATCCAGTGCTCGCACGCGATCGTCTCTTTGTTGCTACTGCCGTCGCGGCCCGGGACACTCTCGTCGCCCCTGCGCAGCGCTCTCTCGATGCACCTGACGGCACCGTCGAGAGCCCTTGGTGCACTGTCTGTCCCGCCGTCCGCGGCGACGGTCCGCTGCCGCCTGGACCGCCGGGGCCTCTCGCATGTCATGGCGGTGCGGATCCACGACGCCAGGGCCCGCTCGGAGGGATCGTCCCAGCAGGACGGCAGGAACGCTGGTTGCTTGCCCAGCGACGGCCAGTAGCGCAGCATGCAGCTGAGGAAGAGCGCAGCGTCGGCGCCGGTGTGGTGAACGTCCCATCTCCTGGCAAAGCCGGCCACCTCACTGCTCACGGTGCGCGCCCCCCCTGCGCCGGCCTCGCCAGGGCTCGCGCCGCCGCCAAGGCTCGCGGCGCGAAGAGACGACAGCAGCGCTGCGGCGTCCGAGCGCAGTGTGCTCCGCCCAAAGTCGATTATCACCGCCTCGGCACCGTGCGGGAACGGGAGCATCAGCCCGCCGTTCTCTTGCGGCTGCGGAAAGAGCACGAGCATGCACGGTCCGCCGGCGTCGTCGCCGGTCGCCGGCGCCCGCGCCCGCGCCGGAGCAGCCCCGTGCTCGCCGCCGTGCTCCCGAATGAGGTGCCCCCGAATGAGAATGTTCGAGCAGTGCAGGTCGTTGTGCACGAGCCCCAGGCGCGCAGACGCGACGTGCAGCGCCGACAGCGCGTGGCCCAGGAGGGGGACGATGTCACGAGGCCGCGCGCCCGAGAGCGCACGCGCACCCTCGGGCCTGCCGCCACCTCTTGCGCTCTCGGCGAGACCATGCTTTGCGACGTGGCGATGCAGATCGTGCCCGAGCTTCTCCATCACGCAAACCACCACCGGCACGCCCACCTCTGCGCACGTCACCGTCCCGACGGCGTGCTCCCTCGCTGCCTTTCTGCCCGCGTACATTGACGACCACGGCCTCGCCGCGCCGCTCACGCCCGATCCGCGCCACCCGGCCCTCGCACACGCGAGGGCCGCGCCGACGAACCGGGGCCACCCCGTGCATCCCGAGCGCCGCCGGCGCTCCGTCTCGAGCTCCTTGAGCACGGCGATCTCCACGAACGCGCCGTTGGCGGGGTCGCGGAGCGCGCGCCTGGCGCTGTCCACCAGGCGCCCGAGCTTCTCCCCGTCCCCGGATCGGTGGGCCTGCCACAGCGCCAGCCAGTCGCGGTCGCGGACGAGGGGCATGATCTTGACGGCGACGTCGACTCTGCGCTGCTGGTCCCCGCCACCCTTGCTGTCCGCTCCGGGACCGGCGCTGCCGCCGCCGTCGTCAGCCGAGCGGACGTCTGCCGAAGCATCTCCACTCGGCTCGACGTACGTGCCGGTGCACACCCTGCCGTGAGACGTCTGCATCCCGACAGCGTCCGTGACGCAAACCCCAGCGCGGGACAGCAGGGTGCGCACGTCCTGCACGCCGTCCGCGCATCCACCCGGGCATGACGCAGCGGCGGCGGTTCGCGCACGCTCGTAGTCCACCACCGCCGGTGCGCCCTCCGCTTCCGTAAGCGTGCGCACCGCGGCTCGCTGCTCGTCGTCCAGCACGGGAGACGCCAGCAGTGTCGGCCCAGCGGCGGCCGCGAACGAGTGCGCCGCCCTGTCGTAGATGTCTGTCTTTATGCTCATCGCGGGGTGCGCTCGCGTGCGCTCTCGCTCCTCTCTGTGTGGACGACAGCGAAAAGCTCAATCGAGGGAAGAGGGGTGGTGTGGCAGCAGGGGCAGCGTTGTTAATTGGCGACGCCAAGCACGCCGCACGCGATCCTGTTCCCGGCGTTCCCCGTCGTCAGGCTGTCCGAGGCGCTGCCCCTTCCCAGGTCGTCGGGTGACGCGTGCACCACGACTGCCCGCCCGGCGACGCCACGCGGCCCGGCCAGCGGCAGGTCGTCCACGACAATGTCGAGGTCTGCGTCTCCGCTGGCGTCCGCGGTGACGTTCCCCAGGTCTCCAACGTGCCGCGCGCCTCGCGCGTCGTGCGCGGACCCGTGCGGCGCGCCGTCAGGGTTCCAGTGCGGGCCGGCCGTGCTGCAGCCGTCGGTGATATCCCCGAACTCGTGCACGTGCACCGCGTGCGTGGTGTTGGGCTGCAGTCCGTGCATGCGTAGCGTGACCTTTGTCCCCGGCTGCCGGCCCGACGCCGGGGCGTACTCGCGCTCCATGCGCACCACACCCAGCGGCGCGTGCGTGCGCTCGTCGCTCAGCACCGCCACGAGGGACGGCTCCTGTCGACCGCCCTCGCCGGCGCAAGCGCCCCACCCTTCTCTGCTCTGCTCGATCCTCGTCGAGCTTGGGAATACGTCGAGTCTGGCGGCCGCGCACGTTGCCAGGGTGCGCACCGTGCGCGCATTGTCCGGCGACATTGGCACGTGGAGTACCGCGCGGCTCCCCACGTGCGCGTCATCAGACAGCGAGAAGATCCTTGCGTGGTCGACGCTGTTCAGCACCGCGCGGGCAAAGCCCTCCACCGAGCAGCACCGGCCACCGCTGCGGGCAGACTCGGAAACGTCGTATTCACTCCGTCTTCCGCGCCAGGAAGCCGGGTCGTCATCGGCTTCGTCGTCGACGACCACGGTAAAGATCCGGTTCGTGGGGCCGGCGACGAGTGCGACGCGCATCTCCACTGCGAGACAATGGGGGCGAGCGTGATTACCCTGTGAACAAACACGGCCATCGTCTCCTTCGCCGGCGGCCTGTTGGCCTGTCTGCACCGCGTACTTGCAATGCTAACGTGCGTTCGATTCCTTTTCAGCGCAATACGGGCAATCTGCGAGGACGCACACGCGCGAGCAAGCCTGTCGTTACTGCGCGGCACGGCACGCTCACTCATGGCGAGCATGACGGGTGACGAGTTCTACACGGGCGAGGCTGCCCCATTTACCGAGCAGCAGGCCGGGCCGTGGGCGGAGGAGCTTCTCGGGGCCGACGCCCTGCCCCTCTCGCCACCACCCGGAGAGGATGTCAACGTCGCAGGCTGGGACGGCGGCGCTCGCGCCGATTTGACGCCTGCGGGCGGCTCTTCGTTTGCAGACGGCGGAGGCGGCAATCCGCCCGCCGCAGCGGCGCAGGCGCCGTACGTGGTGCCAGAAACCGAGGGGGGCATTTTCGAGGACGAGGACGGCACGCCCGCGACGGCCATCATGAGGTTCGACCCGACGACGATCAAGCCGGATGCCACGGTGCTGCTCCTCGGCAAGCGAGGTACGGGGAAGAGCACGCTGCTGATCGACCTCATGTCTTATATGGAGTCGAAGCTGTACGCGGGGATCGCAATGGCCCCGACGCAGGACAGTATCGACATGTTTGAGAGCTTCCTCCCCCGAGCGCTGGTCTTTAGCGACTTTAACGCCGACGCGGTCGGGCGGCTCATGAACGCCAAGAGGCTGCTGTCCCGCATGAACAAGCGCAAGCAGAAGCGCGCGACGGAGCGAGGCGAGGCTTACACGAAGAGGCACATCGCGGTGCTGCTGGACGACTGCATGTCGGACAAGAAGAACCTGAAGCACAACGAGGTGCGCGACGTCTTCATGAACGGTCGGCACGAGGACGTCTTCTTTGTCAACCTGCAGCAGTATCTGATGGACATGGGTCCCGAGCTGCGTGCGCAGATCGACTATGTGTTTGTCATGCGGGACTCGAGCCACGACAGCCGCGTCAAGTTGTGGCGCAACTTCTTTGGCATGTTCGGCGACTACCAGGACTTTGCCGACCTGCTCGACAGCTGCACCGAGAACTACGAGTGCCTCGTGCTGAACACGCGCGTGCAGAGCAACAAGTTCCAGGACTGCATCTTCTGGTACAAGGCACGGCTGCCCGCCCCCGAGTTCAGGATCGGAGCGCCCGCGATGTGGTACCTGAACTACAAGTTCGGAATGCTGCCCTGCGACGCCGACCGGGAGAACGAGGCGCGGATCGCGGACGAGGTCAACAAGACCTTCTTCGG
>Ga0180431_10005188_pt1 | contig 15964 bp, 25 predicted proteins | sample SS_ome_11_FD_132459 | JGI IMG/M metagenome (GOLD analysis project Ga0180431, IMG submission 132459) | Hypersaline lake sediment archaeal communities from the Salton Sea, California, USA - SS_1_MS_1 metaG | ecosystem: Environmental > Aquatic > Non-marine Saline and Alkaline > Hypersaline >... | reverse complement strand
TCTAAATCAAAGAGTTCTTCTTTCCTTTCCAATATTACTCTTTCAAGAGTGGAGGCAGGTGCAAATTCTTCAACCACTTTAAGAACACTTTCTTCTAAAATCTCCGAATAGGATTTACAATGTAAACCTTTCGTTGATTCAAATAGAAGTTTGAGGTCAGGTTCAATTGAAACTGTTAGCTTTGTTTTCATTAATTTTTTACCTCAGAAATTGTGTAAAGGATAAAAAAACGAGAATAATGCCGTAGGTACGTATGGGTACGTATTACATCTGCTAAAGCAGATCGTCAACTCAACTACGTACTACAGCAATGCCGCAGCAGTACGTTTTTAGGGAGTGAGAGGGAAAAGTTGACAATACGTATCAGTACGTAGTCGTATTCTCAGTTATCCAAAATCACCCCTGTATCTTTCCTTCCACTTGTCCAGTGGAAATTAAGGTTTTGACATATTCTTGTTTACTCTGGTGGAAACCTTCTATCTTTGATTCAATCGGATCGGTTCCCTGAGAAAGTGATTCTGAGTGTTCCAGAGAGGTTAATTCATAGAATACGTCTTGTTCTACACCAATCTGTTCTTCTGGTGTTAGGAACTTTGTAGAATCCTCCCAATCTCTCCATTCAAGATCATCATTTGAATCTGCATACTCTGAAAGGTAAACATCAGTTAGGCAGAGGTTGAACAGTGTTTCAAAATTATTGATCCTTTTTCGGGTTAATCGATCATAGGCAGCAATTTCAATCATTGCAGCTCCCCTAAACCTGTGGAAATGTTTCAAGGTTTTAAGGAGCTTTATAGCGTTCTTGTAGTTTTGTCCAGGTGCTTTTGTACTTCCAATTTCATGGTCCATAAACCATCCATTTCTCTCACAAATGGCTTTGGCACATTCATAGACAGTAAAGCGAACTTTCCCCTCTGTCCGAACCATTCCAAGAAGCCCTATGTAGGCTTCCCGGAGCTTCTTGTTTGGAGGATAAACGAAAACCTCAGTGAGTTCTTGTTCACTCATGCACTAACCTCCTGGAATTGTTGGGCTTTTGTGTCTTGCCAATCTTTCCCGGTGTCGGTGCTTACATGTGGAGATATAACGATTCCTTCGCAATCAGGGCAAAGAATCCGCTCATAATTAAAAAGAGTATGATTTGCTTGGTGAGGTTTTACCAATGTGCCGCACTCTTCGCATTCAAAACAGCGCTTTATAGAGGGTAAGGGAGCCATTAGATACGGCCCCCCCGGTGGTGGTGGTGGTGTACAGTCTTAAGGCGCAAGCTTCTAGATTTCACCTTAAGGATCTTCATTGTGATGACCCCACACAAGCCTTTTGTATTGCACCATCAAGCAAACTGCGGCAATCTCGCAGCTGCTGACATAAGCTTTCTTCGGCTTGTGTGGGTGGGAAAATACCCATATCCCCATAAACAAGAGAAATTGGATCTTTAGAAATCGGTTCTTCAGCTAATAGCTGATCTGTCAAATTTGGGCAGCCTTCCGGCTTACTTATAGCAATACACATATTTGTTTGTCCTATTGATTGATTGATTTATTGTGTGGGTGCTTAATCCACAATGAGGAAATAATCTTATAAGTATATAAACCTTTTTTTATTTACATTATCACAAAAAGGCTAACAAAAGTTTATATAATCAGCGACACATAAAGAGAAAGTGTCTCTTAAAAACGTCAATGTCCAATAGCAGGTTTTACCGGGGTGATTGCCGGTATTTTTTGTTTGTCCGCCTGCTGGACAAAATCTACGTTCATCAAGAGGCAAGTTTCCGTATTGGGGTCCCCGGCCGCTTACCGGGGCTTTAATCCCCATCGGAGCACTTGCCTCTATCTTTTTTAACTTTTTTAGCTCAAATCAGTTAATATAATGTATCTTTCTGTATTACAAAAATACATGTTTTAAGGTACGCTTGCTTTAAAATTGTCACAAGTAGGAATATATATTTTATATATTTTTTACTAACAATATATAATAAAACACACTTAATATAATATAGAAGTATTGCATACATTTGAGCCGGTGGTTGTGTGGATTATATAGAAATGTTTGCTACTGATTGTGATATAAGAGGCTTCCAGCATTACACAATAACAACTTATTGCTCGCACGTAAAGGATTTCCTCACATATATTGAGAAAGTGGAGTTTGTAGATATGGATATGTTGCGGCAACATCTCCAACACATACGGAAAAGAAATTATGCGGCATCAACTTACAATAGTTATTATGCGGCTATAGAATGCTTTTTTGAGTTTTTAATTTTTGAAGAATATATAGATCATAATCCTATTCCTGCATTTAGAAAAAGATATTTGCGGCGAGTGACCCAAAGCGCAGGCAAACACACCCGGCAGCCTCTTAATACTCAACAAGTCCGAAACATTCTTAAAATTGCACAAAACAAAGGCATTTGTGAAACTGCTATTATTCTTACTTTTGCAAAGTGCGGCCTGCGGCGGGGTGAGTTTATGAGCTTAACAGTAGAGGATCTTAATTTTGACAAACACATAATAACCATCCCGGAAAAAGCAAAAAGAAGCTACAACATTGCTTTTATGGATCATGAACTTGAAAAAGTTCTTAAACAATATTTAATTTGGAGAAAACACCAAAACCCCAAAACTAAATATTTGTGGGTTTCCTAGCGCTATCCTCAAGGGGTGGGCGGCGGCAGAATTCACAAAGACAAGCCCAACAAAGTTATTTCATGCATTGCTGAAGAACTAGGGCTGCACGATCCAGAAGGCCCGCTTGAATCCCGGTTAACTTCTCATTGTTTCCGGCATTATTTTACTACTCAACTACATAATTACGGAATGGACCCGGAACACATCAAATTTTTAAGAGGCGACAGTAGGCAAAAAGAAGCCTGGCAGATTTACGCACACCTTGACATAGAAAACATCCAAGCAGATTATTTACGTTGTATGCCTTCCTTGCTTTCAAAACTTCCAGCAGAGCAACAGACATTAACAGGAACTCCAGTTAAAATATCTTCCTTTTATCAATAACGTCTTTTAATGGGCGCTTGGCAACGGTTTTAAATTGCTTATCCACAAATTTAAGATCAATGTTATCTAACTCATCAATACGCAAGCTAAAACACTTTTTACCAATTTTACTCATTAATTGCGCCCTCCTGCGGTTAACATGAGATACAGCCCTCCGGCTATTGATAAAGCAATTCCAACATAAAGTATATATAAAACCTCTGCCGGCACATGCCACGTTCCTGTAGTAGCTGGAAGGGCCACAACAAGAGATAAGATCAGCATAGATAAAGCAGCAGTTTCTAACTGCTTTGTTTTCCCGTAGATCATGCCTACAGTAACAAACATAAGAATTACATAGAACCAAGCTCCTAAAGCTCCAGGTGCCGCCCAATAACCGGTTATAGGAGTAAATATAGCATTGAGAGAGTTCTCGGCTAGGGTGGCGTTATCGGCGCTTAAAGGGGTTTGTGTCATGTTCTGCATTTCGGTGTAATTCGAGTGGTTAAATCTCCAGCTAAAATTATCATGCATATTGTTAATTGAAGCGAAAGCATCACTTTTGTTATAGTCCCAAGTTCCCATTTTAACCCCTCAATTTTGTTCCTAATTCGTAAAGTATGATTGCATCTGTCACAAGCGTTATGGGTACATATAGCGCCGCAGGCATCCCGACAGCGGCGAGAATATCAGCTAATCCAGTTAATACCATCCCTGCAAAAAGGATTAAGATTTTAACACCGTAAAAAATCACAAACCCTGTCATCATAAGATAATCTAATCCAGTACTGGAATTTTCAAACGTGTTTTGTAAATCAGCCGATGTTGCAAGCAATTCTGCCGGCAATCCGACAAATCCGGAAACCCCAAGCTCAAGAGGAAACAAGCCAGAAGCTGCAATTAGTGCAAAAGCCAGATTGATGCACAACATGATGACGCCGTAAGTACGAATTAAACTCATGTCCGTTCCTCCTTGCGCTGGAAATTAATAACAGCAGACGCAGCAACCAAAATTAACAGGGACAAAGCAACTGCTGGAATGTCGATCCACCCAAACACCGAACCAAGCCCGATAATTCCTACTGACAAGATGGCCGCCATGTCTGCCCGATAAGATCCAAAAGCAAGCAAAGACATTAATGCAGCAGCGGCAACTATCAAGTTACTAAGCCATTGCGGAGTATTCTCCGGCAAAAAGTCCACGTCGACAGTGCCGTATCTGTAAGTCCAGGCATTGCTGAAGGTTTCTCCATCAGTTCTTACAATATCGAATTGAACAATATAAGATCCATCATCAACAGCATTATAATTAAATGAACCTGTAATAGTTGCCGCAGTTGCGTTATATACCTCTACACCATCTTTTAAAATTGAAAAGTTAGCGGAAGAAATAGAAGTATCGCTTTCATACTCAAGATTGATTAAACGTGTATCATTGTTAAAAGTAACTTCAACTTGGAGCCAATCGTCATAATAATCCTGTAGCTCTACTTCTTGGAGCACAATTTCAATTGTACCGTCTGGATCTGGATTAAGCCACCCAAAATTAAGTGTTGAATCCGGCGTTATGATGTACAACAAATAAGAATCGTCAGCAATCAAGTATGTAGCTGCTTTTCCGTCAAAGTCAAGATAAGATTGGTAAACTGTATCGGTTCCATTTGGCAGTGGTTTATCTAGTCTCAATATCAGATCTGAATAGTCATAAGTTGCTGTATTGTCTTCAATTTCAAAAACATCATATATTACAGATTTTGATTCAGAAGGGAGATAAATATCTAATTGAGACAACCCAACCCGATCAACATAAACAATTCCTTTTCTTGAATAGTACCCTTCTGCATCTACAGAAACAATATATTTGCCTGACTCGTTAAGGCTGTTATAGTCAACAGATGCTATTTTTGTACTATTCGAAATTGTAGCCGCATAGCTGGCGTTTGCGTCATAAACCGTAACATCAGAGGGTAGGATCTGCGTCTGGTTGCTTTCATCATAAACGTAGATGTCAAGGGCGCTATTTACAACTTCAAAAGATCCGGTTACATTTTGCAGGTTTCCAGCCTGATCATACGATTCTTGTTTCCATTGTATTGTATCCCCTAAGTAGCCAGTAGTATTAAAACTATTATTTTGCCAGTCAGATGTTCCGCTTAACCCTGCCGCCACGTCAAGATTCCAGCCTGACCCGTTGTTCCAATAAAAAGATCCATTTTTGAGAGCGATATCTGTCCAGCGAGTGGAAACGTAAAAGGTATTGTTTTCAATCACATCCCCGGAAGGATTCAGGATTGTTTCTGCTGCTGTGGGGGCTGTTATGTCATAAGTAAAATTCCATTGTTCTGAATTATTAAAAACCGTGTCATCTGCGGATGCATTAACATACCAGGAGTGTTCACCCTCTGTTATGCTGATCTGCTTTGTGTTGTTTCCAACACTTACAGAACCGTTCCAACTATCTACAGAATCAATAAAGATAGTTGCATTTAAGGGACCTGTGCCATTAATTGAGAAAGTGAAATTATTATCGTTTACATAACTGTTATTCGTTGGAGATGTGAGGTTTACAGATACTGAAGATATTGGACTAAAATTCACGTCCCAGCTTTCGGTTTGTGCTGTGATTCCAAGATTAGAACCATCGATTTTAATTTGATAATTGTCAACATCAGAGGCTATATTGTTTTCAATTTCCACTTTATAATATGTTGTCATGTCCGTTATTGTGACGGTTGGTTCTGTCGCAATATATTTTCTAACGTTAAAATTATCGATCCATCCTGAAATGGTGTCGTCTTGATCAGATGGTAAATCAAATCCATTGAGTAAATATACATATTGTAAACCCGTATCCGTAAACGACTGTGTAACTGATGATGTAGATAATACCTGTGAAGTCCTGTCTGCATCAGAATATAATTTTGTAGTAACTGTGTTTCCATTTCTAATTGTTCTCGCATAATATGTTGTACTTGTTGAGAGACTACCCGTTACCGTATCTTGATATTTGGTGCCCGAATCCATTATGTATGCTCTGGGATTGGAATTTGAATACATTGCTTGATAGGCGTATCCATAATTTACACTCAGGGAATCATCAACATTAGATCCAATCATACCCATGCTGATAATACCCGGATTAGAACCCCCCGTAACTTGAAATTCAAAATCGATAATTGTGTCTTCTTCTGCAATATCCGTATTTTGTTGATAAACGTATGCGTCTACGTCTCTGCGCACGCTGGAAAATTCAAGCCTATCATTTTGGAATGTTAGATCGCTGTTTGGATCTGTTTCGGTCCATCCGGTACTATCCCCATCAAAATAAGAAAAAAATACGGCGGAACCATCGGGGGAATATCCAGCGGTTTTTTCCAGATATATTGTTGTGGTGCTGGATGCTGTCAGGTTTTCAGATACCCACATGTCGTTATTTGAGTCAATATAATAGTTTGAAGTGGCCGCCGCTACTCCTGAAACCAGCATAAATAAAAAAAGGGCTGTGATAAGTGCAGATTTCACTTTGATCACCTATAGCGGCTGTTGTCTTCGCTTCGGGTTGATTGTAGAAAACCGTGAATAATAAGAGCAATTGCGATCACAATTGGCAAATTGCGAATTGCCATATCTAACGTGTTTGCAAGATCTGCGGCATTTCCCCCCATACCAACGCCGACAGCAAAGAGAAAGTCAAACATTGGCTGACTAAAAATAAACGTTGCTCCGAGTACAAAAAACCCGGCAATAACCTCTAACCATGCGCCTATAGCTCCCATATTATCACAACCCTGTTATATCTCGAATATCTCCATATGTGTTGCTCCGGCGCCCATACTCCCAACCAAGCACATTTATAGGAGCTTTAGAGCGTCTTTTTCTCTTGTTGCTGTAACCCTGTTTTGGTAGTTTTGCAGCGGGGATAAAATCTTCTTTAAAAATTGTATTTGCAATATTGTTTGGTAGTGCATCCGCAACCGTTATTTTTGATTGAAGGGGAGCAGAACTTAAAACAGGTCTAATTATCTGCGATTCAATTTGTACGGGGTCAATTTTTTGATTTTGAATTTGTACGGGTTTAATACCAACATTTTGATCTATTATTGGCTTCATTGCCTGGGGATTAAAAAGCACCGGGAAAGCTATTGATGATTGCACTTTTGCCGGTTTTAGGCTTCTAAATACTGCTCCTCTAGTAATTCCATATTGGATACTAGCATCTCCGAAAATTGGCCGGATTGCTGTTTTTTGAATTGGTATAGGTTGAACCTGCGCATCTTCTGATTTTAAAAAGTCACTAAAAGAAAGTGGTTCTTCTGGTGGCGTATTTTTTTGTTTTTTAGATCGGGGAGTTATTCTTGTTGGACTTGATTTTTTAGGCAATTCAATTATTTGAGTACGTGTTGAACCTAAAACCTGATCTTTAATTTTTATTTGAGTAATCGGAATAGGGTTTTTTGGTGCTGGCTGCATTGCCGGAGATTCAACTTTTATTTTTGGTTCTACAAATTTACGGGGGCGAGGAGTACTTTCAGCGATTTTTAAATTTTTAGTTATCTTAATGTTGTGTGTACGTGGTTGCCATCCGGGAGCCTCTATAGTCGGAAACCATTGTTTAGGGCGTGTTGTAGTTGTTCCGATCCTTGTTGGTCCTATAGATTTTGCATACATTTGATTTAGTTTAATATCCATAACACGGTTGTTAAGTCCGGTTTTAACTCCTCCGGTAATTTTTGGAGCGGCCTTTACGGCTCCCCCGGTAAGCAATCCAACAGTTAATAGATCAGATGTTGTTTGCTTAGGGTTATCTTTGAATGCTTCCGCAGTTCCATAAGTGGATTGATAAGCACCAACTGTAAGAGCCGGAGCTATTACTTCGGGCCGGCTTACTATAGTTTCAATGCCTCCCGGAAGCATTCCCCCCATAGTAATTAGTGAAGATGTAGATTTTACAGGATATTGTAGAATAGAAGAACCTGGCAAAGATTGAAACTTTTCAGACTCTACACCCCTGTTAATGGTATCACTTATTTTTTTTGCCTTGTTATATGCCCCTACTGAAAAAGAAGACATAGTAAAGCCCTGCGTAGCTTCATAGCCGTCTTTAGAAGCCATTTCTACTTTAGTTTGGGGTTCTGATACCTTTTGCTGGTGATTTTCAACTATGTTTTGAAGCGGTGTAATAGATTTAAACGGCTTAACTCCGGGAGCATTGTTTAAATTAGCCGGTTCTTCTGGTTTACTGTTGGCAAGCTCTAAGTTTTCACTTCTGGAAAGGTTTACCCGGTTTTCTGTAACTACCTTACCGCTACTATCTCGGATGGTTCCAGGTGAGCTTTTCTTAGATGCTGCTTCTCTTTTTGCCTTGTATGCTGCTAATTTGTCGTCACCGCTTCCCATAATATCACCTTATTTTATTGTCATTGAAGAAGTGGCACCTTCAAGAGCGTTACCAACTCCACTGCCTGCGCCGGTTTCCATCATGTTTGCACCTATCGCAAGCGCAAAGATGATAATCGCTGCCATTACTGCATAGGGAAAATACTGCTGTAGTGGATTGTTGTGTTTATAGCGCTCTTTTGCAACTTCTCGTTCGGTGTATCCCTGAATTGCCATAGGGTTCCTTGCCTTAAGATAACCATACAAATCCCTAAGCCGGATAACTTCGGCAACTTTCAAAATATAGCCGTCTTCGAGCTTCTTTTTAAGTTTAACTAGCTCCTCGCCGCCTTCTTCTTTTAGTAAATCCTCTTCGTTGGAACTTAAAAGAAGATTAACATCGTTTACAGTATCAAATCCGGCTTTCTTGAGGTGAGTTATATAAGGTAAAACGTCAGGGTTTGCAGCCCTATTATAGGATTCATACCACAGGCCGCCGGCACATCCGTTATAGCTTAAAGCGTCTTCGGGCTCCATTTCATAGATGGAATCTTTTGTTTTGAAAAACTCGCCAACTTTTGAAGCTGCCTTAAATCTAAGTACCCGGTCTTTTCCAAGCGTGATAACAAGCTTTTTACCCATCAGGCGAGCCAACGCCAGTTTAAGCGCTCCTGGATAAAATGCATAAAGAATAACAAAAACACCGTTAAAAACAAGGCTTCCAATCAATACATACATTAAATTCATTGTGTACCCTTCTCCCCATTCTTAGGGGTAAATAAGTTCCTTAATTTGCTTTTCTGCTCGTTGTTGCCTTTCATTTCATAGCTGGAAGATGTAGTCCTGCTTTGCCTGACCAAAAAGCCGTTTTTGCCAAGAGTCATTAACCCTTTTGCAATAAGGCCAACTTGGGAGTATGCGCTGCTGTCGTCCATATCTACAAGCTGATCTTCTGTATATGCCGCCATTTCTCGGATTTTAAGTTGTGCGAGTTCTTCTTCCATAATTAGAAGATCCTCTTTATCCCAGTTTGCAAACGCAAGTTGTTTATTCAAAAATCCCCAAAAACGGTTTTTTTGCTCTGCTGGTATTGCGTCAGGCTCACCGGCAAATTTAAACAGCGCTTCAGGTTGAATATACGGATCATTCATCGTCCAGCATCTCCATTGATTTTTTTACATTAAAAGAGTAAACAAAACCAACAACAAGAGATAAAACACCCATTCCGTAACAAAGATAAGAATTTGCTTGACTGTATTCATGATAAAGATGTTCTACTACTGTGTGGTTTGTTTGATCATAAAATACATGAGTTGTTGTAATATCCCATGATGCAATTCCAAGAGCTAAAAACAACATCATGGATACAAAAATAAGAGTTCCACGCCAATCGGTTTTAGAAATGGAGTAAAAGAAAATAAGAAACGCAGCGATTAGCCACCCAAAATATAAAGAGGAGTCCATCAGTCTCCTCCTTAGTCACTTCTGCGGGCCAATCCGATGATAAGACCGATGATCACCATGAAGACAATCACGTATGGAATGATTGAGGCAGTGCTCAGAGCACCCCAAGACGAGGCGGTAATATCATTGAAAGTAGATGTTGCGTTGCTGTTGTTAAGTTCCGTGATCCGGTCGTTGGCCTGTTCCTGCAATGGTGCAAGGATAAGAGCGGACAGCATAAGAACCACTACGATAACGACAATACCAATGATCTGCCCGGTCATTGCTTTGTCATTGCTGGTAATGTCGGCGAACTTTTCAGCGCAGAACTGGGAACCTGTACTAAAAGCTTCATTCAATTTTCTTGAAATTGATTCTAACATATATAGGTCACCTCCTATATTATACACTCCACTTTTAGAATATATATTTTATTGATTAACTTTATATTGATAAATAGCATATTTATTACTATATATGGTCAGTCAGTCATATATAGAGGTTGCTAAATGTCCACACGTGTTGATAATTTTGAAAAAAGCTATTTTTTTGAGCCGTATCGAGATTTGTTTTTTAAAATGAGTGATGCAGTTTCGAGAAGGGATTATAGCGCATACATTAATCTGGTTGAACATCTTGAAAATATGGCTATTTTGGCCTTGACTGATGAAGAACAAAAAAACATTCGGGAAATCCGAGAAACAAAAAGAGAATTTGTAAAAGCACTTAACAAAAACATTCATGAAGCAAATAGTAGCCAAACAATAATCAAAAAAGACTTTTCAAGAGCTCAAGGAGCAATGGGGAATACTTTAAGATTAGACTACATAGAATACCCATTAACAAGAGTTATTGAAAGGGTTTGTATTCATGCATTAAAAAGAACTGTTTTAAAAACACAAGTTTCCCCTGAAGTTTCTTACTGTTTTAAAGACGATTTGGCAGAGACATTAGAAGATATGGATTTTTACCTACCTGATGGCGTGGGGATTGAAAATGACTAATTTAAAATGGCTTAATTATTTTGTACATGATGCAAAAACAGCACAAGATCATGAAGACTCTGTTTTTTATGGAAGTATCGGAAGAAGAAGATCAGGAAAAAGTATGTTTGAGTTGGCAAGATGTAAAAAAATATATCCTGATTTCAGCGAGGAAGATATTGTTTTTGATGCAAAAGAATTTATGAGTTTAATTCAAGACCCGAAAGTAAAACATCAAGCGTTATTTTGGGATGAACCGTCTGTAACAGCGTATAATCGTGATTATCAGCAAGAAGTTAATAAGCTCCTAAATAAAGTCCTTCAAGTTTTTGGATTTAAGGAGTTGGCTATTAGTTGTGCATTTCCTCACTTATCTTTTTTGGATACACAAACACAAATGCACATGGATGCTTTACTTAAATTCAAAAGGGTTTATACAAAAACTGGAGAAATTCGAGTTTATGCTGAACCGTATAAAGTAATTACCGACTGGATGCGAAAACCAATTATAAAACCTTATACAGTTTATAATGATGGTGTTTATCAAGCTATTGGAGAAATTCCCATACCATCAATGAATGATTTATGGAAATGGTCCGGTGTTAATAAAAAACTATTAAAAAGCTATCAAAAAAAGAAGCTTGAGTTTTTTGAAGATATTGGTAAAACCGACACTGAAGACAATAAGAAAATAACTAAAAAGGGACTGTTGATCCCCGTAGTGGACAAATTGACATCTGAGGAAGGGTATCAGATTAATAGGGCATGTGAGTTAGCTGGAATTAATGAAAGGTATTACTACAGAATAAAAAATCAGAAGGGTGTAGCGACTGACTGACTACAAAAAACAAGCATAATTAAGTAGTAAAATACAAAAACAATCTGTTGATGTTGTTTTTAAAAAATGGCATGTAAAAAGTAGCCAGTATAAAAAAAGTAAGTATGTTTTGGTTTAATGCAATAGTTTTAGACCAAAACAGATATATTTTTGTCTGGATTCCTGGCAAATCAGATAGTTAAAATCCCGAAAAAGTAAAAAATAGATATGTTTTATCAAAACATATTCATTGCCTATATGTATTTACCCTTTTTTAAAGTGTTAAGGGTAGATGTTGCAGCTTCAAATTTAGATAAATGCTTTTACCTCTGCAACTTCTTGCATTTCTGTTGTACAATTATACATTTCCGCAATCTGTAGAATCCGGAATTTTATTAATACGTTCAATCCGATCTTCTTCTTCCCACATATCCTTATATTTGTACATGGTGGATTGTGGAACATTCATAACTCTTGCAATCGCAGCCCATGAAAGCCCTTTTTCTTTCAGCTTCATTGCTTCAGACTTGTCAAGGCGTTTCCACGGCCTTCCACAGTGTTTTCCTTCTTTCTTGGCTCTTTCAATTCCGATCTTAATCCTTTCTGCCAGCACTCGTTTTTCATTCTCTGCGACCCATCCAAACAAAGATATAAGCAATTGCCTGTAAAGTGGATCTTCAACTTTTGACCATGCCTCTGAAGGGGAAAGGGAAATTACCCTTACTCCATTGTTTTCAAACTCCATCACCAGATTAAGAGTATCCAAGAAAGTTCTACCAAGTCTGGAAAGCTCGAAGCAATAGATTGTATCAATTTCATTGTTGTCAAGATATCGAAGGAGGTTTTTGAATCCTGGGCGATCTTTTGCCTGTGTTGATCCGCTTACTCCCTCATCATAGAAGATCTGTTTTGCAGGTATCCCCTTGTTTCTAAGTTGTGTTAATTGAGTCTCTATGTTTTGCCTATCTGTAGAAGTCCTTGCATATCCTACAGCTTTTCCTAGTTCTTCCATTAAATATACTTTATGTTCCATCTATTTTATATACTTTATGGGTTGGTTTTGTAGAATATTAACCAAGTGGTTTATAGAATTTCATTGTCCGATTCTGCACGCTGCTAGGACATTTAACTTAAAACTGTTAATTGATAGAGAAAAAACCGAGATTGTATATAAAGAAAAAGCCGTTTTTGCAGTATGTCATTGGACACACTAAAAGTATGTCCTTTATTAGGGGGATCAGGACTCAAAACATATGTTGTGTAACTTCTCTACGATTCGGATTATCTGATTAACTTTTTGCACATTCTACAAGTCACTCGCCGTTCATCCGAGGCTACAAGTATATTTTCAATTCTCTGGCCGCACCATGTACGAGTATCGTTTTTTGCAAAATGGATCTTTTTGAACATCATTATATCATCCGTTATTGTTGTGTAACTCTTATGGATCGAGCCTCACAATCATCACTCGTTTACCCTGCCAGTCGGGAGGAAGATTTACACGGCTGCTGCTTTGATTGCCTGATCTAACCGTTTTTTCAAGTGCTTCATAACCACTAATTTCAAAAAAATGTTTTTCAGAGGACATTAATATACCCTCGTTATTCCCATTTCGTGCGCTTCAGCTATGGAAATTTTTACAACATTATCATTTTTCTCTGGTGTGAGACTAGAGGCAAATACAGCAATTTCCCCAACGCTTCCATCATCGTGTACAATAACGTGCCTGAAATCGAGATCTGATTTTTTGGATTCTGCGAATTCTCTAGCATCATCAATGGTGGGAAATTCTCTGTCGCTGGAAAATATCTCATTAACACGAACAATGTATTTACCACACTCTTTCATGAGTTCTACAACATCTCCAAAACTGGATGTGTATTTTGCTATGATTGTCATTTCAATTTCCTCCTATTTTACCTTTCGGTAATATCTATTATATACCTATTGATATATAAAGTTTTGGAGTGTATGTGATATGTGTATTATTTAATTGGTTTCTCAGCCCACTCATAAGTACGATAAAATACATTATCGTCTGATTTCATTTCTAATTCATTTCTTAAGATCATTGTATTTTTCGTTTTGATCGGAATTTGTGTCTGTTCATATGAATACCACATTGCTCCATTATACTCAAAGCCGGCTTTTCTTAGTTCTTGCATTTGTTGAATATTAAGCTCAGTAGAACCTATTGAGTTGCCATCAGATCTTCCAAGAACATAGATGTTTTTAAATTTATACCCCTTTTCTTTATATTTTTGAATACGTGGTGTGTCTGGAATTGGTTTTTCTTTATGTTGTGTAACTTCTCCTGTCTGTGGTTTATCACTTTGTTTTTCGTATGTTGGCCTGCCGCCCCCATGTATAGGCTCCCGTGTTGTGTAACTATCCTTAGTGTCCTTAGCTCCGACAGGGCCAATATATTTTGCAACTACCTTAGCACCTTCCCTGTGGTGATCGTAGGCATAGGCATTTCCTTTGATGTTGTGAATTACAATTGCCATATAGTTTACACTCCTTGATTATATGTTGTGTAAATCTTCTGATATGTATTTTACGGTGTGTTTAATAGCGTGTTGTGTAACTCTGACGTAAAAAATTATCTTTGATGAGGCGGGTGAAAAACAAGAAAAAAGAAGATAATATTAGTGTTGTGTAACTGCTCTGCGTTGTGTTTTCCTTAATTAGGGGAATTCGGTTACATTTTTGATGTATAGTATTTATCATGGAGTATTTCTAATTGTGGTTTATTGTCTGGGGATGGAATTAAACATCTTGAGCCATCAGAGCAAATAATTAAACGAATAATTCCCCAATCAACCGCAGATTTTATAACATCAAAAATAGGTCTATCGACTTTGGTTTTCATCGATTTTATTATTTCTGTGACCTTAATAGTTTCGTGGTTTTTATCACGATGAAATACTTCAATTCCAATTATGAATTCATCTGCTAACACGTCACTCACTCCTTGCTCCATTCGCCGGAATCTTCCACATGTTTGAGGGAATACCCCGGACATGCACCGCTTTCAATCAACTGTCTTGCTTCCTCAACGTCTGGATGGTCGTCTGGTCGCCTGTAATGGACAGTTCCGTTACACCAAATTTCAATCATGATTTTGTCCCCTTATTGTCGATTTATGACCTGAATTTAAGACTCCTTCTTTTTGGAGTCCTTAACTTTACATTCTGTGAAATTTCCCTTCGGAGATTTGGAAGGATATACATTTTGAAAGTGTATCCTAAATGCATCGAAGTACCACAATCTATCTCATTACCGAAAATCCCAACAAACTTGTGTTCTTTCGGAAAATAATTATTAACCTCTACTAGAAGAATCATGTCTTTGTCCTCCTTTTGTCGAAATAAGTCAATCAAAAAATCCATTTGCGAAAAAACGAGATCTAATTATAGCTCTCTTTTTTTCATGGTTTGTTGTTCTCGGTTCTACACTAGCAAGCCAAAGGCATATTTTGACTTGAAAATTAGAAGCGTTTGCATAGCGCTGACGCTTTTCTTTTATGTCCCTGCGAGTAATCACATCAAAGCCCCCAAGCCTGTATCTTGTCCTTCTGGTTTCTTGTTCGGATTATGCCAGGTGATCAACCTGCAACCATAAAGCACTTTATTGAGAGTCTTGCAAGCTGGGCATTTCTTTTCTTTTCCGATGTCGTTCACTTTGTGGATCACGATCAATGCTCCACATTCCCGGCAGTGCCTGTTACAATAATCTTTAGATTGCATTGTAAACCACTCCAAAAAATGCAAATGAGGCAAAGACACTGAACATTATAGCCTGCTCTTTCTGGCCTGTCTTGTAGTTGTGATAGATTAAGCCAGGATTGCTGACACACCAGACAAGATTTGCCTGGAGTGGTAGCCCAAGAGCAACAAAGAATGCTCCGAGAATAGAAAAACCTGTGAATACTTTCACTTGATTAAGCACTTATGTATCCCTCCTTCTGCATACGATTCAAAAAATAGTATTGTGCCGCATCCGGAGATTCAAACATAAAAGTATCAGCTATTTTTTTCCATCCGGGAACACGACCTTTTTTCAGTTGAACAACGATTCCTTTTGCAACCGAAGGAAATTGCTTTTCTAGATTTTCCTCAATTAAAGGATTAAGAATTGATTTCTCTGGTTGTTGCTGCTCTTTTTTAGTTGCTGCTTCGACCCTAATTTCGTCTTCCCGGAGCTTTGCTTGGGAATAAGCTCTCTCTAAATCAAAGAGTTCTTCTTTCCTTTCCAATATTACTCTTTCAAGAGTGGAGGCAGGTGCAAATTCTTCAACCACTTTAAGAACACTTTCTTCTAAAATCTCCGAATAGGATTTACAATGT
>Ga0180431_10005186_pt1 | contig 15968 bp, 16 predicted proteins | sample SS_ome_11_FD_132459 | JGI IMG/M metagenome (GOLD analysis project Ga0180431, IMG submission 132459) | Hypersaline lake sediment archaeal communities from the Salton Sea, California, USA - SS_1_MS_1 metaG | ecosystem: Environmental > Aquatic > Non-marine Saline and Alkaline > Hypersaline >... | reverse complement strand
GCCCGCATGGCCGGAATCGTGGTCGCCATCGTTCCCCTTGTGGCCGTCTACGTCTTCGCCCAGAAGTACTTCATCAAGGGAATCATGGTCGGGGCGGTCAAGGAATGAAGCGCCCCGAGAAAAAATACATCTCCGTAAAAAACTATATCCTCAAAGGCATACAACGCGGGAAGTACCCGCCGGGCACTAAGATCCCCACAGAGGATGCGATTATGGCCGCGCTGGGGTACAGCCGCAGCCCCGTTCGTCATGGTATCAGCCTGCTCGAACAGGAGGGTTTCATCTACAAAATCCACGGCAGCGGCAGCTTCGTCAAGCAGATCTTCGAGGGGGAAGCGATAGACATTTATGCCCTTCTCTACCCTGATTCGCGCGGAATCGAGAAGGAATTCATTCACGGCATGCGCCAGGCTGTCAATCACTCCAAGATTCGCGACCTGCACCTGATATTCAAAAGGCCGGGTAGAACCACCGCCGAAGTGATCGATATCCTGCAGTCTCTACCCCTGGATCGGAAGGTCGGCATCATCATCGTTCCTTTCGTGGATCAGGAACGCGCCAACAACAGGCTTCTGGCCGCCAACCTGCGGAAGCTCGAGAAAGCGAACGTGGTCGTGGTTCAACTGGACCGCTGCGCCCCCGGATACGAGGGCAACTGTGTCATGAGCGATCACCGCAGCGGCGCCTACGAGATGACCCGGCGTCTGGTAGAGCTCGGGCACCGCAGAATCGCCGTGATCCTGGAACACGCCGAGCACTCCTCGATCCGGCTCAGGCTCCAGGGAGTGAAGGAGTGCCTGGCCGCGGCAAACATTCCTTTTCCGGAAACGAATCTGCTCGACATTCCGCTGCCGCAGATGTCCAAGCACGAAGATCAGATACTGGATCTGGTGCGCAAAAACACAGCCACCGCCGTATTCTGCTTCGAATGTGAGATCGCCTTCGAGGTACAGCGGCTGCTTCGAGCGCACGATATTCGTATTCCCGAAGACGTATCCCTCTGCTCTTTCGACGACCACTGCTACACCGGCCGGGAGCAGGGATTCCTTACCGCCGTCATCCAACAACTGGAACAGCTGGGCTATTTTGCCGTGGACTTGATCCTTCGGGAGTTGGATAAACCAAGCCCCCAGCCTATTAACTTGACGCTGAAGCCGTCGATCATCGAAAGACGCAGTGTTGCCGCAATCTGATCTGTATTTCGCCGATCTCCATTTTCATTCTCTCTATTCCGACAATCGAGACCGCGCCTCGATCGAGGAGATGCTGCTTGAAGGGCAAAGAAAGGGCATATCGATCTTTGGGGCCGGAGATCACAATCACAACCTCGATATGGAGAAGTGGCAGCAGCTAAAACGAGACACTGTCCGGCTTCAGAGAACCTATCCGGACCTGCTCGTAATGGCCAACTGCGAGATCACGTTTCTGCTCGGACATCTGCTTGTACTCGTACCGGGAAGGATCACCGGGACGATCCGGGAAGGATACGACTTTCTCTATCACGACCGCAAGCGCATCAAAATCCTGGCTCACCCGAACCCGACCACGGATGAATGGCATGAGCGTTTTGTTCCGGATGCGGCGGGAATCGAAGTAGTGAATGGAGCGGTTTTGCGACAGGCGCGGGAGAAGGGGCTGACCGCGGCCACCATCCTGGACATTCCCATGGTGCGCCTGTACGCCCGCTACCTCAGCCTGGGCTACGCTGTTGCTGCAATCGGCAACAGCGATGCTCATTCACTCGCGGAGATGGGGTTGGGGCTCACGGGGATGCACCTGCCGGCCCCGCTGAAGGCAAAAGATTTATTGACCGCGATTCGCCGGAGAGAAACCTTCGCCACCACGGATCCGGGCATCCGCTTGAGTTGGAGCGTGGATGACGACACCCTTTCGTGGCATGTGGAGTGGAATCCGCTGAATCCCCTCATTCCGAAGAAACATACGATCGAGATCTACTGCGGAGAGAGCAAAGTACGGACAGCCAGGCAAAGCGGAAGTATGGAACTCCGGACAGACGGGTTGTACTGGCTGAGTGCCTTCAGCGGCTCAGCCTACGCTGTGTCTTCACCGATCAGTCGCAGAACAGCCGGCAGAGCACCGTTCCCCGAACGCGAGAGAGTGCCGTCAGAGCTCTTGCGCAAGCCCCTGAGAGACCTGGCGTTTCAACATCTCCGTCATTCGCCGCGGCTGGATACCGCTTCGACAGAGCGCCGCGGCTCGGTCACGATCGACCTGCTCTCCAGGGGAAGCGACCCGCTGATTGTCGATGCAAAGGGCAGGCCCGTTCCCTATACGGTTGAGAAACCGGCGAGAGAACGGGTCGTGATCGACAAGAGCTGTACATCTCCCTGTTTCGATGAGTTCTTTCTCTGGCTACGGCGAAACGAGATCCACGAGTACGGCTTTCTCGAGCTCGAGTATCACCTTGAGGAAGATCTGTTTCGGCTGCAGGCCAGGATCGTACCGGCGATCATGGTGTTGATCGAAGATTTCGGATCGTGGCACCGCGGTGCCGTTGAACATATCCGGAAGCTGATTACTCCAACCACGAGATTCCAGTTGGATGTACGCACCCTGTATCAATCCTCGCTGTCGCTTCGACTGGAAGACCATTGCTTTCCTCTCCGAGTTCAGGAGCCGGAGGATGCCGTAAAAAGCCTGCTGGTATGGTGCGACCGTTATCCGGCGGGCCGAATACAGGATATGAAACTACCGGATCTCGCCATGGGAGACAAGATCTATCAGGTCTTTGTATCTGCTTCGTAATTCCTACAATCGTAAACCCACCAAGTCTCAGCTCAAGGTGGTTAGAGCCCCCCGCTGCTCCAACGCTGCTATCAGCTGATCCCTGCTGATACCGTAGCGTCGGGCCAGATCAATTGCATAGCTGTGGCCCTCCGGAGGCCCGGGTACAATCTTGAAGGTCGGTTTGATAGCGGTTTGCGCCCCTGTGCCGCTCTGCGCTTGGATCAGCGCCACCACGCTAAGCACCTTGCTGTCTCCATGGGTGTCCCGATTCAACTGCATGGCCGAAGCAGCCAGCTCGTGCAGATGGGTGGCGTAGACGGCACGGGTGCCGAGCATCCTCAGCACCCTGACGATATCCTGAGCAAGGTACAGGCTCTCTCCGCCGCTGGTGCTGGACAGAGATTCATTCAACAGGACAAGACTGTGCCGGGTTGCCGATTCGAACACCAACCCGATCCGTTGCGCTTCCTCGCCGAAACGTCCCGTGCCTTTCTCCAGTTTTTCTAGCGCCGGGTAGTGGGTCAGGATACCGTCACAGATGCTCATGGCCGCTTCCCGGGCGGGCACGTACAATCCGACCTGCATCATGATCTGGGTCAGACCGATCGCCTGGAGGAGAGTGGTTTTCCCGCCCCGGTTCGGACCGGTGATGATGATAATCCTCCCCTTCTGATCCTGGGCGAACTCATTGGTTACGATCTCATTCGAAAGCTCCCGGGTTTTGCCGCCATTCTGCTCAAGGAGATGGAGGGCAAGATCGACGTTGTAGATGTCCTTGACATCGAACTGCCGCTTCTCCCGTTCCAGCACCCTCGGACGGGTGACCGGCAGACCGCAGCGTTTCATCGTATCGATCAGTTTGATCGCTCCAAGATAGAACAGGAAATCTCCGTGCAGATGGGTGAGCACTCTGCTGTTGATGTTCACGAACTCTTTCAACGCCCTGGCCAGGGGCTGGGTGGTTTTTTCCATGATCTTGGAAATATCCTGGAACAAAGGGGCCATCATGGGACCGGCATGGGTCGATTCTCCGGCCGCCCGGTGTAGGGAAGCGATTCCCTGCCATTTATCCGCCCCGAACACGGATTTGAACAAGGGACTTTCCCTGTATTTGTCCGAGTTTATCGATACGAGGGTGGCTTCGCAGGGCATCATTCCGGCATCCAGATTAACGCCGATGGTAATACTCTTCAGGCTGCGGATCCGGGACAGCAGCTCCGGCAGGGAGGCCACCAGCTTCCGGAATACCGGATCTTCCTGCACCCTCAGAATCAGCGCGGAGAGATTTCGCAGTGCCTCAGAGGCGAGCTCTCCGCGAATCCCTTCGAAGACACCGGCCAGCTTGCTGACGCAATCGACGTAGTGTTCCAGCTCCCTAAGGCGCCAGATCGCCTCCTGCAGGGAGGTCTTCCACTCCAGGGCGAGGAAGGTTTCGTAGTACTTCAGGTCCCGCAGCACCGGCAGCAGGCTCTCGATACAGCGCACCAGCGCGGGGAGGCGCGCCAGCTCATCGATGATGTCGAGCCGGTAGTTTATCGTGTCCGCATCCTGACACAAGGAACGAACGATCTCCCGTAAAGCGTCGCTATGTTTGGCGTCGAAAGCCATGAACTCGATCAGTTTCTGAAGACCCAGATCCAGGGCGCTCTGTTCCTGGATCTCCAACGTCGCGGTTCTAGTCCCCCGGGGCCATAACAGGCTGAAGGACAGGTCCAGGGATCTTCCCTCTTTAGTGTTACTGTCTTTCATCCGCTTGCTGTTGCCTCACTGTTTCTGCGGATTCGAACAAGCCGAGCACCTGAGGATTCCTGCGTTTCTTTGCCAGCTGATACGCGGTTTTGTGCGATCGATCCGGTATGTTCCTGTCCGCCCCGTATTTCAACAGGAGGCGCACCGCCTCCACGTGATCGTTTTCCACGGCCCAGTGCAGCAGGGTTCGCCCACCCGCATCCTTGGCATTGATCTCCACTCCGTCCACGAGCATCTGCTCCAGAAGTTCGAGCTGTCCGCTTTTGGCCGCGGCATCAAAGGTCAGATATAGGCTGATCGTCTTGAGAAGTTTGTCGTCTTTGGAGGGACGGATGCTCTTCAAATCCTTCTCGAACATCCTCATGAGATCTTTCTGCATGCTTTCTCTCCCCCGTTGGATTCGTTTCTTCACGGTGTTGATTTTAAGCTCCAGGAAATCGGCGATCTCTCCCTGAGAGTAACCGTCTATATGGTAGAGAACCACGGGAATCCGCTGGCTCTCGGGAAGGTTGTTTAGAGCCGTCCGAATCTTCTGCTTTGCTTCTTTTCTTTCGAATATCGCTTCCGGCAGGACATCCCCTGTCCCGGATCCGTCTTCCACCTCCCGTGGCAGCACGATGGGCCTTGTCTTTTTCAAAGCATGAATACTCTCCCGCCTGGCGATGCGCTTCAGCCAGGAGGGAAAGGCCTCAGGATCGAGCAGGGTATCCAGCTTGTTGTAGGCGATAATGAAGGTCTCCTGGCTCACATCCTGGGCCAGAAAGTGATCCCGCAGGATCGCATAGACCAGGCCGAAGACCATATCCTGGTATCGAACTACCAACTCGGTGAAGGCCTTTTTCGCCGGGCAACCGCCGTATTTTTCTTCGATCGCCCGGGATACCAGGCTTTTCACAGTACCCATCAGCCTCCATTATATAAGAGAGGACAAAAAAGGGAAAAAGGTGACATGAAATTTTAGGGGTAGAATGTCGGGAAACAAACCTGAGTTTGAACTATGGAGAGGTTCTGGGCTTTTACTCCATCAGGGTGTATGCGTACCCCCCGATCAAGGCGATCGACCAGGTGCGATGATCGTCATCAAAACTGTAGGATCTGCTCAACCCCTGAATATAGCGAAGCTCGACGCTCAACTCACCCCCCAAGAAAGCCAGATTATAGCCCGCTCCGGCCATGGCAGCAAGGTTAAAGGATGCCAGCTCTACCGAGTAGGTGCCTGCTGCTGTTGAGCCGGCTTCCGAGCCATCTCCCAGCAATAACTGGGCAGCAGGACCGCCGAAGACAAACAGATCTCCGTTTATCAAAGAAAACACTCCTTTGACCAGGACGGGAAGGCTCAAGTATGAGAAACCTTCTGCCCAAAAAAAGTTATCGGGATCCGCCTCATCGTTGGCTTTGCCGCCGCTGCCGACAATCAGCAACTCCGGTTGGATCTGCAGACCCTCGCTCAGGCCGAAGGTGGCGAAAGCCCCGACGATCGCCCGGATAAACAGGGCATTTCTGTACCCGCTTGATTCATTATCAGCCCGGTGATCGCTGCCCATGTACCCGCTGTGGGCTATCCCGGCCTTGCCCCCCACACTGATTTCCAGAGCAGCCAACGGAAACGATACACACAGAAACACAGCCAGAACAAACAAGACGAGAACTTTTTTCATTGCAAACCTCCTTCTCTCGCTTCAATATTGATTATAGAATAGTTGAAGTAGTAACACAAAAAAAATTGCCCAATCCGGCAACCTATTGGCAGCACCTGTTCTTTGCCCTACAGTTATACGAGGGGCTCGACATGCACAGCGCTCCGGGAAGGCAAAGGATCCTTGTTCTGTTATCCCTCATTCTGCTGATGAGCTGCGCCTCACCCGCATCGGGGAACGAAAACTCCCTCACCCTGTTTCTCTGCGGGGACGTGATGACCGGACGGGGCGTCGATCAGATTCTGCCCCACCCGAGTGATCCCCGGATCCACGAGCCTTTCATGAAGGACGCACGGGGATATGTGAACATCGCCGAACAGGCCAACGGGCCCATACCCCTACCTGTGGATCTCTCCTATATATGGGGAACCGCCCTGGAGGTGTGGGACGAAATGCAACCGGATCTGCGCATCATCAACCTGGAAACCAGCATCACCGCCTGCGATGAGTTCTGGCCGGGAAAGGGCATCAACTACCGCATGCATCCCGGCAATGTCTCCTGCCTGAACCAGGGGAAGATCGATTTCTGCTCCCTCGCCAACAACCACACGTTGGACTGGGGATACAACGGGCTCCTCGAGACCATGAAAACCCTTGAGGGAGCGAACATCCGCTTCGCCGGGGCGGGAACAAATCGGGAGGAGGCCGGGACACCGGCGGTATTTGAAATCGAGGGTAAAGCAAGGGTGATCGTGTGGGCTCTATGCATGAGCTCCAGCGGCGTTCCCTCACAATGGGAAGCGGGGGATCATACTCCCGGCGTCAACCTGATTCGGGATTTCTCCAGCGAAACGATCCGTATTCTGGCGAAGCAGTTTTCCCAGATAAAACGTGCGGGTGATATCCTGGTGGTATCGATCCACTGGGGTGGCAATTGGGGGTATCAAATCCCCGAAACCTACAGCCGTTTTGCCCACAGACTCATAGATGAGGCCGGGGTCGATCTGATCCACGGGCATTCCTCTCACCACCCCCGCCTGATCGAACTGCAGATGACTTCCCTGAAGATCAAAAACTTCCGCCTGCAGAGGGCAACAAGATCGGATGCCCGCTGGCTCCAGGAAACCTTGAACCATTCCAGCCCGGGATTCGGCGCTCGCCTCGCATTGGGTCAAGACAACCGATTGTTCCTGAAATAGCCATTCACTCAGGTTGGTGCAGATTCCCGACTTGCCGCTTCAATGCTTCTGTTGCACGCCGATGAGCCAGCCGCAATGGTTCGGGCAGACGATAGCGGGGCGTACAGGCCAGAACGATCCGCTCCGCGGTGAGTAGATCGATCCGATGGCCGATGCTGACAAATACCGGTTTCACCCCGCCCCGGGTACGCAGCACCGTTCCTATGATCTGGCCGCGATCGATCAGGGGCGAGCTCGAGCCTCGATTGACGTCAGTATCGACGAAGCTTCCGCAGAGCCGTCGCTTGGCACAGCCGATTGCGGGAATATCGGCCAGCACACCCACGTGGGAAGCCAGTCCGAAGCGACGCGGATGGGCGATTCCATGGCCGTCACAGATCAACACCTGCGGAAGGGTATCGAGCCGCTCGAGCGCCTTCAACACCGCCGGAGCTTCACGAAAGGCAAACAGCCCGGGGATGTAGGGAAGACGGATCTCGGAACAGGCCGTAACGGTCTGGATTTCCTTCTGTACCTGGAGGTCCCAGACAACGACCGCGGCGACACAGAGTGAATCGTCCTTGAAGTAGGCACAATCGGCCGCAGCGACATGACGAACCGGGGTTTCTGACCACCGCCGAACAACCCGCTTGCTTAGGTTCTGTTGGATCTCAGCCGCCCGATCGGGTGAGACCGCCCAGGGGTGCCGTTCATCGAGGATCACATAGACCTCCCCCCACCTACTCCGAGGCTTTAGCATAAGCTCAGAAAGTATGATATTTTATTGTCACAGTCTGTCCATGTATTGAGCAAACTATCCGATCAATCCAACAGAGCATGCCACCTCAGCTGGACCCTACGCGGTCAATCCCAGCGCCATGTCATATCCGACCACTGATCGGGCCGTGTAGATTTAGTGCAGATCCTCCGATGCTATTTCGATCCGGATTTGTCAATCGACTCAATGCTAGCCCTGAAGAGACATATTCCTTGATCCCTGTTAATCGACGAGACTCGTCTTTCCGAATCCGTTAGACCAGTACCTCTCTTCGAGCACAGTAAGCCCCATCCGCGTGATGAATCCATCAATTCCGCCTTGATGTTGCCACTCTTTGAAATTCTCAAAGGATTCTCTCCCTTCAAGAAGCTCGAGTAGTACCTGTCCTGCTCCGACGATGTTCTTTGGGAACGGCGAGACAAAGTCGGCCAATATCGCGCTCTCCGAGAATGTGAAACAGTTCTTGAGCACATTCTGCCGGACTTGCCAGGACATCCCGTGCAGGCACAAACAGATTACCGCAAAAGAAAACGGCTCGTCATGTATTCTCCCCATGCTTGATGCGTCGGCACAGACAAAAGTGACATTGGTGGCACGCCTCTTCTCCTTCTGCGTCCTTGCATAGGCGATCATCCGACTAGACACGTCCACACCCGTTACTTCTCTGCACTTTGCAGATAGCTTGAGCACCAGTGCACCAGGTCCGCATCCTATATCAACTACCGTGCTGCCAGTTGGAATGAGCTCATCCACAAGACCCATGATCTCGCCTTGAAGCGGAGTAATAAACCTGCTGTATAGAAAACCGTCATACCATTTGATGGTTCTCTGTCTATCGTTCTTACCAGACATACTTCATTCCTCACATCTAGGAGGGCTTCCGTCTTTGAACCGACTCGTTCCCCCAACGAGAATCTCGTTTTCCTCGCCAATCTGGACGCAAACCGCAGGAGGAAGGAAACCAAAGATGCAAACAAACGCACATGGCAGACTGGCATTCTGGAGACAGAAACTACAAGAATACCGCAAGAGCGGCCCGAGTAGGAAAGATTTCAGTAGGCAAATCGGTTTCAATAATTCAACTCTGGACTACTGGTTTGTGCCAGGATGAAAGAACTGGTTGTTCAGTGGTTCCCCGCGAGGAGCACATGCCAGCGCTACGTTGTTCAGCTTGATCGAAACAGCAAAGGTTAACGGCTTGGAGCCCTATCGATACCTGAGTTATACCTTCACAAAACTGCCGCTTGCTATGACCCAACATGACTACCAATGCATGATACAATACCACAGAGTCTCTGGCGCAGAAACTCCTGACCATATGAATGGCCGTTGCGGAAGGCGAACCGGGATGAGGAAGAAGGTGGCCGTCAACGGAGCTGGCCTCGCCGGTTTGTCCACAGGATGCTACTTGCAGATGAACGGCTACGACACCAAGGCACTCTAGCTGTATAGCATTCACCGTTGGCCTGTGCGCCACCTAGTAGGAGAAGAGGTCCGCGATCACTTGGCGATCGCGCTTTCAAGCGCGATTGGCTGAAAAGGAGAGCGCAATGATGGTCGTTACGATTGTAGTCTCTGTTCTGGCTGCCCTGGTATTGCTTGGCCTGGCATTAAGCTACACCATTTCACTGAGGTTGCTCTATCCGCCCAGGCAGCCGATCGGAAGAACACCAAGAGAATACGGAATGGATTACGAGGATATCGAATTCAGGAGTGCCGATGGCATAAAGCTAAAGGGTTGGTTCATTCCAGAGCCGGGCACCAATAGTTGCAACAGAGTCATTGTATTCGTTCATGCCATGTCCTTTAACCGGCATGGATGGTCTGCAGAACTCTACTGGGGGCGTATGGTCCATCAACCTAGTGTGGATTTCCTACCGTTGATAAAGGCCCTTAACAAAGCCGGCAATTCCATATTGATGTTTGACCTCGGAAATCATGGTGAGAGTGATGCAAGGAGAATGTTCGGAGGTGGTTTAAACGAGTACCAGGATGTCGCCGGTGCGGTGGAGTACGTCAAGAGTCGACATCATCAAGACCCGCCACAGATCGGCATAATAGGAGTCTGTGGGGGAGCGAATTCCACAGTGATTGCCATGAGCAAAGCGAAGGAGGCCCTAGTGAACACTCGGTTTCTGGTGCTACTCCAGCCTATCACTCCGCGTACTCTGGTTCACGGTATGATGAAAGCTATGTTCGGCTTTCTAGGTTTGATTCTAGTTCCTGCACTACTTCAGTTTTACCGTTGGCAAGGTGGCTATGCCTTAGAGGAGATGTCTCCCAGGAACTATGCCAAAGACGTCGAAATCCCCACTCTTATTGTCCAGGCAGAAGCAGATACTTGGACCACGTTGACTGACATCACAGGTATATATGGGGAAGTGGCAGGTCCAAAACAACTGTGGCTAATAGAAGGGAAGATGAAGCGTTTCGACACGTATTTATATTTCAACAGCAAGCCTGACAGGATAATCGAGTTCGCCAGGGAGCATTTCGCGACCCCGCCAGGCGACCGGGCAGTCCGGGCTGGGTCCGAGGAACTCGTCTAGCTGGGGGTAGTGGCATCGAACAGATACGCCAGTCCTCAGTCCGGGCGAGATCTTTGTATGCGACCCAAGTTGAGTCCACGACGATCTCCTTTCTTGATGGATAAGGGCCGGCGCTGCCCGTGCCGGAAGGACAGGTGAAAGCACCTACGAAGGAACGATACCAGAACTCTTGGTTGGACATAACTAGTGAGTATACTGCGAATATGAAGTATATAATCTCAAGAAACTGCACATCCGCAGCATAGCCAGTCAAAGAGGCATACTTTCATTCGATCTGCCGGATAATACCCCCCAATATAGCGCTTCTACTTGTATACTAGAGCAGATCCCGCGGAACCTCAACAATATTTGACAGGAAATCGTAACCCGGGAACCTCTTATCAACCTCAATGCCGGTTCCAGGGTCTGATCCGGCCAGGACTCCTCCCTTTGCAGGTTGCGGGCTTGAAGCAATCCGCGGGCATGGCTGAGCATCATACCAACCACGGTCTCGGCCATGATCTCCCCGTGAAATGTGGAAAACTCGAACCGCACCCCCGGGGGGTTCTCAGCGCGGAACCAGTCCCTGCCTGCGGTGGGTGAGATGATGCGCCGAAGCTTCGGTGCCCGATGGAACCACTTTGCTTTGAACCTCAAGGAACAGGCTACGTCAGCCTGGGGCAGAACCTCGAGGAACTGCTCTTTAGTCTGGCAACGGACAAATCTGGAATCCGGGAAGGACCGCTCCAACCGGCGCAGGTGCCTGTCACCAAGTCGAAAGTTGGCGAACACCTTGCTGTGCACCCAGAGAGCTACTACCATCCGTCCGGTTTATCGCTGCGCCGGGAGGAGATGGAAACCCTGCTCTGAAAAGTGAGAATCGAAACAGAACACGTCCCGAATTCTCCGGCTGCGCATGGCCTGAAAACTGACACAGTCCACGAAACTCAAATCCCGTCGGTTGGCGGTTAACAGCAGCTGGGTAGCCACTTCGTGCCCGGAGGAATCGACCCACATGATCCTTAGAACCGGTGTTATGTCCTCGGAAAACAGGCGAACCGCGTCGAGGCCGATCCGGCTCTGCAACAGCGCCATAGTCTCAACCAGCACATAGTTGGTGGTATACAGATCGACGTTGTTCTTCAACAGCCGCCTCCACTCGGGCTTGGCTGAAGGATGCATCTCATCTCCGGCATCCATTATGGCGTAGAAGGCAGAGGTATCAACAAAGGTGTTCACTGTGAAAAAGCCCGATCAAGGTAACGGTCATGGTTCCTGGCAACACTCTTTTCATTGGAGCGAAACCGACCTGCGGCAGCTGCCGCCCGCTGCAACATCTGCCCCCGCTCGAGCCGTCCGTAACTTGCCAGGATCGTATCCACACCCTGGCGTATTAACTCGGCAACCGATACATCCCGCTCAGCTGCGATTTTCTTGAGTTTATTCTTCTGCTCTTCACTCAACTGGATCTGTGTACGCACCATGATTACATATACTGCTTAAATGATAACACATTGCCGAGCGACCGTCAATCACCGCTGTTATGCCAATCTACGAACTCCTGTTTATATAGACAGTACCACGATACCGCCCACAGTCAGACCCATGCCGACTATCGTTTTCAGGGCCAGCGGCTCGGAAGCGAAGAGGATACCCATCTACAATCATACCCGGGGCTCGGCGAAGCACAGCTTTTTATCCCGCTACTCTTTCGGTTGGTGCAATCTGGACAGTCTATTCTGTGGACTCACACTCGCATTCATAGTATTCTTTCAATCCAGAGCATCGGAATCAGCAATAGGAGCTCGCTTCGACTCAAACTGATGCAATCATCATTGAAATGAAAAAATCCTTCATTTGGTTCGATCTCGGCTATACTCTGCTGTACCTGAAACGGGAAGAACCTTTCTTACAGACGCTGAGAGAGTTCAATCTGGATGCCGACCCCCGCCAGGTAAAACGCATCTTCCACCTTACGGACAAGCACTTCATGCGGGAGTTTCCCGGCCTGTTCGGGGGAGACAGACGCCACTACATGCCCTGGTACTTCGGTGTGATACAGTACCATCTGGGCTTGCGATTCGATCTGTGCAGCTTCTTTCAGAGCTGGCAGCAACGCATCGGAACCCAGATCGATTCATGGCTTCCCTATCCTTTTGCCGCGGACGTGCTGGAAGGTCTCAGAGAAAAGGGATACCGAATGGGAGTCATATCGAACTGGGACGGCAGCGCCAGAGCGATACTGAAGAAACACGGCCTCTATCGTTTTTTCGAGTACATTATCATCTCCTCGGAGGTGGGATCGGAGAAACCTGATGCCGAAATTTTTGACAAAGCAATCGAAGCGGCTTCGGTCGATCCAGGTGAATGCATCTACATCGGCGACAACTACTACGACGATGCTGTGGGCAGCAGGAAGGCCGGGATAGAACCACTTATCGTAAATCAATATGGAAGGCTTGGGATTGAAGAAATCCAAGATTGTCCGGTGATCCGGGACATCCGGGAATTGGACAACTGCTTGCCCAAAGGAGAGTAGGATCATAGACGTTGCAATCATAGGGTTTTGGGGGGCTTATCCGGGAAACGGGGAGGCCACCTCCGGATACCTTCTACAGTCAGAGGGATTCAGCCTGTTGTTGGACTGCGGTTCCGCCGTGCTCTCGCTTCTGCCCGGCTTTGTCGACATCAACGGTCTGGATGCGGTCCTGCTTTCCCACTACCACGCGGATCACGTTGCCGATATCGGATGCCTCCAGTACGCCGTCAAAGTCCAGATGGACCTGGGATTGAGAAGCGTTCCCCTGCCTCTGTACGGGCCCGAGGGAGATACCTGCCCGTCCCTCAGTTATCACGAATATACGGAAGCCAGATACGTCAAATCCTCCGAGAAATCGCGGATCGGGCCCTTTACCATAACATTCCAGCAGACGAGCCATCCCACTCTGTGCTACGCCATGCGGATCGAAAGCGGGGGGAAATCCCTCGTCTATACGGCGGACACCGGCTGGTACGATGAGCTGGTCGATCTGGCCAAGGATGCGGATCTTCTGCTGTGTGAAACCAGCCTCTACAACCGCTACTTTGGTTGGGTGGATGGACACCTGACCGCCGGGGAGGCGGGAAAGCTGGCCTCCAGGGCGGGGGTGAAAAAAATGGTACTCACCCATCTTCCCCACTCCGGCCAGCACGGCGACCTTCTGAAAGAGGTCGGGGAAGAGTTTTCAGGACCCGCCGAGCTGGCGGCGACGGGCAAGAAAGTGAGCCTCTAGTGGCTTTCTTACAGCTCTTGCTTTTCTCCAACGAATTACTACAATAAACCGTCATGCAGGTTCTTACCTTCGCCCTGCGCCGCTTCGGTCGACTGCTGCTCACCGTCCTGCTGATCTCCACGATCATCTTCTTCGTCATCCGGGTGATCCCCGGCGATCCGGCATTAGTCATCGCAGGGATCGACGCCACTCAAGAGGACATTCAAGCCATTCGGGCACAGCTGGGAACGGATCGCCCCCTGATCGTGCAGTACCTCAGTTGGCTGTCGGATATCGTGCGCTTCGACTTCGGCACCTCGATGATTTCCAGCCAGCCAGTTACCCAGCTCATTTTGGAACGTTTTCCCATTACCCTTTCGCTTGCGGTCATGGGGATCATAATCTCCATCCTCATCGCCGTGCCTCTGGGGGTGCTCTCCGCGGTAAAGCGCTGGTCTTTGTGGGATTATCTGGGAATGGTCTTCTCGCAAATCGGCATGGCGATCCCGAGTTTTTGGCTGGGTATCATGCTGCTGCTGATTCTGGCCGTCAAGATTAAAATCTTCCCGCTATTCGGAAGCGGCAGTATCCGCCATCTGATCCTACCGGCTCTCTCTCTGGGTATCGCCCGGGCCGCGGTGCTGCTTCGCCTGACCCGGGCTTCTATGATCGAAGAGCTCAGCAAAGAATACGTGATCACCGCACGCTCCAAGGGTTTGACCGAGCGAATGGTGAAGTACAAGCATGCCCTGAAGAACGCCCTACTGCCGGTCATCACGGTTGCCGGTATCCAGCTCGGTTACATGCTCGGTGGAGCCATCATCATCGAGCAGGTTTTCTCCCTACCCGGACTGGGCCGCCTGTTTCTCTTTGGTGTATATCAGAGAGATTTCCCCCTGATCCAGGGTGGAGTCGTTTTTGTAGCGGTGATTTTCTCTCTGATTAATTTTATCGTGGACATGTTCTACAGTGTTCTAAACCCGAAGATCAGGATCCGGTGATGGACCATCTACTGAAGATCGAGAGCCTGGATGTCAGCTTCAACGAACGAGCCCGTGCGCTTCGGGGAATCGACATGATCATGGACACCGGCCAGATCCACGGCCTGGTAGGAGAGAGCGGCTCCGGCAAGACGGTCACCTCCACCTGCATTATCGGTCTGCTTCCCGTACCTCCGGGAAAGATCAACGGCGGATCCATGCTCTTCAAAGGAAAGGAGCTGCTGAGCCTGAGCGAGGCACAGCGCAGGAGCCTACGGGGTAGAGAGATCGCCATGGTTTTCCAGGAACCGGCAAGGTATCTGAATCCCGCCCTGCGCGTCGGAGAGCAGATTACCGAGATGCTGATTCTCCACCAGGGCTTGGAGAAGCAACAGGCCGCCGAGAGAGCTCTGGAGATAATCGATCTGGTCGGTCTCAGAGGAGGAAAGAAAATCTTGCGCCGCTATCCCCACGAGCTTTCAGGAGGGATGAAGCAGCGCGCCATGATCGCCATGGCCATTTCCTGCAATCCATCTCTGTTGATCGCCGATGAACCCACAACCGCCCTGGATGTAACGTTACAACAACAGATTCTCGAGCTAATTCAGGATTTGAAACAACGCTTTGACATGGGAATCCTGTTCATCTCCCATGACCTGGCCGTGGTTCACGAGATTGCCGACCGGATATCGGTGATTTACGCAGGCAGGATCGTCGAATCCACAACAAAGAAGCGGCTGTTCGAAGAGCCTCTTCATCCCTACACCCGCTTGCTGCTGCTGTCGATTCCCGATGCGGGGAAACGGGGGACCCGCCTTAAGGCGATCCCCGGCACGGTTCCGGATGCCGAACACATCCCCTCCGGTTGCGCTTTTCATCCCCGCTGTCCCCTGGCCGAAGAGATCTGCCGGCACCAGGATCCGGAGACTGGGGATTACGGCAGCAACGGCGAAGGACACACCGCGGCCTGTCATATGATAGGGAAAAAATGGATCGATTTGTAGAACTTAAAGCCCTGAGCAAACGCTTCCATGGTTCCGGTCTGTTGCCGCAGAACAGAGGGGGCACTCTGGCTGTCGATCGGGTCAGTTTCGGAATAGAAAAGGACTCGGTCTTCGG
>Ga0180431_10005184_pt1 | contig 15983 bp, 12 predicted proteins | sample SS_ome_11_FD_132459 | JGI IMG/M metagenome (GOLD analysis project Ga0180431, IMG submission 132459) | Hypersaline lake sediment archaeal communities from the Salton Sea, California, USA - SS_1_MS_1 metaG | ecosystem: Environmental > Aquatic > Non-marine Saline and Alkaline > Hypersaline >... | reverse complement strand
GCGAGCCCGGACGCGATCGTCGACGCGTTCCTTCGCCAGTGCGGCGTGCTGCGCGTGGCCACGATCGAGGAGACGATCACCTCCCTCCGGGCGCTCGAGCGGGGCGTCCTCCCGAGAGGAGATCGGGTCGCGATTCTGACCAACGCCGGCGGAGCGGGGATCATCGCTGCCGACGCGTGCGTCCGCGACGGGCTGGAGGTTCCGCAGCTGTCGGACCGGTTGCGGAAGAGGCTGGCCGAGTTCCTCCCGCCCGAGGCCGGGCTCGGCAATCCGGTCGACATGATCGCGACGGCGAGCAGCGAGCAGTACGAGAAGGGGCTGGAGCTGCTGCTGGAGGAGACGGACGCGGCGATCGTCATCTTCCGGCCGCCGCTCGTCTTTCACGAACCCGTTGAGGCGGTCGCCGGAGGGATCCTCCGAGTGGCCGAGAAGCGGCCGGACAAGCCGATTCTCGTCTGCACCCTGAGTCACGGCGAGACGGTCGAGCCGCTGGTCGTCCGGCTTCGGGCGGCCGAGATCCCGGCCTACGCGATGCCCGAGACGGCCGTTGCCGCCCTCTCGATCCTCCGTCGCGCCAGAGACGTCCGGCGAAGCGACGCAGCGGACGCGGCCGAGGTTCCCGACGGTCGCGAGGCGGCGGCCGCGATCCTCGACCGGGTCCGGGAGGAAGAACGGACCGGCTTCTTCTTCGACGAGGGCGCCGAGTTCCTCGCTGCATACGGGATCTCCGTTTGCCCGTACACGTACCTCATCGACGCCGACGAGGGGACGCGATTCCTGGAGGAGGTCGGACCGCCGTTGGTGTTGAAGGTCGACGCCCCCGGCCTCGCGCACCGCTTCGAGATGAACGCGGTGATCACCGGGATCGAGACCGAGCGTGGCGTGCGTGAGGCCTTCGAGGACCTGCACGCCGTGATCGCCTCGCTCGACCTCGAAGGGGCACGCGTCCTGGCGCAGAAGTCGGTCGCCGGCCGGGAGCTAATCTTCGGTCTCGAACAGGACCCCGCCTTCGGACCGGCGGTGATGTTCGGGATCGGGGGGACGCTGGTCGAGGCGCTGAAGGACGTGTCGTTCGGCGTGGCGCCGATCTCTACGGTTCAGGGCGAGCGAATGATCCGCTCGATCCGCGCCTTCCCTCTGCTCGAGGCGTTCCGGGGGCAGCCGGCCGTCGCGCTCCCTCCTCTCGTTCGGATCATCACGGCGCTCGGCCGAATGGGCCTCGACTTCCCCCAGATCGCCGAGATCGATCTGAATCCGGTGATCGCGGACGAACGGGACGCTGTCGCGGTCGACCTGCTGATCCGATTGAACGAAACGTAAGCCTGGGTGCTACGGGTAGAGCCGGTTGATCTGCCGCGCGAACGGGATGACCTCTCGGATGTGCGCGACGCCGGCGATCCAGGCGACCACCCGCGCCAAACCCATTCCGAACCCGGAGTGCGGGACCGAGCCGTAACTCCGCAGATCGATGTACCACCGGTACGGCTCGATCGGAAGCCCGAATTCCACCAGCTGGGAGACCAGCTCGTCCTCGGTGTCGACGCGCTGGCTACCTCCGATGATCTCGCCGTATCCCTCCGGAGCGATCAGGTCGGCGGCGAGGACCCGTCTGGGATCGAGGGGATCGCGCTTCATGTAGAACGGCTTCATCCGAACCGGGAACCGCTCGACGAACACCGGCCGGCCGAAATGCTCGCCGAGCGAGGCTTCCTCGGGCGCGCCGAAGTCGTCCCCGAAGGACAGCTCGTGTCCGCTCTCCTGAAGGAGCTTCACGGCCTCGGCGTAGTCGACGCGCGCGAACGGCTCGCGGACCTCCTCGAGGAGGAGATCGGTGTCCCGCTCGACCTGCTCGAGCTCGGCCTTCCGCTCCTCGACTACCGATTCGACGATGAACCGGACGAGGTCCTCCTGCAGCGCGAGGTTCCCTTCGTGGTCGACGTAGGCCATCTCCGCCTCAGCGATCCAGAACTCGGTGACGTGCTTTCGCGTCTTCGACTTCTCGGCCCGGAACGCCGGACCGATCCAGTACACGTTCCCGAGGGCCATCGCAGTCGCCTCGAGGTAGAGCTGGCCGCTTTGGCTGAGATAGGCCTTGTCTCCGAAGTAGTCGATTTCGAACAGCGTCGTCGTTCCCTCGACCGACGTGCCGGTCAGGATCGGTGCCTCGGTGGCGACGAACCCCCGCCGATGGAAGAACTCGCGGAACGCCCGGAACGTCGCGTCCCGGATCCGCAGGAGGGGGACCTGCCGCCCGGTGCGGATCCACAGGTGGCGATGGTCCATCAGGAAGCTGGACGTATGCTCGGTCAGCTCGATCGGGAACGGCTTCGTCGGTTCGTGCACGACCCGCAGGTCGGTGAGCTGAAGTTCGCAACCGGTCGGCGCGCGTCGGTCCTCGCGCAGGGTTCCCGAGACGACGATCGACGTCTCGCGTGGGAGGCGGTCGGCGGTCGCGAAGAGCTCCGCGGAGTCGGATTCAGAAAGGACGGCCTGAATCACGCCGGTCCCGTCGCGAATCTGCAGGAAGAGGATCTTCCCGCTCGAACGCTTGTTGTACAGCCAGCCCTGGAACGTGACGGCTTCGCCAACGTGAGCCGTTGCATCCGTGATCCTGATCGTCGCCATACCGAGTCCTCCGCCGGGGGATCGTCAGAGGGTAGGAGGAGCCGTCGCCGGGCGCAAGGCTAGCCCGCGGTGTCGGGTAAGTCCGGCGACTCGTGGATGACCCTGTGCTTCCAGTTGCCGGTGAGGAAGAAGCCGAGTGAGACGCCGGCCGTGGCGAAGTTCGACGCGAGCATCGCCCACCAAACGCCGCTCGCGCCCATGTGGAACGCGAACCCGAGCACGAACACGAGCGGGACGCGAAGCGCCCAGAGGCGGAACAGCCCGAAGAACATCGAGTAGAACGTGTGCCCGGCCCCTTGATACGTGCCCATGATCACCTGGATGATCCCCATGAACGGGAACGTGAGCGCGAGGAGGAACAGCATCTCGTCGCCGACGGCGAGGACCTCGGGATCGGAGAGGAAGAACCCGATCAGGTGCCGGCGCAAGGTGAGCACGAAGACCGCCGCGACCACGAGGATCGCGCTGGAGATCCCGATCCCGGCCCAGACGGACCGGCTCGCCCGGTCCGGCCGCTCGGCGCCGAGGTTCTGCCCGACCATTGTCGCCGTCGCTTGACCGAGGCCCATCGCGGGCATCAGGACGATCGAGACGAACGCGTTGCCGATGCCGAACGCGCTCAGGACGACGGTCCCGATCCGCGCCAGCGCGCCGTTCATGATGGAGAAGCCGAGGGCGGTTCCCGTCTGCCCGATCGAAGCGAGCCCGCCGATCGAGACGATCCGGCGGATCAGCCCCCAGCGGAGCCTCAGATGGCGCGGGCGGATGTGGATCCCGAGGCGTCCGGAGAACAGCCACAACACCCCGGCCAGCGCCAGCAGCCCGCGGGAGAAGACGGTCGCCGCGGCGGCTCCGGCGATGCCCCACGCCGGAAACGGCCCCCAGCCGAAGATCAGGAACGGATCGAGGACGAGATTGAGACCGACCGAGACGCCCATCAGGATCATCGGTGTCACCGTATCGCCGACGCCGTTGAGGAGGGCCGTCACGACGAACGTCCCGAACATCAACGGGATCCCGGCGTAGATGATCCTCAAGTAGCTCGCCGCGGCGGTGATCAGGTCGCTCTCCCCTCCCATCTGGGTCAGAACCGGCCGGGCGGCGAAGAAGCCGGCCGAGGCGAGCAGGAGCGCGAGGAGCGTGGTAAAGCCGACGACCTGACCGGCGGCGAAGTTGGCCTCCTCGGGACGCCGCGCCCCGGTGTACTGGGCGACGAGGGCGGTACCGGCGATGGTGACGCCGCTCCCGATCGAGAGGACGAGGAAGATGAGCGGCCACGACAGCGCGAGCGCCGCGATCTCGACCGCCCCGAGCCGGGCGAGCCAGAAGCGGTCGACGAAGTTGTACAACGTCTGGAAGAGGTTGGAGAGCATCACCGGCCACGCCAGCCGAAGCAGGGAGCGGGTGATCGGACCGTCGGTCAGCGGGACCGTTCGTTGGCGTCGTCGGCCGAGCATGGCGCGCATTGTATGCCATCGGGCGCGGCGCGTCCGTCTCACCTCGGGATGCGGCTTGTTGACGTTTGGCAACAACCGCGATAGACTCCCGTTGATGCGCAAAGCGAAGTTCGGCGACCTCCTGCACACGGCGCGACGGCGGAAGGGCTACTCCCTTCGCGACCTCGCCGAGCGAACGGGGATGAACTACAGTCGCCTGTCGCGGATCGAGCACGGCACACGGCCGGCTCCCGGGCTGGCGGAGATCCGCATCCTGGCTGATTCGCTTGACGTGGAGATGTCGGATCTTCTCGTCTCCTCCGGGACCCCACGGGAGGTCATGGAGCATCTCCTATGGTCACAGCGGCTCCGCGCGAACGGCACGGTGCGACAGCGGGTGGCCGGGCTTCCCGAGTGGTCCCGCCTTCTGCGAAAGAACACCTATCGTGTGCCGATCGTGCGAAGAGACGGAGCCATGTGTACCGTCCGGTTGGGCGGTCGGGAGATCGAGACGCTCCACTTCGGCCGATCGAGTGAGATCACGATGGTCGTGCCGCCGGAGATGGTCGTCGTTTTCGCAAGTTCCGTGAACGCGAGCCGGTGCGCCGTGGACAACGTCCTCCCGGTCCGCGTGAAGAAGATCCGCCGGCTCGGCCAAGTGACAAACCTCGTCCTGTCCGGGAACGGGTTCGAACTGAACGCGTTGCCCACGCGGAAGGCCGCCGAGGCGCTCGATCTGTCGATCGGGGATCGCGTCGAAGCGCTGGTCCCGGCGGCCGCAATCCGGACGTCTCCCGTCGAGGAGTTCGCATGAGCCGGCGGCGTTGCTTGGTTGTTGTCCTCGTCTTGGCCGTTGCGACGGCCATCTCGCTGTCGATTGTCCTGCTCCGTCGTGGTGCGGACGAGGCGCCCGACGGATGGGACCCCGAGCTTCGGGTCTCCGTTCGCGTGATCTACGGCGATCGGACAGTCGACGTGGAGTTGACGGAGCAGCCGGCGGTCGGCGGGCGGGTCGCGTACGAGGGGCCCAAACTCACCGAAGGTGTGGAAAACTGGAAAGCGGCCCACGCGTACCGCGGCGTCGATCTCGCAGGTCTGCTCGAGCGGGCGGTCGGCCTCGACGCGGTCGAGACGGCGACCCTGGTGGCGCTCGACGGATGGCACAAGACGCTACCCCGCCCCGTTCTCGACGGTACGACACCTGCGGGGACCGCGATCCTCGCCCTCTCCGTCGACGGGGAACCGTCCGCGGAATGGGACGACGCGCCGATGCTCGTCTTCCTTCCGGAGGACGAGCGGTTCAGCGTTCGCGACATGCTCGATGCGCTCGGCCCCGACGATGCCCACTACTACGGGGACCTGCCTTCGGCGACCGGCTTGATGGTGAAGGGCGTCGCCTTTTTGGTGGTCAACTACGACGGGGGGCCGTTGCCGACGCTGGCGGACCTCTGACGAGCGGGAGGGAAGCCGGAGTGGCCGTTCCCTCAGGACAGAGATCGAAAGGAGAGCTCTCGATGCAAAGGAGAAACGCGTGGCTGATCGCGGCGGCGATCTGTATCAGTCTGCTGGCGGTCAACGGTTGGGCACAGGACGAGGCGATCCTCACGGTCGTGAGGGGGGACGAAACGTGGACGTACACGATCGCCGATCTCGAGGAGATGGACGTCGTGACCGGCGAGGGGACGTTCACGAGAAGCACCGGGACCGAGTACACGGCCACGTACACCGGGATTCCCATGTCCACGTTGATTGGAAATGTCCCGGATGACACGACGATCCTTGTCACCGCGTCGGACGGATACTCGATGAACTACGAAGCGGGCATGCTCCTCGATCGAAGCGAGGGAATGTGGATTCTCGCCTACATGGAGAACGGGGAGTACATGCCGCTCGATCCGGGCTATTTCCGGGTCGTTCAAGTCGGTGAAGAGAACCCGCACTTCACCAGCTCGCTTTCGGCTCGAATGGTGACGACGATTGAGGTTCTCGGGACCTACGAGGAGTACACGTTGCGGGTGACCGGAGCCGTTGAACGGTCGTTCGCTCGGGGCGAGCTCGAGGCAGGGATCGGTTGCCCTTGTCACACATCGACGGTGACCGTGACGAAGAAGGGCGAGACGCACCCCTACACAGGTCTTCCGCTATGGCGCCTGATCGCCTACGTCGACGACGACGTCTTCCCGGAGACGGAAGAAGGGATCCACTACGATGAGGAGGACTTCAACGACGCGCTCGCGGCCACGGCCTACGCGATCGTTCTCACGGCATCGGACGGCTATGCGCAGAGCGTCACGGCGGATCTGATCGCGCGCGACGATCGGTTCATCGTCGCGTTCAAGATGGACGGCATCTTCCTCGATCCCGAGTCGGATGGGTACATGCGGTTCGTCTACGATGACTCCGTCGAGCTTCCCGAGGGCGTATCGCTCAAGTCGGTGAAGTTCCTCACGGCGATCACGCTCGATCTGTAAGAAGGCACGCTCATGGACGATGGGGCGAGGGAGGAGCGATTCGGCGTTCGCGACCTCGTCCTCATCGCCCTCCTCGCCGCAGCGGGCGGCGTCCTTTCGACCTACATCGGATACCTCGGGAACCTGATCAACCGGCTGTTCGGGGTCCCGTTCGGAGCGGGACAGCTGATCGCAGGCCTTCACGTCGTCTGGTCGCTCCTTGCTCGACTCCTGATCGGCCGGTTCGGCTCGGGAACGCTCACCGGGCTCCTCAAGGGCGCGGTCGAGTTTCTCTCCGGCGGGACGCACGGGGTCGTCGTCGTCCTCGTCTCTCTCATCGAGGGGCTGCTGATCGATCTAGGGATTGGGATCCTCCGCCGCCGGTCACTCGCGGTCACGATGTTGGCCGGCGCCGTCGCGTCGGCGTCGAACGTGTTCGTCTTCCAAGCGATCTACTTCTCGGGTGTCTCGGTCCACTTCATCTTGGTGATGGCCGGCCTGGCGCTCGTCTCTGGTGCCGTCTTCGGCGGCTACCTCGCGTGGGACGTGGAGCGGCTGCTCGTCGCATCGCGCATCGTCCGCCGGGCGGTTCGTGCGGTCCCGGCTGGAGCGAAGAACTGGGTCCGGAATGCGGGAACGCTCGTTCTGACTCTCGCCCTCCTCGGGGGCGGCGTCTCCTATTATGTGAACGTCTACGACCCGTTCGCCGCTCCGGACGAAGCGCGCGTCGAAGGCGCACTCGATGCGCCGTACACCTTCCGATACGGCGAGTGGGAAGGACAGGAGACGACAATCCGTGCGGAGCTGCGAGGCAGTTCGACGTACGTCCCCCCTCGTGATTACGTCGGCGTGCCGCTGGTCGAGGTCCTCGAGGCAGCCGCCCCCCGATCCGAGGCCAAGACGGTGCGCGTGATTGCCGACGACGGCTACGAGGCGTCGTTCGAGTGGGAGGCGATTCGGGCCGCCCCCGACGTCCTGCTGGCTGTTGACGACGAGCGCCTGCGGCTGATCGCTCCGGGCTACGACGGCTCGTATTGGGTCCGACGGGTGACGCGTCTTGTCGTCGAGTAGCTCAAAGGCCATCGCCATCCGGGATCTACGGATCCAGTATCCCGATCGCGGTGGGCCGGCGATCGACGGGCTGACCGAGGAGATCGCCCGACGGGAGACGGTGGTGATCACCGGTCCGTCCGGCTGCGGGAAGTCGACCCTCTGCCGCGCGATCGGTGGATTCATCCCCGAGATGATCCCTGCTTCGATCGAGGGCGAGATCCGCGTCGGTGGGTGCTCCGTGCGAGAGACCGATTCGGCACAAATCGCTCAGCAGGTCGGCTATATCCAGCAGGATCCGGACGCGCAGATCTGCACGCTGCGCGTCGAGCGGGAAATCGCATTCGGGCCGGAGAACCTCTGTCTGCCGATCGAAGAGGTCCGCGCGCGGGTCGACGAGTGCCTGTCCGCGGTCGGGATCGAGCACCTCAGGGAGCGCGAGACGACCGACCTGTCGGGAGGCGAGAAGCAGCGGCTGGCGATCGCCTCGATCCTCGCGATGCAGCCGAAGGTCCTTCTCCTCGACGAGCCGACGGCGAACCTGGATCCGGACGGGGCTCGGTCGTTGTTCGAGCTGCTTCGGCGGCTGCGGGAGGAGCGCGGAGTGACGCTCGTGGTCGTTGAGCACCGAATTCGTCCGCTGTTGGAAATGGAGCCTCGCGTTCTCGTCCTTGATCGGGGGCGGCTCGTCCGACGGCACGCGCGGGAGCGGATCGATGCGCGGGACCTGGGAATGCGTATCGATGACGAGACGCGACGACCGACGGGGGAAAGGCTCGTGAGGATCGAGCGACTCGCGTTCGGGTACGGCGAACCGCTGTTCCAGGATCTGACGCTCGACCTCTGCCGAGAGGAGATCCTCGGCGTCATTGGCCCGAACGGCGGCGGCAAGACGACGCTGCTCCGGCTGATCGCCGGCCTCGAGACGCCGGACGCCGGCCGGATCGAGCGACCGGCGGCGGGAGGCATCGGTTTCGTGTTCCAGCATCCGCACCATCAAATCTTCGAGAGGACGGTCACGGGCGAGCTCCGGATCGACAGTCCTGAGACGTCCCCCGGCGAATTCGAGCGGTGGCTCGCAGCGGGGAGGTTGAACGGACTCGGCGGGGTCCCGCCCCTGTCGCTCAGCCTCGGCGAGCAGCGGCGGCTGACGCTGCTCACGGCGTTGCGCCGCCGCCCAGTGCTCCTCCTTCTCGACGAACCGTTTATCGGGCAGGATCGACGAAACGTCGAGTGGATCGTCTCGACGATTCGGGCTCATTGCGCCGGAGGGGGTGGCGTCGTCTTGGTGTCCCACGACGTCGCGCTTGTCGAGGCGTTGGCGGATCGGGTCCTGTACCTTGGCGAGGAACCCCGGTTCGGGAAAGCGGTCGACGTTTTCGGGCGGCTCCGCGACGAGGGCCGGACGGCGTTTCTGCCCGACTTCTGGGGGGACGCGGAATGATCGGGCATGTCGGAAGGGCGTACGCCGGGCTTCGCGGGGCGACACCGGCGGCGAACCTCCTGCTGTTGGGCGTCCTGGTCGGCGTCGTGTTGTCTTCGGGGAGCCTCGCCGTTCGCGCCGGAGCGCTTGGGGTCGTTCTGCTTCTCGCGGGGTGGTCGGGCGTTCCGATCCGAACGTTCCTGCGCAGCCTCCGGTTCGTGCTCGTCTTCGCGGCGGTCCTGCTCGTCGCTCAGGCGCTGTCGATCCAGGAGGGGAAGCCGCTGATCGAGGGGTTCCCCCGGATCACCGACGTCGGACTCCTGGCCGGGGCCGGGATGGCACTCCGCTTCCTCGTAATCCTCGCGTCGAGCTTTCTGTTCGTTTCGGTCGTGGACCCCGACCGTTTGGCCGGCGCGTTGATTCGCTGGGGGATCCCGTATCGATACGGCTACCTGCTGATCCTGTCGCTCCGCTTCGTGCCGTTCTTCCGCCGGGAGCTGCGGATCGTGCGGGAGGCCCAACGGGTGCGCGGGCTACGGCCGTCGGTCCGTAGCCTGAAGGGGATCCGACGTGCGATCCGGTACACGTTCGTCCCGGTCCTCGTCTCCGGCCTGATGCGGGTCGACTCCATCGCCCTCTCGATGAAGGGGCGGTGCTTCGGGCTGTACCGGCGTCGGACCGCTCCGCGTCCGGAGCGACTCCGTGCGGCCGACGGGATCGCGCTCGGCTTCGTCGCGCTTCTCGTAGCGCTGGCCGTCCTCGCGGCGCGTGGAGGGTGGACGTGAAGCGCGGGATCCGCACGGCGTACCTGGTCGGCTTCCTCGCCCTCGTCGTTGCCGTTGCCTCGCCGATCGTGGTCCGGTGGGCGATCGCACCGAGCGGGCCGTCGATCGAGATCGTGGACGCGGACGGTCGAGTGAGGACCGTTCCCCAGAAGGAGATCGAACGGCTCCCCCGGCTCTGCCGCCACGGATCGTACCAGAACCAGTTCGGCAACTGGCGGGACGAGGGCGAGTACTGCGGAGTTCTTCTCGCCGAGCTGATCGGCGATGAAGTCCCCTACGAATCGGTGAGCGTCGTGGCCGAGGACGGGTACCGGATCGAGATCGAACGGTGGCGGATCGACGACCCGGCGTACCCGGTCGTCCTCGCCTACTCCTTTGATGGTTTCGAAGTCCCGGACTGGCCGGACGGGTACCGGATCGCCGTCCTCCCCGAGGACGGCGGCGTGAGCAACGACGACTACGGCGTCGAATCGGCCGGGAGCTACTGGGTGAAGAACGTCGCGCGGCTCGTCCTACAGCCGGGCTGACGAGTCGAAGGCTCTCTTCTACTGCGGCTGGAATGGAGTTCGTCAGGCTGCTCGATGCCCGTCGCTTCGATGAGAGAAGTCCGATGATGACCTCTTCCGACGGCAGCCAGCCTTCGTTGTTGCCTCTTCGCCCGCCTGTTAGACTGGCGTTGAAGAGGTTCGACCAGGACAACAGAATCGGTAACGACCTCGGAAGGGCGCGATGACAGCACCGAAGGAAGTCAAGCGGCTCGTCGAGCGGTTTCGCGAGAACCGCGACGCTTACCTGTCGAGCGCGTACAACGAGACGCAGCTCCGCCGCGAGTTCCTCGATCCGTTCTTCAAGGCGCTCGGCTGGGACGTCGACAACGAGCAGGGCTACGCCGAGGCGTACAAGGACGTCGTCCACGAGGACGCGATCAAGGTCGGCGGCGCGACCAAGGCGCCGGACTACGCGTTCCGGATCGGCGGGACGCGCAAGTTCTTCGTCGAGGCGAAGCGCCCGTCGGTCGGAATCAAGGACGATCCAGACGCCGCGTACCAGCTCCGCCGCTACGCGTGGTCGGCGAAGCTCCCGCTCTCGATCCTGACCGACTTCGAGGAGTTCGCCGTCTATGACTGCCGGGTCCGTCCGAACAAGGACGACAAGGCGTCGACCGCCCGCACCCTCTACTTCACCTACGACGAGTACGAAGCCAAGTGGGACGAGATCGCCGGGATCTTCGCCCGCGACGCGATCCTCAAAGGCTCGTTCGACAGGTACGTCGAGGCGAAGAGGAAGCGTGGGACCGCCGAGGTCGACGACGCGTTCCTGAAGGAGATCGAGGGCTGGCGCGACGTCCTCGCCCGCAACATCGCCCTCCGCAACACCGGGCTCTCCAACCGCGAAGTCAACTTCGCCGTGCAGCGGACGATCGACCGGATCATCTTCCTGCGGATCTGCGAGGACCGGGGGATCGAGGCATACGGCCAGCTGATGGCGCTCCGCAACGGCCACGACGTGTACCGAAGGCTGTGCGAGGTCTTCCGGAACGCCGACGACCGGTACAACTCCGGGCTGTTCCACTTCCGGAAGGAGAAGGGCCGCGGCGAGGCTCCCGACGAGCTCACGCTCGGCCTTCGGATCGACGACAAGGTGCTGAAGGACGTGTTCAAGGACCTCTACTACCCCGACAGCCCGTACGAGTTCTCCGTCCTCCCGGCCGACATCCTCGGCCACATCTACGAGCAGTTCCTCGGCAAGGTGATCCGGCTGACCCCGGCGCACCGGGCGGTCGTCGAGGAGAAGCCGGAGGTGCGGAAGGCCGGTGGCGTCTACTACACTCCGACGTATATCGTCGCCTACATCGTCGAACACACGGTCGGGAAACTCCTCGAAGGCAAGAAGCCGAACCAGGTCGCCAAGCTGCGCGTTCTCGACCCGGCTTGCGGGTCAGGCTCCTTCCTCCTCGGTGCGTATCAGCGGCTCCTCGATTGGCACCTGGCGTGGTACGCGGAGAACGACCCGGCGAAGCACGCCAAGGGGCGCAAGCCGAAGATCTTCCAGGGGGCGGGCGGTGACTGGCGGCTGACCACCGCCGAGAAGAAGCGCATCCTGCTGAACAACATCTACGGTGTCGACATCGACCCGCAGGCCGTCAATGTGACCAAGCTGTCGCTTCTGCTCAAAGTCCTCGAAGGGGAGAGCGGAGAGACGCTCGGCAAGACGCTCCGGATGTTCCACGAGCGGGCTCTGCCGGACCTTGGCGAGAATATCAAGTGTGGCAATTCGCTCATCGGCCCCGACTTCTACGAAGGGAAGCAGCTCAGCCTGATCGACGAGGAAGAGCGCTACCGGATCAACGCGTTCGACTGGCACGCCGAGTTCCCCGAGATCATGAAGGCCGGCGGCTTCGACACCGTGATCGGCAATCCGCCGTATCTCCGCATTCAGGGTCTTCGGGAGTTCCACGAGAGTGAGATCCCGTATCTAGCAGGGGCTTACGAAAGCGCAGTAAAGCGATTTGACCTCTACATGGTGTTTGCTGAGAGAGGGTTCCGCTTGCTTCGACCCGGGGGAGTTCTCGGCTACATATGTCCCCACAAGTTTGCGAACGCCGACTCGGGAAGCGGATTCAGAGCCTTTCTGGTGAGCAGCGCCGCTTTAGCTAGGTTCATCTCGTTCGGCGATAGCCCCATCTTCAGCAACGCTTCCACCTACACCGGTCTCCTGTTCCTGACAAAGCGGGACAACAAGTCATTCAGGTATGTCGAGCTTTCGGGTGACATCCCAGCCGACCTGAGCCGCGCCAGCGACTCATGCTACACAAGCTACGAGTTCTCGTCACTCTCGGCGGCACCTTGGCTTCTGCTCAACAAGCCCAGCCAGGGACTCCTCACCAAGCTTGAGAGCCGCGGCGTCCCGCTTGGGGAGGTAATGCAACACATCCTTGTTGGCGTCCAGTCCGGGATTGACGCGATACATGTAGTCGCTGCTCCCAGTGAGAGAGCAGGTGACCTAGTCAGTGTTTTCTCTGAGCGCGCTGGAGAACAAGTGCTCCTCGAACGCGACCTCATACGGCCCTTGCTGACAGGTGAAGACGTGCAACGGTTCGGCACGCTGACTTGGTCGCATTACTGTATCTACCCATACAAACTCTTGGACGGCAGCACGGTGATACTCGAAGAAGAGGAACTGAGAACCCGATTCCCCCACGGATTTGAGTACCTCCAGCGCTTCAGGCAAGAGCTGAGAGAAACTCGTGTCAGGCAAAGAACGAATCCTAAGTACTGGTACTCGTGTCACCGAAGTCGGGACATGAGCGTTTTCGAGACCCGGCGCGTTATCACTCCGGAGATCTCGCACGGCTGCAACATGGCGATTTGCCCAGGAGGGATCTATCACAATACGCAGGTCTACTCGTTGCTTCCAGGAGCAGACGTTCCTGAACCGCTTGAATACTGGTTGGGCATTCTGAACTCACGAGTTCTGTGGTGGTTCTTGTCGAGAACGGGAGCCGTGCTGCGCGGTGGGTATTACCGCTTCAAGACCAACTACCTTGCACCCTTCCCAGTTCCACAGCATATCCCGAGTCATGATTCCTCTGCTGGCGTCCGAGACACACTGGTGGCCGCTGTCCGGCATGCTCAAGAGCTCCGGCAGCTTGCCGGTGCGGCGAAGACGAATCACGAGCTGCAGTTGAGCGGGCGCCAGATCAACGCAACCGACAGACAGATCGACCAACTCGTCTACGAGCTCTACGGCCTGACCGACAAGGAGATCCGCATCGTCGAGGAGGCAACAAGGTGATTGGCCATGTGCGCGAGTCGCGGGAATATCGTCTGCCTTTCAGAGGAGGGGCCGCGCGACCACAGCCTAGGACAAGAGCGCAAGTCGTGAGTCGGACAGATATGCTGGCAGTTTATTGCAGACGGGCAAAGACGCGATGAGACTCAGGCGACTAGAAATACACAGCTTCAAGGGACTCGATGACGTCACGATCCCCGATTGTGGAGCGCTGAACGCGCTCGTCGGTAAGAACAACTCGGGGAAGAGTAGCGTCCTTCACGCAATTGACATGGCTGGGCTCGCGCTGAGTGTAAAGAACTGGAATCTCTTCCAGCCGAAGCTAGAGATCAAGGACCTATTCGCGGACGTGGGGGAGTTCTCCATCGGAGTGCAGTACAGCGATGGTAGTTCAGTGACTATTTCAGCTACTCCGAAGTACGGACCAACCTTCAACCCACAGCCCACGGATAACCAGGAGTTCAGAAGCATACTGATCCTGCCGGATGTTGGCTCTGGAATGCTGAACCGACGACACAGGACTCCCAAGGACATAATCAGCTACGTCGAACAGCGGAACTACGGTCAGCTTAACTCCTTGGATATACTGTACGCCATACGGTTCTACGCACTTCGCCATGAGCGCGGGTTCTCTCCTGAGCAGTACGAAGCGATTCTCGACGAGATCAAGCACTACTTCCCTGAGATTGAGGCCGTCGAAAGCGACAGGACCGAAGACGATATTGCGACTCTAACGTATACCGAATTGGGCCGGAAGCTGGACATCCTTTATTCGGGCACAGGGCTGAAGCACTTCCTGGATGTGTTGCTCAAGACCACCATCTCCGGGGCCGAGGTGGTCCTACTTGACGAACCAGAGCTCGGGTTGCATCCCGATCTACAGAGGCAGTTCATTGAGTACCTGGAGCGCCTCGCCGATGAGAAGGACATCCAGTTCTTCATGGCCACTCATTCGCCGGTTCTACTGAACTACGCAGACACTGTGCATTACTATCGCGTGGTTAACATTCATGGGCAGAGGGAAGTCCTTCCTGTACCTGCTGATGCTATTCACACCCTGCTTAGTGATCTAGGAATCAGACCAAGCGACGTCTTCAACAAGGATATCTGTGTTCTGGTGGAGGGTGCGTCGGATGTCATCTTCTTTGAACACATCCTTGAGGAACTATATGGTCAGGACTTCGTGAATGTTGCTGTTGGAGTGGTTCAGTACGCGGGGAGCGCCGCAGAGGCAATCTTGTCTGGCGCGATCGACGTGGGGAATATCGCGCCAGCGCAGAAGTACACACTGTGGATTCGCGATCGTGACGCACCTCCTGGGAAAGACCCGTCGCCGAACTCGACCAAGTTCGTCAATGCGCTCAACCGGCGTGGGCTGAAGACTCACATGTGGCAGAAGAGGGAAATCGAGTACTACTACCCCGAGGCGGTACTGCTTGCAGCACAACAGGAAGATGACACAAGGAAGATCGCCGTTCGCAGAATCCTGGCGGGTGACCAAAGCGAGAAGTTCAAAGATGCTGCAGAGCGTGACAACGTCTGTGTGCCATTCGGGAAGTACCTGAGACGACTGCTCTCGGAACACGTGACAGATAGATCCATGCTTGACGAGGAGATACGAACTCTCATTGAATCTGTTGTCCTGCCGTGGAGAGACGAGATTCTCGGAATGGAGAATCGGCGGACACGTACCACGTTTATCGGGCACTAGAAACCGCATGTGAAACTCCTTGGGTTGCTGTCTTGGTTATCGGCGTTGGTCGAGCCGCAAAAGTTGACCCGAATCCAGTCCTTCACACGATGGGGGAGCGGCTGGATTGTCGTCTCTGAGTCGCGCACGTTATCCTTAACTGCAGAACCAGGAGGCGCTGCATGGATCATCTTGTCTCGCTCGTGTCAGCTCTGGCATGGCCAGCAGCTTTCCTCGGAGGCGCCGGGGTCTGGTCTTGCAATCCAGCACTAGGATCTGGTACCTCACGCGAGGACGATTGAGTCATGCACGTCGTTTCAGTCGATCTGGCGTTGAGCGCGGTTGACAAGACGTACAAGTAACATTACGATGTACGTCATGAACACGAAGCTGACACTCCGGATGGACGAAGAACAGATCCGACGGGCCAAAGCGGAGGCGTCCCGGCGCGGGAAGTCGGTGTCGCAGATGGTCGGGGAGTTCGTCGACGGCCTCGGTTCCCAGATAGGAGAAGAGCAGAGCCTGCCACCGATCACGGCATCGCTCGTCGGCGTGTTGAAGAACCGGCGCCTCTCTGAGTCGGACTACAAGAAACACCTCCGGGAGAGGCATCTTTGAGGCTGATCGTCGACACCAACGTCGTGCTGGACGTCCTCCTAGATCGGAGGCCGTTTGTCGAACCGGCGGCCCGGCTGTTCGCTCTGATTGAGCGGTCGAAGATCGAGGCCTCCG
>Ga0180431_10005183_pt1 | contig 15983 bp, 14 predicted proteins | sample SS_ome_11_FD_132459 | JGI IMG/M metagenome (GOLD analysis project Ga0180431, IMG submission 132459) | Hypersaline lake sediment archaeal communities from the Salton Sea, California, USA - SS_1_MS_1 metaG | ecosystem: Environmental > Aquatic > Non-marine Saline and Alkaline > Hypersaline >... | reverse complement strand
TATTTCATTAGGAATCGTCACGGTATATTTTTCTCGATGAAGCCCATCCGTTGAAACGGGCATCCACCTGCGATTTCCAGATTGTAATTTAAAATCTATCGTCTTTCGACCCGCAGCAAGTCGGATCGTTAAAACGGATGGGCTTCATCGAGAAAAATATACCGTGACGATTCCTAATGAAATACCGCCCGGTCAGTATGAGCTTAAGCTCAAACTCCATTCGAACCAGGAAAAAAAAGACGTATTGTTAGCATTGGATCCCGATCTTTGGGATGGAGAGAAATACTACACAGTCGCAAAAGTCAGAGTAGAAAAATAGGAGAATCAAGATGAGAGCCATGTCTCAACTTATCGTTCTTACAACATTCGTATTTCCGTTCATAGTAAGCGCTCAAAAATCAGCTCTGTGCAAAGACATCGATATGAAACCTTACTGGAACGACAAGGTCGCCCTGGAGAATCCGCACAAAGGGTGGTACCACCATTATCCCGACAATCATATCAACAAATATATCATTCAAAAGGACTCCCATCTGCTCGATTTTCCCGGCATGGACCATATCTACATCCGCCTGGCCTGGGCCTACCTGGAGCCGCAAGAGGGTAAATATAACTGGGACATTATCGACGACATCATTAACAAATGGACTAAAAAAGGACTGAGAATATCGTTCCGGATCAGTTGCAAAGAAACCAGCACGGACCGGATCGAGCAGCAATTCGCCACGCCCAAATGGGTCAAGGAAGCGGGCGCCAAAGGAGATTATTACCGCAAAGGCAAAAAAGTCGGAACGGACGGTCCGTGGGAGCCAGTATTTGACGATCCTGTGTACCTTGAGAAATTTGAGAATTTCCTGCGCGCCTTCGCCGGGCGATATGACGGCAAGCCCTGGCTGCGTTATGTGGATGTCGGGAGTATCGGAGACTGGGGCGAGGGACACACCTCATCCGGCAGCCAAATCGAATACGGGTACAAACAACGAAAAGTCCATGTGGACTTATACTGCAAGTACTTCCGCAAAACCCAGATCGTCATTTCAGACGATTTCGTCTATTGTATCCGGGATTTACAAGACCGACAGAAGATGCATCAATATATCTTAAAGCAGGGCATCTCCTATCGGGACGACAGCCCCTTGGTCGATTGGTACGTAAAGACCTACCCGGAAGCTTCTTCCGTGCGGAGTCCCGAGTTTTTCAAAGACGCCTATCTCAAATCGCCCAACGTTTTCGAACTGCAACACTATCATGCTGTCAAAAGAGATGGGAATTGGACGGCACAAGAAGGCTCATCTATATCGAAGTACGCTAAAGGAAAAACCGGGCCGGATTTCTTCAGAGGGGCTTTGGATTTACTCCATGCCACGTACCTTGGTTATCACGGCGACGCGTATGAATGGCTGACGGACAATCCGGAACTTACAGTTGAACTGCTCAATCGGTGCGGCTATTGGTTTTTCCTCCATCGGGTCACAATTCCCAAAGACCTTCACCCCGGAGAAACCTGCACGATCCAAATGGATTGGGAAAACCGGGGCGCAGCTCCGGCATATCATCCATACCGTTTGAAGATTCGATTGGACGGTCCGGAGGTGCAAGACCTGGAGCTAAACGCGGAAAACCAGAAATGGCTGCCGAAGCCGTCCGGCGGCATTTATCCACAAACGTACCGTGCTCCCATTCCCCAAACACTCCGTCCCGGCCAATACAAACTGAAATTCAAACTGTATTCCAGGCAAGAAGATAAGAACGTGTTTATCGCCCTCGACCCCGATCTGTTGGACGAAGAGAATTACTATTTGATTGCCCCAGTGACTATAAGAAAATAACCTTAAGTGAGCATTTTCAGTATCGATGCTTTAAGGGGACTAACATGGATCGTCATCGCATTGTCAAAGGTTTTCCTGTGAGGATCTTGTTTGTCAGTTTCCTGTTCGCGTGCCTGTTCGTTGTCTGTTTCTCAGCCTCGAACCCACCCAACGGCAAAGCCCTGTATCAGCAATACTGCTCTTCCTGTCACGGTATCCGGTTGCAGGGCGGCAATGCCCAGAGCCTCATCGACGGCGTCTGGCAATTCGGGGACGCCCGCGGCTATATCTATCGCAATATCCAGTTTGGCATCCCCCATCTCGGCATGCCCTCCTATGACCAGACATTGAACCGAAAAGAAATCCAGGCCATCGTCGATTATCTCGAACAGGAGGAAGCCGCCGCCGGGGCGACCAAACCGCCCATCCCGAAACAATTGGAGACACTGGACTATATGCTGGACGTCCAGGTCATCGCCGAAGGACTGGATGTCCCCTGGGCGATTGCCTTCATTGACAAAAACACCATCCTGGTCACCGAACGGCCCGGGCGCGTGCGTCTGATCGAAAACGGCCAGCTCGATCCCACACCGCTCAAGAATACCCCGGAAGTCCTGAGCGAAGGACAGGGAGGAATGCTGGACGTCGCCGTCGATCCGGCCTATCCGGAAAACGGCTGCATCTACCTGGCCTATAGCCATGCCTTGAGCCAGCAGTTGGGCCAGAGACGCCCTCCCGCCATGACGCGCATCGTCCGGGGAAGAATAAAGGATCATACCTGGACGGATCAAAAGGTTCTGTTCGAGTCACCGAAAAAAACGTATCTAACCACGCGTCACCATTACGGCTGTCGAATCGTCTTCGACCGGAAGGGGCATTTGTTCTTCGGTATCGGGGACCGCGGTCGGCAAGACGACGCCCAAAATCTGTCTCTACCCAACGGCAAAATCTATCGTATCTACCTCGATGGACGATGTCCGAAGGACAATCCGTTTTACGGGAAAAAGGATGCGTTGCCGGAGATATTAGCCTATGGCATCCGCAATCCGCAGGGATTGGCCATCCACCCCCAAACTGACCGGCTGTGGGAAACCGAACACGGCCCACTCGGCGGTGACGAAATCAACCTGATCCGGCCGGGTCGAAACTACGGTTGGCCTGAAATTACTTACGGTAAAAATTATAACGGCACCATCATTTCCAAGTACCGGGAAAAGGCAGGAATGGAACAGCCGGTCTATTACTGGCGGCCCTCGATTGCCGTTTGCGGGATGGACTTTATTACGGGCGAGATGTTTCCGAAATGGAAACATTATCTGCTGGTCACCGCTTTGAAGTACGAAGAAGTGCGCTTATTGAACGTCAAGGACGACCGTGTCCTGCACGATGAAGTCATCCTCAAAAATGCCGGCCGGGTGCGCGATGCGGCCTGCGGACCCGACGGAGCTATTTATCCCGTCCTGAACAATCCCGGCACGATCCTGCGTCTGACACCGACATCAATAAAATGATGCTTTTAAGCAAAGATATCTGCTTTGTAGTTGTGGTAAGCGCGGACGGCGGTGGCGACCACACCCGAGAAAGCCTGAGAGATGGTCGCGGCGACGGGTGGACTCAGCCAGTAACGCTGAAGGACGAACTGAAACGGGATTCGGACAGCGTACATCGCGACGATGCCGTGAAGATTGGCCTTGAAGATAGCCTTCATGTCGCTAGTGAAGCACCGCTTGCCATTGCGGTAGTGGCGGATATGGAGGATAGCGTAGATCAATCCCAGCCCTACAATGAAGCCGGCCGTGCCCGAAATAGCCGAGACGGCGCTGATCAGGATATCGGAGTGGGTGACCTTGTCCAAGAGGTACGCTGAACTCGCTGAGCCGACCAGGGCGAGGAGGGAGGCGAGGATTTCAGACGCATAGTATTTCAAAGAAGTTCGTGACAATAATGGATGTTTTCGTTTTTTCACCCTAATATGTTACCAAATCACCGGTTATTTGCCACGATCGACTTGGGATATCCAAAAATTCCGAATTCCGGATTTCGCACTGTAAGGCAAACCTTGAATCATGACGCTGAAGTATTATAATCCTTTCCGTCGATGGAAACTCGTTAAATGGAGAATACGATGAAATTAAGGTATCTACACAATGCGATACGATTTGTTGTTATTATTTCCGTTGTCATGACTTTCGCATCTCATACGATGGCCGCTGCGAAAATCCGCCGTTTAGCCGATGATCGATACCAATTGCGGCTCTCGAAAAGTGGCACTGACTCAATAACCATTCTTCAGGTGACCGACCAGCATCTGGGTAAAAAAGGCTTCTGGCGTCAGGACCTGGAAACCTGCCGGCGAACCCGGCGGCTGGTCGAACAATATAATCCCGATCTGATTGCAGTCACCGGGGACCTGCTCACGGGAGAGAAGTTTTTCGGCGATCTGCTGGTCTTATATGCAATTGAATTCTTCGACGGCCTGGAGACACCCTGGCTGTATGTCTTCGGCAATCACGATCCCGAAGGCGGGACCGGACGGGACCGTATCTATGAAATTTTCAGCACCTCCGAATGGGGGATGCTGGGTTTCCATACGACGCCCGACGGACAACGCAAATACGATTATCGCATTGACGTTTTTTTGAATAACGAGCAGACACCTCAATGGGAAGTGTACAATTTCGATTCGGGTTCCGAAAAAGGTAATAAATCTATCAAACCAGTCCAATTGGATTGGTATCAAAAACGGTTCGTCGAAAGTAAACAGAAATACAAAAGAACGATACCCGCCGTCTCATTTTTTCATATCCCGCTCAAAGACTACCAGGACATGTGGGACGACCCGGCTATCAGGAAATTCGGCGAGTGCGAGGAAAAGGTCTGTTTCGAAGAGGACGACGGAAGTGTATATCAGGCTTTTTTAAACGTCGGAAATGTCAAAGCCTGTTTTTGCGGCCACGACCACTACAACAATTACTGGGGCATCCATCACGGCGGCATCCTCTTAGCCTACGGCCACATCAGCGGCGAAGCCACAAATTACAACTGGCCAACAGGCGGCAAGTTAATCACCTTGTCGTCGAATACAGATATTCACGTAAAAAACGTCATGCCCGATTCTACGATGATGCGATTGGAAGGAAAATAGAAATATTCATTATGCCTTTAATTCTTTCATGCAAAGTGAGAACCATGGAGTCAAATTATGACAATAATGAATTTCTTGAAGGCCTATATTGAAGTCAAGAAAGCTGAGACCCTTGAACATCAACAGATTCAATATCTGCAACTGACGCGTTTCAGAAAGTTGCTGAGGCATGTTCTGCAGAACTCAAGATTCTACCGGCGGTACTATCATGAGCATGGCATATCTGAATCTGATATCAACAACCTGACTCCGCAAGATCTTCCAGTAATCGATAAACAAACCGTGATGGAGAATTATGACGATGTTGTTTGTGATCCTGCTCTCAAGAAAGAGGCCTTGGAGCGATTTATCATTGAATCTCCCGATCCGCGTAGCAAGTACAAAGGAATCTATCGAGTCCTTCATACCTCCGGTTCGAGCGGGACCGTCGGCCTATTTGTTTATGGCCCGCGTGACTGGGCGATATACCAAGCGTTGGGTGGCCGAACATCGCAGTGTAGGATAAATCCGTTTAAGAGGCGAAAGTTGGCATTTATAGGCGCCACGGATGGGCATTATGCAGGGGTAACCGGCGTTCTGGAAGCCCCGCGTCTGATGTTCAAGGTCATGGTGAAATCCATAAGCAGTCCCTTAGATGAGATTTGTCGGGATTTACACCGCTTTCAACCTAACAATCTATTTGGCTATCCCTCCGGAGTCAGTCTTTTGGCAAAGGAACAGATTGCAGGCCATATCAACATCGCCCCCGACAGTATTGGGTGTGGTGGTGAACCTCTCATACCTGCCATAAGGAAGATAATTGAGAAGGCCTTCAATGTAAATCCCATGGATTTCTATGGCGCCACTGAAACAATGACCTTTTCTATTGAATGCAGATCTCATCACCGACTCCATTACTTTGATGATTGGTTCAGCGTTCAAGTTGTTGACGGTGATCTCAAGTGTGTGAGGCCAAGCCAACCCGGCAAGATCATTGTCACGAATCTGTTCAACTACACACAACCGCTGATTCGCTATCAAATGGACGATGAAATTGTATTAAGCGACAAGCCATGCCAGTGTGGATGGCCTTTCCCTGTTATCGACAAGATCGCCGGGCGTTGTGAGGAGACTCTTTGGTTTGCTACAGCGAATGGTAGAAAAGAGTTCATTAGCCCTCTCGTGCTGGTAGAGTTTTTCGTCCCCGGACTTAAGAAGTTTCAGTTCGTCCAAACAGGGAACGATAGATTAGCAATGAAAGTAATAATCCACGGCGATAAAGAAGTAGTCATCTCGGCTATCCGTGAGAGGATGGCCAAAATACTATCGCAGAAGGAATTGAACCATGTTGTACGATTTGAGGTTAAATTAGTGGATCATATCCAGAACGATCCAAAAACAGGCAAATTTCGGCTTATTATTCCATATACTGCCCGATGAGAACAGGACTGATTTGATTTGGGGATCTAACGCGGATCGCTCAATTGACAAATGGTTATCCGCCTGTAAAAGGAGAATACGATGAGTGATATAACGCGCCGTCGTTTTTTGGGAAGTGTCGTGGGGGGCGTGGCTTTGTCGGCGGCTTATTCGGTCGCAGGGGAGAACTCTGTCACTATGGTCGGTGTGGCTAAGGTTGATATTACACCCGGCTATCCCGTTCGATTGAGTGGGTTTGGGTTTCGTCGTGAGGAATCGGAGGGAGTAACGCATCTGATTTGGGCCAAGGCTTTGGCCATCAAAAACGAGGGCGGATCACCCGCCATTTTGGTCACTGTCGATAATTTGGGTGTGCCTGATACTATGGTTTGCGATTTAAGAAAGCGTCTCAAGGCCAAAGCCGGGATTGATGTGTCTTGCGTGGCGGTCTGCTCGACTCATACGCATACGGCGCCTATGCTCGCCGGGGTTGCGCCCACGCTGTTCGGCGAACCTATTCCCCCCGAACACCAGGTGCATATCGATCAATATACGAAAGAATTAGCCGATCACTTAGAACGGGTGGCTTTGGCGGCGATTAAGAATTGCAAACCGGGTCGGCTCGAGTGGGGACTCGGTTCCGTTGGCTTTGCTATCAATCGACGCGCCAAGCGGGACGGCCGCGTAACTGGCATTGGAGTCAATCCCGACGGGCCGGTGGACCACGATCTGCCCTTGTTGGTGGTTAAAAGCCCGGGTGGGGAAGTTCGCGCGGTCTATACCAGCTATGCCTGCCATTGTGTGACATTGTCGAACAACAAGATCAGCGGCGACTGGGCCGGCTACGCCCAACTGGCCATCGAGAAACAATGGCCGGGCGCGGTCTCGCTGATAGCCATCGGGTGCGGCGCGGATCAGAATCCCAGTTCGGGCGTCACCGGGGACAAGGTGGAGGTGGCCGCCGAACAGGGTCAACAGATCGCGGATGAAGTCAAACGGCTGATCGACGGGGGTTTGCAACCGCTCGACGGTAAGCTGGTTTGCCGTCTGGACCGGATCGATCTGGCCTTCGACACCCCGCCTACTCGCCAAGAGTGGGAACGCCGGGCGGCTTTGCCGAAAGATAATTTCAGCAACCGTGCGATTGGCTATCACGCCAAGGTTCAGTTGGAACGTCTCGACCGGGGCGAGGCCCTGCAGACGCATATCTCGTATCCGATCCAGACCTGGGCCTTTGGCGATCAGATGGCGATGGTATTTCTGCCCGGCGAGGTCGTGGTTGATTACTCGCTTCGGCTCAAACGCGAGTTGGGCGCCAAGCGAATCTGGGTGAACGGCTACTCCAACGATGTGCCCTGTTACATCCCGTCAGAGCGAATCCTTAAGGAAGGCGGCTACGAAGGGGGCGATGCGATGCGCTACTTCGACCGGCCCACCAAGTTCGAGCCCGGTCTGGAACGCCAGATCGTCAAAGTCGTGCATCGACAACTCGATTCATAACGGCGATGGTAATGGATAAAAATTACACCTCTGCAACGTGACGTTTTATTGGATTTGATAAATGCGAACGTCGAGGGGCAAAAAATAATCCTTTAAGCGTCCATTAGAAATCGTCAGCCGCCGGTCGGTTCCATAAACGCGTGCACGGGTGTTTTGAAATTGGGGCAAGATCAATTCCGCCGTGCAAGCGTTGACTTTGGACGTGTTCACTGCAATGAGCCATGTGCCCAGAGCACACTTTTTCAACCGTGCACGGATGGGCGTTTCATCATCCGTCGTAGCAACTCGTTCACCGGATCCGGCCGCCATCCACAGCGGCGATAGCTCATTCAATTCATATAAAAGTTTTTTATGCGCCCGCCAGAGGCCGGGATCATCCTCAGGGAGATACTGGCCGTACCCTTTATAAGTGTACCACAGCATCCCTTTGGCTCCTTCCATCAGCGCAAAGTATGACATGAAACGATGTTCCCGCGGTGTCGGGCGTCTCTGGGCCGGCCATTTGAACATCTGGCCGCAGTGCCAGACCGGCTGATCGCCATCGGAAGCCGCATAAGCCAAGACAATGTTATCTCCGACATCCACAATATTACCTTTTTCGATGGGGTAGGTATCGATACACAAGACATCACAACATCGACCGAACGTTTCATAAACCGAATTGATGGTAATGACAAGATATGACGGATGAGCCGGATCAAGCTCATAGGCCATATTGTACATTTTGTAGATTTCGAGTAAATCGGCCCGGTTGTATCCCGGCTCATCGTATAACATCCAACAAAGTACGGCCGGATGGTTTCTGTATTTTATGATGGTATCCCGCATCGCAGAAATGCCGTGGACGGGAACCGCCGCTTTCAGGCCCGCTTGGTGAACTTCGTCGAGCTCTTTTGCGCCGGCAACAACAAAATTATATCCGGCGTCTTTCAGCTTGTTGTAGTCTTCCGCCGGGGCGCCATACGTGCCGATTGGAAAAAATGGCTTGCCGTCATCACCAAGCGGCACGAGATCATTATTCAACATTCTTACAGACGGATGCCTTTTCAATTTGCCTTTAAAATATCTTCTTTCCGAGATAATCTTCCCCTCTTCAGGGGTTTTGAACGTCGCCCGGGCCAATAAAAAACCATCAGGCAAATTGTCTAAAAGAAAGTTTAACTGAGAACCGGGCAATCCGCTTTTTTCAGCGCATTTTTTGGATTTCTCGTCAAATATTTCAATCAATGCCTCCTCTGACGGATCAAGTGCACTGATTTTGTACGGCCGGCCGAATTGTGCAACCAGAAGCTCATTTTCGGCAACGAGTGATAAGGCTTTATGGCTGTCCAGGTTACGACGGATACTCGCAATAATCGCTTCATAATTGAGCAAACGCGCCACGAGCCCAAAATCCCCTGTTCCTTCGTCCACTTTGAACAGAAAATGGTTGAGACCGCTTCTTAAGATGACCGGTACATAATCATTGTCCTTCTGCAGCCACCTGCCGTTGACGGGATGATTTTCATGAATTTTTTTTCCATTTAAAAATACCATGACGCCGTCATTACTGCCCAGCGAAAGGATGGCTTTCTGCCGGCCTTTGGAATTCACCTGACAGAATGCATAAGCCACAACCATGTCATTCGGCTCAAAAACAGCATTGAAAGGGATTTTGTCTGTTTCACTTTGATAGTAATACCATTCGCATTTCAAATTGAGTTCAGGCACTTTAACAGGAGTGCCGTCTTGCGGGTGAGCATTGGCTTGGCCACCAATGGATTTGAGATAATCGGTGTAAAATCCTTCACACCGATCATCGTGTTTGTAACTCACAGGATCACCGTCGGGGTCATTCGGAAACGGACCGCATAATAACCAATCACGAAAATAAGCGGTGTCTTTTCCGGTGAACTGATAGAGGGCTTTCTGGTCTCCATAGGACACGGTAGAAAGAAGTAAAAACAGAATCGCTGTAATTAAGAACATATTTTTCATATACCATTTTCCTTTGTCGGGTCTATTCATCGAACTGTGTAAACGAACTTTTCATGATATTGGGAAACGACCCTCACGTCGGACGGAAAATTGACTGAGGGTGGCCTTTCATGTCCCGGTTGTCATTGTCTATTTCTTCCAGAAATTTGCAAGCGCCAAATATAATCTTGTTTATCGGAGTCTTGACATCTGGGGATTTTATTGCGATGATTCCTTGATTGTCGATTTCTTTGTGTCTTTGTGCCTTAGCGGCACATAAACAAACGATGAAAGGATATGAGTTATGGCTATCGAATTTCGGAAAGATTGTCAATATGCTCTGGTGGTGCCGACGAGTATGGGGTGCCGGATTACGCCGGTCAACGGGCAGCCGGTTTATTGTAGTAATACATTCATTTTGCAGGCCACCAGCGCCGAATCCAATGTGGCCAGCGTCTCCAGCTATTTGGGTCTGCCTTGCAAGGTCCTGACGACCCTCGTCAAGGGCAGTCCGATCGCTCGGTTCATTAAGGATAATCTGGCCGGGCGGCACATCGACGTCGAGGCCAAAGAGGTCGATCAGGGCGGGCCGTGGGGCTATCGCCACCAGTTTAATATCGCCGATTGCGGAACCGGCTCGCGCGGGCCGCGGGTGCATAACGACCGCGCCGGCGAGGTAGGGCGCACCCTGAACGTCAACGATTTCGACCTGGACCGCCTCTTCGGCGAAGAAGGCGTGCAAATCGTGCACCTATCCGGCTTGATCGGTGCGCTGTCGCCCGAGACGGGTACGTTCTGCCTCGAAGTGGCCCGGGCCGCCAAGAAACACGGAACGCGAATTTCGTTCGACCTGAACCATCGCGCGTCGTTCTGGAAGGGGCGGGAAAAAGAACTGCATGAAATCTTCGCGGAAATCGCGGGCCTTTCCGATATCCTCGTCGGCAACGAGGAGGATTTCCAGCTCTGCCTGGGGATCGAAGGCCCGGAAGCGGGCGGCGCGGACCTGGCGAAAAAGATCGACAGCTTCAAGGTCATGATCAATAACGTCAAGAAGGCCTATCCCAACGCCTCGGTGTTCGCCACGACGCTCCGCCAGGTCGTCAACGCCAATAGCCACCTCTGGGGTGCGATCATGGCCGCGGGAGACGACTGGCACGTGATCGAGCCGCGCCAGATTACGGTGCTCGATCGGATCGGGGGCGGCGACGGCTTCGTCGGCGGTATGCTCTACGGCGTCCTTCGGGGCTGGGAACCCGAAAAGTGGGTCCAGTTCGGATGGGCGACGGGGGCGCTGGTCACAACGCTGTTGACCGACTACGCCCAACCGGCCGACGAAGACCAGATATGGAGCATCTGGGAAGGCAACGCGCGGGTGAGAAGATAAACACGAGTAAACGTGAGAACCCAGTAGTTCGTGGCCAGATTTCTCCGCTTCGTCCCTTCGGGACTCCGGTCGAAATGACAACGATCCGACTCTTTTGCCGGGTGCCATTAATAATCAATAATCAATAATCAATCGTCAATAAACAATAATCATTTTTAAGACGCTGGTCCGAGTTTGTGGCCGGGGCCGACGGTGTAGAGGCGTTGCCTGGACTCGGTATTCATATGCGAGCGGATGATTCTGCCGATGAAAACGAAATGGTCGCCGGCCGGGACCTGTGTTTCGAGCGTGCATTCGAAATTGGCGACGGCGTCGGTCAATAGGACCGAGTCGATTTCTTTGGCCGGTTCGGTCGGGCAATCAAACTCGGCGAATTTGTCGATGTTTCTTCCCGATTTGGAGCCGAAAAATAACGCCGCTTCAGCCATCCGCGCGGAGGGGAATGCAATGGTGAAGCATTTCGAGTGGTTGATCGCCTCGACGGAATAATGCTTCTTCGCCACGCCGATGGCCATCATGGGCGGCGAGCCGGAGGCGATCATCGCCCAGCCTAACGTGACGGGATTGGCTTTACCGTTTTTGTCTTTGGCGATGGCGATGACGATCTGTTCGGGGTATTTGGTCTTGATCGCCAGCGAATATTCAACTTCTTTTTGCATTGCTTTTCTCCTTAGTTGTCTCTATATTTGGCCCGTTAAGACGCGTTCAACATTATAAATGCAACCTTATTCATGACAAGGAGAAAGACGTGGAGACCATAGGCTTTATCGGGTCCGGCAATATGGCCGAGGCGATGATTAACGGGGTGCTCAAGGCGGGCGTCTATCGGCCCGGCAAGGTGTTTGCCAGCGACGTTCGGACGGAACGGCTGGAGTACATGAGAGAACACTACGGCGTCCGGACGACGCAAGACAACGCGGACCTGGCCTCGAAGTGCGACATCGTCGTGCTCAGCGTCAAGCCTCAGGTGATGGCCGACGTTCTTAACAGCATCAAAGACGCGATACGCGAACACAGTCTGGTCGTATCGATTGCAGCCGGTATCACTGTATCCAATATCTCGTCCATCCTGGGCGACATGGCCATCGTCCGCGTGATGCCGAACATGCCGGCCTGGGTGGATGAAGGTGCGGCCGTGCTGTTCGCCAATACCCAGGCGGAAGACAAGGTGGAAATGGCCCGGCTGATCTTTCTGTCGGTCGGCAAGGCCGAAATGGTCGATGAGGAAGGTTTGCTGGACACGGTCACGGCGGTAAGCGGGTCGGGGCCGGCCTATTTCTTCCTGCTCATGGACGAAATGATCAAAGCCGGGGTCGAATTGGGACTCTCAGAGGAAATGTCCAGACACTTGGTCCTGCAAACCGGTAAAGGCGCGACGCTCCTGGCGGAAAAAGAAACCGAGCAAGGCGTCACCCCCGCCGATTTAACAGAAAAGGTCGCCACGCCGAACGGAACAACCGAAGCGGCGTTTAAGGTCTTCTTGGCGAATGATTTTGGTTCCACGGTCTCTCAGGCGATGCAACGGGCCGCACAGAGGAGCCGCGAGCTTTCCCGCGGCTAACGGTTTACCTTTAGGGGGAAGGGGCTTGCGTGTTGCTTCACGTGCATTCTAATTATGTGTATTCTGTCTATTGGTGCTAAAGCGATCTTCAAGATGCCGATGGGCAACCGCGTCTTGTTTGTCCCGGCGGCGCTGTGTACGATCTTGTGCTTTGTCGGTCTGATGATATTTATTTGCACGTTAGGCCGGACCGAGCAGAGCGCTGGAGCCGCCGGCTGGGCGATGCTCATGATTATGGTCATGCTGCGAAGACAGGAGAGCTAAAACAGCTTGTTGAGATCCCCTGAGCAGGCACCTATGGTCTTGCCCAGGCGGCAGATACATGTGGGCAACCGGCCACCGAGGGGCAAGTTGCATATCCTGCGGGTAAGTCGCATTGACTCCGCCAGCGGTTATTCTACGATAATGGCCTCGACGGGACACTCGTCAGCGGCTTGCTGGGCCGCATCCTCATGCTCGGCAGGCACCTCGTCAACGATCACTTGCGCCATCTCGTCGCCCATCTCGAACACTTCGGGGCAGGTATCGACACAAAGGCCGCAGGCCGTGCACGTATCTTCGATTCTGACTATCATAATCAACTCCTTTTTGCACCCTTGATCTATTGTTGGCCTTCGACAGGCTCAGCATACCGAATGGGCAATTCCATTGAATTCTCTTGATAAACTCCCATTCATGAAAATCATCCGCGCAGAAAATAGCGGTCGAAACAAAATTTGTCAAATTAAAATGTTTTGGTGGAAAACTGTTTTTTTTGCCGATATACTAAGGCCGGTATCGGCAGGTGCCGCCCGGCAGCCGATACCCGATCATCGACATCGAATATCCGTCGAGGGCGGAGCCAATATTTTCGGCCGGGTCCCATGCAGACCGAGCCCGTGAACCTGGTCAGGCGGGGAACCGAGCAGCCATAAGCGTGAGCTTGGTGGTGCCGTGGGTTAACCCGGCCGTCTTTTTTTTAAATGATCATTGATCAGTGTTGAATGATTAATGGGCGCAAAGCCAGGACAAGCAAAGGAAAACGATCTTAAAAAGCGGACTAAAGCATTTGCACACCGTTGTGTCAAGTTGTGCCTTGCTCTGCCTAAGACGGATTTAGGACGGCATATTAGAAGACAGTTAATCAGGTGCTCGACATCTGTCGCTTCCAACTATCGGGCAGCGTGTGTTGCACAGTCAAGAGCCGATTTTGCATCGAAACTGAGCATTGTAACAGAGGAAGTCGATGAATCCTGCTTTTGGATGGAATTCATCATTGAAGAAGAACTGCTAAATGAAAGACAAGTTACTGATTTATTGAAAGAGGGTGGTGAGTTAACCGCAATTTTCGTGAAGTCGAGAATAACTGCCAAGGATCGAAGTTCAGAATTTACAAAAGAAGATTAATTCTGCACGGAAATAATCATTAATCAATAATCATTCATCATTTGAAAATGTCATATACTGTTTTAGCCAGAAAATACAGATCGCAGACGTTCGATGACGTCGTTGGGCAGGATCCAATCGCCCAGACGCTCAAGAACGCCATCAAGACCGACCGGGTCGCCCATGCGTATCTTTTCACGGGCACGCGAGGCGTCGGTAAGACCACCATGGCGCGCATCCTGGCCAAAGCGCTCAATTGCCGGTCCGTGGATAAGCCCACGACCAAGCCGTGCTGCAAGTGCGATAGTTGCATCGCCGTGAACGTCGGCGAGGATATCGACGTCATCGAGATCGACGGGGCCTCCAATAACCGGGTCGATGAGATACGCGAGCTTCGCGAAAATGCGATCTATCGGCCGGCACGCTCCAGATTCAAAATCTACATTATCGACGAAGTACACATGTTGACGGTTTCGGCGTTTAATGCGCTGTTGAAGACACTGGAAGAGCCGCCCAGCCATATCAAGTTTATCTTCGCCACGACCGAGCCGAACAAGGTTATTGCAACCATCCAATCGAGGTGCCAGCGGTTCGATTTCAGCAACATCGGTCCGGCGGTGATCGCCGAGCAACTTAAATCGGTTCTCAAACAGGAGAAGATTAAATACGAAGAGGATTTGATCCTGCCGCTCGCGAAAATGGCGAACGGTTCGATGCGGGACGGCCTGAGCTTGTTGGATCGCCTCATCAGCGCGGGCGTTCAGCCGCTCAGCGCGTCGTTGCTCGAAGAATTCCTGGGCTGTCCCAACAGCGAAAAAATCTGGAACCTGATCGAGCAAATCGGCAAAAGCGACGCCGCCGGGACACTCGCCGCGATCGAGGGCTTAATTAACAGCGGGATCGTCGAGGTCCAGATCGTGGATTCGCTGATCGATTACATGCGCGATCTCATGGTCGTGAAATCCACGGGACCGGATAGCCAATTAGTGATTTTGACCGAGCAACAGCGGGCCCGAGCGGCCGAACTGGCGGAGAAGTTTGACGTCGCGGCACTGGTTTACAATATCGCGACCCTTGAAAAACTCCGATGGGCCGTTAAGAACAGCGATACGAGCCGGGCGCTTTTAGAGGCATCGTTACTGCGATTCGCCCTGAGCGAACATTTCCTTAACGTCGATCAGCTTCTGGCGCAGATAAAATCCGGCGCTCCGGCTCCCGTTAAAAAAAAAGTCCAGCGCGCGGTAGATAGCCCATCGCCCCCCCTACCCCAAGTCACACGCGACGAAGAAGCATCCGTCAACCGTGAGCCAGAACCTGCACCTGCGAAATCTCATGAATCGAGGGGTTCATCCAACATCCAATCAGTGGAGGACAAGTGGCAGGAAACGCTCGAGCTTATTAAAAACGAACTTGGCCCGGGCACTTCGGCACTTTTGAGCTCCGCTAAGCCCAGTCGGTTTGAGGATGGAATATTAACGCTTGAATTCGGCCCTTCGGCTCAAACAAGGATGAGCGCCATTAACGGTCGAGTCGATCAAATTGAGACCTTTCTGAGCAAGCAATTTCCAGGATTTTTAAAATTGAAGTTCGATACAGTAACGAACAAGCAGGTCGAAACCCAAACTACCCCGACCCAGGCGAAAACCGTCACTCAGAAGAGAACCGAGCTTTTAAACGATCCGGCCGTCAAAACCGTCCTCCTGGGCCTCGACGCCACCGTCACCGGCATCGAAGAAGATTAAGCATTGAACCATCCCCAAAGCCTTCGGCTTTGAGGCTGCCACCCAATCTTCTTGTTTATTAGGGTGGCAGCCTCAAGCGCAGCTTGGGGATGGCTATTTCCCCGTGCAAAACTTGTATCTTCAT
>Ga0180431_10005182_pt1 | contig 15985 bp, 13 predicted proteins | sample SS_ome_11_FD_132459 | JGI IMG/M metagenome (GOLD analysis project Ga0180431, IMG submission 132459) | Hypersaline lake sediment archaeal communities from the Salton Sea, California, USA - SS_1_MS_1 metaG | ecosystem: Environmental > Aquatic > Non-marine Saline and Alkaline > Hypersaline >... | reverse complement strand
GTTGACCTAAGAACGCGCGCTGCCTAGAGGCGCGCGGGATTGGCATATGCGTCGCCATGGGATTCTCGATTTCCCATCTCCGGGAGCGCCTCCAGAACGCGCGGCGCGCCTCGTGGAAACGTATCCGGAGCATTGCCGGCGGCTCGAGTCTTGATGAGGAGAGCCGAGAGGAACTCGAGGAGATCCTGATCGAGGCCGACATCGGCGTTGCCGCCACCGAACGGATCATCGGGCGGTTGGGGGAGAAAGTCGGCGGAGGAGACGCGGGTCTTCGAGAGGCGCTCAGGGAATCGCTGCTGGAGGTTCTCGGCGCGGCGCCTGAACCCGAGGAGGCGGAGGCCGAATCGGGCCGGCCCCGCGTGATCCTGATTGTAGGGGTCAACGGCGTTGGGAAGACGACGACCGTAGCCAAACTGGCGGCCCGGTATCGGGCCGAAGGCCGGAGCGTCCTGATGGCCGCGGCGGATACGTTTCGCGCCGCGGCCTCCGAGCAGCTCGAGGTGTGGTCGGAGCGGCTGGACATCGATCTCATTCGGCAGCGGTCGGGCGCGGATCCTGCGGCGGTGGCCTATGATGCGCTCGAGGCGGCTAAGGCCCGCGGTGTGGATGTCCTGCTTGTGGACACGGCGGGGAGACTGCACACAAAGCACAACCTCATGGAAGAACTGAAGAAGATTCGCCGGGTGCTGGGCTCGTGCGCGCCGGGTGCTCCGGATGAAGTGTTCCTGGTTCTGGACGCGACGACGGGACAGAATGCCTTGTCTCAGGCTCGGATGTTCCAGGAGGCGGTGGCCCCCACGGGGCTCGTGATCGCCAAGTTGGACGGGACCGCCAAGGCCGGGATCGTTCTGGCGGTCCGGGAGGAACTCGGTCTCGACGTTCGGTTCGTGGGGCTCGGGGAGGCGGTGGACGATCTGGATCGTTTTGACCCCGTGGCCTTCGTGGACGCTCTCTTGACGGACTAGCGTCGATCGGTCGGAACGGACGACGGATGCGCCTTGGGGGGCACGGACTCCCCGAGACCGCGGCCACGACGGGCCCGTCCGGCAATCAGGTTTCACGGGTTTCGTTTCATCGGCAAAATTAGTCCTTGACGCCCCGGCCCGGCCGAGCATAGCATGGGTTGCGTGAGTAGGGGTGTAAGAATAGACAAAAGAAATCGGAATTGCCCCCGGCGCTATGGCCGTTATGGCGGGGGTCAGTAACCTCAAGGTCAGGTTACCCGCTATGTTAAGAGGGGGAGTGGGGAAGACCTAGAGGGTTCTGCGCCGGGGGCTTTCTGTGCCCGGATCATCCACGACCAGTCTGCTGCGTCAGCACATCTGCCCGCGCTGACTGCGTCATGCTCCCTCGCCGATCCTCGACGTGGCCATGGCTACGCCTCCGGTCGCCTTAGTCGCATTCCTTGTCATCACAGACATCTGTTCTGCCTCGCGACGACCGTTCGTGAATGACCCGGGCATACGCCCGGGTGTCAGTTCCAGACAGGATTGCCACAGTGCCGCACCTTGTCAGCCACGTCCTTCCCCTGCTCTCGAGACGGGTCTTCTGAACAGCCCGGGCCTAGTTGCAAAGGGATTCACTGCAAGCTCGAGGGATTAGGGACAAGTACCTTCCACCCGAATGGCGCTTGACTACCCTCTGCGTGCTCCGCGTCTTCCGTGGTGAAAGGTCTGAGGTTTCCAGTGTGTGCAAATCTGTGAAATCTGTGGCTGGCTTCTGGGGCTAACTCCCCGTCCGGTGCTCTCGCCGCTCGCGCAGTGCCGGGGTCACCGGCTGGGCCTGTCCGGCAGGTCGATGACGTCTCGTGGGAATTTCCGCTGTTGTTCGGCCAGCGAGAGGATCCATGCCTGGCCCTTGCGATCGATGATTTCCTGCCCAACTCGCGTCAACCACTGCTCCGCCTCCCGGGTTTCGCCCCGTCGGCGATAGAGCTCCCCGATCAAGTACGTCGTGGTTGCCCGATCCGAAGCCGGGACGGCGCCGGGGGATTTCAGCGCCGTTCGCAGGAAGTGAATGGCTTTCTCGCGATAGGCCATCTCTTCGTCCTCTTGCTGGTCTTCCTCGGCGCTCCAGGCAGCGCTCAGATACAGGTCGGCGATCTTCAGGGGGCTGTCCGCCAGCAGTTCCGCACACCGGGCCGCGTACTCGTATCTCTGGCAGCTCAAGGGGATATCGCCCCTGACCAGGTATCGCAGGGCGTGGATGATTCTGCGCGCCACCGGGCGCGATACTTGCCTCTCGAAATCGGGTTCCATCGCCGTGTAGCCGCAGAAGGGACAGGTGTGAATCAGATGGCAGCGGGGTTGGAACCCGACCACCTCGCGCCGGAAATCCGTATGGAGCGGTCCGAGGTCGGCCCGGGTGCCCGGAACGCTGGAGTTGAAGGGTTCGCGGCACAGCGGGCAGACGATGGAAATCTCGAGAACGTTGCTCACGTGTTTCCTCACAGGCTGGACGAAGGGCTTCCTCGATGTCCTTCGATCGGCACACCGCACCCATTCTTGAGCCTCAATTGGCCCCTTGGCGCGGCCTGTCCGTGTCGGCCGAGCAATGGGCCCCTCGGCGCGGCCTGTCCGTGTCGGCCGGGCAATTGGCCCCTTGGCGCGGCCTGTCCGTGTCGGCCGGGCAATTGGCCCCTTGGCGCGGCCTGTCCGTGTCGGCCGGGCAATGGGCCCCTCGCCCGTCCCGGCATTCGGAGACGACGCGTGCGGAGGTTTCCCGGTAAAGGATCGGCCCCGATCGGCCGAAGATGAGAGAAGGCGGAGTGGGTGGAGCTCGGGCCATACGTGGGCGCCCAGAATCGTCAACTCAAGAGAGGCGGGAACCATGGATAATCTGGTAGAGAGCCAAGGCATGCAGGCCGCAGCGGTTGGTCATGCCGTTCGGCGGGAGTTCCGTATCCTGAATGTTTTCTCCTTCCCGGTTCTGGTCTTATCCCGGGACGGCCGTGTCATGTTCGCCAATCGGGCTGCGGGTGACACGTTCGGCATCGGACGAAGCAGCCCGGCGGATACCGGTTTCTTCCAGGAGATTCAGGAAGTGAGTCGGGTTGACACCGTGAAGAATCTCGCCCGAGGCCAATCCGCTGTCGTCGAGGTGTCGTTCCGCGACCGGAGGCAGCCCCTGGTTGCCCATCGACTGGACGAGTCGTTCGGGGATGATTCCTACGTTCTGAGTTTCGTTGACTCGAGCGGCGGCGAGCGTACAAGCGAGAGCGCCATCCGTCGGATGAAACACCGGTTCAACAACTACCTGGCCCCGATGGCGGGCAAGGCCGAGATCATTCTCTTCGCACTGAAAAAGGGCAACTACAACAAGGTGGAGAAGGCGGCCAACGACATCGTGCGGCACGCCGAGGACTCCGAAGCGCTGGATGCGCTGTTTGATCCCGAGCCGGGGCAGGAATCCCAGAGTATTACGTATTACGTGACGTAGATCGAATCGTCCGACAGAGTCCAATCGCGGCCTCGCAGTCTGCAGACTGCGAGGCCTTTTTGCCTTGAGGCTCCTGGAAAAGCAGCGAATAGGAAACAGGAAACAGTGAAAAGGAAATAGATCTCGCTTGAAGGCGTCGGGACAAGCCGGGCGAGGAGGATTTCCTTGTTCCTGAGCGGTTTGCGCTCCAGGCGAACATTCCGAATACGTTCAACCCAGTGACCGAGATCACCTACGCGATTCCGGCGGGTGCGGCGCCGTCACGCGTGGTGATGAGTGTCTTCGACGTGGCCGGGCTTCTATGTTGCTCTTGTCCGGGATCCATAGTCTATGGTCTACTTCTCTCTTACTCTGGGGACCCGGAATCCACTTGACAGCGGGTCCCCGAAAAGGTACCCTGTCATCAGCATAGATATCCTTCGGGGCGGGGTGAAAGTCCCCACCGGCGGTGAGAGCCCGCGAGCGGATGCGTAATCGTGTCTGCTGATCCGGTGAGATTCCGGAGCCGACAGTGAGAGTCTGGATGAGAGAAGGATGCAGAGGCCTGCGGAAAACGCAGGACGGTCTTGCCCCGGAGTGATCTTCGGGGCTTTTTTTGTGGGGGGGATGGGCAAAGGGACCGATGGACGAGGCGCGCATTGACAGGGCACACATGTCGAGAGTCCTCAGCCTGGCGCGGAGGGGAGCGGGGTGGGTGAGCCCGAATCCCATGGTCGGCGCCGTTGTCGTGAAGAACGGCCGAATTGTGGGCGAGGGGTATCACGGGCGTACGGGCGGTCCCCACGCCGAAGTCGAGGCACTGGCGGCGGCCGGGCGGCGGGCGAAGGGGGCCGATCTGTATGTTAATCTCGAACCCTGTTGTCACCACGGAAGGACGCCCCCCTGTACCGACCCCATTCTTGCGGCCGGGATTCGAAGCGTCCGGGTATCGATTCTTGATCCGAATCCCCTCGTCAACGGCAAGGGCGTGCGTGTTCTCCGTCGTCACGGCATCGAGGTCGAGGTGGGGGTGATGGCCGAGGAGGCCGCCCGGTTGAACGAGTCCTACCTGACCTACACGCGCACGGGGCGCCCCTTTGTCGTTGGGAAAATGGCCGCGACGCTGGACGGGAAGATCGCCACGGCGACCGGTGAGTCCCGATGGATCAGCGGCCTTCACTCCCGCAGGCTGACTCACCGGCTGCGGCACGAGATGGATGCGATCCTTGTCGGTGTGGGTACGGTGACGGCCGATGATCCGGAGCTGACGGTGCGTCAGGGGATTCGCCGGCCGAATCACCCGGTGCGGATCGTCCTGGACACGTCTCTCCGGATTCCCCGCGGTGCCCGGGTTCTGGACGTTTCGTGCGGGGCTCGTACGGTTGTCGCGTGCGGGAAGGATGCGTCGAGCGGCCGCATCGAGTCACTCGGCCGCCGGGGTGTCGAGGTCTGGCCGCTTCCTCTGGATTCCGCTCGGCGGGTGAGCCTTCGGGCTCTGCTGCGCCGGGCCGGAAGAGAGGGGATGACATCTCTTCTGATCGAAGGGGGAAGTGAGGTGATGGCCTCTGCGCTCAAGGCGCAGGCGGTCCATAGGCTGCTCGTCATACTGGCTCCGAAGATTCTGGGAGCCGGAGCGCGGGAAGCCGTGGGTGACTTGGGAATCAAGAAGCTCAGCCGGGCGGTGGCCCTGGATGACGTTCGTTGGCGGAGGGTGGGCGAGGATCTTGTCGCCGAGGGGTATCCGCCGACAAGGAGAGGCAGCGAGACATGTTCACGGGATTGGTGGAAGAAATTGGCCGGGTCGAGGCGGTAACTCGCCGGGCCGGATCTCTCAGCGCGAATATCTCCGCGACGGAGATTCTGGAGAATACTCGTGTCGGCGACAGCATCGCCGTGTCGGGCGTCTGTCTGACCGTGACGCGTCGGAGCGACCGGAGCTTTGATGTAGACATGGTGCCCGAGACGATCGCCCGCACGAATCTCGTACATCTCCGGCCGGGAACGCGGGTGAATCTGGAACGCTCGCTGAGGCTGGGGGATCGGCTGGGTGGCCATTTCGTGCTCGGCCATGTCGACGGACTGGCCCGGGTCGTCGCGGATGTCGGACCCGCAGCGGGCGAGAAGGTTTTGCGTCTGCGCTGTCCGGATGCGCTTCGATCGATGATCGCGGAGAAAGGATCCGTGGCCCTCAACGGCGTATCCCTGACGGTTGCCGCGGTAGAGGAGGACGGGTTCTCCGTGGCTCTGATTCCGCACACGCTCAAAACCACAACGCTCGGCGAGGCCGCCGCGGGCCGGGACCTGAATCTTGAGATCGATGTACTGGCACGGTACGTGGCGCGCCGGCTGGCCGGCGGACAAACGCCGGAAGGACTGACGGAAAGCTGGATGCGTCTGGAAGGCTATTCATAAGGAGATAGGAAACGGAGATGAGAGAATTCGACAGGATCCCGGATGCCATCGAGGATATCCGTGCGGGCAAGATCGTCATTGTCGTGGACGATGAGGATCGGGAAAACGAGGGCGATTTCGTCCTGGCCGCGGAGAGGGTGACGCCCCAGGCCGTCAATTTCCTGGCCAAGGAGGGGCGGGGACTCATCTGTGTGTCCCTGGAGGGAGAACGGCTCGACCGGTTGGGGCTGGTTCCCATGGTGAGTCAGAATACGGCCAAGATGGGGACGCCCTTTGCGGTGTCCGTGGACGCGATCCATGGGACGACAACGGGAATCTCGGCCTACGATCGGGCGCGCACCGTCGAGGCCCTCGTGGATCCGGAGACCCGGGTCGAGGACCTCGCCCGCCCCGGACATGTGTTTCCGCTCAGGGCGATGGACGGGGGCGTCTTGAGGCGCGCGGGGCATACCGAAGCTTCCGTGGATCTGGCTCGCCTAGCGGGGTTGTATCCGGCGGGCGTGCTGTGCGAGATCATGTCGGACGACGGAAGCATGGCGCGAGTTCCCGAGCTGACGGTCCTTGCGGAGAAGTCCGGATTGCGGATCATCACGGTCAGCGATCTGATCCAATACAGGAGGAGTCATGAAGTCCTCGTTCGGCGGCTGGCCACCACGGAGCTGCCGACCGATTTCGGACCCTTCTTGATGCATCTCTACGGGAGCGCCGACTCGGAGAACCACCATCTGGCCCTCGTCGCCGGTGATCCGGACCGTGTCCGTCATCCTCTCGTTCGGGTGCACTCCCAGTGTCTCACGGGCGACGTACTCGGTTCTCTTCGGTGCGACTGCGGGCAACAGCTGGAGGCCGCGCTGAAGATGATCTCCGATGCCGGCGTCGGTGTATTCCTGTACATGCGACAGGAGGGGCGCGGCATTGGACTGGCGAACAAGGTCCGGGCCTACGAGCTCCAGGATCACGGACTGGACACGGTGGAGGCCAACGAGAAGCTGGGGTTCGCCGCGGATCTCAGGGACTATGGAATCGGCGCTCAGATCCTTGCAGACCTGGGGCTGAGCGAGATCCGCCTGATCACCAACAACCCCCGGAAGATCGTGGGGTTGGAAGCGTACGGCCTTCGAGTGGTCGAGAGAATCCCCATCGAAATGGAGCCGACGGAATGCAACCGCCGGTATCTGAGTACGAAACGCGCACGACTCGGACACATGCTGAACCGCGTGGACGCCTCGAGCGCGAAGGCGAAGGATGCATCGCAGGAGGAGAGGAGGTCAAGCCATGGCGCGGGTGTTTGAGGGCCGGCTGGACGGGCGGGGAAAGCGCTTCGGTATTGTGGTGAGTCGATTCAATGAGCTGGTTTCGAATCGGCTTCTGGACGGCGCACTGGATTGCCTGAGGCGGCATGACACGGCCGAGGACGCAGTCGACGTGGTTTGGGTCCCGGGGGCGTTCGAAATTCCCCTTTCGGCTCAGGCGCTTGCAGAATCCAAGCGGTACGACGCGGTCCTCTGTCTGGGCGCCGTCATTCGGGGAGCGACGTCCCACTTCGAGAGAGTGAGCAGCGAGGTGACTCGCGGGATTGGACAGGCCGGTTTCCAGACCGGTGTGCCCATCGTCTTCGGTGTCCTTACGGCGGAGAATCTTGAGCAGGCACTGGAGCGCGCGGGGGCGAAAAGCGGCAACAAAGGGTGGGCGGCGGCGTTGTCGGCGCTGGAGATGGCCGATGTGATGCCACAGGTCCGGACGTCCGGCGATGGAGCGGCGTGAGTGCCGCGCGCGAGAGGCGATCTTGGAATGAGCCAGACGCGCGGCTGGCATTGCCGGGCGAGGGAGGCAGTCTTAGAATGAGCCAGACGCGCGGCAGGCACCGCCGGGCGAGAGAGGCAGTCTTAGAATGAGCCAGACGCGCGGCAGGCACCGCCGGGCGAAGGAGGCAGTCTTAGAATGAGCCAGACGCGCGGCAGGCACCGCCGGGCGAGAGAGGCAGTCTTAGAATGAGCCAGACGCGCGGCAGGCACCGCCGGGCGAGAGAGGCAGTCTTAGAATGAGCCAGACGCGCGGCAAACGCCGCCGGGCGAGAGAGGCGGCCTTTCAGGCCCTGTACCAGACGGAACACGGCCAGGATTCCGCGGGGAAGGCGCTGGGCCAGATTCTCGCCGGGCGCGCAGCGGGCCCCGAAGTCTCGGAGTACGCTCGGGCGTTGATCGACATCGTCGCCGACCACGAGGAGGAGATCGATGCCGCGATCGAGTGTCTCCTGGACCACTGGGAATTCGGTCGTTTGGCGTCCGTCGATCGTGCGATTCTGAGAGTCGGGGCGGGCGAGCTTCTGTATCGCCCCGACGTTCCCGCAGAGGTGATCATCAACGAAGCCATAGAGATTGCGAAGAAATACAGTACGGAGCGATCGGGGGACTTCGTCAACGGGATTCTGGATCGGCTCCGGCGAGTTTCGACGAAGCGGGCGGCGGCCGAGGGGGGAGAGTAGGCGCGTTGCGGTACGCTGTCTTCTCGGACATTCATGGCAATGTGCAGGCCCTTCGGGCCGTTCTCGAGCGGATGGACGAACGTGAGGTCGATTGCCGGTTATGCCTCGGGGATATCGTGGGCTACGGGGGGAATCCCAATGAATGCGTCGATGCCGTTCGCCGGAGCGGCGCCCGGTGCATCGCCGGCAACCATGATCACGCGGTTCTGGGGATCGCCGGAATCGGGCAGTTCAACTCGCGGGCCCGCGCGGCCGCCATCTGGACCGCGGATGTCCTAACCGAGGAAAACCGCCGGTTCCTGTCCGACCTGCCGCTTGTCCTCAGCGCCCATGACGTTCTCTGTGTTCATGCATCTCCCCGGGAGCCGGAGCAGTGGCACTATATCCTCACGGCGCATCAGGCGGAGGAGGCCTTCGAGAGTTTCGATGAAACGATCTGTCTGATCGGCCATTCGCATCGACCTCTCGTAGTCGCCCGTGACCGGGGAGAAACGTGCAGCCTGCCCTTTCGCGAAGACATCCGCATCCGCGCTGGAAATCGATACGTGATCAACGGGGGCAGCGTCGGACAGCCCAGGGACGGGAATCCGGACGCCGCTTTTCTCTGGCTGGATACCGACCGCGGATGGGCGAGGATCGAGCGCGTGCCCTACGACATCGGGGGCGCCCAGAGGGCGATTCTCGAGGCCGGTCTCCCCGCTCCCCTTGCCGAGAGACTCGAGCATGGACGCTAGCGCGTGCTTCCACCCGTGGTCTGCTGCGGTTCCAATCGGCGGCTTCGAGGGCGCTCTTGTCGCCCGCCGCTTCGCTCACGTGGCCGGACATCGGTGTTCCGGCAACCTTCGGAGTCTGTGAATGAGACAGCCCAGGGATCCAGCGCCCCAGGCCCGGGCGGATTGCCCCAATCGAGATGGGGACAAGAACGGTGACATCGTTGCCACCGTGATCATCGTAAACTGGAACGGCCGGGAATACCTGGAAACCTGTCTGGGATCCCTCGAGCGGCAGGACTTCCGGCGCTTTGAAGTCGTGCTGGTAGACAACGGGAGCGAGGACGGATCCGTGGGGATGGTTCGAACGCGGTTTCCGGGGGTTACCGAGATCATTGAGAATGGGCGGAACCTGGGTTTCGGCGTGGCGAACAATCAGGCCATCGTGAGGGCGCGCGGGCGATACATCATCCTCCTCAACAACGACACCGAGGTCGATTCGGGGTGGCTTGGGGCCCTTGTGGCGGCGGCGGAGACGGATGCATCCATCGGGATGTGCGCGTCTAAGATCCTGAATTTCTATCGGAGGGACGAGATCGACAATACGGGTCATCTGGTCTATCCGGATGGGCTGAATCGAGGGCGGGGCCGCCTGGAGATCGATCGGGGGCAGTACGACGGCGCGCGCGAGGCGCTGTTTCCGTCCGGATGTGCGGCCCTGTATCGACGGGCCATGCTCGAAGAGATCGGGCTTTTCGACGATACCTTCTTCGCATACGGCGACGACACCGACCTGGGGCTTCGCGGCAGACTGGCCGGGTGGCGTTGCGCATTCGTCCCCGAGGCTCGCGTGTACCACCGCTACTCTGCCACGACCGGGCAGTACTCGGCCCGGAAGGCGTTTCTCGTGGAACGGAACCGCGTGTGGGTGGCCGTCAAGACCCTGCCCATCAGCATGTTGCTCGTCAGTCCTTTCTACACCCTGGCACGATTCGCGCTCCAGGGGTACGGTGCCCTCACCGGCAAAGGTGCGGCGGGGCGCTTCACCTCGGAGTATTCCGCCGCATCACTCATCGGTGTTCTCCTGAAAGCCTACTGGGCGGCCTTCGCCGGTCTCCAGCATCCTCTGAAGGAGCGGCGGCGGATCCTCGGCCGGAAGAAAGTCTCGGGTGGTGAGATTCGGCGCTGGTTCCGGGAGCATGGGATATCGGCGAGGGAGATCGCGCTGAAGGACTGACCTCCGCCCCGAATGCCGAAGAATGACGGCAATTGCACTTTTCGCCCGCACATTGTCCTACCCTCGGCGGTGGCTCTCTGCGGCACAGACTGTCCTACCCTCGGCGGTGGCTCTCTGCGGCGCAGACTGTCCTACCCTCGGTGGCCGGCGGGACCGCCCGGCGACATACCGACGGACCTGTCGAGGGCATGAATTTCGGAGATGAAGACCACGGCACGCCCCACCGAGACGGCGGCGCGAACCGGCAAGCGCTCCCCGTCGAATACCCTTCGGAAAGAACAGTTGACATCCTCGGGGAATCGGGACTAACATCTAGGAAATTTTGATGTTACACGATCGCGCTCGGTCGGACGCCGCAGGGTTTCCGGCGTCGTGGAGGGCCGCCCGAGAGGGGTGCTCGGCGTCGTCGACCGGCAACGGCCGGGGGCATGGCGGGTGTGTGTGTACTTGGGGAGTGCTCCGTGCGTGCTCGAACGCTTCGAATTCTCGTCATCAACTGGAGGGACATCAAGAATCCCGAGGCGGGGGGGGCCGAGGTCCATCTTCACGAGATCTTTCGGCGGGTGGCCTCCCGAGGCCATGAAGTCGTTCTTCTGGCATCCGGTTTCCCTGGTGGAGCGGGAGAGGAGACCGTGGACGGGATTCGCGTGGTCCGGAAGGGACGGTGGTGGAACTTCAACTTCGTTGTTCCCTTCCTGTACCTGTCCCGATTTCGACACCTGGGATTCGACATCGTGGTAGACGACATCAACAAGATTCCCTTCTACACGCCGCTCTTTGTTCACACGCCTCTCCTGGCCATGATGCATCACCTCTTCGGCGAGAGCATTTTTCATGAGACGGCGCTTCCCTTCGCTCTCTACGTTCATGGTTCCGAGCAGGTCCTTCCCCTCGTGTATCGAACGACGCGAATGACCGTCGTCTCGGACAGCACCCGAGACGAGCTGGTACACAAAGGGATTTCCCCGTCCCGCATCACCGTGATTCACAACGGAATTGACCACAACCGCTACGAGCCGGATCTGCGGCGCAGGGTGCCCGAACCCAACGTTGTGTACCTGGGACGGCTGAAGAGGTACAAGAGTATCGACCTGGTGCTCCAGGCAATGAAACTCGTGCTCGCGCAGGTCCCCGAGGCGAAGCTGACCGTCGTGGGAGACGGGGACGACCGGCCGAGACTGGAGAAGACGGCGGTCGATCTGGGGATTGCGGGGGCCGTCCACTTCACGGGACGGGTAACCGAGAAGGAAAAGATCCGGTGGCTCCAGAAAGCTCGGATCGTCGTGAATCCGTCGAGGAAAGAGGGATGGGGGGTCACGGTGATCGAGTCGAACGCGTGCGGCGCCCCCGTGATCGCGAGCGACGTCCCGGGCCTCAGGGATGCGGTGCAGGACGGGAAGACCGGACTGCTGGTCCGCTACGGTGATGTGCGGGATCTCGCCGCCGGGGTGGTTCTGATGCTCCGCAATCCGCGCGTGAGGGAAGAGTTTTCCAGACGAGCCATTGCCTGGGCGCGGAGTTTCAGTTGGGATCGGGCAACGCACCAGACGCTTCAAGTGATCGAGCAGATGGTTTCGGAGGGCGGGCGGGGAAGGAGAGACGGGTGAGGGCCGACGAGCTCGCCGAGATGTTTGATCTCGAAGATCACTACTGGTGGTTTCGGGGACGACGCACTCTGGCCCAAAGCCTGCTGTCCCGGTACCGCGTCTGGCGGGAAGGCGATCGCATTCTGGATGTCGGATGCGGCACGGGGGCAACGGTGGACGAGCTGCGGGCGTATGGCCGGGTGGTCGGCCTGGATCGGTCGATGGCCGCGCTCGGATTCTGCCGGACCCGGAAGCTGACCTCTCTGGTGTGTTCCGAGGCGGGAGAGATCCCGTTTCCCGACGACACGTTCGACGCCGTCGTCGCCCTCGACGTTCTGGAGCACGTGGGGGATGACGCCCGAGTCCTCAGAGAAAGCGAGCGGGTCACGCGCCCCGGTGGGGTGGTCCTGCTGACGGTTCCGGCTTTTCGTTTTTTGTGGAGCGGTCATGACGAAGTTCTCCATCATTTGCGTCGCTACCGAGCGCCCGAGATCGGCGCCCTCATGAGAGACGCGGGGCTCGAGATTCTGAAGCTCAGCTACGCGATGTTTCTTCTGTTTCCGCCCATCGCGCTCTACCGGATGGTCGAACGGATCTCGGGTGCCGGGGACGGGGCGCAAACGACGCTCAGGAGCGTCCCCGGTGTCGTGAATCGGCTGCTGTACGGACTGTTGTGTCTGGAGGCGCGTTGGCTTCGGGTCGGTACGTTTCCTTTCGGGGTCTCGATTGTAGGCGTGGGCCGGAAGCGAGTGAAGGGACCATAGAGAGTGGCTCGATCGAAGGGCAAGAAGCGCGGCAAGAGTGGTCGGGGAGGGTCCCGCGTCACGGAGACCGGGCGCGGTCGCGACGCGGATCACGCGGCCGAGATCAACCGATGGGATCACCTGGCCTGGCTGCTCTTTGTCGTCCTTGGAGCGGTGTTCTTCTGGGACGTTCTGTTCGGCTCCGGGGGCGCTCGCCGGTACTTCTGGGATGATTTCGTGGAGTTCGTCTATCCGACTCGCTACTTCGCGGCGCACTCGCTGGCCGGAGGAGTGATTCCCTTCTGGAATCCCTACGTATTCTCCGGGATGCCCTTTCAGGCCGACATCCAGTCGGCCGTCCTGTATCCTTTGAACCTGGCGCTGAACCTGTTTGCGCCGGGTGGGCGCCCCAGCTTCCTGGCGGTAGAGGTGCTCACGATCGCTCACCTGATGCTGGCGGGAATCTGGATGTTCATTCTGTCTCGGCGATGGGGTGTGAGCGTATGGGGGGCATGGGTCTCGGGTATCACTTTCATGTTCTCCGGGTTTATCGTCACGCACGTGATCCACTTGAACGTTCTCGAGGTCGTGATCTGGCTGCCGCTGGCCTTTCTCTTCCTGCATCTGGCCTTTGAGAAACAGTCTCTGTGTTACGCCACGCTGGCCGGGGCCATCCTGGCGATTGCGTTCTTGGGCGGCTCTCCCCAGATCGTGATGCTGTGCTACATCGGCCTGGGGTTCTTCACGGTGTATGCCATGGGCCGCATGGTGCGGCGCGGCCGGAATTTCTCCCCCTCATGGCTACGCATTCCGATCCTGGGCGTCGTCGCTGTGGGATTCTCTCTGGCGTTGACCCTGTTCCAACTCCTTCCCAGCTACCATCTCTCTCAGCTTTCGGTCCGGCCCGAGCTGACGTACGCGCAATCCGTCGAAGCCTCGTTTCCTCCGCAGAACCTGATCACGCTGTTCATGCCGCATTTCTTCGGGGGAACGGCGGGCGGCGATTTTTCCTCCTACTGGGGCGTCGGCCGATATTTCTTCTTCTGGGAGATGTGCGGGTATGTGGGGGTGGTGGGGCTGTTGCTGGCCTGGATCGGATTTCGAAAATCGGATCGGCCCCACAGGAAATTCTTCGCCGCGCTGGTCCTGGTCTCTCTACTGATGGCGGCCGGGAAATACGGAGGGGTCCACCGATTGTTCTTCGCCGCTCTTCCAGGGTATGACCGGTTTCGAATCCCATCCCGTGCCCTTCTGTTGTTTGTCTTTTCCTCCTCCGTGCTGGCCGGATACGGAGCCGAGGTCCTGACGACCGGTTACCACAAGTCTCTTGGACCGTGGCTGAAACGGCTGGCCCGGGGATGGGGAATATTCTCCGTCTGTGTTCTGGGATCCGCCGTCCTGTTGTTCCGGTGGATGGGACCGGGGAGGGACCTGGCGAGCGGCGCAGTGGTGGATTGGGCCTTCTTTCGCGTGCGTGCGGTACCTTTTGTCGTCTTCGCGGCGGCCGCGGGCATCCTGCTTTCCGTTCGGGGGCGGGACCGGTTGGCGACCTGGGCCACGGGGCTGGTCCTGGTCGGCCTGGTTACGGCCGATCTGTTTGCCTTCGGGCGGAGTCACAATCTGGGAAACGTCTCGCCGGATCGCCTGTACCCGTCGGGCCCCGTCGTGGAGGCTCTGCGGCCTGCAGACGTGAAATCGCTGTTTCGAGTGCAGGCCCGGGCCCCCGGCGGTTTGATGCTTATGCGGCGGAACCAGGGACAGATCGAAGGGGTTTTCAGTATTGACGGATACAACCAGCTGAAGCTCAGCCGCTACCAGACGTTTGACGTAGAGAGAACCTTGAAGCTGGACTTGCTGAATACGCGCTATCGAATGGAGCCCCGAGATACCCAGGGTACCTATGACGCCGTGGAGACGAGCGGGTACCTGCCCAGAGTCTGGGTGGTGGCCGGAGCGATTGTGGCGCGTGACGGCGAAGAGGCTCGCCGGATTTTGAACGAGGGCAACTTCGATCCCCGCCGGGTCGTTGTTCTAGAGGAGCCGGAAGCGTGGGATCCGCCGGGGCCGAGGGCGACGTCCGAATCCTGGGTCGACATCGTATCCTACGGACCGAATCGAATCAGTACCCGGGCTCGTTTGGATGGCGACGGTGTCCTGGTATTCTCTGAGATTTACTATCCGGGCTGGGTGGCGTGGGTCGACGGGGTTCGACGACCCGTGCTTCGGGCGAACTACGCGCTTCGGGCGGTTCCGTTGGAGGCCGGAGAGCATAAGGTGGTGCTGGCCTGTGAGCCGGCGGATTTTCGCAAGGGACTCCTCCTGAGCGGTCTGTTTCTCACGGCCGGACTCGGGATCGTGGTGGCCCGGGCCATGGGAATCAAGAGCCTGTGAGGCGACCGGTGGAGGCCCCGGGGACGCGAATCCGGTCGAGAGAAGACGATGGTTGAGACTCGCGAGGGAGAGGAGCCGGGAACGGCGCGCCGGGAGAGATTCTGGAGGCGCCCGAGCGTGAATCGCGCGCTGAAGATCGGAATCAGCGGACTTCTTTTTGCATTTATTCTGTGGAAGATTGATCTGTCTCTGGTCGTGGCGCAGTTCGGCGGGCTGCGTTGGGGACACGCCGCGTGGGCCACCGTGCTGTTCGCGTACAGCAACGTGGTCGGGGCGGTGCAGTGGGACCTGCTTCTCAAAGGGCAGGGCATCCGCCTGCCCGTCCGCAGAGTGATGTCGCTCTATTTCGTGGGTCTCTACTTCTCGAATTTCCTCCCCGCCAATCTCGGGGGAGACGTGATTCGGGTCTACGACGTGCACCGATACGCGGGCAACGCCGAGGGTGCCGTGGCGGCCACGTTCTTCGATCGACTGTTCGGGCTGGTGGCCCTTTCGATCCTGGCCATCCTGGCCGCGGCGAGTTCTCTGTCAATACTCAAGAACGACGTTGTGATGGCGAGCGGCTTGGGCCTGGCCGTGATTCTGACGGTGGTTCTGGGGGTCACCTTCAGCAAGCGGCTGGCCAGGAGGATTGAATGGGCGCTGCGTCCCATCGGGTTCTCGGGGTTTGCCGCTCGCCTCAAGGCCGTGTACGAATCCGCCTACGCGTATCGGGCCAAGCCCGGGCTGCTGTGGGGGGTCACGGGCGTGGCGCTGATCGTTCAGGTCCTGAGGGTTCTCGTGCACTACGAGGTGGCCGTGGCCCTGGGGATCGAGGTTCCGATGAAGTACTATTTCTTGTTCATACCGGTGATTGCGATTCTGATTGCGCTTCCGATTTCCATCAACGGGATTGGGGTCAGAGAAGGCGCCGGCATTCTCTTTTTCGGCCAGGTCGGCGTGACCCAGGCGGAAGCGTTTTCTATGGGGTTCCTTGCCTATCTGGTCGGTGTCGCGGTGAGTCT
>Ga0180431_10005181_pt1 | contig 15988 bp, 11 predicted proteins | sample SS_ome_11_FD_132459 | JGI IMG/M metagenome (GOLD analysis project Ga0180431, IMG submission 132459) | Hypersaline lake sediment archaeal communities from the Salton Sea, California, USA - SS_1_MS_1 metaG | ecosystem: Environmental > Aquatic > Non-marine Saline and Alkaline > Hypersaline >... | reverse complement strand
TGGACTCCTCCAGCTGCACCTCAACTACATCCCGCATTGACACCATGCCTGCCAGCCGGTTGCCAGTGAGTATGGGGAGATGTCTTATCCCCTTCTGCATCATGATACTCACCGCATAATCCAAATCATCTTCAGGAACCCCGATAACCACATCCCGGCTCATCACATCTTTTACCCTGGAACTATCAAGGTCATGACTGGTCTTGATTCGAGAACATTCCTGTAAAATGTCTCTTTCGGTGATGATGCCCACGATTATACCTCCGGGATCGCAGACCGGGAGCGCCCCTATGTTATTCTCGACCAGCCGGCTGATAGCCAGACGGACGGAGTTATTGGGACCAATGGTTACTACCGGGCGACCCTTGACGGCGAGCAGCTCTTTGACCTTCATCCCGCACCTCCACGACACCAAAAAATTAGATGTGATATATTACTCGCCTACCCGCGGTTTGTCAATACCTTTCTACAAAATGCGAGCGAGCACCCCGGTTGTTTTTCTCCACCCATGAGCGGACTTAATATCCCAGGCGCTGCAGCCGTTCCTTCATCGCCCGTTCCTTTCCGAACGGCTTTTCCCGCAGGGTAAATTCAAGCTGGTCAGGGTCAAGAGTCCTGCCTTCCAGAGCCGCATGTTCAGCCGGGTAGCGGTACGCACGAAAGACAGCCCTTTCCCAGCGTGTCCCGTGTCTCCTGGCGTAAAACGGGCTGAGGTATTCCCAGACCACCTCTTTCTCCGGTGTCACTTCGAAAATTCTCCCCGGGGCGCCCTCGCAGATGAGCGTGTTTCCATTGGGCAGACGCTGAGCCCCGGATATGTTCGGGGAATAGAAACTCGGCGGCGGGTCAGCCACATATTGCCACTCAACCGTATTTGTCTGCGGATTGACCTCCACTACCCGCGAGTAGGTACCAATCATCGGACCACCGGGTCGTTGCGGCTCGCCGGCTCCGCCGGGTGTAGCACCGGGGCTTCGCTGCGGTCCGTTATCAAAGATGAGAATGTTGCCGTTATCCAGCCGGGTGGGGTCATGCGGCTGGGACATTTCCCCTTTTCCCCACCGCCATTTAATATTCCCCGTTTTCTTATCGATAATGGCAGCGCTATCCAGGTGATGGAAGGTGGTCAGAATATCTCCGTCGGGCATGACGAAGCAGGCATTGCCATGCGTCCACTCGGCACGCCCTATCAGCGGCGCAATGGTATCTATCTCGAAATCAAGGTGCTCGTAAGCATACCACTCCCAGACCGTATCGCCTTCCGGGGTAACCTCACGAAAGTAGTCGGTCCACATTACCCCATCGCGTTCGGTGCCCGGCCTACCCCCCTGTATCCTTGGAACAAGCTCCTCAGGCACCTGTACCATGCCCAGATACATGGTATTCCCGCTGTCCATGCGGCAGAAATCATGGTGTTGATACGGGTCATGGTGCTGCCAGACAATAGCACCATCCCAGTCGATTTCCAGCAGGTAGCCACCGGCAGCGCCAGCCCAGGCGATTGGCCCGTCAATATCCATGCCGGCATAAAGCAAATTTCCATTGGGCAACAGTTTACCATACCCGCCCGGATTATACGGCATATTCCAGCAATGTACCGGATGCCCCTCCATATCAATCAACCACGCCACCGCCCCATTCAAGGGAGTGAAAAGGGTATAGCCGTTAGAACATTTCTCCGGGTCGTAATAGGGTACCCACGGTGAACAGGGACGCTTGACAACCATAATAACCTCCCTTACGTATATATTTATGTCAAGTAGTCGAACGCTGTCACGATACTTTACTCTCCGGGAAATCTGGCGGGATATCTTTCCGCATAGGGCCTGGTCAGGTCAGGCCACCACTCTTCAGGAACCGGTTTCTTATACACCTTCATCCGGCCATCTTCTTGCCTCATCATCACCCATGCCAACCAGTCCGGGTCATCCCGGTGCGGATAATCCTCACGGTAATGAGTGCCCCGGCTCTCCGTCCGGAAGAGCGAAGCCCTGAGTCTCATCTCGGCATTGAGCACCATGTTCTTCGTTTCATGAGCCAGACGTAACTGGTGCCAGTCACGGGCAAACAGCGCGGGAACAAGGTGACCTTTCATAAACTCAACTATGGTCAGTGCCGCCTGCAGACGCTCACCATGTTTGATGCGTGACATGAAATACGGCATCGTCAGGTTCTGGAGCAACTGGGTTACCCAGGCCGGGCTGAAGCCACCCTTACGCTGCACTGGCGCCAGCACGGCGGCTCCGGCTGCCGACACTTCCTTTTCATCAATTACCGGCCGGGTTACCTGCCCGGCATACCGGGCAGCGGCTATTCCCGCTCTGGCCCCGGTGCAAGAAGCAGTAGCCGTGGCAAAGCCCATACCGGCGTACTGAGCGCCACATACCCATGTCGCGCAGTTATCACCGGCAACCCAGAGACCGGGTACGCCGGAGAAGCATTCTTTATCAACCGGCCAGACTCCCTCGATGGTGTGAATTGACATTCCCAGTGCTGAATTCGATATCATCTCATCCTCACCCCTGGTCAGCGGCGCCCCCCCGGCGTGGGCTTCGAAGTCAATACTCAGTCCCATACCGTGGCCAGCAACCTCATTACCTTCCGCATTGAGTAACGGTATCTCCATTTGCGGGGGACGACCGCGCCCGAGTTTCAGTCGCCGGCCATGGAAGTCTTCAAATTCCTTCCCGGTTATTTCCGCACCAGCCTCGTAAGCCATCACATGACCGTCAGCAGTCACGTCACCAATGGGCCAGGCCCCCCACGGTTTAAAACCGCCGGCACCGGCACAGAGGACGGTGGCTTTGGCTGTGAATATATAGAGATCATTACCTTCCACCGGAAAACCGACGGCACCAACCACCCTGCCGTCCTGTTTCATCAGCTGGGCAATCATGACTCTCTCCAGAATACGCACGCCGATCTTTTGCGGGTAGCTCCTCAGCGGCTTAACCCAGGTGGCGCTGCTACCATCATGAGGCGTCCACATCAGCGCCTCACTGGCACCCATGCGGGCTTCTTTAATATAGTTGCCTTTATCGTCTTTAAGGAATACTATCCCCCACGACATCAGGTCCTGAAACCGGGCATACGAATCCCGCAATACGGTCTCGGTCCACTCGCGGTTGTTAATATATTCACCGCGAGTATAGGATTGTTCCAGCCACTCTTCCAACCGGTGACCCCACTCCGGATTGAACACCCCGGTAGCGTGTGCCCAAGGGGTCTGTCCTGATTTGCCAATATATCCTTTGGATACCAGGGTTACGTCCGCTCCCTGTTCTTTTGCCTTTACTGCGGTAAAGACCCCCGCCAACCCCCCACCAACCACCAGAACATCAGTTTCAATAACTCTCTCTTTCGGCAACATCACGCCTCCTTTCTTGCCATTGTCCTACGGCAATTTCACCTTTTCAGGCGACAATCCAGAAACCCGCTCCGTTTGACCAGCCGACCCCGGCTCTTAGATTCCGGGAAAGCAACCGGGGGCACGTACCATCAAGACCGGCACACATGCCGAACGGAGCACCCGGTCAGCCGTACTGCCCATTACCCAGCGGCTTATCCCCGAGTTCCCGTGGGTAGCCATGATAATAAGGTCTACCTCATTCTTCGTGCCATATCCGGCAATTTCTTCAGCAGGCCGTCCCATCAGCACCTCGGTGCGCACCTCAATCCCCTTTTGACGTAATTGTCTGGCGATTCTATCGAGGTAGCGCTGGGCTTGCTTGTACATTCTGCCCACCGCCCCGACATACATCTGATCTCCACTGGGCACACCGGGGTCAGGCACCGAGCTATAGAAGCTGACATCCAGCATCTTGTAACCATCAGGCACGGCGTCACGTCTGGTCTGTTTTACCGGTATACGCTCGGTGACGCTGACCAGAATAACCTCCCTGGTATCACAGCCAGCAGCGATAGCCTCCACATGGGGTAAAACACATTCCGCCAGCTTCGAGCCATCCAGTGGAATCATAATCCTTTTATACATCTGCCTGCCTCCTTGTCCGGTGCTGTACCGGTAATCCCTCCACCCTGAATGCTTACCTGCCTATTTCCAGCTCAGCCGGTGTGGGTATCCAGGAACGAAACGCAAAGTAAAAATGATACCTGTAAGTATAGCAGAAATACGGAGATTGACAAGTGACTTGTAACCGGCATATTTGGAATCTGAACATGTCGTTATCCGCTCTGCCATGATATTTCCCATATCATTCTATTCACGAGCCTGACAAGACAGGAGGTAGATTATTGATACCAGCATGGCACATAAAATTAGTATTGTCAATTGTCAGTTCGAAACCAGAAACTATAATTAATGCCCGTTCTGACCATCACACAGGCAAAGGTTGTGCTTTTTGTGATATTCTGTTATCATTGCAGTAATATTCTGATACTGCACATCAAGCACTTGCTACTGAGCACATAGTGCTAAAGAGAATTGTTTCTCTATCTCTCTAGTACTGTACTGGTCCAGACTCCAGCACCCAAATAGTAACCGGGGGCACCATATTCTTTGTCAGTATATCAACTGATACCGCTATTAGCCGAACCAATGATACCGGGGCATACTGTCCAAGGATGTGACTGGTAAAAACCAACTGCCACTGTTGGAGATTAACTATTCACCATGCAAGAGACACCAATTACCGATGGAAGAACGGTATCTTATGGTAGGGACTGGACAAAGGGCAGCATTACCAAAAATCTGCTCCAGCTCTCCTGGCCTATAGTAATAAGCCAGAGTCTCAACATGATTGGTCCCACCATTGACATGATATGGGTGGGGAAGCTTGGTGCCGCTCCCATTGCCGGAGTGGGCGTTGCCGGTACCGTTGTCATGTTTATGACCTCGGCGATAATGGGTCTTGCCATAGGCACCAGAGCCATGATTGCCCGCTTCATTGGAGCCGGTGATACCACAGGGGCGAACCATGTGGCCCGGCAGGCATTCGTCATCAGCGCCATGTTTGCCGCACTCATGATTACCATCGGCATCTCCCTCGCCGAACCTATATTAGCCCTGATGGGAGTGGAACCAGAGGTGGTCGCTGAGGGGGCGGTCTATATGCGCATCATGTTCGTAGGGGCATCCACCATGACCTTCCGGATGATGGCGGAAGGTATTATGCAGGCTTCGGGAGATTCCATCACCCCAATGCGAATAGCCATCCTTTTCCGCGCCGTCCATGTCGCCCTTTGTCCCTTCATGGTCCTGGGCTGGTGGATATTCCCCAATCTGGGCGTTACCGGTGCCGCGCTGACCAATGTCATTTCCCAGTCTCTGGGCTTGGCACTGGCATTCTGGGTACTTTTCAGCGGCAAAACCCATTTGCGACTAACCATGCAGAATTTTCGTGTCGACTTCAGAATGATATGGCGCATCATCAGGATAGGCCTGCCCGCTTCAGTTATGGCTACACAACGGGGCCTGGGCCATCTCGTCCTGACGATGTTCATGGTGCCCTTCGGTACGCTGGCAGTAGCGGCACATACCCTGTGGCAGAGGGTGGAGATGGTAGTGGTCATGCTCAATATGGGAATAGGTATCGGGGCTGGTGTGCTGGTGGGTCAAAATCTTGGCGCCAATAATCCGGGAAGGGCGGAGAGAAGTGGTTGGCTGGCACTGGCTATTACCCAGGCATTTGTCACGCTCTGCGCCATCGCAATACTCGTGTGGCCGGAATACATCGTTCGTATCTTTAACACGGAACCAAATCTTATCGCCACCGCCAGCAGCTTCCTGAGAATAGCCGCCACCGGCTACTTCGTTCTCAGTTCGGTTGTTGTCCTGGAGAACTGTATATCCGGCGCCGGAGACACCGTGCCACCGATGCTTTTTGAGATTGTACAGCGCTGGGTAATAATAGTGCCCCTGGCATTCTTCCTGCCCAACATAGCCGGACTGGGCATGTACGGAGTACGCTGGGCAATAGTCGCCGGCATGATCCTCGGCGCCTTTATCTACGCCGCCTATTTCCGGCTGGGAAGATGGAAACGGAAAAGGATATAAACCGGCAAGCCGCCACGGGTTATACTGCCATATACCACGATTTCATGGTCTATATCGATGTTCGGCTTCAATCGGTAAAACCAAAATTATTTTTTACTCATTTTTTTATAAATTAATATTATCTTAACATTTTTGTATTATTATTAGGCATTCTTATCATAGCCAGCCAAATTGACAATTACCGGTGGATGATTTACTATAGCTGACAAACTGCATATGGTAGACAACCTACTGGAACAATATACCAAAGCCCAGCAAAGCAGGCAAGTCTATTTTAAGCGCCGGAAGATAGTTATTGCCGCTGTCAGTAGCTTCATTATACTCACCGCCACATTCTTCGGTCTCTATGGCTACACCGACAAAATACTGGGACCTGATGTATCGCTAGACTCCGTCTCCGCCGCCGGGGAATGGGCGATGTTCCATCATTCGCCTTCCCATGCCGGAAGTATCAATCCCGGCAGTAGCCCACCCCAGGGCACAATAAAGTCCGTTTTTGCTACCGGCGGCGCTATTTACTCCTCACCGGCAGTAGCCGATGGTATCGTCTATTTCGGCTCCAGAGATAACAAACTGTATGCCCTGGACACAGCCAGCGGTACCAAACTCTGGGAATTCGAGACCGGTAGCTGGGTAGATTCGTCGCCGGTGGTAGCCAACGGCACTGTCTATTTCGGCTCAAATGATAGCCGGCTCTACGCCCTCGATGCGCGTACCGGTGAAGAGCGGTGGTGCTTCAAGACAGACTATGCTATCAGGTCGGCCCCGGCGGTAGCCGACGGCATCGTGGTTTTAGGCTCCACTGATTTTTATATCTATGGACTGGATGCCAGCAACGGAACGGAACTCTGGAGATTTGAAACCGGAAATAATGTTACCTCGTCACCGGTGATAGTCAATGGCATCGTCTACATTGGCTCAATGGATGGCTCGCTTTATGCCCTGAATGCCGACAGCGGCCGGCTCCGGCTTCGCTACGAAGCATACTCGCCGCTAGCCGTTTCCCCGGCAGCAGGTAACGGTATTGTCTATTTCGGCAGTCACGGCGGTTTTGTTTACGCCATTGATGCCATGGCTCGAAACTGGCCCTTTGAAAACAACCTGATACCATATTGGAGAACGCTGTTCATATACGGGGTCCTTCCCCAACCCCCATTGCCCTCCGGCTTGTTATGGTCCCTCAATCTGAGAGAAACAATCAGTTCCTCACCGACACTGTCGGGGGATAACCTGTACATAAGCGCGGGACATGAGCTGTTTGCCATAGATATTCAGCAACAGGAAACGCGCTGGTCATTTGAGACCGGGGATATCATACTTTCCTCGCCGGCAGTAGTTAACAAAACGGTCTATGTGGGCAGTACTGACGGTCACCTCTATGCCCTGGAGGCGACTACCGGTAACAAGCTATGGGACATCCCTTGCGGAGGCTGGATTAGTTCATCCCCGGCCGTAGCTAACGGGGAAATCTTTCTCGGCTCGCATGACGGTAACCTTTATATCATCGAGTAGTACACCAAGACCGGGGGTGAATAGCCATCTTTTCAATAAGAAACGCTGTCGGCAAAAGAGGCGTTGCCACTGGCGGTTACTATCGCTGACCGTATCCAATAACCGGAACAACTTGACCACTCCAGCACCGCCTGCCCTTTTCCCCGGGGCTTTTTCCTCAGGGTCAATTCAGCACGGTCGCTTTACAATGGCACTAGTCATCCCATATCTCCTGTGGAACCCTATTATTACACAGAAGCGAGTTCGCCATTACCCGTGAAAGGCACGGCATCACCGGCGACTGTACCAGGGCGAGTCCCGTGCCTGATTGGTTGGACAGCACTAAATCTGGTGACAGGCTACCTCGTGACCACCACCGATATCATGCAGCGGTGGAATGATCTGGCTGCATTCCGGCTTCGCATAGGCGCAGCGGGGGTGAAAACTACAGCCGGGAGGTGGATTAAGCGGGCTGGGCACTTCACCTTTAAGGATAATTCGCTCGCGCTTCTCCTCCACAAAGGGGTCAGCTATGGGCACCGCCGACAGGAGCGCCTTGGTGTAAGGGTGCATCGGATTACTGTAGAGTTCCTCGGAACTGGTAATCTCGACGATACGCCCCAGATACATTACCGCCACTCTATTACTGATGTGCCGCACCACGGACAGGTCATGAGCAATGAAGAGATAGGTCAGCCCTTTCAAACCTGCCTGAAGCTCCTCCAGAAGATTGATTATCTGGGCCTGAATGGAAACATCCAGCGCTGAAATAGGCTCATCACAGATTATTAATGAAGGTTCACAGGCAAGGGCACGGGCAACTCCGATACGCTGCCGCTGACCACCGCTGAATTCATGCGGGACCCGGTCGACCATGCTGGGGTCAAGCCCGACAATACGGAATAACTGCTCTATTCTCTCCTCATATTCACCCTTGGTAGTGACCATGTGGTGCACCAGTAACGGCTCACCAACAATACTTCCCGCACTCTGGCGCGGGTCAAGCGAACCGTAGGGGTCCTGAAAGATGAGTGCCATTTTACGGCGAAGCGGTCTTATTTTCCTCTCCGATACTCTGGAAATATCAAGCCCTTCAAAAAGTATCCGTCCCGCAGTGGGGTCATATAACCGTAAAATACAACGGCCGGTGGTCGTCTTACCACAGCCGCTCTCACCGACCAGTCCCAGCGTTTCGCCCCTTTTCACCTTGAAACTTACATCATCAACCGCCTTCACATCAGCAATCTTGTGTTTTAAAAGTCCCCTTGTCACCGGGAAATACATTTTCAGGTTGCTGACATCCAGGACTATATTATTTTGCGTTGAGTTCACCAACCTTTTCCTCCATATTGGCATAGCAAGCAACATAATGCTGGTCATGCAATTGTTTCAGTGGCGGCCAGGGTTCCTGTCGACACCGGTCAATGCTGTAGGGACACCTCGGGAGAAAAGCACAGGTGGTTGGCATATTAACCAGATTGGGTGGCAAGCCGACAATAGGGACCAGCTTCCGTCCCCGCTCTTCATCCAGCCGTGGCACGCACTTGAGCAGACCCATGGTATAGGGGTGCCGAGGCCTGGCAAAAATATCCTTGGTGGTACCCGCCTCAACAATGCGTCCGGCATACATCACATATATCCGCTGGGCATACCGGGCTACCACCCCCAGGTTGTGGGTCACCACCACCAGCGAGGCACGGAAATGGTCAACCATGTCCTTCATCAATTCCAGTAGCTGTGCCTGAGTGGTGACATCCAGAGCAGTAGTTGGCTCATCGGCTACCAGTATCCGGGGGTTGCAGGAAAGTGCCATAGCAATCATCACCCTCTGCCGCATACCTCCGCTAAACTGGTGGGGATAGTCATCAATACGGCTTTCCGCGCTGGGGATACCCACCAGTTTGAGCAATTCAATAGACCGTTCTCTGGCAGTTTCCCGGTTCATGCCCAGGTGCAACTCCAGCGTTTCCGATATCTGCCGACAGATGGTCATGACCGGATTCAACGAGGTCATTGGTTCCTGGAAAACCATGGCGATTTTGGCGCCGCGGACGGAACGCATTTCCGGCCCGTGCGCCGGATACTTGAGCAAGTCCCGTCCCTCAAAGATGACCTCACCACCCACTATTTCACCCGGTGGTGTCGGTATCAATTGCATTGTTGATAGCTGGCTCACCGATTTGCCGCAACCACTTTCCCCTACCAGGCCGATTATCTCAAGCTCATCTATATAATAGGAAATACCATCCACCGCTTTGACCAGACCTGCTTCCGTGGAAAAATGGGTCTTCAGGTTGCTTACTTCCAGCAGATGTGACATTTCATCTCCCTCAACCATACTCTAGAGTGTTCCTCTCAGCCTGGGGTCAAGAGCATCACGCAGACCGTCACCGACCATATTAAAGGCAAACACCACCAGCATGATAGCAATTCCAGGCGCAAAAGAGAGCACCGGGACAGTCAGCAAGTAGCGATAGCCCTCACTCACCATGGCTCCCCAGGCAGCACCCGGCGGGTCTATGCCAATGCCAAGGAAGCTGAGACCGGCTTCAGCAAGTATGGCAGCACCAATCATCATTGTCATCAGCACTATCAGCGGCGGGAAGGCATTGGGAGCGATATGCCGCAACATGACCCGCCAGTTACCGGCCCCGATAGCATGCGCCGCGACAACATAATCATTTTCCTTGATGTGGAGCGCCTGCCCACACATCAACCTCGCATAAGGCGGTATCATAGAGATGCCCAGGGCAATCACAATATTTCTCAACCCCCCACCCAGCAGGGCGGCGATGGTGAGCGCCAGCAGTATCATCGGGAATGCCATCAGGGCATCGATAACCCTCATGATAACACTATACGTCCAGCCACCGAAGTAGCCGGCAACAAGCCCCAGGGTCATACCGACAGTGGCGGCAAAAAAAATTGCCACGAAACCGACAATCAGTGACGTCCGTGACCCGTAAATAATCCGACTAAGCGTATCCCTGCCCAAGGTATCAGTACCCAACAAGTGCTCGGTACTGGGACTGGCTTTTACATTATCGAGGTCCTGCAAATAAGGGTCATAGGGAGCCAGCCAGTTGGCAAAAATGGCGGTAATCATCAAGCCTATCAGTATAATCATGCCGAAGATAACTATTCTTCGTCCAAAGAATACAGTGATAAAACGCTTCCACGCGCTTACTCGCGGTGGTGCTTCTATAAATTCCTGTATTACTGTTTCCCTACTTTCTGACATGCTTGCCTTCCCCTCTATTGATAACGGATCCTGGGATCAATCCAGCCATAGGAAATATCTACCAGCAAGTTCGACAATACTATTACGGCAGCCATCATTAACGTCACTCCCTGGACTATTGCGTAGTCCTGACTGAACAACGCGTCTACTGCCAGGCGGCCCATACCCGGGATATTGAAAACCACCTCAATCAGTACCGCACCGCCCAGCACACGCGGAACTGCCATGCCTCCCAGGGTAACTACCGGAATAATGCCGTTTCTTACCGCATGCCGCATCACCACGGTACGTTCTCGCAATCCCTTGGACCAGGCAGTGCGAATGTAGTCCTGACGAATCACTTCCAGCATGGCAGACCGGGTCTGACGAGTTGAACCGGCCATATGCGGCAAAGACAAACAGAAAGCCGGCATAACAAGTTGCTGGGTGCTCATCCAGAAATCCTTAAACGGGGAGGTATAACCCTGAATGGGCAGCCACCCGAGGTAAAGTCCGAACCCATATATCAGTAGAATACCTACCCAGAAAATGGGAGCACATATCCCGATATTTGCCAGGGTAGTCAGCGTCGTATCTGCCCATCTGCCCCGCCTCACCGCCGTGATTACGCCCGCCGGTATGCCTATAATATGAGCCACAATGAAAGATATAACACCAAGGTGAAGTGTCACCGGCAATGCCCGACCAATTTCCTCGGCAACGGTAGTGCCCATGAATATGGACTCACCTAGGTCTCCCCGGAAGATGCCGCCAAACCAGTACACGTACTGAAGCAACAATGGCTGGTCCAACCCGAACTGAGCCCGTAAGGCGGCAATCTCCTCGGCAGAGGTCATACGGGTAAATTCATCCTGGCTGACGTAAAGCAAAATAGGGTCACCCGGCAGCAGCCGCATAATCAGGAACACCCCCAAGGTAGCCAGCACCAGGACGAATATCGCCTGAATCAGTCTACGTACAATATAGGTTGTCACCGCTCATCTCCATCAATATATGGTTGGTGTTAAACGACCCGGCTAAACCATTCTTTGACTGGTACAGGTGTGTGACCGGTGTTTAGCCCCGGTCACACACCTCAGAGAACTAACGCTACCTCACTCGTTTAGCCAGGCATACTGCAGCTTGGGATGAGGCCCACCGCCGTACATCAATATCGCGTCCTCAACATACGGGTGAACGATATGAATGAACTGGGCACCCCACAGGGGTACGAACATGGCATTCTCATAAGCCAGCTTGTCCAGCTTTGCCGCAATTTCCAGTGCCTCAGCCGGGTCATCCTTGTGGAGAGCCTCCTGCAGCAATTCCTGGAAGCCTGCCGGCTTCTCCACCCCGGCGAAATACATGGACTTTTCGCTGAAGCTCTCCTTGGCACCCTGTAGCGGATTACCCGGTCCGCCGCGCTGGGCTTCACCCCGCAGGTCATTGCCCGTCGGTGGCTCAAAGCCCAGCTTGACAAAGGTGGTCTCCGTGACCGGGTTCAGTTCTATTTCAATACCCACCTCGGCAAGCTGTGACTGAACAGCGATGTTGGGTTCCTGCGGACCCATGGCATTCACCGTGTATTCAACCTTTATCCCCTCGGCGTAGCCGGCTTCAGCTATGAGCTGCTTTGCCTTCTCCGGGTTATATGTGCGGGGTGTAGTGCCAGGCTCAACACCAGCGTCATGAATGCCCTTGATTATCTCATACGCTGGCGTTCCATAGCCATGCATCAGGGTTTCTACTATTTTTTCCTTGTCAATGGCATATTCCAGCGCCTCCCGCATCTTCTGGTTGGACCATACAGACTCGGGATCTGCCGAGTGGAATAATATCGCATTACCCGGCCCATCGGATACCAAGACCGTGTATTTGCCGGTCTTTTCCAGCTCACCGGCGGTAATCGGATCCACTGAATAGAGGATGTCCACATCCCCTTTGAGGAACGCCGCCTGGTAGGTCATCGGGTCCTGAATGTGAAGTACGTCCAGCTCATCGAGGTAGGGTACCTGACCCCAGTAGTCCTCATTTTTCTCGTATTTCACATGCAGGTTACGCGCATAATCGGTCATTATCCAGGGTCCGGTCCCTACCGGGTGGGTGTTCGCCCAGTCCTCGCCGTTCTTTTCGTAGGCGGTTGGGGAGATGAGGAAACCCTTATCGGAGGCAAGTCCAGCTAGTACCTGGTTATCCCATTCTTTTAGGTTGAGAAGCAGGGTGTAATCATCAATGACTTCAATTGATTCCCACAATGCGGAGACGGGGTTTGGGGTGGCGAGAACCTTGTCCAGATTCCACTTGACTGCCTGAGCATTGAAATCGCTACCGTCGTGGAACTTGATCCCCTTTCTCAGGTAGAAGGTATAAGATGACTTGTCCGGAGACAGCTCCCACCTGGTCGCCAGCAGAGGTTCATTGGCGCCGGCTTGATCCTCAGACGGCTCAACAAGCTTCTCCAGGGCGTGCTCGGCATACCAGTGGTCAGCATGGCGGATATTGAGTGGAACGCCAAAGCGGCTGGCAGGTCTCATGAAGTTAACAGTTAACGTCCCACCTGTTTTGATTTCTTTCCCCGGCGTTGGTGCCGGGGCGGGACCTGGTGCTGGAGCCGGGGCTGGACCCGGCGCGGGACCTGGTGCTGGTGCTGGTGCTGGGGCTGGGGCTGTGGGTGGGGCGGGACTTGGAGCCGGTTCGGGAGTGGTACAACCACTCAGAATCAAGCCGCTCACTATCAAGGTAGTCAGGACAACAAAAAATAGCTTCTTCACTATCCCTCCTTTTTTTGCCTATGGCTCAGCCATAGCATCATTTTCCCAACTAAATACTACGCCATTGGCAACCTCCTTTTATTTCAGCACATTGCTTAACAGCCATATTATCAGCATAACCTTATCACGTTAATAATTGCTAGATAACAGGCAATCTACGCAATTATATCAAAACAATCTCGGGTTGCGGTGTCAGCAACTCGGCGGACATACTGGACAATCCGACAGTCTGATTACGACATACACAACCGCTTTGACCGAATACTACCACAGCGTTTTACAGGTGTCAACACCTTTTTATATGCCTGTATAACATTGACATTTCACCATTAAATTAGGCATAATACCGTTAGGAAAAACGCGATGGTTTTTTCAACTAACCCCGCAGAATGCATATGGTAGCCAAATTGATTGCCGAAACAATGAGACCCCACACCAGAAGTCCCGTATTTCATTGGTTATAAGCTGAGGAGGTAAAACATTGAGCGGTTATCAGGAGCTTATTGGAAACCATACCTTGAAATGGCCCTATCCCGTCAATTACGGTAAGGAGACCGAGGTCAGTACCGATGTCCTCATCATCGGCGGTGGTGTTGCCGGTTGCCATGCCGCCATCAATGCCGCTAAACAGGGAGTAAAGGTTGCCGTGGTTGACAAGGCTTCAATCTACCGGAGCGGCTCGGGGGGAGCCGGCGTTGACCACTGGGGCGGTGCTTTGACCAATCCACGCTCCAGAACCACCCCTGAAGAATCGATAGAACTAGCGGAAGGGCCGTTTATTCCAAGCGACTATTCTCTGGGACATATCCGTTACATTACTTCCAAGGAAAGCTATGATGCCCTCCTTGACATGGAACAGATGGGGATGAAAATCCGGGACGTGGATGACGAGTTTGTCGGCGCTCCATTCCGGGATGAAGAGACCAGGCTCATGTTTGCCTACGATTACGATAACCCGACCTGTATCCGCGTCATGGGATCTAATGTTAAGCCCTGCCTGTATAACGAGCTCAAGCGACTGGGTGTAGAGCTCCGGGAGCATATCATGGTGACCGGACTGCTCAACGAGGGGGGCAAACAGGGGGGTAGGATAGTCGGCGCCACCGGGGTGAATATCAGGACCGGCGAGTTCTACATCTTCAAGGCGAAAGCTACCATCCTCGCCACCGCCCAGCCGTTGCGCATCTGGATATTCAACACCGAGCTGGTGGGGTCATACGTTGAGCACGATGACCCGAACCTCGCCGGCGACGGCGATGCCATGGGCTGGCTGGCCGGCGCCGAGCTGACCATGATGGAGCGGAGCCAGGATTCATCCGGCCCGTTCCGCTATCCGCCTTACGGCACCGGAAACGCGAGCAACACCTGGTTTGCCTGCAGCATGGTGGACGCTGACGGCAAAGAAATCCCCTGGGTCGACGGTAATGGTAACGTACTGAAAACGGTTGAAGAACGATACCATAACGGCGGAGAAGGGGGACGCCGGGGCAATGGCGCCCGGCTTATCCCTGACCTAGCCGAGCGCATCACGAAGGGGGAATACAAGCTCCCCCTGTATGCTGATCTGCCCGGCATGCCGGAGCATGAGCGAAGGGCAATCTTCGGCTTAATGGTGGGCAACGAGGGCAAGACCCGCATGGCAGTATATGACATGTACACCAGGTATGGATTTGACCCGGACAAGGATATGCTCCAGGCTAACGTTTTACCACCGGCACTTGCCGGAAGAATGGGCCCCTGGTGGGATATGAAATCAGCCCTGGCCTCGGCGCCGCAGTGGCGGGCGACTGCCTTTATCGGCGGCGGCGGACTGCTGGTCGACTGGGATATGAAGACGACGCTCGAAGGTTTATATGCCGCCGGTGCCCAGACCGCTGGCGGCGGTGGTCATGCCGGGGCGGCTGCCACCGGCAGGTATGCCGGCAGGAAAGCGGCTGCCTACATAAAGGAAGCCGGAGACCCCGTTATCGACCGCACGCAGGTGGATGAGGAAAAAACCCGGGTCTATGCTCCCGTCGGCCGCAAGGGCGATATCGGCTGGAAAGAGTTGCACGGGGGGATTGCCCGCATCATGCAAGACTACTGCGGTGAGTACAAAAGCGAGGGTGTCCTCAAGAGGGGGCTGTGGTGGCTGAACAGTATCCGGGAGAGCGAGGCGGAGCGGGTCTATGTCCGCAACCCGCATGAGCTGGCGCGCTTCCTGGAGACAATGGTACGACTCACCGTAGGTGAGCTAATCATGAACGCATCACTGGCGCGGCAGGCAAGCAGCGAGCCGCTGGACTTCTGGCGTCTGGACTACCCCGAGGTTGACCCGCCGGAATGGCAGAGGTTTGTCACCATCAGGCTGGAAAACGGCGAGGCTAAGGTGGGTGAGCGGCCGTTTAAATTCTGGCTGCTGCCGCCCAACGCCCCCACATATGAAGAAAACTACCGGCAGCACTGCGGACTTTAAACCCGGCATGTTGCTATCGCATAAAATAATTAAAT
>Ga0180431_10005178_pt1 | contig 15994 bp, 14 predicted proteins | sample SS_ome_11_FD_132459 | JGI IMG/M metagenome (GOLD analysis project Ga0180431, IMG submission 132459) | Hypersaline lake sediment archaeal communities from the Salton Sea, California, USA - SS_1_MS_1 metaG | ecosystem: Environmental > Aquatic > Non-marine Saline and Alkaline > Hypersaline >... | reverse complement strand
TCTACAACCTGTCCGACGATACGGAGGTGGTCCACGAGGGCCTGTTCCTCAAGAAGGTCAGCCCGAGCGGGAAGTACCTGGCCTGCCGGCGGAGACGGCAGAAGGATGAACCCCCGCGCCGTCCCGGCACGACGATCACGCTGACGGACAAAGAGGGGCAAACAGTGAAGACCATCGAGACGGGCCAGGATATAGGCTGGATTGTGGGCTGGGTCGAGGAATAGAGGCGGCAGGGGCGGCGAGCTGATTTGCGGGAGAGTGTGGCTACGGGAGAGGGGGAAGGGGAGACCCGTATGAGATGGGGGGAGCTATGGTGGATCGTCGTGGCGGCCATGCTCTTGTCGAGCGCAGGAACGGCCGCTGAAGAAGCTATGGTGCTCTACAAGAGCGGGAAGGGGGGCTCTGTGAATGTCGTGGGGCTCGACGGCAGCGTGACGTTGCTGGGGACGCCGGAGTTCCGGGAACGGCAGGGCTCTATCCTCATGGAGATGCCGGACAGCAGGTTCGGGATGCTCTGGCTCGCCCAGTCCGGACGAATGGGGATCACCCTCGGGCGAAACGCGACCACCGATGTCCAGCAGACCTTTCCAGAATATTCCTACTGGGACGGTACAAAAGTCTCATTCCACATGAAGGACCTCGCGCTGGATCCCCAGGCCAGACGGCTGGCCTACATAGACCAGAGCAAGGGACAATCCCTGTGCGTCAAGGACCTGAGCGGCGCGGGCGGGCCCAGGGCACTACTTGAATCCGACCAATGGCTCCAGGCTCCGTCCTGGTCTCCGGACGGCTCGCGCATTGCCGTCTATCAGGCCAAGGAAGGCGGCAAACCGTGCCTCTACAGGCTCCTGGTCGTTGACGCGCAGACGGGACAGGCCAGAGAGGTCGCGCCGCCTTGCAAAGAAACCTTCGGGTTCGCCGACGGCTCTATCCGGCCGGCGGCCTGGCGGCCGAACGGACGAGCCATCTTCTTCGAGTCCTATTACGAGGAAAAGGAGCCGGGTTGGGACGCCTTCATCTACGCCGTCTCCCCCGACGGCGGCCGGGTCGTCAGGATTGGGGCGGGTTACGAGCCCCAGGTGCATCCGGACGGCGACAGGCTGTACTACCAGGCAGCCTCGGAGGGCGCCTCGGAGGGCGGGCTGGCCGTCTATAACCTGGAGGATGACACTCAGGTCCTCGTCGAGGGGACGAGATTGTTCAAGATCAGCCCGAGCGGGAAGTACCTGGCCTGCCTGCGACCGCGGGGGAAGGACGAGCCTCCTCGTCGTCCCGGAACTACGATCACGCTCACGGACAAAGACGGGCAGATAGTGAAGACCATCGAGACGGGCCAGTCCTTGGGCCGCGTCGTCGGCTGGGTCGAAGAATAGACGCCCCCCTCACCCCGACCCTCTCCCGGGGGGAGAGGGGGCACGGGCCGCCCGGCGCCTGCGGATGAGGCTGCCGCCGAAGAACCACACGCCGAGCGAGAACCATACGCCGCCGACGATCACGTAAATGGCCCTGAGCCAAAGCGTCCACCACGTGCGCGCGCCACTGGGCAACCCCATCCCGTCGCCGGAGCTGCGTCAGCTTGACAGGCGCCCGGCAGAGCGGTATCACCACGGTTCGTGTGTCACTCTTGAGGAGAGTTGCGTTGGCTGAACTCATCACCTGCGGACATGGGCCGCTGACGATAGTTGACGCGGAAAGTGGGGAGCCGCGCTGGTCGTTGGACCTGCGCGAACACCCCGACGTGCCCGCGCCCGAACGCGAATGGATCGCCTGGTACGGTGGTACAGTGGACGAGTGCAAGCCCGTGCACGGCGGCACCTGCGCGCTTGTGACGTCCGTGGCGGGTTTGGTCGGTATCGTGGACATCGAGCGCCGCGCCGTCCGGCGCGCGGCGTGGCAACCGGGCGCGCACAGTGCGGAGCTGCTGCCCGACGACCTGATCGCGGTAGCCGTTTCCGGTGCGCCGGGCGTCCCGCCCGGCGCCCCTGACGGCACGGGCAACGCCCTGGTGCTGTGCGATCCCGGCGCGCCTGGCGAGGTGTTGTGGCGGGACGATTTCCCCAGGGCGCACGGTGTCGTCTGGGACGAGGGCAGGGGGTACCTCTGGGCGTTGGGCTACGAGGAATTGCGCGCCTATCGTCCGAACGGCGAGGGCCTGGCGCTGGACTCGGCCCTGCCCCTGCCGGGCCCGGGCGGGCACGACCTGGCGCCCGTGCCCGGCGCGGACGCGATGCTGCTGACCACGCGCTCCGGCGTGTGGACCTTCGAACGGGAGTCGGGGTCGTTCTCGCCGCACCCGCAACTCGGGGAGGTCGCCGCGGTCAAGTCGGTCTCCGTACACCCCGGAAACGGACGCCTGGCCTACGTCCAGGCCGAACCCTTGGAAGCCTATTCGCGCGCGATCCGCTTCGCCGGCGAAGAGGAAAGCTTGCAGATGGACCGTAGCAGGTACAAGGCCCGCTGGTTGGCATAGTGCCCCAGGCCGCGCCCGAAAGCATATACACACGGCGACGGCGAACGGCCCGCTGCACCTGCGCCACCAGAATAGCCCGCCTCACTCACTTTAGCGAGTATCGCAATAAAGCCCATAACGGCAGGCTGGAGACTGGAGGCGGGAGACGGGAGGTAGTACAACAGCAGGGCAGCAGGGCGGCGTCCGATTTTGAGGATGCAATGGCCGCCCGGGCAGCACGCGTGTCAGGGGGACTCCGTCCGGTTGACAGGGGGGGTGACTTCCGGTGCGGCACGACTGGCGTCGCGCCGCGCCGGAAGTATGAAGGTAGAAGGGAGAAGTCTGAAGTGCGAAGGCTGAAGTATGAAGGAACGGCAATAAACACAAGACACGCGGCAGAACGGCAGGCGTCAGGCTGGAGCCGGGAGGTACGGCAACGGCAACGGGTACGGCAACGCGGGGCTGTCCAATTCTGAGGATGCAAAGGCCGCGCAAGCCGGACGGTTGTCAGGGGAACTGCGTCCGGTTGACAGGGGGGGTGACGGCGGCCCACGCGGCGTTTTGCATTCCCCGCCCCGCCCGGGTACGATGGCTGCCGTCATGGCCGAAGAGAAGGACAACGTGAAGGTCGTCGCGCGGAACCGCAAGGCACGCCACGAGTACGACGTGGAGGATACCTACGAGGCGGGCATCGTCCTGGAGGGAACGGAGGTCAAGAGCCTCCGAGAGGGCGATTGCAGCATCGCGGAGGCGTTCGCCCGCCCGCGCGGCGAGGAGATATACCTCTTCGACATGCACATCCCGCCGTACGGGTCCGGCAATATCCGCAACCACGAGCCGACGCGGCCGCGCAAGCTGCTGCTGCACCGCAAGGAAATCGGCAGCATCATATCCCAGTGCAGCCAAAGGGGTTACACGCTTATCCCGCTTTCGGTCTATTTCAAGCGGGGGCTGGCGAAGGTCCAGATCGGCCTGGCGCGCCACAGGAAGCATTGGGACAAGCGCCGCCAGATCGAGGACGAGCAGCGCCGCAGGGACGCCCGGAGCGAACTCGGCCGGCGCCGGCGCTCAAAATGAACCACAACGGCACGACGAGCACGACGTTACGACAACGCGGGGCACGTAGAACGGCAACGGCGGACAGGGGGAACGACAACAATCGGGGACTGCGAACAGCACGGAGAACGACAAAGGTAAAGGGGGGTGGTGAGAGCAAGGCTGCGGGGGTTCAGTCTTCTTCCGACAGGGCGGCGCGGCGGGCCTCGACGAGCGCCAGCAGCCCGGCGTCGCGGTCCGGGTCGAATGCGCAGTGTGTCGTAAGTACTTCCCTGAAGTCGAGTTCCGTCTCGCCCGTCCTCTGCGCGACGATGACGGCCGCCGCCAGACCGGTGGCGAAGGCCTCCGGCTTGATCCCCTGCGCCGCGACCGTCCGCACGCTGTAAACGAGCCGCTCCGACGGCTCGAGCTTGCGCATGATGCCGCGCACGCCCCGCTCGACGGAGTCGTGGAACACGGGGCAGGTGACGCGCCTCGGGATGGAGTCGGAGTAGTTGAGGTATTCGTTGCGGCCGAGGGCGTCGCCATGCTTCTTCAGCAGCGCCCCGCCGGCCTCGTCGAGCAGCAGCCGCTGGCCCAGCGCCATCAGTTCATGGTCGGCGCGCAGTTCGTCGAAGTAGAGCGCGCCCCGCAGGTAGCCGAGGCAGCCGAGCGTGGCGTGGAGGCCGTTGTGTGAGAGCATCTTGACGTCCTCGGAGGCGCTGAACCGGGCGGGGTTCTGAGGGCTCAGGGCGGCGGGGATGCGCGGCAGCCCGGCCAGCGCGTGCGCCTCGACCGGGATGCCGAAGAAAGGCTCGGCCACGACGGCCCAGTCCAGCCCCGGCGCCGCGGGCTCGACGGGCGGTTCGGGGTCGGCCACGACCTTGCACATGCGGCCCATGACCGTGTCGCCGACGCGGAGGGCGTCGCCCGGGTCGCGGCCGGCCTCTCTCAGGACGGCCTCCCGGAAGGTGCGGGCGATCTCGACGCCGTTCTCGCCGCACAGGATGCGCAGGGGCGCGGCGGCGGTGCGCCCGAGGGCGGCCGCCGCCATCGCGGGCGCCAGGCGGGGCAGGTTCGGCTCGCCCACGGCTGTGAAGACGATGTGCGCCCGGTCAAGCAGGTCGCGGAGCCGGGCGGCCGTCCCTTCCGCGATTGCGAGGCCGTCCGCCCCCGGTATCCGGACGGCGCGCATCGCGAGGCCGGTCTGGTTGAAGGCGTAGTCGCCGCCGCCGTGCAGGTGGTCCAGCAGGGACGCCTTGGCCGGGACGTCCACGTAGGTGACGCGGCACTCGGGGCTGAGTTCCGGCCCCAGGAAGCCAAGCCCGAGGGCCCCCGCGCCGAAGCACACGCATTCGAGTTTGTCGTTGCTCATGTTACTAAACGGGATTGACCAGCGTTCCGATGCCCACGACGGTGCACTCTACACCGTCGCCTGCCGCGCGCGCAGGCTCACTCGCGCTTCTCGACAGTGGGTTCGGGGACCGCTTCGATGAGCATGTGGACTACCTGGACGCTGTCTATGCCCTCGGCCTGGGCCTGGAAGTTGCAGGCGATTCGGTGCCTCAGGACCGGCACGGCGACGTCCCGGACGTCCTGCACGGCGACGTTGACGCGCCCGTCCATGGCGGCCATAGCCTTCGCGCCGAGCAGGAGGTGCTGCCCTGCACGCGGGCCGGCGCCCCAATCAACGAACTTGCTGATGAACTCCGGCGCCGTCTCGGAGTTGGGCCGGGAAGCGCGGATCAGCGATGTCGTGTACTCCACCACGTACGGCGACGTGACGATGTCCTCCACCAGGCCCTGCATGTCGAGTATCTGCTGGCCTTCGATGATGCTGTCGAGCCTTGGCCTGGCGCCGCGCGTGGTCTCGGAAAGGATCTTCTGCTCGACCTCCTCCTGCGGATAGTCGATGTGGATGTTGAACATGAAGCGGTCGAGCTGCGCCTCGGGCAGCGGGTAGGTGCCCTCCTGCTCGATGGGGTTCTGCGTTGCGATGACGAAGAACGGGTGCGGCAGGTCGTAGGTCTTCTGGCCGACGGTGACCTCCCGTTCCTGCATGGCCTGAAGGAGGGCCGCCTGGGTCTTCGGCGGAGTGCGGTTTATCTCATCGCCCAGCACGATGTGAGCGAAGATCGGCCCGGGCAGGAACGAGAACTCGCGATGGCCCGTCGCTTCGTCCAGGACGTTGGTCCCGGTGATGTCGCTGGGCATGAGGTCGGGCGTGAACTGGATGCGCCGGAACGTCAGGTTGGTGACCTCGGCCAGGCAGGAGACCATCATCGTCTTCGCCAGGCCGGGCACGCCGACCATCAGGCAGTGGCCCCGTGCTGCAATGCAGGCCAGCAGTTGCAGGAGCACGTCCTCCTGTCCGTAGATGACCCGGCCTATCTCAGAGAGCATGGCCTGGACGTTCTGGCTGAACTCCTCCAGTCTCATGGCGAAGTTGGTTTCTCTTTGGGAACTCATGCGTCGTTGCCTTGACCCGAGTCCAGTATCTCTTCAATCAGAACGGGAGCCCGGCGCGCCGCTGATTCGGTAGCGGCGAACACCATGGCCATGCTGAGCAGGTTGTCGCGGCCGCTCGTCTCCGGCGGGAGTCCCCGGGCAATGGCTTCCTGGAACTGCCGCAGCACCAGCGCCTGCCCCTCGCAGGGCATCGTGTGCAGTTCGACCTCGGTGTCCTCGTCCGGATGCTCGGCCAGAACGACGTGAACCTGGGTGCCGCGCAGCTCGACCGCGGCCTCGGAGCACTCGACGCACCAGTAACCGTCCCAGGTGGTTTCCACGCCCCTGGCGACCCACGAACCGTGGTAGATCACCTGGAGGCCGCCTTCGAACTCGAAGATGGCCGCGGCGCACGGGTCATGATCGAACCAGCTCCATCGCGGCTTCCACGTCGTGGCATAGACGGAAACCGGATTCTTCCCGAGGACTGCCCGCATCAGGTCGAAGTGGTGGATGCTCATGTCGCGCACGAGCGGGTGTTCCATCTTGAGGCGGAACGAGCCCTCGAAGCGCGGGGCCTTGGCAAAGCGCACGAACGCGCTGTCCGGCTCGCCGAACTCGCCGCTGGCCAGCAGGTGTCGCATCGTCCGCACCCAGGAGCGGAAGCGATAATTCTGGCTTACCATGAGCGTTTTGCCCGCCGCCTGCGCCGCGTCCACCATCTGGCGGCCCTGGGTCATCGTGTCGGCCAGCGGCTTCTCCGTCAGTACGTGGAGGCCCCGCTCGAACGCAGCCAGAGCGACCTCGTGGTGCACCGCCGGGGGCGTCACGCACAAAACGGCGTCCGCGTCGACCTGCTCGAAAGCGGTCCGATAATCGGCGTAGCATCGGTCCTGTGGCAGACCGGTCTCCTGGCGCGCGGACTCGAGGGCGTCCTCGCTCGTGTCCACCAGGGCGACCAGCTCGGCGGCGCTGTCACGGGCGACGTGCCCCAGCCACCCGCGGCCGAAACCGCCCACGCCCACCTGTATGAACCTCATCCGTCAATTCCTCCGGAATGGCGAGGACGCCCGCAGGCTCAAAGGACAGGGCCGGATTCTAACGCAACCGGCCAGAGGCGGCAAGCGTCACGCGCGCCCGAGCGCCGTTCCATTTTCTTGACATAATGAGCCCATTGGGCTAAGGTACAGCGACTTCCATGGCACCAGAAGAGGGACGCTTATGGCCGTCGAAGATCTGTATGCCAAAGCGTGCGACGCGGTCGAGCGGGCGAACTTCCCTTACGCTGTCCGTCTGCTCCGGGACGTGCTCCGCGAGAAGCCGGACCACATCGAGGCCCGTCGTCTGCTGCGTGTGGCCGAGCGACGAGTGAGCGAGGGCAAGAAGTCCTTCCTGACTGCGGCCCTGTCCCCGTGCTCCATGCTGTGGACCGGTCTGCGCGCCCTGGTGGCCAAGCCGCGAGCGCGCCTGGAACTCTACGAGGATCGACTCGAGAAGCGTCCCAGCAGTTTCTCGGCCCTGGTGGGAGGTGCGGGAGCCGCCGCGGCGGCCGGGCTCTTCGAGCCGGCGGCGGACATGTACAAGGATGCGCTGCAACTGAAGCCCAACAACAAGCGCGCCCTGCGGCGAATCGCCGACATGCTCAAGCAGAGCGGGAACAACACCGATGCGGTGAAGTACCTGAGCCGTCTGCACTCTCTGAAGCCGAAGGACCGGGACCTGGCCAACGAGTTGCGTGACCTCCAGGCCACGGACCACATGGTAACCCACAGGATGGACGATGCCGCCAGTTTCCGCGACCTTATCCGCGACAAGGAGCAGGCCGAGCGACTGGAGGACTCCCACCGCATGGCGGTGACCATGGACGACCTGATCGCCGAGATCGAGGTGCTGCGCAAGCGACTCGCCGAGGAACCGGGGCACGTGAACCGCATACTGCGCCTGGCGCAGCTTTTCCAGGACACAAAGCAGTTGGCCGAGGCGCGGAAGCTGCTCAAAGAGAAACTCGAGCTTCTGCCGGACAACTACGACATACGCGAGAAACTCGGCGACGTCGAGCTGGCAATGTACGACCGCGCCATCGTTGCCGCCGAACAGGCGCTCGAGGCGGACCCGGACAACGAGGAAGCCAGAGCCAAGAAGGAGAGGCTCCAGAGGAACAGGGCCGCTTACGGCCTCCAGGAATACAGGTGGCGGCTCGGTGAGCACCCGACCGACCGCGCCCTGCAACTGCGGCTGGGCCAGTTCTACTTCGACGCCGGGCAATACAACGAGGCCATAGCCGCTTCCCAGGCCGTCACCCAGGATGCCCGCTATGCGGCCCGTGCGGTCAAGCTGCTCGGCCTCAGCTTCATGCGCAAGGGGCAGCACGACCTGGCGCTGGAGCAGTTTGCTCGGGCCATCGCCGACCACCCTGAGATGGACGAAGAGGGCAAGGAGTTGCGCTACGAACAGGCTGCCGCTTACGAGGCGCTGGGCAACACTCAGGAAGCCGTGAAGATCTACAAGAAGGTTTACAGCCAGGACATCAACTTCCGCGACGTTGCGCGGAAGGTCGAGGCCCTGGGCAAGTGATCCTGCCCCATACGCGTGTCACGTCACCCGAAAAGGAGAGAAGATGCCCAACCGCCCGTCTGCAGTGAAAAGGCTCAAACAGGACGAGAAGCGCAGGCTGGAGAACAAGACGGTCAAGAGTCGCCTGCGCACTGAGGAGAACAAGTTCGAAAGGCTGCTCGGGCGAGGCGACATCCAGGCGGCCGAGCAGCAACTGCAACAGCTTACCAAGCTCTTGCAGAGGGCCGCCGCCGGGAACGTCATCCACGCCAACAAAGCCGCCCGGAAGCAGGCGCAATTCCAGAAACGCCTCAACGAAGCTGCCGGCCGGGCCTCCGCCTGACGGACCTCCGCCCGACGACACGGGCCGTTCAGGGCGCCCCCTCGCCCACGCCGAAGCGATCGTGTGCGTCCGGCAGGGAGAGCTGTTCGTAGGACGGCGGCGGGCGGTAGTCCTCCATGAGCAGGCCGAGGGCCTCGGCGTCCGGCATGTGCTCTGGCGACAGTGCGGCCGCTCCCATGCGGACCAGCCTGCGCAACGCGCGTCCCCTGGCCCCCCGGCGCGAGCACGTGACGATGTAGAGCGGCTTGCGCATGTGCAGCGCGTGCAGGCAGCTGTTCCACGTGCCGCCCGCGTCCCGCGGCTCGAACGCGACCACTGCGCCGCTCAAGGCCACGATGAGGCGGTTGCGGAGCAGCGCGTGCGCGGAGCGCCATCCGCTGTGCGGGGGGAACTCGCTGACGACGCACCATCGCCCCTCCGCGTCGAAGCCGGACCGGCCCCCCCGCCACTGGAAACGCATCAGGCCCATCGCGGGCAGAACGACCGTCGCGCCGGCCTCCAGCGCGCCGCGATGCGCGGCGGTGTCAATGCCGTGCGCCCCTCCGCTGACCACGACCGTGCCGGCAGCGGCCAGGTCCGACGCGAGGAGCCGCGCCGCCTCCTGCGCTTCGCGTGAGGGCCGGCGCGAACCGACGATGCCGACGGCCTTCCGGCGCAGCAGGGACGCGTCTCCCAACGTGAACAGGACCGGCGGTGCGGAGGTGCCAAGGCACGGGGCGAGCCGGTCCGGGTACTCCGGCCAGCCGACCAGGAGGAGGTCGGCGCCGGCCCGACGCAGCCGGTCCGCCATCGAGCCGCCCGCCAGAAGCGGGGAGCCGATCGCGGCCACGGTCCGGGCGAGCGCCTCGGCCAGGCCGGTCTCCCGTTGGAGGCCGGCAGGCGTGAGGGCCAGGAGTTCCTCCAGCGTGCGCCCCCCGGCGCGCGCCGCCTCCAGCAGCCGGCCCACCGTCGCCGGGCCCACCCCCTCGGTCGAGCAGAGGGCCACAAGGCAGGCCTCTTCCTCGGTCAACTCGTAGCCCATCTTGCGCTTCTATCGCTTGTTACTCTGTGGAAATCACGCGCTCTCGGCCCCTTTCCTGGGCAGCGTCGGGCGTCTCGCCCGGCGTGGACGCACCGTCAGCCCCCCGGCGAGACGCCGGGGGCTACCCGGCAAGAGTTTTCTAGAGAGCGATCTCTTGTTCCGACCCATTCGCGTTCACGGGTTATGCTACACGAAAGACGGGTATAATGCAAGCCCGCGGGCGAGATAATCGACGGGGGCGACGGGGGCTTGCGGCGGCCGGGCCGCGCGACGCCGTGCAGGCTGCGGTTAGCTTGACAGGTTGCGGGGCGGGGAGTATAGTTGACGGTTCGCGGGGGCTTCGGGCCGCGGGGAGCCGTTCCTTGCCATCGCGGCTGTGCGGCGGGCTCAGGTCTCCGTGGCGTTTTTCAGACTGTATAACCTGCTACTTGCAGAAGGGAGTGCGCCAAGATGGCCATTCGAGTTGGCATTAACGGATTCGGGAGGATCGGGCGACTGGTCTTCGACGTGATGGCGGAGCGGGACGACTTCGAAGTGGCCGCCGTCAACGACCTGGCCGACGCCGCGACGCTTGCCTACCTGCTGAAGTACGACAGCGTCCACGGTCGGTTCCCGGGCGAGGTGGCCGCAGACGGTGAGAACCTGGTGGTCAACGGGAAGAGCATCCCCGTCCTGACCGTCCGGGACCCGAAGCAGTTGCCCTGGCAGGAGATGGACGTTTACTTCGCCGTCGAATCGACCGGCGTGTTCCGCAGCAGGAGCAGCGAGAAAGGCGGCTACGGAGACCACCTGACGGCGGGCGCGCAGAAGGTCCTGCTCACCGTCCCGGCGAAGGACGAGGTGGACGCCACGATCGTCCTCGGCGTCAACGACGACGTGCTCAAGCCGGAGCACAAGTGCATCTCGAACGCCTCGTGCACGACCAACTGCCTGGGTCCCATCACGAAGGTGCTGAACGATAACTTCGGCGTCGTGCACGGGTTGATGACCACGTGTCACGGCTTCACGAACGACCAGGTGACCTGTGACCAGATCCACAAGGACCTGGCGCGGGGCCGGGCGGCGGCGATCAACATCATCCCGACGACCACCGGCGCCGCCAGGGCGATCGGCAAGGCCATCCCCGAACTGAACGGCAAGCTCGACGGCATGTCCCTGCGCGTGCCCGTCGCCGACGGTTCGGTCGTGGACCTGGTGGCCGAGTGCGAGAAGGAAGCGACCGTCGAGGCCGTCAACGCCGCCATGAAGGAGGCGGCCGAGGGCCCCATGAAGGGCATCCTCAAGTACACCGAGGACCCCATCGTCAGCAGCGACTGCGTCCACGACCCCCACAGCGCACTGTTCTGTGCGGCTAACACGATGGTGGTCGCCGATCACATGGTGAAGCTGATAGCCTTCTATGACAACGAGTGGGCATACTCGTGCCGCGTCGTTGACCTGATGGCGAAGGCGGCCAATATGTGAGGCGGCCTGGCGAGCCGGTGACAGAGAAGGCGAGGCGGGGTGCTTTCCCAAAGGGGCGCACCCCGCCTGTCCAAGTGCACGGGAGAGTGAAGCGATGAAAACGATTCGCGACCTTGCCGCCGACCTGGCCGGCAAGAAGGTGCTGATGCGCGTGGACTTCAACGTCCCGATGGACAAAGAGACGGGCGAGATCACCAACGACCTGCGCATCCGCATGGCGCTGCCCACCATCGAGTTCGCCCGCGAGCGCGGCGCCCGCGTCATCCTGATGAGCCATCTCGGCCGCCCCAAGGGGAAGCCCGTTGCGGAGTTCAGCCTCCGCAAGGTGGCGGACCGGCTCGGGGAGCTGCTCGGAACGGACGTGAAGTTCGCCCCCGAATGCGTCGGCCCGGCCGCCGCTGAAGCGGCCGACGCCCTCGCCGACGGCGACGTGCTCATGCTGGAGAACACGCGCTTCCACGCCGAGGAGGAGGCGAACGACCCCGAGTTCTCCAGGCGGCTCGCCTCGATTGCGGACCTGTACGTCAACGATGCCTTCGGCACGGCGCACCGCGCGCACGCCTCGACAGCCGGCGTGGCCGACTACCTGCCCTCGGCCGCGGGCCTGCTGATCGAGAAGGAGGTGGACTACCTCTCCCGCGCCACGACGAACCCCGAGCACCCCTTCGTCGCCGTCATGGGCGGCGCCAAGGTCTCCGACAAGATCAGCGTGCTGCGCAACTTGCTCGACAAGGTGGACGCCATGCTGATCGGCGGCGCGATGTCCTACACCTTCCTGAGGCAGCAGGGCGTCGGCGTCGGCGACTCCCTGGTCGAGGAGGACCGCCTCGACGTGGCGGCAGAGTTGCTGGCCGAGGGCGGCGACAAGATCGTGCTGCCCTGCGACCACGTCTGCGCCCGCGAGGTCAGCCCCGACGCGGAGGTCAAGACGTTCGACGACGAGATACCGGACGGCTGGATCGGCCTGGACGTGGGGCCGAAGACGGTCGCCGCCTTCGAGCGGAAGATCGAGGGCGCCGCCCTGGTCACCTGGAACGGCCCCTTGGGCTATTTCGAGATCGACGCGTTCGCCGAGGGCACCCGGGCCGTCGCGAGGGCCCTGGCGGCCTCCGGCGCGACGACGATCGTGGGCGGCGGCGAGACCGCCGAGGCGGTCGAGCAGCTTGGCCTCCAGGACAGAATCAGCCACGTTTCCACGGGCGGCGGGGCCTCGCTCGAGTTCCTCGGCGGGGAAGAGCTGCCGGGCATCGCGGTGCTCCAATAGCGGGCGGCGTCCCATGCAGATAAAGATAGCGCCTTCCATACTGGACGCCGACCTGACGCGGCTGGCCGAGGCCGTCGCCGAGGTCGAGGAGGCAGGCGCCGAGATACTGCACGTGGACGTGATGGACGGCCATTTCGTGCCCAACATCATGGCCGGGCCGACCATTACCCGCGCGATCAAGCGCTGCGCCGCCGTGCCGGTCAACGTCCACCTGATGATCACCGACCCCGTCGGATACGCCCCTGCCTTCGTCGAGGCCGGCGCGGACATCGTGCAGTTCCACGTCGAGGCCGTGGAGGACCTGCCGGCCGCCGTGGAGGCCGTCCGGGCGCTTGGCGTGGGCGTCGGCGTGGCCCTGAACCCGGAGACACCGGCCGAGGCCGTCGAGGCCGTGGCGGGCGAACTCGACTGCCTCATGGCGATGACCGTGCGGCCCGGCTTCAGCGGACAGAGCTTCATGGAGGCCGGATGCCGTAAGATTCCGGCGTTGCGCCGCATGTTCGGTTCGGATATAGATATCTACGTGGACGGCGGCATCGGGATGGAGACTGCGCCGGTCGCCGTCCGGTACGGGGCGAACGTCCTGGCGGCCGCCTCGGCCGTCTTCAACGCGGGCGTTGCCCCGGCGGAGGCCATCGCGCGGCTGCGCCGCGCGGCGCTTGCGGCCTTGCAGGACGAGGGGTGAGCGGGGGCCGGGAATGCTTCGGTTCGGACGACAGAAGCGGGAGATGCCCGGCGGACTCTTCGTCAAGTGCGACGGCTGCGGTGCGATGGTTTACCGCAAGAACGTTGCGGAGCGCCTCCAGCTCTGCCCCGAGTGTGGCTACCACTTCGTCGTCACCGCCTGGGACCGCGTCCAGCTCCACACCGACGAGGGCACGTTCGAGGAGATCGACGCGGGATTGCTCCCCTGCGACCCACTCCATTTCGTCGCCGCCAAGGCCTACGCCGACCAGTTGAAGCAGGACATCGAGAATACCGGCCTGAAGGAGGCGATGATCTCCGGCACCTGTCGCATCGGGGGGCACGCGGCGGTCTTCGCGGCCATGGACTTCCGGTTCCGGGGCGCCAGTATGGGCAGCGTCGTGGGCGAGAAGCTGACCCGCGCCGTCGAGTTGGCCCTCGAAGAGAAGCTGCCCCTCGTGACGGTGGCCTCGTCCGGCGGGGCGCGGATGCAGGAGAGCGCGCTTTCCCTGATGCAGATGGCGAAGACCTGCGCCGCGCTTCAGCGGTTCAGCCGGGCGGGCGGCGCCTACTTCAGCATCATGACGCACCCGACCACGGGCGGCGTCACGGCCAGTTGGGCCTCGATGGGGGACGTCATCATAGCCGAGCCCGGTGCGATGATCGGCTTCGCCGGCCGGCGCGTCATCGAGCAGACCATCAACCAGGAACTGCCGCCCGACTTCCAGACCGCCGAGTTCCTCATGGAGCACGGCTTCATCGACATCATCGTCGAGCGCAAAGAGATCAAGCCCACCGTGGCGCGGCTAATCGGCTACCTGTGCTGAGGGCCGCCCGTCGCGTTCCCCCATTGGGTAGAGCCGGGCGTCTCGCCCGGCGTGCGGGCATGCGCAGGCCCCCCGGCGAGACGCCGGGGGCTACCCCGGTGGGGGATTCTACAGCGCAGGCCGCCCGTCCCTGCCGATTTCAGGCTCCCCGCGGCCGGGAGTGCGTCTCCAGGAGCCGCCGCAGGTTGCCCCCCAGGATCGCACGCTTGTCCGCGTCGCTGACGTCCGCGTAGAGGATCGGCCCCATGCCCCACGGCAGCGGCAGGTCGCTCATGTCGGAGCCGAACATGATCCGGTCCGCGCCGTACGCCTCGACGCACCACTCCGGCGCCCCGAACGCGATGAGCGGGCAGGTGCACATGTAAACGTTGCCCACCTCGCGGAAGACCTTGACGTAGCCCCTGTCGGTGTGGCCCACGATGAGGACGGCGTTCGGATGGCCCTTCGCCAGGTCGAGCAGCGCCTCGGGCGTCCCCCAGTTGTGGTTCAGGATGAGGAGGCGCTCGCGCTCCGCGATGCCGCACGCGATGCCCAGCAGCGCGGCGTCGTGCGTGTACGTCTTGATGCCGCGCAGCCCGGCCTCCAGGCAGCGCTCGATCTCGGCACGGAAATCGTCTGGCGGCCGGTAGATGCCGGGGAAGGCGAACCCGATAAGGCGGTCCGGGTGCCGCCGCTGGGCCTCGATGACGACGTCGTCCGCGCGCCGGTCGTCCGCTCCCATCCCGGCCAGGGAGAAGATGCAGGTCGCCTCCACGCCGAGCCGGTCCATCTCGCTCACCAGCTCGTCCGGCGACCACTGCGGCACGTGGTAGATGTTGCTGCGGCCCAGGTGGGCGTGGCAGTCCATGAAGCCCTCGCCGCGCAGGTCCGCCCCGGCCATCGCCGTCGAGTAGAGCTTGCTCTCGTGCCTGCCCTGCCAGGGGCGCGGCTGGACGGCGGGGACCTCCCCGTCCCACGAGAGCAGCCGGCGGAGGTTCTCCCCGGCGATCAGCCGCACGGCCTCGGGCGAGACGTCGGCGTACTGGACGACGGCCTTCGTCGCCGCCGGATCGTGCACCGGCAGCCTGGTGCCGAAGATCAATCGCTCCGGCCCGACCAACTCGGCCAGGGACTCGACGTTCTTGTAGAACCACCAGCCGGACAGTTCCATGTGCAGGTTACCGACCTGCTGCATGGCGCGCGCGATGCGGCGGTTGGTGTGCCGGAACCGGAAGGCGGTCATCACGACGGGCAGCGTCGGGTGGCGCCCGGCCAGGCGCACGGCGGCGTCCACATCCAGCGAATCGAGCGTGTAGGCGTACGTCCAGCCCGGGAATCCCTGCTCGCCGTCGAGGAAGACCGGCACTCGGGCCTCGGCCAGGACGGAGAGGACGTCGTCAATCTCCCAGTCTTCGAGTCCGTGCCCGTAGGTGCCGGGCGCGAGGAAGGCGGCCTTGACGCCGGCCGAGCTCATCTCGTCCAGCAGCCTGGCGGGCGGCGGCGTCTCGCCCGTCGCCGACGGCAGCAGCACCCAGGCCGGGACGAGCCGCGGCTCGTCCCGGACATCTTCGGCGAGCTGCCGGTTGCCCGCGCCCGGGTGCAGGGCGCGGCTGTCGCAGTCGGTGACCAGGGCCTGCCCGATGCCGTAGCGGTCCATCACGTCGAGCAGTTCCGGGACGGTGGCCGGCTGCGGCGGCCGCCAGTGGGGGTGCCGGCCCAGCACGCAGTGCGCGTCGAAGAAACAGGGCGCCTCAATCGTCGGTTTCTCATCCATCATCTTGGGAACCTTCTCTCCTCTAGCAGTCCGTTGAAGAAGGAGGATTCCCCGGAGAGTGCCTGCGCGAGGGGCCGTGTCGGTGTAGCACAGGCGCCCTCGCCTGTGGCGTTCTCAGCCGGGGGCGGCTGAGCTACATTTTTCAACGGGCTG
>Ga0180431_10005175_pt1 | contig 16005 bp, 26 predicted proteins | sample SS_ome_11_FD_132459 | JGI IMG/M metagenome (GOLD analysis project Ga0180431, IMG submission 132459) | Hypersaline lake sediment archaeal communities from the Salton Sea, California, USA - SS_1_MS_1 metaG | ecosystem: Environmental > Aquatic > Non-marine Saline and Alkaline > Hypersaline >... | reverse complement strand
GGAGTGAGGGAGCTCACCCAAAAAGAGCTTCAGGTGATTGAAAACTCCAAAGCTGCGGGTGTTCAGTTTCTGCGATGGAATGAACGCTTTGCAGCTCTTGAAAGGCTCGCAGGACCCAAGGGAAAGCGAGCTCGACGCAAACAAACCCGCGCACCCCGAAAGGCTAGTTCCAAAGCCACAGGAGGGGTCGCACAAGGAACGGTGGTTCCTGAAGGCTTCATCGATGTCAAAACGGCAGCCGCACAGTTGGGAACTGATCCGAAGCGTCTTCGCAAGAAAATTCGCAGCGGCCACTACGAAGGAATCAAGGTTGGAGGTCGCGTCTATGTTAAGATCAGTTGATGTGCTTTGTTTTGACAAACCCCAATATGACGACCAGGGTCGACGAAACACACATCGCAAAGCCATCGCCTACCAGAGAGTCCTACCTGGCTTCTGGCGGGCATATCTTGAACTTGAAAATTGTCGAATGGAAAACCTTGTCAGGCAGCGTCATCCGTCGGTTTTTCGAACAAGTGATCACTCGTAGTGGTCAGCTCCCCGCGACCTTCCGACGGTTAACGTGGCAGAGGACGAAGCCTAAGGGGACCCCAAACCCATGCCTAGTCCTCTGTTCTTTGGTTCGGTCTTGATGGGAAAATCTAGAAAAAGGAGGTTCACCAGGTGCTTAACGGCCTGAAAAAACTAGGGCCCTAAGGAGGGTTCGTCGCAAAGACCGAGGATTAGGTGATCAGAAATTCCCATCAAGTTGAACAGGGAGGAAGAAGTCACGCATCCTTCTTCCTCCCGAAAGAATCTAAAATGCTTCCTGCGGAGAAACACTACAAAGAACTCAAGAAACGTCGTCGTCAGCACCAAGACACACTCAAACGCAATCTTAGAAAAATCAACTTCTTCTGGAGCAATTTGAAGCACTGTGAACCAACGGTTCTTCCGACGGGTTGCTGGGAGTGGAAGGGATCAACTTTCCACAACGGCTACGGAAGATGGGGAATTACTCTCTATGGGAAACGGGTCAGAAGAACACATCAAATCGCTTGGATTCTCACCCATGGAAGACTTCTACCTGATGGTAAACTTATCAGACATAAGTGTGATAATCGGCTCTGTTGCAATCCAGGGCACCTTGAGTTGGGAACCCATCAAGAAAACATGGATGATAAACGCTTTCGGCTTCGAGTTAACGCGCCTAAAGGAGAAGCTCACGGTCAAAGTAAGCTCACCGAAGCTCAAGCCCAAGCGATTCTCGATTCGTCTGAACCGGGTCGAGTTCTGGCAACACGCTATGGAATCGGAGTGAGTCTCGTTTCAAAGATTCGCCATGGTCAGGCTTGGTCACATCTCAAGAAAGGAAAACCTCGTGGTTGAGAAGAGCGAAGTGTTTGAATTCCTGGACGACTTGAAGGAAACGGGCGTCACCAACATGATGGGAGCTGAAGAGTACGTGATGGAGACCTATGAGCTCCCACGAATGAAAGCACGAGCGTTCGTGGTTGAGTGGATGACAAACTACGGAAAGGACGATCAGTGAGCCACACATCAAGAGGTCGCCGATCCGATCGCGAACGCACCAACTCAGCGGAAGCATGGGGTAAAGAAAAATATTGGGCTGTTCGAAATGAGCCCATGGAGTTTCGTTGCCCTCACCCTCGTTGCAACGCTGAACTCAGAATTCAAAGCCGAATGAAGTACTTTAAGTGTCCGAACTGTGGTCGATTTTTCTTTGTCACCCACAACAGAATCAAGCTTCGTGGTCAAGGAGAGCTCACAATCAAAAAGGTTTGTGAGATGCCTTTCGCTGAAATCAAAGAGAACGGAACCTATGTCCAACATTATCTCTAGTCCACTGATTTCTGATCCTGTTGATGTTAGCCACAGCGAACTCAAACGCTTAGGGCGATGTTCCATGGCTTGGTATCTTAAGTATGTGTTAAGACTCCAGCCCAAACAAACAAAACCCGCTTTCATTTTGGGGGGAACCACTCATGAGGCGTTGGCTTGGTACTATGGTCCAACAACAGACCCAAGTTTTCGGACCCGTGAATTCATGGAAGAGTGTCTTACGGCTGCCTACAAAGAACGGCTCTCCATGGATCTTCGTGACCCGGACCAAACTGTATGGAAAAACCTCTATCGAATGCTCATTGGGTATTGGGAACATTACGACGGGGTGGATTGGGATCTTACCGATACAGAAATTGACTTTAAGGTTCCGATCTTCGACGATTCAGATCACCTTGTGGGTTTCATCCACGGAATCTTTGATGGAATTTGGATTCATCCAAAAAATCAAGGCGTTTGGATTGTGGATCATAAAACAGCCAAACGGTTTCGCACTGCCCACCTGGAATTCGATCCCCAAACTGATGTGTATGCTGTTGCCGGAGGAAAACTCTTCGGAGAACGATTCAAGGGTCTTATGTTCAACATGATAAGATCTAAGGCTGCCAGAAGCTCTCCGAACTACATGAGAGTACCCGTGATTCGCTCTCAAACTGAACTTCGCTTCCTTGAACTTAACATCGCCAACAAACTTAAAGTGATGGGTCAAATGAGTCCTGACTCAATCAGTTGCAACTTCACGCGAGATTGCAATTGGGACTGCACGTTCACGGACATCTGTCGAATGCTGCGGCAAGGACTTCCTCTCAAAGACTTCATAGCTAAAAACTATTCGCAGCGCCCTTACAAGCCTGAGGATTCCTATGACTAGACCAAAACTGGAAGAGATCATCGGATACTACACAACCGGGATGTTGGCTAGAGAGTTCGGAATAAGTCGGAAACGAATCAAGTCCCGAATTGATCGGGGGTTGTTTCCTCCACCCACTCTGATTAACAAACACGGAATTAGGTTGTTTGACATTGAGTGGGTAGAGCGTACAACCGCCATCTTGGATTGCGAAAACGGTTTAATCACGCCAATGGAACTTCAAGAAAGATTCGAAAGAATTGGAGAAAAGTATAGTGTCCATCAAGAGGTTTAATGGAGCAGAAGATTTCTGGATTCGTGCGATCATCTATGGGGCACCCGGGGTGGGAAAAACCACACTCGCCGCGACTGCCCCCAAACCTTTTTTCTGGATGTGCGACCCTCAGGGAGGTCTTTCGATCGCGACCAGCGGTCATCCCTACTGGGAGATCAAAGAACAGCAAGAACACATACAAGCTTGGACTTGGATGACTAGTCACATGGATGAGTGGGAAACTCTCATCATCGACACACTAACCCATTTTCAAGACCTAGGAATGGACTTGATTCAGCCTCCGGGCGTGTTGACTTTGGACCGCAGAGATTGGGGAAAGAGCGGTCGACAAATGCGAAACACGCTCAAATCGCTCCTCAAGTTCGAAAAACACATTGTGTTCTTGTGCGATGAGCGCCTTCGTGACAACGAGATCACTCGTCTGAAGGTTGTTGTCCCCGATCTCCCTCCTGCCCAACTTCGGTTCGTCAACCGAAACGCACGCATCGTTGGGCGCCTCGCCGTAGAACCAAAACTCGAGAAGAACGTTCGTGTTCTTGAAAGGAGGCTTCAACTATACAATGATGGAAGAGTCTGGGGAAAAGACACCAGTGGCAAACTCCCGCCCAGTGTGGTTGACGAACAACTCAACTTGACCTGGCTCTTCGATGTGGCTCGTGGGAGAATTCAACTCAACCAAGGAGAATCAGAACAATGAGTGAGAACCTTGCAGATCGGGCAGCCAACCTAGGAGTTCCTGCTCCCCCTCAAACCGTGGACGAGGCTCCTGCTCCTCCAGAAGAGGTTGAAGGTGCACCAGAAGCGGTTAATGAAATCAGCGCCTCAGGAGTTCGAAGTCTTGAGATCAACATGGAGGGAGTCTCGACAGAGTTCGAGCCTCTCCCCGTCGGCACCTACTTGGCTTCAGTCTATGAAGTTGAGCATCAGGCAGCCAGCAAGAAGAGTGGAAACCCACAGTTGCGTTGGACCTTCGAGATCCAGCATGAAGACTACAAGGGTCGCCGAGTCTGGACCTACACAAGTCTGGTTCACGACGCTCTTTGGAAACTCGCCAAGACTCTCAACGCTCTGGGTGTCGAGATTCCTGACGGGTCTCTTCAGCTTGATCTTGACAGTCTCGTGGGTCTCCCTTGTATGGTGAGTGTCACTCAGGACACCTATCAGGGGAAGACGAGCAATCCGGTCAACGAAGTTCTTCCCGTCAGCGACGTCGGCAGCCCCCCTCCGTACTAGATCAAAGCTTCGGCTGCCAATCGGGGAGGGGCCAGAACTTGGTCCCTCCCCCACCTTCCTAGGAAACCCACTGATGGACAAACTACATGGAAACTCCAGCTGGAACACTGACGAAGGCCGAAGTCGAAAAAATTCGGCAGCTTCCTCCTGGCCTAGTAGACAAATATGTGGACTACGCGTCGAGCTTGACGGACGCACCAAAGATCTTTCACTACGGGTGTGGACTGGTGCTTGTCAGCTCTGTGCTGGGGGGACTCGTCACAGAACCTCTGTTGCGAAGTTCCCCGAATTTGTGGGTCTTGTTGCTCGGCCCAACCACAATCTATCGCAAGACCACATCGATGCGTATCGCCCAACGGATGATCGAAGAAATCGACCCCAACTTGATTATTGCGTCTGATTTCAGTCCACAGGCCTTGATGAGTGAATTTGACGGCCGCTCCCACATTGCCAGTGTTTTGGTTCGTGATGAGGTCAGCGGCTTTTTTCGATCAATGAATCGCCATGAATACATGACCGGAACTAAGGAGGTTTTAATCAAGCTTTTTGACGGAGACAGTTTCAAACGAAAACTTCGCACGGAAGAGTTCGAGATCAAGGACCCCTATTTTGTTTGGTTGGGTGGTGGTGTGACTGAAAAGATCATGGATTCAATCACCGAAGAGGACATTTTGAGCGGACTGATGATTCGATTCGTGATGTTGAATCCAGAAGAACGCGGACCCACTCGACGCCTTACTTATGAAGATTTGGAGAGTGGTTGGAAACGAGAAGAAATCATCGGGCAACTAAGACTTGCTCAAGAACTTTTGGGAACTGAATGGAGGCTCAAAATTGGGCCTTTGTTGATGCAAGGCCAAAGTCCTAAATATGTTCTGCTCAACGCTGAGGCACTTGATCGCTTCAACACCTACATAGAAGGTTTGGAAGTTTTAACTCGGGACCCCGTGATCGACAAAATCAACAGCAGAATCGGACCTTTGGTTTTGAAGCTCTCGATGATTTTCGCAGTTGATCACCTGCACGAGTGTACGTTTGTGCTCAACACAATCATCATGGGAGTCGAGCCTGTGTTGAAAGCAATCTATTGGGCCGAGAAGTTTCGAACTCACAACGTTCGAACGCTTTTGGGCGTGAGCCAAACTCGACGAGAGCGAAAGTTCGAACGAATTCTGACCCACATTCAAATGAATCCAGGAATCAAGCGCAGTCGTCTGATGCAAAGATTCAAGCTGAGTGCTCGAGAGATGGACGAAGTTGGGGCAACGCTTCGAGGACGAGAGAAAGTTCGTGTGACCGTGAAAGTTGATGGGCGAAGAAGTGCAGAAGTCTATTTTCCACGATAGGAGGAACTGTGATCATTGTAGAGGGTTGCGACAACAGCGGCAAAACTACACTCGCAAAGAAGTTCGCCAAAGGTCTCAAACTAGGTTACGTCAAGTCTCCAGGACCCGATGCCAACTATGACTGGTGGATGAAAGAATTGACGTTGCCACCAGACAAACTCGCCTATTCAGTCTATGATCGATTCTACTATTCAGAGTTGGTCTATGGTCCCATTCTCCGCGAAGGGATCAGACTGGTCCAACACCAACGAGAAGTGATTGAAAGCATGCTATTGACCGCAGAACCTTTGGTGGTGTTGTGCAATCTTCGACACTCCAAGGATGAGTTCCACAATCGCGACCAAATTCTGACGTGGGAAGAAAATCTGCAGGCAGCTAACGCCTACAAGAAACTTTTGATCCATCGCGCCATTTTCACTGAAGAACATTCGCCGGCCAGTCTCATGAACGCTGCAAGAGGCCATGTTCAACAGAAAGCAGGTTGGTTGAAGGACCGAAAGCGTTGTCCCTATGGGCGAGGAAGCATGTATAAGCCCGATCTAATGATCGTGGGTCAGAACTTCTCACGAAACAACCGGTGGAAGGTTCCTTTCGAACGAAGCCGAAGTGGTCGAGTTCTTCACACAATTCTTCGCCGTTATGGAGTTCCATTCAACAAGGTTTGGTTCACTAACGCCATCAAAGAAGACGGAACTCTCAACGAGCGCAACCTAGCTGCGTTGTCGTCTGAAATGGAGGTCATTCAACCTAAAACGGTGCTTGCATTAGGTAGCAAAGCCTCGGGAATGTTGAGCGTGTTAGGAATCGAACATTTCAAAATCAAACACCCCGGGTTCTTTCTACGGAAATTCAGATTGATGGAAGCTCTGGAGAAATTCGGAGAAGAATGGGAAAACCTACAACTCACTGGAGGTCTGACAAACGATGAATTTCGAAGACGTACCGACGGAAGGTTTGATGGAGTTCGCCGAGAGTCACTATGAGACTAGATCCGCGCTTGGAGTGATCTTTGGGCGACAATCAGAATTGTTAGAAAAGTATCATCGAATCGAGGAAGACATTTTAAGTCGTCCAATCAGTCTTCCTCCCAACCTTCACGATGCTCGTGGTCAAGACTTGCTCAAGCAGCGAGCCTGGTGGGTAACAGAAGAGCTTGCAGAGGCCGTCGACGCTTTTTTGGACAGTAAGGAAAAGACGGTTGAAGAACTCGCAGACGCTCTTCACTTCTACACAGAGTTGATGATTCTTGCGCGGGTTGACTGGAGAGACATTGATGGGAGTGAAGGACCTCGCAACTATCCTTACAAGTGTGATCTTCCCCCAAGAGCCTGTTTCAGCCTTCGCACGATGGCAATCATTCGAGAACTAGGAATGGGGATGTGGCAGCTCAGAAACAAACCATGGAAACAAAGTCAAGTCCTCACAGACAAACCTCAACTAAGACGTCGTTTGACTGCGGGTTACATTGGGTTGCTGGTGCTTCTTGAAGGTTTGTTGGGAGGCAACATCAACGACGTCGCGCTCATCTATTTGCGCAAGAGTGAAGTTAACAAGTTCAGAATTGAATCAAAATACTAGGAGAGATTCAATGAAGTGGATCAAGGACAACCATCGTTTGGGGGACACCCGAGTCATGCTTCGGTTTCTCATCTTCCCTAAAACACTTGAAAGGGTGCTTGGGGATGGATTTGTATGGGAAACTCGGTGGTTGGAGTGGGCGGAAATCCTTGAAGAATATGAAACCCCAATGCATGAAAGTCCATGTTGGCGAGAAGTTCGATGGGTTTGATTTGAGGAGGACTGATGGACGGGAGTTGGGAAGAAGCAATGACCATCATTGAGAGAGGTCGAGCAGAGGTGATTCGAAGTTTGAAAAGTGGAGGACTAGACATGGTTCTCATTCTAGTCTTCTCTTTGCTGACGGGATTCACAATTGGGTTGCTTTTTCACAGCACCAACATAATGTTCACCACCATGAACTATTGTCTGTTGTTTGTGAACCTTTGGATGATTCGAGAGATTTGGATGGAATTGAAAGAGTCTCGAGCTTTCCGTCGACAAACTCTGGCCGCTTTCATGATGCTTGAAGATGGCCCAACATATTTTGTGTCCGAGGAGATCAACAATGAGTGAAGAACAAGAACCACTGGAGCATGAGAATTTCAATCCCGACCTAATGCAGTTTGCGAGTCTCTTCCAGGAATGGGGGGAACTTTGCAATCGACGCATTGAGCGTGAACAATCGTCCGCACTAAAATGGTACATGGCCGGAAGAAGAGATGCTCATTTGCAAGATGCGATGAGAGTACGTGAATTCACTACGCAAACGGCGAAAGGCCAACCTCCCCGATCTAACGTTCTATTCACGACCGCCTATGAGGCTCTTCTTAACATGCTTGATGCGATGACGGGAACCTTGGAAGAACAACCAAATCTCACTGCATCACACGCTGCACTCAAAGATTTGGTCAAAGACAATCTGGAGGAGAATCCTCAAGAACGCTTAGACATGTTGAAAGGTCGGGTTGATTCCAATTTCACCAAAGTCGAATCCGACTAAACCCACCCATTTACAGGGTGAATCTTCTATGGTATAATATATTTAATAATAAAATGAAAGGAGGTTTATCAATTGAGAGATTCTGCTTTTACTCAACTCAGAGGACAGAGAATCAAGAGAAAAGTCAAGAAGGGAAGTAGATCTCGCACAAAACAGCACGCTCCGAAAAACATCACCTACATGATGGATTTCGATGATGGAACAAGACTCACATTATCAAAACAACACGATCATCCTTTGTTCCCAAGACAATGGGTTCTTAGTCATGATGATTTGATTCTTCAAGTTACTCGGAAGTTTCCTGAAGAGGTTTGGGAAAACCTTACCCGAGATCAGAAAGAGAAGAATCACAGTTACTTCAAACCGATTCCCATTCCCGAACAAGACCTCAGACGCAGAATTGAAAATGAAGAATATCGAAGGATCATGTTCTGGGATAGGGTTCAAAAACACGGAGTCAAGAAACATAGTCCATTGAAGCTCTGGGATGACGATGAAACAGATCTCAGGGATGTAAGAATCATCGTAAAAGCGGGAAACATGACACCAGTTCCAATCGAGAAGGAGGCACCAAATGAATGAAGAACCAACAACCTATCGCCAAATGGAAGGTATCGATCTCACAATCATAAAGACTCGAATCATCTTGATCGACTGCGAATCGGGAGTCAAATTGATCATTCGGCCTCATCGCAGAAAGAAGATCGAGATTTGGTTGACCCCCACCAAAGTCGGCTACATCAACAGTTGGCTTTGGATGTGGAAGAAGAACTGGGAAAACCGAGCAACACTCAGAAAACCCTGGAGGAAACAGTGAGAATCTACAGCAGCCTCGATCAAGCCTATCATGAGATCCGACGCGATCTTTTTGAGGTCGGAGAGTGGATCAAGGGCTACAGCTATCAGGACAAAGTCGTTGAGGGCGATGAAAGCTTCGACTACATGGAACTGAGCCCGTACGGATACATGATCACGGACACATCAGACATACCTACCTACGTGGAGATGCTTGAACTCAATTCGAAGTGGATCGAAGCTGAACTATATGAACGCACTCATCTTCCTGGTGTGAATCCAGGAATTGGTTGGAAGTATCGAAAGGAAGTGTGGGAAGAGTTTCTTCACATGGGAAAGTTCGCATATACCTACAGCGAACGCCTCTCAACCAATGCTCAACTTTTTGGAGTGATCAACGAACTCAAAGAACATCCGGCTTCTCGTCAGGGAGTGATCACAATCTTCGATGTTCACAAGGACCACCACAACCTAGGGGCCCGGGGACGTATTCCTTGTTCCATTTTCTATCAGCCAATGATTCGCCATGGCAAGTTAGACCTTCACTACGTGATGCGGAGTTGTGACTTCTTCACTCACATGCCCTACGATCAAGTTCTGGCAATCAGGTTGCAGGAATTCATCGCCTACACTTTAGAGCTCCCCATAGGTAACTTCACACACTACATCACAAGTCTTCACGCGTTCCGCAGGGACTTCCCAGAGGGAGTTTTCTAAGATGGACTGGGATCGCAGAATGATTGTGAGCTTCCAACGCTACTTGATGTTGAAGGGTCGAATTTTGGACTTGAGCCATGAGAAACGATTGGATGAGATGGAACGCCTTGTGAAGCTCTCGAAGAGAGTCTATGATCGTTACATCAAGGCTTACAATCATGTTTTATACGAAGAGGAAATGGGAGAGTTTCGGTGAATCTAGATGTTGAGCTCGTAACAAGCAACGATCGACTTTTGGAGTTGTTTCCAACCTGGATGCGTGCTCCAAAGATCTCGATCGACACAGAAACAACAGGTCTGGACATCATAAGAGACCTTGTTGCCGGCCTGTCGATTTCAAGCGACGGCAAGAAAGGCTACTATGTTCCTTTCTGGCACACAACTGGTCCACAATGCTCCTATGAGGTTGTCCGGTTTGTGATGGAAGGAATCTTGCGTAATCCAGAACTCATCAAAATCTTCCACAACGCCAAATACGACATGCATTTGTTTCTCAACACGTTCGGAATCAGAACTGTGAGTCCCTACGAAGATACGATGGTTGAAGGTTTCTTGATTGACAACACCATAGAAAAGGGACTCAAACCTTGGAGCAAACGTTTGTTTGATGATACTTTGTCTTCACTGGAAGATGAATTGGCTCTTCACATCAAACGAAACAAACTCCCGTCCTATGCTCACATCAGTCCTGAGTTCATCCAACGCTACGGTGCAGCAGATGCAATCTACACGTTCAAACTTCATGAGGTTTTTCAACAAGAGCTTCAGAAAAACAATCAAGTCGCACTCTACCACACCGAACTAGAATTGATCGATGTGGTTTTAAGGATGGAAAGATGGGGAATTCAAATCGATCCAGAAATTCTGAGAAGAGAAGGAGACCAACTCAAAGCACGTCTTCCCCAGATGGAACAAGAGCTCAACGAACTTGTGGGGAGACCGCTGAATCCCAGAAGCCCAAAGCAAGTCGCTTCCTATTTGTTTGGAGACCTAGGTTTACCTATACTGCTCCGCACGGCGGCTGGAAATCCTTCGAGTTCGGAAGAAGTGCTTTTGAATCTGCCTTCGCATCCTTCAATCCCAATGATTCTAGCGTTGAGAACAGGGAGCAAGGTGATTTCAACCTATGTGGACGGAATTCTTGAGAAGCTTGATGCTCAGAACCGACTTCATTGCCGCTTCAATCAACTGGGGGCGGGAACAGGGCGGTTTTCAAGCTCCAAACCTAACCTCCAGAACATTCCACGAGAGGGTAGCGTCCCGATTTCGATTCGAAGTGCATTCGTTCCCAGCCTGGGGTACAGTTGGTTCTTGATCGACTACAAACAAGCCGAAATGTATTTGTTCGCTCACTACGCCAATGATCCTCAGATGATTGAAGCCGTCAGTAGTGGTTTTGACTTTCATCGATCGACTGGGGCTCTCATCTTTAACAAACCTCTAGATGAGGTCACAAAGGTTGAACGCAAGTTCGCCAAGAAGATCAACTTCGGCTACATCTATGGAATTGGACCTCGCAAACTGGCACGTGAACTCCAAATTACTGAGCGTGCGGCCCGAGGTTTTCTACGTCGCTACAACGAGCGCTTTCCAGGAATTCCTGACTTTGTGAAGCGCTGCAAAGCAGACTATCAGTCAAAGGGCTACGTCGAAAGTTTGTTCGGACGACGTCGGTTCATTCCGTACGACAAAGCCTACAGATCTGTCAACACGTTAGTTCAAGGAACTGTCGCAGATTTGATCAAGCAAGCGATGGTGAATCTCAAACCAATCTTGTCTTCTGTTCCAATTCGCTTGATCATTCAAGTCCATGATGAGTTGATCTTTGAGATTCCTGACGAGTTTGTTGGAGTTGTTCCTGAGATTGAACGGGTGATGCAAGACTTCAAATTCAGAGTTCCCGTTAGAACCGATGTAGAACACACAACAACAACTTGGGCAAACAAGAAACCTTGGAGGAAGGGTGATTAGAAAACTTAGGGGAAAGGACAAAATAACAATCGAGCGCAACTACAACGAAGCACGTGTAACGCTTTGTCGGGCTTACAACAAGAAGCGCAAGAAGCTTGACGAAACCTATCGTTCTCAATGTGGACAACTTTACGACGAATACTTAGAGGAGTTGGAACTACTTAGATCCAAGGAGGCTATCCATGGAAAAAGTTCAAAGAATCCCAGCTGATGTACTTGAGTGCGAGCCCGGACAAACGAGGTTTTTCAGCCTCGACGTATATCAATGTCCGTTTTGCAAGGAAGTTCTTCTCAATGTTAACTTCACAGGTCTGGCGTCCGATGACTACATCGTTGATTCACAAAATGTGATTCGGCGATTGTTCTGGCCAATGGATTCAAACATTCCCACATGTTCTTGCGAAATAGGGTTCTGGGTAACTACGGATCCCCCCATGAACAATGGACTTGAAACTATGAGGTTGGCTGAGATGTTGCCTGATGAAGATCCAAACGATTCCATCTTCACCAAAGCTTCTGATTGGAGTGATTTTGCGCAGTGATCGCTGGAATTGATCCCGGTCGACGACAAAGTGGTTTTGTGTTGGTGAGAACGCTTCCCGCCTTGGGAATCGTTAGTGGAGGTCGTACCAAAAACGATCGGGTTTGTGACCAACTTTGGGAATTGAATCTAGAAGCGATCGTGATGGAGAACTACAGACTCTATCCTTGGATGGCGAAGACCATGATTTGGAATGATCTCTTGGAGGTCCGTATGATCGGACGAATTCAAGAGATCGCAAGAAGAAGAGGAATCAAATTGGTTGAAATCACTCCAAGTCAAGGGAAACGCATCAAAGACAGAGACCTCAAAGCTCTGGGAACTTGGTCCCACTGTAATCACACAATGGACGCATTTAGGGTGTTTTGGACCTTCTGGTTAAAAGGAGGGGGAGATGGAGGGGACTCTAGATCGAAGAATCAAAGTCGGAGACGTCGTAGATCTTCTGTGGACCGAAGGAGGTGAGACGAAAAACTGCAAGTTGGTCGACACTGAGAGACATTTGTGGCATCTGTGTGAAGAAGATGGGACACTTTGGACCATCAACTCTGGTTGTTCAGAAATTGTAGGAATGATGAGGAAAGTAACGAAGTCAGAACCAGAATCCCCCTTTTAAGGAGGAAAAATGATCCAATATCAGGTGGTTTCATCTACAGATTTAGGTACGCTCGAGAAAGCAGTCACTGAACTTCTCAACCAAGGTTGGACCTACGCGGGGAATTTTTTGTGACTGAAGAAGTCGACTGGGTTTGGCACTATCAACCGATGGAGCTAAAGACCGAAGATGAATCCTGAAGAACTGTTAGCCAAAGAGTGGAGGTCTTGCGTGGTTCTTGCAATCGTGGTGAACTTGACTTTGTGGTTTGCAACAACGTGGTTTCCTCAGAATTTAGCCAGTGGTTGGATTCCTTGCACCTATTTGGTTTTGATGGTGATTACTGCATCGCTTTTGGTTTGGATCAAACACAGGAGGGAAAACAAACAATGAGTGAATTATTTGAGATCAAAGACTCCCTTGCGAATGGAGGAGTTGGGTAGCAGAACTGCACGCTCCATTTTCTCGTAAAACGCTTGTGTGACCAAGTCATTGCATTAGAGCAGCGAATCAAAACGTTAGAATGTCCTCCAACGCCTTATAATCCCGCAAATCCCTATGACTGTTCAAAGAAAGAGTGACAAACTATGAGGATTTCTCGTGACCAATGCTATCTCAAAATCGCAGAAGTCGTTGCTCAACGTTCGACTTGTTTGCGTCTAAAAGTCGGAGCAGTGATCACAAAAGACAATCGGATCATCGCCACAGGTTACAACGGAGCACCAAAAGGAATGCCTCATTGTGATGAGGAAACGTGCAACCCCTACGTCGACCATTGTCGAGCAACCGTCCACGCCGAGCTCAACGCACTTTTGTTCGCGGGACGTGAAGCCCAAGGAGCAACCCTCTATGTGACTCACGAGCCCTGCATGAATTGTGCTTTGGCGATCATCAATTCAGGAATCAAACGAGTGCTTTTCAGCCACTTCTATGGCCAACACAAAGAGATCTGGGAAATGCTCCAAGCGTGTGGTGTTCAGGTTCTTGTTCAACCCTAGATGGGTTCCATCAGTTCCAAGAGTTCTGGACAAGGTGTCCACTCAGGAACTTCCCCGTTTCTCGCCAATTGGTTGGTCAAGACTCGAACTCCTTCAATCAATTTAAGGTTGCGAAGATTTACCCTTCGATTTGCAATCTCCAGCTCTGTGACTCTTGTTCTGAAAACCTCTTGAGCAGCTTCTAGTTCTTCAATTCTTTCCTTCAATGATTCCATCACTTCAAGTGCGCTGCTTGTGACGCGCCCTGCAGCATCAACCTGACTTACGTGAGTCTCTGCTAAAGTTTGTTGGGTTTCTGCTTCTCTCTTGTGTTTTTCTGTCCTCCGTGCCAGAATTCCTGGGACTGCACCTAAAAGTCCTGCGGCGACAACTATGATGATCTGTTCCCAGTCCACAGAATTCTCCTTAAGCTTTTCTTTTCTTGAATGGTTGCAAAAGAACTGGCCAACAAGACAAAACAAATGTGAAGGCGAATGATGATCGACCAATTGTTGAAGTCTTTGGGACTAGGCCAACACCAGCCTAATTGAGAACACAAAGAGACCGTGATGTTAAACACGATCTCATGGAGTGACCAAGTGAGTCCATGAATTATATATCCTACAGGAACTTTGAGACGTTTGGTTCTGTACCACAAAGTCGCCAAGTAGAGCAACAAAATCAAAACTTGGATATTCCGCAAAAAATCGTTTTTCATTGGTTGTTCTCCTCCTAAAGCGTTGCCAGCGCTTCCATTTCAGCTTTTCGAATCTGGAAACTCAACCAGTTCACATAATCTTGACCTGTAGTGAACAACGTCGCTCCCATGCAGCGATTTCCGTGGGAGGCGTTCCACACTTCAATCATGGTCTGACACTTCGCGATCTGTGTGAAGTAACGATCCCAGTTGGCTTTGAGTGTGTGGATCGATTTCCAACCAGCGTGGGCGTTGAGCATGTAGCCGTCAGAGCTTCCTACGATCCCAGACTCAGTCAAAACATAGCGTGGGAAGATTCCTTCGGCTGCAAACACTGGATCCCATCCAAACAATGCCCTAAGTAGGTGCCAAGGTGCCCAGCTCTCCATCTCATGAAGAACATCAGCTGCGGGATTCCCCCACCAATAGCCATGATATCCGATGATCCCGCCGGTCTCATAGAGAGCCCGGGCTGCTGGGATCAAATCTACAACCCAAGACTCCAACGGATTGCCTACAGCAGCAACTAGACCACAAGCCCGTGTGTTGAGCCCCATGTCTGCGATTTGGAGAGCGAAAGCCTCGTCGAACTGAACCATCCATTTGTTGGCTTCTCGATCACTCGAACTATATTGTTCGTTTCTAGATTCAATCCAGTCCGTGGTTTCATGGAATGCAATCAAAGAATCTCGATAACGGTCGATCTCTCGTTTGGCCGCGAGAACAGGATCACCTCCAATTGGTTGATCACTGGTGAACATTCGTACGATCGTTTTGGAGTAGGGGTTTCGCTCTTTGAAGAAAGCGGCGTGTTCGAAGCTGAAAGTCTTGATGATTGCTTCTCCCATTTGTTCAACGAAAGCCGTGTCTCCTTCCATCGAAGTTTGAAGGTGGAGCGAAATCAAGTTGTCCATCGCAGGATATTGTGGACCGGGACCCGGGGGTGGCGGAGGTTCGGGGTCGGTTCCTGGAGTCAGCATTCGCCAGCTCTCCCATCCAACATAGAGAGTCTTGAGAGGCGCAATGACATTTTGGAAAGGATCAAGAACCAAATAATCATCGCCCAGGTTCTCAACCGCCAACACGAAGTGTTGGAGATTCGACGGCAAGACCTCAATCATCATCACACCACCGTTGTTGAGGTGTTCGTCAGCCTGAGCTTTTGTTGAACTAGAAATCACCAATTTAAGATCTTTGGTGATGTCTTCCCACTCCGCCAAACAATCGGGTGCGTAGCCGTCTTCTCCAAGAGCCTCGTCAACGCTGATGGGTGTGGCTTCGGGATCAATGTCGTAGATTTGCTGCGCCATTGCCAAACACGTGATGAAGCATCCCATGTTTCCTACAGTGCAGTTGGCAGGACCAAAAGTGTGATCCTTCCACAAAGGATCTTGTTGCCACAACAGGTAGGGATCCCACTTTCCTGGTTCGACCCAATCAGACGTGTGGCTGAACAGAACTGCGGTGTCGGGATATTTTTTCTCAAAGTAGTCTAAGAAGCTCTGCTGGTCCTTTTCCGGAATGTTGAACAGGATTCCTTCCGTGTATTTTCCTGTATCATCGTATGAGAACCCAATTGTCCCCCG
>Ga0180431_10005172_pt1 | contig 16009 bp, 16 predicted proteins | sample SS_ome_11_FD_132459 | JGI IMG/M metagenome (GOLD analysis project Ga0180431, IMG submission 132459) | Hypersaline lake sediment archaeal communities from the Salton Sea, California, USA - SS_1_MS_1 metaG | ecosystem: Environmental > Aquatic > Non-marine Saline and Alkaline > Hypersaline >... | reverse complement strand
CGCCCAGGCGCGGCTGATGAGCCAGGCGATGCGCAAGCTGACCGCCTCGATCGCGCGGTCGAACTGCATGGTGATCTTCATCAACCAGATCCGGATGAAGATCGGCGTGATGTTCGGCAGCCCGGAAACCACGACAGGCGGCAACGCGCTGAAATTCTACGCCTCCGTCCGGCTCGACATCCGCAGGATCGGCGCGATCAAGGATCGCGACGAGGTGGTGGGCAACGCCACCCGCGTCAAGGTCGTCAAGAACAAGGTCGCGCCGCCGTTCAAGCAGGTCGAGTTCGACATCATGTACGGCGAGGGCATCTCCAAGACCGGCGAACTCATCGATCTTGGCGTCAAGGCCGGCGTGGTGGAGAAATCCGGCGCCTGGTATTCCTACGGCGACGAGCGGATCGGCCAGGGCCGCGAGAACGCCAAGCAGTTCCTCAGGGACAATCCCGAGATCTCGAACGCGATCGAGGACAAGATCCGCGCCAGCCACGGGCTCGACTTCACCGCGACCGGCGAGGACGAGACGGTGATGGAGGGCTGAACCGCGGCATCGCGGCGCCACGGCGGGGACGCCGGGCGGCGGAGCGCGCGACGGACGGTTGGGGCCGGGCGGGAATCGCCCGGCCCTTCGCGTGTGGACACCGGCGGCGGCATGGTTATACACGGGTCCGAACCGCCGGAATTCCGCCCGAAAGGCCAGCCCAGATGCCCAGCCTGAACGACATCCGCTCCACCTTCCTGAGCTATTTCGAACGCAACGGCCATCGGGTCGTCGACAGCTCGCCCCTGGTGCCGCGCAACGATCCCACGCTGATGTTCACCAATTCCGGCATGGTGCAGTTCAAGAACCTGTTCACCGGGCTCGAACATCGCGACTACACGCGCGCCACGACCTCGCAGAAATGCGTCCGCGCCGGCGGCAAGCACAACGACCTCGACAATGTCGGCTACACCGCCCGGCACCATACCTTCTTCGAGATGCTGGGGAATTTCAGCTTCGGCGACTATTTCAAGGACGCCGCCATCGCCTATGCCTGGGAGCTTCTGACGAAGGATTTCGACATCCCGGCCGACCGGCTGCTGGTCACCGTCTACCATACCGACGACGAGGCGGCCGGGATCTGGAAGAAGGTCGCCGGCCTGCCCGACGAGCGGATCATCCGGATCCCGACGCATGACAATTTCTGGCAGATGGGCCCGACCGGCCCCTGCGGCCCCTGCACGGAAGTCTTCTTCGATCACGGCCCGTCGATCTGGGGCGGCCCGCCCGGCAGCCCCGAGGAGGACGGCGACCGGTTCATCGAGATCTGGAACCTCGTCTTCATGCAGAACGAGCAGTTCGAGGACGGATCGATGCGGGCGCTCGACATGCAGTCGATCGACACCGGCATGGGACTGGAGCGGATCGGCGCGCTGCTGCAGGGCAAGCACGACAACTACGATACCGACCTGATGCGCGCGCTGATCGAGGCGAGCGCCAATGCCACCGCCACCGATCCCGACGGGCCGGGCAAGGTGCACCACCGGGTGATCGCCGATCACCTGCGCTCCACCGCCTTCCTGATCGCCGACGGCGTGATGCCCTCGAACGAGGGCCGCGGCTACGTTCTGCGCCGGATCATGCGCCGCGCGATGCGTCATGCCCACCTTGCCGGCGCCGACGATCCGGTGATGTACCGGCTGGTGCCGGCGCTGGTGCGGCAGATGGCGGCGGCCTATCCGGAACTGACCCGCGCGCAGGCGCTGATCGAGGAAACGCTGAAGCTGGAGGAAACGCGGTTCAAACAAACGCTGGACCGGGGGCTGAAGCTGCTGGACGAGGAACTCGGGCGGCTGGGCGAGGGCGAGCCGCTGCCGGGCGCCGCCGCCTTCCGGCTTTACGACACCTACGGCTTTCCGCTGGACCTCACGCAGGATGCGCTGCGCGAGAAGGGCCGGGAGGTCGATACCGAGGGGTTCGACGCGGCGATGGCCGAACAGAAGGCCAAGGCCCGCGCCGCCTGGGCCGGGTCGGGCGAGACGAAGGATGCCGCGATCTGGTTCGATCTCGGCGACCGGCACGGGCCGACGGAGTTTCTGGGCTATGACACCGAGACGGCGGAGGGGCAGGTTCTCGCGCTGGTCCGTGACGGCGCGGAGATCGCGGCCGCCGACGCGGGCGACAGCCTGCAGATCATGGTCAACCAGACCCCGTTCTATGCCGAGGCCGGCGGCCAGGTCGGCGACCGCGGCTGGATCCGCACCGAAACCGGGCTGGCCGAGGTGACGGACACGCAAAGATCGGCGGGTGTTTCCATCCATATCGCGACGGTCACCGAGGGCCGGATCGACCGCGGCCAGCCCGCGAAGCTGGAGGTCGACCACCGCCGCCGCGGCGCGATCCGGGCGAACCACTCGGCCACCCACCTGCTGCACGAGGCGCTGCGCCGCGCGCTTGGCGACCATGTCGCGCAGCGCGGCTCTCTCAACGCCGCCGACCGGTTGCGCTTCGACTTTTCGCATGCCAAGGCGCTCAGCGGCCAGGAAATGGAGACGGTCGAACATGAGGTCAACGCCTATATCCGCCAGAATGCCCCGGTCGAGACCCGGGTGATGACACCCGATGACGCCCGCGGGCTGGGGGCGCAGGCGCTGTTCGGCGAGAAATACGGCGACGAGGTGCGGGTGGTGTCGATGGGCACGCTGAAGGGCTCGGGCAAGGGGTCCGACGGCAAGACCTATTCGATCGAGCTGTGCGGCGGCACCCATGTCGCCCGCACCGGCGATATCGGCGCCTTCGCGCTCTTGGGCGACAGCGCGTCCTCGGCCGGGGTGCGCCGGATCGAGGCGCTGACCGGCGCCGCGGCGCTCGACCATCTGCGCGCGCAGGACCGGCGGCTTGGCGAGATCGCGGCGCTTCTCAAGGCGCAGCCCGCCGAGGTGGTGGAGCGGGTGCGCGCCCTCGCCGAAGAGCGCCGGGCGCTGCACAACGAGGTGGCGCAGCTGCGCCGCGATCTCGCGATGGGCGGCGGCGCAACCGGCGGGCCGGAGGCGAAGGACATCGCCGGCATCTCCTTCATCGCGCAGACCGTCAGCGGCGTGTCGGGCAAGGACCTGCCCGCGATGGTCGATGCGCTGAAGGAACGTGTCGGGTCGGGCGCGGTTCTGGTGGTGGCCGATACCGGCGGCAAGGCGGCGGTGGCCGCCGGCGTGACGGCCGACCTGACCGGCCGGCTGTCGGCCGTGGATATCGTCAAGGCCGCGGCGGCGGCGCTGGGGGGCAAGGGCGGCGGCGGCCGGCCGGACCTCGCCCAGGCCGGCGGCGCGGACCCCTCGCAGGCCGAGGCCGCCGTGGCCGCGGCCGAAGCCGTGATCGGAGGATAGGATGCCCGCACTCTGGATTGCCCATGTCACCGTGCACGATGCCGAGGCCTATGGCCGCTACGCCGCGCTCGCGGGCCCCGCGATCGAGAAGCACGGCGGCCGGTTCATCGCCCGCGCCGCGCGCTACGTGCAACTGGAGGGGACCGACCGGCCGCGCAACGTGGTGGCGCGGTTCCCGACGCTGGAGGCTGCCGTCGCCTGCTACCACAGCCCCGAATACCAGGAGGCGCTGAGCCACGCCCGCGGCGCGGCGGAGCGCGAGCTGCTGGTGGTCGAAACCACCGAGTAGGTCAGGGTCGTTCGCGGTCCAGCACGATCGCGCCGGCGGCGATCTGTCCGACATAGCCGCAGGGATCCGGGCGCTGCGAGAAATGCAGCCATGCGGTGCGTGCGAAGGAGTCGGGCGCGAAAAGCGCCATGACCGGGCTGATCTGGTCGCGGCCCACCGGGGCGCTGACGTCGCTCTTGCCCAGCACCGCGCCGCGCAGGGTGTCGGGCAGGGTGCGGAACGTCATCGCATAGGCGAGGTATTCGTCGGTTGCCGGGCAGGCGGCAAAGGGGCAGGCGCCGGTGGCCTCGTAGGCGGCATGGGTCAGTTCATGGGTCAGGACGGCCCGGAACAGCACATCGTCGGGCAACGGGGCGAACAGGCCGGCACGGCTGCGGTTCCCGGCGATCCGGTCGGGCGCGACCAGGTCGATCAGGCCCTCGCCGCAGTGAAACAGCCCCAGACAGCCGTCATGAACCTCGTCGACAAGGGCAAGCGTCACCGGTTCCGTCAGCGGAAGGTTGCAGCTTGCCAGCTCGTCGGCCGCCGCGCGCGCCATGTCGCAGACCTGCCGGGCGGTGGCGGCATCCCCGGCCCGCAGCGTCACCGGCACGCCCTCGCAGGCCAGGTCCGCCGCGCCGACGGGCGCGGCCAGCGCAAGGCACAGCAGGCCGGGGCGGAGCGGCAAGCGCTCAGCCCGCCGCTTTCGCCTGGCGCTTGCGTTCGTGCGGGTCGAGGAAACGCTTGCGCAGGCGGATGTTCTTCGGCGTGACCTCGACCAGTTCGTCATCGTCGATATAGGCGATCGCCTCCTCCAGGCTCATCCTCACCGGCGGTGTCAGCCGCACCGCCTCGTCCGAACCGGAGGCGCGGACGTTCGTCAGCTTCTTGCCCTTCAGCGGATTGACCTCGAGATCGTTGTCGCGGCTGTGTTCGCCGATGATCATCCCCTCGTAGACCTGTTCCTGCGCGCCGATGAACAGCTTGCCGCGTTCCTCGAGGTTCCACAGCGCGTAGGCGACGGAAACGCCGTTCTCCATCGAGATCAAGACCCCCTGCCGTCGGCCCTGGATCGGGCCCTTGTGCGGCGCCCAGCCGTGGAAGATGCGGTTCAGGACGCCGGTGCCGCGGGTGTCGGTCAGGAACTGGCCGTGATAGCCGATCAGCCCGCGCGACGGCACATGGGCGACGATCCGGGTCTTGCCGGCGCCGGCGGGCTTCATTTCCACCAGGTCGCCCTTGCGCTCGCCGGTGAGCTTGTCGATCACCGCGCCGGTGAATTCATCATCGACATCGATGATCGCCTCTTCGATCGGTTCGAGCTTCTCGCCGTCGTCCTCGCGCAGGATCACCCGGGGCCGCGAGATCGTCAGTTCGAACCCTTCGCGGCGCATGTTCTCGATCAGCACGCCCATCTGCAATTCGCCGCGGCCGGACACGACGAAGGCCTCGCCGCCCGGCGTGTCCGCGACCCGGATCGCGACGTTCGATTCCGCCTCTTTCATCAGCCGTTCGCGGATCACCCGGCTTTGCACCTTGCTGCCGTCCTTGCCCGCCAGCGGGCTGTCGTTGATCCCGAAGGTGACCGAGATCGTCGGCGGATCGATCGGCTGTGCGGGCAGGGCGGTATCGACCTCGAGCGCGCAGAGCGTATCGGCCACGGTGGCCTTCGACATGCCGCCCAGCGTGACGATGTCGCCCGCCACCGCCTCGTCGATCGGGGTCTGGCTGAGGCCGCGGAACGCCATGATCCGGGTGACGCGGAACTGTTCGATCCGCTCGCCGGTGCGGCTGAGGGCCTTGATCGTCTCGCCGGTCTTCACCCGCCCGGATTCGACGCGGCCGGTCAGGATCCGGCCGATGAACGGATCGGCCGACAGCGTGGTGGCGAGCATCCGGAACGGCTCGGCCTCGCGCGCGATCTGGGCGGGCTTCGGCACGTGGCGCACGATCAGGTCGAACAGCGCCGACAGGTCGCTGCGCGGCCCGTCCAGTTCGGCATCGGCCCAGCCGGCGCGCCCCGAGGCGTAGAGATGCGGGAAATCCAGCTGGTCGTCATCGGCGCCGAGATTGGCGAACAGGTCGAAGACCTCGTTCAGCGCGCGGTCGGGCTCGGCATCGGGCTTGTCGACCTTGTTCAGCACCACGATCGGCCGCAGCCCCAGCGCCAGCGCCTTGGAGGTGACGAATTTCGTTTGCGGCATCGGGCCTTCGGCGGCATCGACCAGCAGGCAGACCCCGTCGACCATGCTGAGAATCCGCTCCACCTCGCCGCCGAAATCGGCATGGCCGGGGGTGTCGACGATGTTGATCCGCGTGCCCTGCCACTCCACGCTCGTCGCCTTGGCAAGGATCGTGATGCCGCGCTCGCGCTCGATGTCGTTGCTGTCCATCGCGCGTTCGGCCACCGCCTGGTTCTCGCGGAACGCGCCGGACTGCTTGAGAAGCTCGTCCACCAGCGTGGTCTTGCCGTGGTCGACATGGGCGATGATCGCGATGTTGCGCAGGTCCATGGGGTCCGTCCTAAATGCTGCGGTGCCGCGATAGACGAAACCGGGGATATTGGCCAGCCTAATGCGCCGCGGTCTGCGAGAACAGATGGATCACCAGGATCCCGGCGATGATCAGCGCGATCCCCAGAAGCCCCGGCAGGTCGATCCGCTGGCCGAACAGGGTCCAGCCGACGAAGGTGATCAGCGTGATGCCCAGCCCCGACCACAGCGCGTAGGTCAGGCCGAGCGGCAGGAATTTCAGCACCTTGACGAAGAAGAAGAACGCCCCGGCGAAGCCCAGGACCACGCCCAGCGAGGGCCAGAGCCGGGTGAACTGCTGGCTGGCCTGCAGGCAGGCGGTGCCGAAGGTTTCGAAGGCCACGGCAATGACGAGATACAGGTAGACCTGGACGGACATGGCGCTTCCCTCAGGTGGCGACGTAACGGTCGCGGCGGTGGTTGATCGCGATGGTGAGATTGGTGACGAGCGCGCCGAGCGCGGAATAGAGCACCAGGCGCGGCTCGATCACCCAGAATGCGACGGAAAACAGGATCGCATCGAAGCCAAGCTGCGTCCAGCCGGCGCGAAACCCGGTGCGATCCTGAAGGACCAGCGCGAGGATGCCGATCCCGCCAAGGCTGGCGCCGTGGCGAAACAGCGCCAGAAGCGCCGCGCCCGACAGCGCGCCGAAGAGAAGCGCGCCGGCCAGCGGATCGAGATGCGCGAACCGCACCCAGCCCGGCATCGCCGCCGACAGGATCGACAACCCGGCCACCGCCGCGAAGGTCTTGGCCACGAAGGCCGGGCCCATCCGCCGCCAGCCGAGCCAGTAGAACGGCAGGTTGATGGCGAAGAACACCGGGCCGAAGCCCCAGCCGGTGGCGTAGGAGATCAGCACCGCAAGTCCGGCGGTCTGGCCGGTGACAAGGCCGAGATGGGTGAGGATCGTGATCGCGAAGGCCGCGACGCCGGCCCCGAAGGCAAGGCCCTGGGCATCCTCGATCGGGCTGTGGCGCGCGGCGTTTGTCATGGCCCCTCATGCCGCGCCGCGGCGCGCCTGTCCAGCGCCGCCGGGGCCGCGCGCCCCTGCGGGATAACCGGATGTCGGGCTTGGCGCCGTGCGTCAGCCCGCCAGCGCGTGGCCCAGATAGGCGTCGACCCGTTCGAGAAAGCCCATCGTGGTGAGCCATTTCTGATCCGGCCCGACAAGCAGCGCGAGATCCTTGGTCATGTGCCCGTCTTCCACGCACTGCACGGTGACGCGTTCCAGCGTTTCGGCGAAGCGCGCGAGGTCGGCATTGCCGTCAAGCTTGGCGCGATGCTTCAGCCCGCCCGTCCAGGCGTAGATCGAGGCGATGGAATTGGTAGAGGTCGCCTTGCCCTGCTGGTGCTGGCGGTAGTGCCGGGTGACGGTGCCATGCGCGGCCTCGGCCTCGACGATGCCGCCATCGGGGGTCATCAGCACCGAGGTCATCAGCCCGAGGCTGCCGAAGCCCTGCGCCACCGTGTCCGACTGCACGTCACCGTCGTAGTTCTTGCAGGCCCAGACATAGCCGCCCGACCATTTCAGCGAGGCGGCGACCATGTCGTCGATCAGCCGGTGTTCGTAATGGATGCCCTTCGCCTTGAACGCCGCTTCGAATTCCTCTTCGTAGACCTTCTGGAACAGATCCTTGAAGCGGCCGTCATAGGCCTTGAGGATGGTGTTCTTCGTCGACAGGTAGACCGGCCAGCCGAGGTTGAGCCCGTAGTTCAGCGAGGCCCGCGCGAAGTCGATGATCGAGGCGTCGAGATTGAACATCGCCATCGTGACGCCGGCGCCGGGCGCGTCGAACACCTCGCGCTCGATCACGGTGCCGTCGGCGCCCTCGAACTTCAGCGTCAGTTTCCCCGCGCCGGGGAAGCGGAAATCGGTGGCGCGGTACTGGTCGCCATAGGCGTGCCGGCCCACCACGATCGGCCGGGTCCAGCCCGGCACCAGCCGCGGCACGTTGCGGCACAGGATCGGCTGGCGAAAGATCACCCCGCCGAGGATGTTGCGGATCGTCCCGTTCGGCGAGCGCCACATCCGCTTCAGGCCGAATTCCTCCACCCGCGCCTCGTCCGGTGTGATCGTGGCGCATTTGACGGCGACGCCGACCTCTTTCGTCTTCTCGGCGGCCGCGACGGTGACGCGATCCTCGGTGCGGTCGCGTTCCTGGATCGACAGGTCGTAATAGAGCAGATCGATGTCGAGATAGGGCAGGATCAGCTTTTGCTTGATGAAGTCCCAGATGATCCGGGTCATCTCGTCCCCGTCCATCTCGACGACCGGGTTCTGGACCTTGATCCGCGACATGGTCGTGCCTCCTTGCGGGGATACGGGGCGACCGGCCGGGGGGCGGCCGCCCGGCGGCGTCTCAGCCGATGATCGCGTTCAGCGTGGCGCTCGGCCGCATGACGGTGGCAAGCTTGGCCGGATCGGGGTGGTAGTAGCCGCCGATATCGGCGGGCCGGCCCTGCGCGGCGGCCAGTTCGCCGGTGATCGCCGCCTCGCCCTCGGCTAATGCCTGCGCCACGGGGGCGAATTCGGCAGCGAGGCCGGGATCCTCGGTCTGGGCGGCCAGCGCCTCGGCCCAGTAGCGGGCGAACCAGTAGTGGCTGTCGCGGTTGTCGGGCTGGCCGACCTTGCGGCCGGGCGAGCGGTCATGGTCGAGGATGCCCTGCGTCGCGGCATCCACGGCGTCGCCCAGCACCTTCGCGCGGGCGTTGTCCGTCGCCTCGGCAAGGAAGCGGAAGCTTTCGCCCAGCGCGCAGAACTCGCCCAGGGAATCCCAGCGCAGGTGGTTTTCCTCGACCAGCTGTTGCACGTGCTTGGGCGCCGAGCCGCCCGCGCCGGTTTCGAACAGGCCGCCGCCCTGCATCAGCTTCACGATCGACAGCATCTTGGCCGAGGTCGCGAGTTCCAGGATCGGGAACAGGTCGGTCAGGTAGTCGCGCAGCACGTTGCCGGTGATCGCGATGGTGTTCTCGCCCTTCGTGATCGTCTCGAGGCTGGCGCGGGTCGCCGCGCGCGGGGCCATGATCTCGAATTTCTCGGCAACCCCATGCGCTTCGAGGATCGGCTTGACGTAGGAAATGAGTTCCGCGTCATGGGCGCGGGTTTCGTCCAGCCAGAAGATCGCGCGATAGCCGGTCAGCCGCTGGCGGTCGATGGCCAGTTTCACCCAATCCTCGATCGGCGCCTTGCGGGCGGAGGCGGAGCGCCAGATGTCGCCGGTTTCGACGCGGTGTTCGTGCAGCACCGTTCCGTCGTCGAGGATCATCTTCACCACGCCGCCTTCCGGTATCTCGAAGGTCGTCGGGTGGCTGCCGTATTCCTCGGCCTTCTGCGCCATCAGCCCGATGTTCTGCACCGTGCCGGCGGTGGCGGGATCCAGCTTGCCGTTTTCCTTGAAGAACCTGATCGTCTCGTCATAGACCGGCGCGTAGGAATTGTCGGGGATCACGCAGACGCAGTCATGTTCGGCGCCGTCCGGGCCCCAGCCCTTGCCGCCGGCGCGGATCAGCGCGGGCATCGAGGCATCGATGATCACGTCCGACGGCACGTGCAGGTTGGTGATGCCCCTGTCGGAATTGACCATGTACATCGGCGGGCGCTCTGCGCGCACCGCCTCGATCGCCGCCATGATCCCGGCGTCGTCCTTGACCCGCTCCAGCAGGTCGCCAAGCCCGGAATTGGGGTTCACGCCGAGTTCGGCCATCCGGTCGCCGAACTGCTCGAACACCGGCGCGAGCCAGGCGCGGACGGCATGGCCGAAGATGATCGGGTCGGAGACCTTCATCATCGTCGCCTTCATGTGCAGCGAGAACAGCACACCCTCGGCCCTTGTTTTCTCGATCTCTTCGGCAAGGAAGGCATCGAGCGCGCGGGCCGACATGAAGGTGGCGTCGACCACGGTGCCGGCGGGGTAGCTGACGCTCTCCTTCAGCACCGTCTCGCCGCCGGCGGTTTCCAGAACGATCCGCGCGGTGGCGGCGCGGTCGAGCGTGGCCGACACCTCGTTGGAGCGGAAATCGCCGCCCGCCATCGCCGCGACGCGGGTCTTGCTGTCGGCCGTCCAGTCGCCCATCCGGTGCGGATTGGCCTGCGCGTAGCGCTTCACCGCCGTCGCGGCGCGGCGGTCGGAATTGCCCTCGCGCAGCACCGGGTTCACGGCCGAACCCTTGATCGTGTCATATGTCGCGCGGGCGGCCTTCTCGGCCTCGGTCTGCGGGGTCTCGGGATAGTCGGGCAGGGCGTAGCCCTGGCCCTGCAACTCGCGCACCGCGGCGACGAGCTGCGGGACCGAGGCCGAGATGTTGGGCAGCTTGATGACATTGGCCCCCGGCGTCTTCACCAGCTCGCCCAGCTCGGCGAGGTCGTCGGGGATTCGCTGCTCCGGCGTCAGCGCCTCGGGGAAGGCGGCGAGGATCCGCCCGGCGAGCGAGATGTCCTTCGTGCCCACCGTGACCCCGGCGGCGGCCGCGAACTTGCGGATGATCGGCAGGAGCGAGGCGGAGGCAAGCTCCGGCGCCTCGTCGACCTTGGTGTAGATGATATCCGGGTTTTCGCTGTCAGCCATCGTCGAGCCCTTTCGATCACGTCCAGAAGCATCCCGCGCGGCCGCCGTCGGGCGCGCGGGCGGGGAAGGCGGTGCGATCGGAGGCCGGGGCGCCGGATGCCGGCGGGCCGTGGCCGGCCGGGGCATGCGGGGGCGCCATCGGCCATCCTCTCGCTGGTTTCTCGCTGCGGCGTCTCTAACCGAAATCCGGCATCAAGGAAAGATGGTATGCGGTGGTATACAAAAATTCCGGCGCAACCCGGTGCCCGCCCCCGTCAGCCGAGGAACGGCCGGGCGAGGGCGCGCACATGGTCCCACAGCCGCGGCGCGCCGCGCGCGACCTTGCGGCCGACCCGGGATTCGAGGTCATCGAAGGTCACGTCGAACGCGTGCCACGATCCGCCGCCGGCGGCGATGTTCTGCATCACAGGTTGCACCCGGTCGAGCGCGCGGGCGAAGACCGCGTCGGGGGTTTCGGCCGCCTCGAATTCCTCCCACAGCGCCCGAAGTTCGGCGCCGATATCTTTGGGAAGCAATCCGAAAATCCGGTCGGCCGCACGGGTTTCCGCGGCCTGCCGTTCGGCCGAGCCATGCGCCGTGCCGCCCGCGGCATGGATCGGCACGTCGCCGGTATCGATCTCGACGAGATCGTGCAGCACAAGCATCCGGATCACCCGGTCGACCGAGACGCCCGGAGCGGCCTGATCGGCCAGCACAAGCGCGTAAAGCGCCAGGTGCCAGGAATGCTCGCCCGCATTTTCCTTCCGGCCGCCATCGACGGGCGTGGCGCGCAGGACGGATTTCAGCCGGTCGGCCTCGGCCAGGAAGGCCAGTTGCGCCGCCAGCCGGGCGGTCAATGCCCGCCCGCGTCCGGGTCCGGCGGCGGCGCGGGCATCGCCGCGCCGGTCTTCCTGGCGGCCAGCGCCTGTTCCATGAACCGCCGGCCGCGCGCCTCGGCCTGACGGATCCGGATCGAGGTCAGGAACGCCTCCTGCAAGGTGGTGGACGAGGCGCCGACGATCTTCGAGACCTGTTCGTAGAAGAACGGGTCGTCCAGGTCCTGCGATGCCTGAAGCGCGTCGCGGGCCAGCTTGTCGGCCAGGTCCTGGATGAAATCGGCCATGTCAGCGCGATGCCTCTCCCAGCCGGCGGCGCACGTAGTCCTGCACCGTGGCGATCATCGGCGACATGTGCGCCTCGTCATCCTCGAAGAAATGCCCCGCGCCCTCGATCTCGCAATGGGTGATGGTGATGCCGCGCTGTTCGTGCAGCTTGTTCACCAGCGCATGCGTGTCCTTCGGTGGCGCGACCTTGTCGGCCGTGCCGTTGATGATCAGGCCCGAGGACGGGCAGGGCGCGAGGAACGAGAAATCGTACATGTTCGCCGGCGGCGCGACCGAGACGAAGCCGGTGATCTCCGGCCGCCGCATCAGAAGCTGCATGCCGATCCACGCGCCGAAGGAAAAGCCCGCGACCCAACAGTGTTTGGAATTCGGGTTCAGCGCCTGCAGGTAGTCCAGCGCCGAGGCGGCATCGCTAAGCTCGCCCACGCCCTGGTCGTATTCGCCCTGGCTGCGGCCGACGCCGCGGAAGTTGAAGCGAAGCACCGTGAATCCAAGCTCGTAGAAGGCATAGTGCAACCGGTGCACGACCCGGTTGTTCATCGAGCCGCCATACAGCGGATGCGGATGCAACACGATCGCGATCGGGGCGTCGGCGGTCTTCTGGGGGTGGTAGCGGCCTTCCAGGCGGCCCTCGGGGCCGGGGAATATCACTTCGGGCATCAGTTCGCCTGTTCCCTCTCCGGGCCCCCGGCCATTCTTGACGAATTTGATCGGGCAACCTAGAATGTTTCTAAAGCGCGGGCGCGCCTTTCGGTGCAGGTGAGTTAAGCGCCGCCGCCGCGCGCGTCAACGTCTTTGGCAGGAACGGCCGATGAAACTCTCCACCAAGGGGCGCTACGCGATGGTCGCGCTGGCCGATCTCGCGATGGCCGGGCCCGAGACTCTGTCGACACTGTCCGAGATCGCGGAGCGGCAGGACATCTCGCTGCCCTATCTCGAACAGCTGTTCGTCAAGCTGCGCCGGGCCGGGCTGGTGGAAAGCGTCCGCGGCCCCGGTGGCGGCTACCGGCTTGCGATGGACCCGGCGGAGATCCGGGTCAGCGCGGTGCTGGAGGCGGTCGACGAGACGGTGAGCGCGCTGCATACCGGGGCCGCCGTCTCGGGCGGGCTGTCGGGCACGCGGGCGCAGTCCTTCACGAACCGGCTTTGGGAGAGTTTTTCGGCGCAGGTCTATGTTTTCCTGCATCAAACCACGCTGGCCGACGTGATCGGCAACCGGCTGAAGCCGTGCCCGGCGGTGCCCGGCCTGTTCCGGATCGTCGACGAGTGAGCGGGCCGCGCACATATCTCGACTGGAACGCCACCGCGCCGCTGCGCGCAGAGGCGCGGGCGGCGATGATCGCGGCGATGGATGTCGTCGGCAACCCGTCCTCGGTGCATGCCGAGGGCCGGGCGGCGACGGCGCTGGTGGAACGGGCGCGCGCGCAGGTGGCCGCGGCGCTGGGGGCGGAGGGCGCCGATATCGTCTTCACCTCCGGCGCGACGGAGGCCGCGGCGCTGGCGCTGGCCGGCCGTGGGCTGGCCGCGGCCGGGGTCGAGCATGACGCGGTGCTGGCCTGGGCCGATCCCGGCCTTCCGGTCGATGCCACGGGCCGGGTGCGCATCGACGATCCGGGGGGCAGCACCCTGCAACTCGCCAATTCCGAGACCGGCGTGATCCAGGACCTGCCCGAGGGGCTGGCGGTGTCGGACCTGACCCAGGCCTTCGGCAAGATCCCCTTCGCCTTCAACTGGCTGGGGGTGACGATGGGCCTTGTCTCGGCGCACAAGCTGGGCGGGCCGAAGGGCGTGGGCGCGCTGGTGCTGCGGCCCGGCACGGAACTGGCCGCGCGGATCCGCGGCGGCGGGCAGGAGATGGGCCGCCGGGCCGGGACCGAGAACGTGATCGGCATCGCCGGTTTCGGTGCCGCGGCCGAGGCCGCCGCGCGCGACCTTGCGAGCGGTGTCTGGGAGGAGGTCGAGGAATTTAGAAATATTCTAGATTCATCTCTGGAAGCCGCCGCGCCGGATGTTATCTTTGCCGCGAGGGGCGCGCGACGGCTTCCCAACACGACCTGCGTGATCAGCCCCGGCTGGAAGGGCGAGACGCAGGTGATGCAGATGGACCTGGCGGGGTTTTCCGTGTCCGCCGGTTCGGCCTGTTCGTCCGGCAAGGTCCGGGCGAGCCGGGTTCTGGCGGCGATGGGGTTCGCGCCCGAGGCCGCGGCCGGGGCGATGCGGGTCTCGCTGGGGCCGGGCATCGGCCGCGAGGCGCTGGAGCGCTTCGCCGAGGCCTGGGGCCGGGCGCGCAAGCGGCACATGGCCCGCGCGGCCTGACAAGACGGGTGAACAAGGGTCCGCAAGGGCCCGACAGGAAGGGAAGGTTGACGATGGCCCTGGAAGAGAACCTCGAAGTCCGCGAAGGCGTCGACCGCGAGACGGTCGAAACCGTGCAGAGCATGGGCAGCTACAAATACGGCTGGGAGACGGATATCGAGATGGAATTCGCGCCGAAGGGCGTGAACGAGGACATCGTGCGCCTGATCTCGGAAAAGAACGGCGAGCCGGAATGGATGACGGACTGGCGGCTTGCGGCCTTCCGGCGCTGGCAGAAGATGGCCGAACCCCGCTGGGCGATGCTGAACTACCCGGCGATCGACTACCAGGACCAGTATTACTACGCCAAGCCCAAGAGCATGGCGGAAAAGCCCAAGTCGCTCGACGAGGTCGACCCGAAGCTGCTGGCCACCTACGAAAAGCTCGGCATCCCGCTGAAGGAACAGATGATCCTTGCCGGGGTGGAGGGCGCCGAACAGGCCGACGAACGCCGCGTCGCGGTCGATGCGGTGTTCGATTCCGTCTCTCTCGGCACGACCTTCAAGGACGAGCTGATGAAGGCCGGGGTGATCTTCTGCTCGATCTCAGAGGCGATCCGCGACTACCCGGAGCTGGTGCAGAAATACCTCGGCTCGGTCGTGCCGGCGTCGGACAATTTCTTCGCGACGCTGAACTCGGCCGTGTTCTCGGACGGCTCGTTCGTCTACGTGCCGCCGAACACGCGCTGCCCGATGGAACTCAGCACCTATTTCCGGATCAACGCCGAGAATACCGGGCAGTTCGAACGGACCCTGATCATCGCCGACAAGGGCAGCTATGTCAGCTACCTCGAGGGCTGCACCGCGCCCAAGCGCGACACCCACCAGCTGCACGCGGCGGTGGTGGAGATCGTGGTGCTCGACGATGCCGAGGTGAAGTATTCCACCGTGCAGAACTGGTATCCCGGCGACGAGGAAGGCAAGGGCGGCATCTACAACTTCGTCACCAAGCGCGCCGATTGCCGCGGCGACCGGTCCAAGGTGATGTGGACGCAGGTGGAGACCGGCAGCGCGATCACCTGGAAATACCCGTCCTGCATCCTGCGCGGCGACGACAGCCAGGGCGAGTTCTATTCCATCGCCATCGCCAATAACGCGCAGCAGGCCGATACCGGTACCAAGATGGTGCATCTGGGCAAGAACACCCGCTCGCGCATTGTTTCGAAAGGGATTTCGGCGGGCCGGGCGCAGAATACCTATCGTGGCCTCGTGTCGATGCACCCGAAGGCCGCGAACGGGCGCAACTACACCCAGTGCGACAGCCTGCTGATCGGCGACAAGTGCGGCGCCCATACCGTGCCCTATATCGAGGTCAAGAACACCTCGAGCCGGGTGGAGCACGAGGCGACGACCTCGAAGGTGGATGACGACCAGCTGTTCTACTGCCGCTCGCGCGGGATGGACGAGGAAGAGGCGGTGGCGCTGGTCGTCAACGGCTTCTGCCGCGACGTGTTGCAGGCCTTGCCGATGGAATTCGCGATGGAGGCGCAAAGCCTGGTCGCGATCTCGCTGGAAGGGTCGGTCGGTTAAGAATGGGAGTGGAAGTAAATGGTTCGTGGTTTTGTGTATGGCCTCATTTTGGGTGGAGCAGGCATTTATTTCGACGCTTACCTGATGCGTGGCTTGCTGGGTTTGTCAACGCCGTTCGGCTCGCTGTTTCTGCTGTTTCTGTGTGCAATGAGTATTGTTGGGCTCGGCAAAGTAGAGGCCAAATTGCAGGCGCTTGGAACATCGGTTGGTGTGCCAGTTGGTTTGGTCGCTGTGGATATGCTCCGCCACTCAGTGTTCGGGGCGGAACGCGTTCTGACAAGCCTGCATTCTTGATTT
>Ga0180431_10005171_pt1 | contig 16012 bp, 20 predicted proteins | sample SS_ome_11_FD_132459 | JGI IMG/M metagenome (GOLD analysis project Ga0180431, IMG submission 132459) | Hypersaline lake sediment archaeal communities from the Salton Sea, California, USA - SS_1_MS_1 metaG | ecosystem: Environmental > Aquatic > Non-marine Saline and Alkaline > Hypersaline >... | reverse complement strand
TAGAATACCCGCTGCGTGCATAGATGCTCCACTCGCCCGCCGTGACCTTCGCTCGAATCAGCCATAGAAAGCGACCATACGAATCACTTTTGGTAGTATAGCCGGCCAACGCTGCATTGGTACTGAACACAAGCGAGTAGTCTGCATCCCAATCGAGGCTCGACCCGCCAAAGCCCTCATCTACCACAACGTAGTCGCCGCGGCCCCCACCGGGGCTGGCTAGGTTCGGTTCTGTGCCCCCTCCATCGTCATATACGGATGCGTCGCCATTATTGGCCCCATCTTCACATTCCCACACGGGGACAAAGGCCGTGACGCCCGTGGCACCGTGCTTCCCCGCACTGCGAATACCCATCCAAACGCGAGATATTTCGTTGGGTAGGTTCTGTGTGCTGCGTATGGTCAGCGCGTTGATCCTTGCTTCTACGTCGCCCACCACGTCGGCGGTCGAGGTGTAATCATACGCCACCGCCGCCGCCGCTGTTGGCGTGGTGTTGGGGAACGCCCGTGTGTTGATCCGCTCCCAATATGGGTGCCGCTCGACCACCAGCCGTGCTTTCTTGCCGGCCGTGTTGGCCGGATACTCGGTGAACCAATCGCCGGCCTCGTTGGCAAACTGCAGGCTCAGCGACTTGACCAGGGCACGACGTTCGCCGGTCTCGTCATCGAGCTTCTGGTGATAGTAGACGGGTGTCGTGGCCTGCGGGTCCACCCAATACTGGGCCGCCTCCCGCTGCAGCGTGTGGAACGTCTGCAGCTCGGCCGCAAAGTTATCGTCCGACGTGCCTTTGATCGTGACCGGGATCAGCTCCTCGATGTAGGGCGGGATCGAGCCATCCCCCGGGATAGGGGAGGTCTGAGGGACATAGTCGACCATCGACTGGAACCCGGTCGTGGTCGTCAGATCCACCGTGTTCGTGCCGTCATAGAGCTTGTGAACGATAGCCATCAGGGCATCCCCGATCGGTGTGCAAATGCGCTGCGCTGTCGCTGGCGCTCTTGCTCCATCGCCAGGCGATAGGCCCGCTCATCGTAGATATTGTACGTTGCGCCGCCGTAGGTGTAGCTCGCGCCGCCTGGGCCCGCGCCGGCCACCGTCGCGCGCAGCGCCTGGCTGCCCATCGCGGCCGCGGCGCGCTCGATCGCGTCGCTCCTGGCCAGGCCGATGGCAAAGCCTTCGGCCGCAAACTGCCCGACCTGCATGAAGGCCTTGCTCGGGCTGTCGATGCCCAGGAAGCCCTTGGCCGCATCGAGCGCCGCCTGGGCTGCGCTCCGGGCTGCATCTTTCAGCCAGCTGACCCCGGCCGTGATGCCCTTGGCGATGCCTTCCAGGATCCCTCTGCCGATCGAGCCCCAATCCGTGCGCTGGAAGAAGCTCTTGATCGCTTCCCAGGCCTTGGTGCCAATCTCTTTGATCTTGGCCCACACCTGGTCCCAGACCTGCCGCAGTTTCTCGCCAAAGCCGCGCCAATCTCCCTCGAATGCAGAGCGAAAGGCATCATAAATGCCCATAAACACGCCCTTGAACCATTCGAACGCATCCACGACTTTGCCCCAGATCTCCTTGGCCTTGGCCACGATCGCCGCGCCGTGCTGGTCCCAGAAGCCCTTGATCGCGTTCAGCGCGTTCTGGATCCCGGTCTTGAGCGCATCCATCGTGTTGAGCACGAATGTGCGCACGCCGAGAAAGTCGCTCTCCCAGGCCTTGCGCATGGCCACGACGATAGCGATCAGGGCCACGACCGTGGCCACGACCGGCGCCGCCGCGGTCACCACGGAGATGAGCGCAGGAATGACCACAGAGGCGATGGCGATGCCCAGCGCGATCAGCACGTCCTGCAGCTCGACGTTGTTGCCGATCCATTCCGCTGCAATTTGGATGTACGGACCTATGGCATCGATCACGGTGTAGATGGCCTCTGTGATCTTGTATGCTGCATCTGCGATGCCAGGAGGGAACACATCTTCCCAAGGATAGTCGCGGCCAAACACGCCATTGATCATATCCTCGATCACCCAGCGCACTCCGCCGAATGCCTCAATGGCTCGGTCCAACCAAGGCACCAATCGCGATTGAAACGCCTGAATGAGCGGCTCGAGCAGCGGCAGGAAGGCGCTGAACAAGCCCATCAGCGAGTTCAGGACTGGCAGCAGCGCGGTCCCTACACGATCCTTCAGGTCCTGCACTTTGGCCGTCCATTGCGCCATACTCGCTGCGGCCGTGCCCTGCACCTCTGGCATCGCGGCCGTATTGGTGCGCAGCTTCTCCATCACCTGTGCCATCAGCGCCGCCTGCTGCTCGCTCTTGGTGAGCTCGCTGGCCTCTTTGCCCAGGCTCGCAGCATAGGCCTCCGTGGCCTCGGTCAGGTTGACCTGGATCCCGAGGTTGTCCAGGATCATGGGTGAGAGGCGGCCCACACCGGTCACGAGGCTGTCGAGCAGAAAGCCCATGTCCTGCCCCGTCGCCGCGCTTACCTTGCCCAGGTACTGCATCGCGCCCGGGAGCTCGTTGGCGAATGTGGTCCCGACCAGCTGCGCGGCTTTGTTGTAGCTCTCCATCAAGTCGCGCTGTGCGACCATCCCGGCCGAGCCCTCTTTGAGCGATGCCAGGAGCGCGTCTGCGCTCTGGCCCGAGCTCTCTGCCAGGCCCTCAAAGGCCCGCTGCAGGCCCTCGACCGGCGCCGCACCCTTGGCCAGCTCCATCAGCCCTACGGCCGCCGTGCCGGCTGCGCCTGCCACGACACCCAGCCCGCCCAGCGCGACCTTGCCAACGGTCTGCACCCGTTTCTTGATGCCATCGACAAAGCCGCCGGCGCTCTTTTCACTGGACTTCATCTTGTCGACGAACTCGCCGGTGTCTGCAGTCAGCTTGACCACCAACGTCGCCAGTGTAGCCATCTATGGTTCCTTTGGTCTCAGATCCTGCCCGCCGAATGCCTTATTGAGCATCTCCACGATCTGCAGCTGCTGCTCCCAGGGCTGCCCTTGCTGCCTGGACTCAAAGCGCGGCATAAACTCATCCGGCCCGAACGGCTTGCGGCGTTTCTTGGGATCGCGGGCCGTGTTGGCGACCGTCGCGGCGACGATGCCTGTGCGCAGGTCCGCGCGCTCTTCCCCGAACGGCTCGAGCTGATAGTATTCCATCCATTCGCTCAGCTCCCGGCTCGAGATCTCGTGCAGCAGCTGTGAGACGGTCTTGCCCAGATGCGCAGCTAGTCGGAAATAGAATCGTCGCTCTGGGCGTCGCTCGAGTTTTTTGCCAGTTCCTCCAGGTCCTCGTCAGAGAAGCCAGAGAGCCGCTGGGCCACGTTGAACACCCGCTGTAGCGCGGCCGCGCTCTTGCGACCCAGGACCCCGATGTCCGTCTGCGTAAAGAGAGCCTGGCCCTGTTCATCTACCACGCTCAGTGCCACCAGGCGCGCGCGCATGTTGGTCATCTTTACCTTGACGTTCTTGCCCCGCTGGTCCAAAATGGCGTCCTCGAACCGGTCGCGCTCGATCCCGGTCAGGCCGCGCACGCGCAGCGTGCCGCCCCACTCGGGCACCTCTACGTCCTCGAACTGCAGATCCTTGACCTCCAGGATCTGTTCTCGCGTCAGGTACGGCATACCTTCCTCCATGCTCTGTGATCATAGTACCGCTCGATCACCCATCGCTCGCATTCGAGCACGCGCTGGGTGGTCTCCTCGCTCAGCCCCAGCTGGCCCGCGAACCGAGGCATAGACGCCGATCGATTGCGCCGCGGCGTCGCGCGCAGCTGGGCCTCATCGAACGTCTCCCCGGCCAGTCGCAGCGCCTCGACCAGGTCGTCGGCCAGGTGCTCCTGCCGTCCCACATAGTCGAGTTGGTTCCCGTCAGGGCCGAGATAGCACCGGTACAGCGAGCCGACCCAGCCCTCTGGATACATCTCCAGGCATAGCTGTACGAACCGCTCGAACGGCTCGGTCCAGCATGCATCCGGTGGAAAGCGCGCTCCATCCCTGTTCGGGCTGAAATTGCGCAACATCATCCGGTACGCCCAGAAGCTCCGATACCAGGTCAGCGGATGGCGGACAAAGGCGAACGAAAACCGATCGGCCTCTGCAACGCCATCCGGAGTGGCGTGCCGGCCCGTCAAGGCCCACGGATGCCCACCTACCTCCTGGCACGGCTCACACAATAACCCAGCTGCCTGCATGGCCTTCTCGACCCACAGGCCCCCGGTCTTGGGGATGTGGTAGAACACGCTGCGATCCGTCCGTATGGCCAACTGCTAGGCCAGCGTCGGCTGCCCGCTGAGCTTGAGCGTCACGCTCGCGGTGAGCGAACCGTCGATCGGCGCGCTGGGCTCGAACCCGGTCACCAGCGCCGAGATCGTCCAGGTCGTGGTGCCCGCGTCTGGGAACACCAGCTGGAAGTTGCGCACCGTGCGATCTTCCATGTCCTTGATCAGGCCCGTGCTCGCATCGTGCGTGCCCGCGACCGGATCATAGAGGATGTCGATCGTGATCTCGCCGCCGTCCATCAGCCCGCCGATGAACTCGCGCCATCCGGCCGTCGAGCTGTGGTGCGTCACATCCAGCGCGTCCATGCTCAGCCCAGGGCCGCTGATGTTGCTCACCTGCGCGATCGTGGTAAACGCTTCGGTCGGCGTCGCGCCATCGCCCTGTTGGAGCAAGGTTCCGTATGCTGCATTGGTCGTCATGTCTGTCTCCTATCTGCCTAGAGCGGCAGCTTGACCACGCCGAACTTGACCTCAGCGTGATTCGCCCGGAAATGGAGCTTGCCGGTGCTCTGCAGCCAGCCCTCTGTGCCGAATGGCCCAAAGACCGCGTACTCGCCGGCCCCGAGGCTGTATGTCGAGATGTCGCCGTCGCGGCCGAGGTTGTCGACCACGCTCTCGATCGTGATCGTGCGAGCGCTTGCGCCCGTGTTGTGCGCGATCACGATTTCGGCCCCGGTGAATGTCACCTCTTCATAGTTCTCGGTATCGGCCGCGGTCATGGTCAGATCGGCCGCATCGGCCGCATATTGGTCCGTTTTCGTGCCGAGCGCAGTCAGCGCCGTGTGGCTCTGTCTAGCCATCGTCGGTCTCCTCTACCGTCAGCGGGTTGCCAAAGCGGTCGACCAGCTGCGGTACGACGCGCCGCGGCTTGGGTTTGGGCGCGTGCACTTTCTGCCAGTGCTCCTCCATCTCGGCCTTGTCGAGCGTCGAGAAGGGGCACTGCGTGCATTGGTAGTTCGGCAGATCGTGCCACTTGCCGACCGTATAGCGTTGTACTGGGCTGCCCAGTCCAGTGCGCGGCGTTTCTGTCTGTTCGGTCATTGCCCTACTCCTGATACCATACCGTCACGTCGAGCCGCACCACAGGTGCCTCGCGCGCGTCGGCCCAACCGTCGCGGTCATTCTCCACGAACGCTGCATCTACCGTCGTATCGTCCCAGACGCCCGAGGCCCCGGTCAGCGCCGTGCGCACCGCCGCGGCCACGGCCTTGGCCTCTTGATAGCTCTCGGCCTGGCACGTGATCTGGATGCGCGCCCAGCCCAGGCCGGCGTCTCCATCGTGGCTGTAGGTCGGCCGGCCACTGATACGCTGATAGGCCAGCGCTGGCATGGGGCTCTCTTGCGGCACAAACAGCGGATAGATCCGCGACTCGACCAGCGCGCTTACCGCGGCGGTCCCGGCCAGCTTGTCCCTCAGCCCGGTCTCGATCGTCATCGCTCGATCGCCTTGCGCAGCATCTCACCGGTGCGGTCCTTGGCTGCGTCCTGCTTGCTGTCGAATGCCGGCCGCAAGAACGGCCGCGCGGCCATCCCAGGATGGCGCACGCCGCCGGTGACCACCAGGCCCCGCTCTCCCTCGAAGGCGATCGGTTGCCCCGTGATCTCGTGCGACGTCGCACCGGTCTCGAGATAGCGCCAGTACCACTTCTCGTCCGGCATGCCGACGCTGGCCTCGACCTTGCCCTTGCCCGAGTCCGTGACCTCAGCGCGGATCAGCGGCTCGGGCGCGCGCGGGTTGGCGGCCTCGACGATCTCCTGAGCGCCTGCCAGCACAGCGTCCTCGAGCGCCTTCTCAGCACTGGGACCCATCTTGCGCAGTGCGGCGAGCAGCTCCTCGCCGCCCTCGATCTGCACCTTGACCCGCATCCTACCCATCAGAGAAGCTCCCTGCACATCAGCTCGATCTGCCGGTCTCGCTCCTCGACATTGATCGCGCTGATGACGTCGAACACGCGCGTGTCCCATATCACGCGACACTCGGGCCCGACATTGTCTTGATAGCGGATCACGATCTTGGTCGTGACCTCCGCGCCCTCTCCCTCCGCGTCGATGTACTCGCGGCCGCGCAACGGCTCTACGCTGGCCCACACCGTGTCCAGGTCGACCCAGGCATACGGCGTCTTGGCCCCGTACTGATCTTGCGCGTTGACCGGGCTCTGGATCGTCACCCGGTGCCTCAGTCTGCCGGCCCGCATCAGAACGCCATCGCCTTGGCGCGATAGTCCCAGAGGAGCGACTGCACGCCCAGCGGCAGGACTTGGATGTTGCCCACGCCAACCGTGGCCTCTCTGTTCTCGTAGAGGTGCCCGATCAGCAGCAGCATGGCAGCCAGGATGTCCTCTGGCACGTCCGTGCTCGCGTCCCCAAACCCAGCCACGAATGTGACCGCGATCGGAGAGGTCGGGTACAGGGCCGTGCTGGGCCAGCTTTCGCCGTGGGCCAGCACGACCTTCCCCGGCGTGGGATCCGTGTCCACGATGTACTCACCGCTGTCCCAGGTCGACTCTGTGCCGCCGGTGTCTTTGTACTTGATGTGCGTCACCGACTGCAAAGGAGGCAGCGGGATCTCGAACGCATCCCCGTCCTCTGGCCAGTCGCTCATGTTCATGCGCCAGGTCTGCGTGATCAGCGCGTGCCGCGTGTACTGCTCGACCTTGCGCCGTGCCGCCGTGATCAGCCGGGCGATGATCGTATCGTCATCGTCGACGTCGACCCGCAGGTGCAGCTTGGCCTCTGCGGTGCTGAGCGGCTCTGTCGAGGGCGCCGTGACCTCGGTCAGGCTCCAAGCCATCCTATGCCTCCTGTGCGGCCTCGATCCAGCGCCGCGCCGTGGCCAATCCTACCCCGTCGATCGAGGCGATCAGCTCAGGGTCCGCAGTCGCCAGCGCGCCCACGGAGAAGATGCCCAGCTCGCGCAGTTCCGTCGCGCGTGCCGGCCCGATGCCCGGCAGATCCTGTAGCTCGAGGTTGCGCCTCTCGGGAGGCGACTTGACTGCCTGCTCGCGCTGCTGCGCGGGCGTCGAGGCGATCGGCTCGGCGTATCCTGCCTGGAGCCAGGCCAGCGCCGTCTGTGGGTCGAGGTCGACCACCTGGCCCGGGCGATAGCTGTGCCCGGGCCCAGCGGCCCGCGTCACCATTCGTACTCTCATGGGCCTCCTAGTTCTCAGCCCGGCTGATCTCCAGCCAGTCTGTGCCGTCAGAGAGCAACAGGATCGCCTCGTTCTGCTCCAACGCGATCGCTGCCGTCAGATCCTGCCCGTTACCGTCGCCAAGGTCCGCGAGATTGATCGTCTCTGCGGACACGTTGACCAGGCAGAGCAGTTGCCCTGCTGTCCCAGCGGTGATGGTCGGCGTAACCTCGCCCGCAGCCTGGATCGGCTGGTAGGTGCCGGTGGCTGTGAACGCCGCGCCATTGGTCACCGTGATCGCTGTCTGTGCGACGATGCGCAGGTCATCGGCTACGACCGCATCCCCATCGGAGATGGTCACGCCGCCTGCGGTGACGGTCAGCCCGCCGGCCGTGATCGAGACGGCGCCTGCGGAGGTTACGCTGTCGGCAGAGACATCGCCCAGCGTCACATCGTCCACGACGATCGTCGCGCCCGGCGTGGCTACCAGATCACCGCCGGCCTGCAGCTCGATCGCGCCGCCGGTCGCCACGACCTGCTTGGCCCCGCCCGGTTCCATATAGACTTGCGCGCTGTACGATCGCGGCGTGAACTCTCCCGGCACAGGTGCGGCCGAGGGAAACACCGCGAACACCAGCGCGACCACGGCCACGATCGCAGCGAGGACCGCGATCACTATTCCCCATTTCTTCATGATACGCCTCCTGTAGGGGCGGGCTGCCCCGCCCCTCTACTTGCGCCTATGGGTCCGGCTGTCTAGGCCGTGCCCTCAGCAGGGCTCACGTGCAGCTCGTAGGTCACTTCGTCGGCCAAGGTCATGACCGTCGGTCCCTTGCGAGCGCTGTACCCGATATAGAATGCCATTTCTTCCGTATTGTTGCTGGCATCCTTGTCGACCACAACGCGCACGTACCGCTCTCGAGGCCGGTAGAGGTCGATGATAAAGATCTGGTTGTCGTCATCTTCCGCGACCGTGATGCCGGTGCCTGTGAGGTCCGCTGCATCGCTCATGTCGGACTCGGCGCCGCTCTCCGCGTGGATGTTGGTGGTCGCGCCGGCAGCGATATCGCCGAACTTGACGACCATCAGCACGCCCTCGAACCCCTGCGTGTCGTATGTGGCTCCATTCCTGTCCGCGGATCCCTCTGCGTGATCCAGAGCGGTGCGGATCTGGATGTTCTTGCTCAAGTTCATCTCAAAACCCTCCTGTAGGGGCGGTAGTCCCGCCCCTCTGTCTGCGTGTCCCGCCTACCCGCTATCGGCTAGGCCAGCTTGACCCGAACGAACGCCTCCTCGAGCACCGGCATGCCATCGCACTCCAGGCGGCCGATCAGGCCTACCTGGTTGGTCGCGGCATAGAGCTCGACCAGGCGCTGGATCTCCATGCTCAGCGAGTCCGCGATCCAGTAGCCTGTGGCCCAGTCGCCCAGGATGCCCACGTAGAGGCCCGAGGTGAACGTGTTGGGCGCGTACTCGCTCATGTACGCCGGGAAGCCCAGGATCCGGTCGGGCTCGCCCACGCGCACGCTTTCGCGCCAGATGTACTGCCCTTCACCGTCTTTGAGCTTGGCGATCTGCTTCACGCCATCCCGGTGGAACAACCACCGCGCCCGTGGCCAATACTGCATCTTGAGCGTGTACTTGGCCTCGATCAGCCCGTCGAACATGATGCTGGTCTCCGTGTTGCCCGTGCTGGCGTCCCGGCTGGTGCTGATCCCGAGGTCGCTCGCTGTGAACACGCCCAGCGGCTCGCCGGCGCCGTCCCCATTGAGAAATGCATTCTCCTCGGTCACTGCGAACTTGTAGGCCAGGCGCTCACGCACCAGGCTCTCCGCGTCCGCTACCAGCCGAAGCAGCTTACGGCTGACCTTGATGTACTTGGCCAGCGGATGCGGATTGAGCTCCCGGGATCCAAAGGACATCGTGCTGTCCTCGCTCCCGATCGCCAGCTCGCTGGTCCAGGTCGGATCGGCCGGGTCATTGTCCAAGCTCGGCGCGCCCAACGCCTGCGCACTGGCCACCTCGTGCCGCGTGGCCCACTGGCGCACGAACGTCAGGTTGTCCACGGCCTGGATCAGGTCGCGCACAAACTGCACCGGCGTGACCAGATAGCCGCCATAGATGTCGCTGTCGGCCTGCAGGGCACGCAGCTGGATCCGCGCGCCGCCCTGCTCAAAGTCGCGCAGGAAGCGGTTGAGCGCGGTGCGCTGTTCGCCCTGCCACTGCTGAACCCGCGTCTCCTGCTCGTCGCCGGATGTGTCCGGATCGGGCAAGATGGGGTCCTGCCGCGACTGCTGCAGGTCGGTCTCCATGGCCTGCTGTCGCTGCGTGCGGTCGATGCGCTCGCTGAGATCGTTGACATCCTCCATCAGCGCATCGTAGCGATCCTGCTCTTCTTGGGTCAGGTTCCGGTCCTCGGCCTCTGCCCCATCGATGATCTCGCGCGCCTGGTTGATCAGGTTGGCGCGCCTCTGCAAAAGCTCTCGCAAGTTCATCGTCATACCTCCACTTGATGATCGTCGTCTGTTGAGTCCGTTCCCGGCCCAGGCGCCCGGCCCTCCGGTACGTCTGCCCGGTCCTCGTTTCCTGCACCCCCTGGTGCAGCCTTGTCTCGATATGGGGCCACTCTGCGGATCGCCCGCAGTTTCATCGGCCCAATGCCTGGCATCGCAAGCAGCTGTTCATCCGTTGCCGCTGCCAGATCCTCCAGGCAGTGATACCCCTCTTGCTTCAAGAGCTCGCACCAGATCAGCCCAAGCCCCGTGTGCTGCAGGTCACTCGCCATCCGCGTCCCCACGTGGGGAAAACCGCGCTCCCTCCAGGTCGAGGCGCCGCCTCAGTATCTCGATCGCCCGGCCGCGATCTGGCTCTGGTGCCTGCATCTGCTGTGCCCGGTTGCGAGCCTCCACTGAGGTCTGCGGATAGGCTGGGAACGTGACCGGTGAGACGTCGAACAGCTGCACGTCGAGCAGCGTCCGGATCACCTCTCCCTGTTCGTCCTCTACCCAGACATCGCGACGCGCCAGGAAGCCAAAGCTCATCTGGTCGACGTCGCCGCGCCGGATCGACTCGGTAAAGTCGCGCGCCCACTGCGTATCTGGAGGTGTGATGTCCACGGCCAGGCCCTCTTCATCCTCAGCCAGGCTCAGCGTGCCGCTCCGTGTACGACCGAGCACATAGCGGTCATCGTGTTGCCATAGGGCGCGCACATCGTCCTCGCGCACGGCTCGGGCAAAGGCACCCGGCGCGATCTGCTCGCGGAACCCGCCCAGGTCCTCACTCAGCTGCTCGAATACCGCGGCGTGACCGAGGATCTGCGGCCGCTCGCCCTCTCGCTGCTCCACGCGCAGCTCGTGCACCTGCACGGTGCGGCGCTCGATCTCGCGCTCTTCTCTTGGCATGGTCTCGCTCCTGTTCCTGCCTGCTGCGTGTATGCAGGCAAAGATCGCATCCTCTTCACTGCCGCCCTCCTCGAGGACGGCGTTTGCGGCCGCAACACAGGCCGCGACCTCTTCCTCTGTCCAATCGTCCCCTACAGGCGGGCTGGGCGGGTTGTCTACGGTCCAGGGCACTGAGCCCTCCTATATTCGCAATCCCAATCGATCGCACGGGGCATCATGCAAGTCCTGCTCCAGCCCCAGATAGCGCTCTGTCGTGCGGATGCTCGCATGGCCCAGCGAGAGCTGGATCTGATCGAGTCCTGCCCCACCCGCATAGGCCAGCTTGGCGAATGTCCGCCGCAGGTCGTGCGCGGCCAAAGCCTTGAACCCGCACGCCGCTGCGTGCTCCTTCACCACGTCCGCGACCGTCTGCGGCGAGATGCTGTCCCCGTCAATGTGACCGTGCCGGCTCAGCGACCGGAATACTCGATTGCCGTTCATCCGGTCCAGGACCCCATCCGCGATCCCGGCTTGCTGGGCCCAGCGGTCGATCGCAGCCTTGGCCCAGCTGGGCATCGGCACCGTCCGCACCCGGTGTCCCTTGCCCACCAGGTCGACGATTGCCCACCGTGCCTCTCGCTGTTGGATGTCCGAGAACGTGAGCTCCGCCGCCTCGCTCCGCCGCAGCCCGCAGCCGATCAGCACCGCCAGCAGGGCCCGGTCCCGCAACCCCTTCAGCGTCCCCGCGTCCGGCGCACATAGCAGCCGCTGTGCTTGTTCCTTGCTCAGCCAGTTACCCATCCGCCGTCCGTGCTGGGCCACACCCTTCACCCGGGCGATCCCGCCGGCCAGCCCCGGGTCCAGCGCCCCGTTGTCCGCCGCCTCCCTGGCCAGCGCCCGGATCGCGCACAGCCGCTGATTGATCGTGCTCGGCGCCAACTCGCGCTCCACCAGCGTCGCCTTGTAGCGCTGCACCGTCGCCTTGGCCAGCCCGGGCCGGCCCTGACGCTGATACCACGCCGCAAAGTCCGTCAGCGCGCGTTCGTAGGCCCGCTTCGAGTGATCCGAGCCCAGCGAGTCCAGGACCATATCAACCACCGGCCCTGGAAGCGCCTTTTCTGCGATAACGGGCATTATCATAAGTCAGCCTTGCTCTACAATAGCCATTAGATTACCTACGCTGTCAGATCGGGCCAGCCGCCCACGTCCGATGGGTCATCAATGATGCCGCCTGTCCCGTTTTGCACATCCGCAACGATTCGCGCATCTACCACGTCACGTTTTGGCAATGTCGCGCCCGCGTTGGCGAGCACATTGTTGTATGCATCCTCGGCGCTATCCGGTCGTACATCATGCAGTAATGGATATGCGCTCTCTTGTCTGTACTCCAGTTCTGTGCCTACCGACCGGAAGTGAATCTCCACCAAATCCCATTCATCCCCTATCGAGCGACAATGGCGGTTGCCCGAAAGATGAATGCCCATCGGCGCGTTGGGTGTCCCATAGTCCATCACCAACACCTCGCCCAGGCTGAGATTCGACCAATCAGCCTTCTGATAGTAGTTGCTGATGATATTGACTCTAGTGGGCATGGGTTCTTGTTCCCGGTAACGGATCAGCATACATTGTGATCCCCACCCATAGAGCACATTATTGATGATGTCTACACGCCCGCTCGCCAGTGGGAACCGTGTTTCGTTCAGCGCGATCAGATTGTGATGGATGGATACGTTCTCTGCGTAGCCGACGATAATCCCACAGCTATGCGGCCCCGTCGAGTGGAAGCTATCACAGAGTCCCTCTGCAATTAGGCAGTGCCGAATCTCCACGTTGCGGATTGGATCTTGCCCCCTCGTGCCGTATATGTCTACGTTCTCGTCTACAGCCCAGGTCAACGAGCAATGATCAATCAGTATATCGTGTGCGGGCGCGTTGATTTGTATCCCGTCCGTTTCCCCATTCGCACCAGGGCGACATCGTAGATGGCGCAGCGCCACATCATGCGACTCGATGCGAATGAACGATCCGCGAATGCAAACGCCGCCCGCCGGAGCACTTTGGCCCAGGACCACCACATGCGGGTTGGCGATAGTAATGGGCGTCTCTAGTGCTATATCTCCCGCCACTCGAAACACAACTATACGTCGCCCCCGTGCTTCCAGTGCGGCGCGTAACGTCCCTGGCCCTCTATCCGCCAATGAGCTGACCATATACGCCATATCTGGCGGCTGTGTATAACCACGCTGTACGCGTTGTATGCACCAGGATCGCCTCAACCCATCCACATCTTCTATATGCAGATATTGTACCTTCATCGCCTCAATCTGCGTCTCGCTGCTGTCTACGAGCACGATTGCCTTGCCCGTATGAGGAGCATAGCCAATGCAACTGTAGCCGCTCCCATCCCGCACTTGGCCTTCGACTGTTTCATGCAATGCGCTCATTGTTGGCAATTCCGGCTGTCCATCTATCATATCCACACAGAATACAGCACGCACATCAGTTGGCGGTCAGCTCAAACGACGCTGCGGTGTTGCGGCTGTCTGTCGAAAACATGCCGTGGTATCCGTTATATGGCACATCGGATACAGTTTGATCTACTCCCACTTGCGCGCCATTGTAAAAGAGCTGTACCGTATTTCCTGAGCAACGAATCTCCACGTCTGCCCCCGCAGCATATGCTGCCGCAGTATCTATGAGCGATGTGGTCGTGCCACCAACGATCTTGATCAGCGCCGCATTCGTTCCATCGTGTGTGGCGATGAGGCCATTTTGCGGATTGGATGGATCATCCACGCGCACGAAAACACCCGCTTCCGTATTTCCTGTGATCGTCCATCCGGCCTTGCAGATGACGTTGGCGTCTCGCGCCTTTACATACGCGAGCAATTCTGAGGTTGTCAGGGGCTTGATGCTCAAGTTATCCAAGTAGCCCGTGTTTGTATCCCCGGAGATATAAACGCGCATCAGGGCTGGATTGCCCGTAGCGCGAGATGTGACTTTGTGCTCTGTCCATGCCGCCTGTGCGCTCACAGAAGCAGATAGCCGCAGATTGCTCCAGACGGTCCACGTCGGCGTGCCCGTCCCGCGCTTCATCCACCCATCGACTGCATACCACATCCCCGTCGTGGATGCCCACGAATACTCCATCCGCTTGCCGCCACCTGCGCCCACGACGGTTCCCTGGAGCGCATAGCTACCTGTGTGCTTGTCTGCACCTTGGGAGGCGATGGTCACGGACTGCTCGACCCAGCCAGTGGTGGCATCCGCCTCATTCCCTGCCGGGTCGCTGGCCGCGTTGCCATCGTCGTGGATCTCTGTGCCTGGATTGGGTGTGTTGAGCGCAGATCCGCCAGAAATAGTCCATGTTGCGCCAGTGAGCGGCGAGGGCAACGCTCCGTCTCCAAACGCACTAAAATCGAGATTGATCGGCAATATACCCCCTCCGCCCATCAGCAGCAGCAGCGTTCTACGGATGTCCATCGCCGCACCTCTCAGTTCCCCTAATCATCCTTGCGGCCCTAGCCCAGCCCAATGAAGCCGACGCGCAGTCGCACACCGCTGGCTGTGAAGGTACCGGCGCCTCGAGCCACACCGGCCACATAGATCGAATGGCCTGAGCTCGGCTGCATGATGACGCCCATCCCTGTGTCGCTGAGCTGCTTGATCGCCTGCTGATTGTTGATGTAATCGTTATAGTCAGCGGCCAGGATAGGCACCTCGGTCAGGATCTCGCGGGCAACCGCGTCGCTCGGTGAGAATGCCGCATTCTCTGTGCCGATCGACTGATCGGATCGCAGGAACAGGAGATCTATCGCTATGCCCTGATCGTCCTCGTCGATCAGCTGCAGGCTGTATAGCACCGCTGGTCGACCATGGCGGCACACGTTGGCCAGCTCCTGCCGGTCGAACAGGACGTCGCCGTCGGCATACGCATCGGTGTCTAGTGTCAGCGTGATCTCGACCGGATCCGGCCCAATCCAGAATGTGTTGTTCTGCTCTGCTGTTGCCATCCTATCCCTCCATCAGAACGCCGCGGTCACCATACAGTCGCAACCGTCGTGTGCCGGTGCGTGCCCAATGTTGTGCCCGGGATTGAGCGGATAGTCCGCGCCCTCGGGCTGAAAATCCACGCCTGCCGGCAAGAAAAACTCTTGCACTCCTACCACCTGCCCGTCGAGCTGCGTGCAGTACGGGCAGCTCTCTCCAAACGCGCGCCATCGCACCTTGACAAACCCGGCGCCCACGTACAGGAACTTGGCCAGTGCGTTGCCAAACCGCACGCTCTCATTCTGGGCCTCAAGCACGGCCCGCTGATCGGGCCAGCCCTCCAGGAGCAGCACGACCGCCTGCGCCGGATCTTCCCCGCTCGCGATCGCCTTGTCGATCGTCTCGCGGATCAGCATCCGCGACGTCGCGCCGTGCCGTGCCGCGTGCGCAGCCAGGTAACTGTGGATCCAGTCCTGCACCTCTGGCGTCAGGCCGTCCTCACTCAGCGGCTGCTCGTTGATCTCATCTCCAACCGCCGCACTGACCAGCTCGCCGTAGGAGGTCGCTACGGGCGCGACCTGGTCGTATACGAACCGGCCGTGCTCCTCATAGAAGCCCTCGAGCCATAGGTCGAACTCGGCATGGGAGCGCTTGGCCAGCATCTTGCTCGCAGCATTGCCGACGTCGTTGCGCTCCCGTCTCAGGACCCGGGCCAGCACGTCCGCATACACCGAGCGGTTCGCCTGCTCGAGGCGGTGCCTGTGCAGCGCAGAGCGTCGAGATCGCGCCTCCAGGTCGACCGCAGGTGCGGTCACGTCTCGCGGCCGCTCTGCGCTCCGCAACCCTTCCCCGGCGCTCCCGGCCGGGATCATGTTCAGGGGCACCAGGTACACGTCCCCGCCCGCGATCGGATTCTGGTTCTCGAACTCGCGGATGTCATTGGCGCTGAGCCAGCCATTCTGCCGGCCGGTCGCATAGGCCTGATACCGCGCTGCAATGTCTCCCCTCAGCAGCGCATCCACCAGGTGCTCGGCAAAGAGCGACTGCCGCTCCGTTGGCGTGAGCAAGGTTCGCCAGATCTCCTGTTCCCAGCGCACCAGCCAGGGCCTCAGCGTGTGCATCACGAACTCGATGCTCTGATGCTCGATATTGCCAAAGGTCGCACGATCGAGGTCGGCCAGCATGTGCGGCGGGATCCGGAACATCCGCGCGATCTCGTTGAGCTGAAACTTGCGCGTCTGCAGGAACTG
>Ga0180431_10005169_pt1 | contig 16014 bp, 15 predicted proteins | sample SS_ome_11_FD_132459 | JGI IMG/M metagenome (GOLD analysis project Ga0180431, IMG submission 132459) | Hypersaline lake sediment archaeal communities from the Salton Sea, California, USA - SS_1_MS_1 metaG | ecosystem: Environmental > Aquatic > Non-marine Saline and Alkaline > Hypersaline >... | reverse complement strand
GCCATTATTTGTTATTTCTCATATATACATTATTGCAGGGATAGGGTATCTCGATCCCTGCCTCATCAAACCTGTCTTTTATGCGTTTCCTGAGCTGTCTTTCGATATTCCACTGCTCCCCAGCCTTGACTTTTGTGACGATCTTAAACACCACAGCTGAGTCTCCCAGCTCGCTTATTCCCCCTCCGCCAAGTATGATGGGCCTCTCTATTATACATTCGCCATACTCCGGATCCTTCATAATATCATCAAAGACAGCTTCCAGGGTATCAACTACTTTGTCTGTATTTTCATCATAGTGGACCCCCACATCGACTACAGCCCGGGAGAATAACTGTGTGCGGTTCCCCAGCACAGAGATCTCACCATTGGGTATATAGTGGACAGTACCCTCGATGTCACGTATTATTGTTGTCCTCAAGTTAAACCTTTCAACAGCTCCGGTAGTGCCCCCTATGGTTATCACATCGCCTATCTGGTACCACTGTTCGAATAGGATAAATGCTCCATTAATAAGGTCCTTTATCAGGCTCTGGGCCCCGAAGCCTACCACAATACCTGCTACTCCGGCACCGGCAAGAAGAGGGGTTACGCTTATTCCCAGCTCTCCGGCGATTATCAGGGCCGCTGCTATAAATGCGATCACAATAATAAGATTGGACACCACGCTATTGAATGTAAGGGTCCTTTTCCTTATTACCAGCCGGTCATCAGGGATCTTTTTCTCAAAAAACCGCCTCAGCCTTCCCCTTACAATGCTTACTATTATTACCAGCACTATAAATGCGCCAAGGATTATGACTATGTCTATCCAGTTTTCCCTGAGGTTCTGGATCAGGTCACCGCTTAAAATATTTGCATTCTCATCCATGGTCCTCACCCTTTTCTAAATGATTATGATTATTTCTAAGGCTGCTGTATATCTTTATCACCTTATCCTCGCTGTCGTCATAGACAGGCTTGAGGTGGCCTGTATAATTTATGGCAGAAATATAAGGAAATCCTTTGTCTATGACGGCAATATTGATGGCACCCTGCCTCTGGATTATGGACTTCCACCTATCCAGGGGTATCTGGAGCCAGTACACCAATAGCGATAGTATTACCCCGCCATGGGCTACCACGGCCACGCTGGTTCCGTCCTGGTTCTCTTCTATGATCTCATCTATGACCGCTGTAGTCCTGCCGGTAAGCTCCCTGAAATTCTCCCCTCCGGTGGGCCGGTTATTATATGGGTCATCAAGCCATTTCTGGTAATCGCTTTGATAGGTTGTATTTATCTGGTTAAACTTCATACCCTCCCATTTGCCGAAGTTCATCTCCTTCAAGTCCTTTTTTACTTTTACCTCAAGGCCCCTCCTGCCATTTATTATCCTGGCGGTCTCCATGGTCCTTAAAAGGGGGCTGCTGTAGATATTGGAAAAATCCACCCGGGAAAGGTATCTGGCTGCAAGCTTTGCCTGCTTTATGCCGGTAGAGTTGAGTTCTATATCTCGGTCTCCCTGATACCTGCCCTCCACATTCCACCTGGTCTGGCCGTGCCTTATAAGGAATATCTTTACGCCCATATATCCTAACCTGTAAAAATCAATATAATTACATTTATATATTAAAAATAAAATAAAATAAATATATTAAGGCCAAAAGCATATAAATAATAAAAAATAATGATACCATCGAAAGCATAAATTATGTAGAATATCACAAGAGTAGATATCAAGTGACAGGTTACTACGGAGGTTGCTATGAAAAAAAGACCTTATATGCTGATATGGGCGTTAGTGCTACTGATCATCACAATAACCTTGCTTCCCTCATGCACCAGGTCCGTCACTCTTTATTTTGCTATTATGGAAGGGCAGGATTTTTATCTGGCTCCCGAGGCCAGGCAGGTCGATGCTTCCGGCAATATATATGAGGAGGCCATCCGCCAGCTAATAGCCGGCCCTACCCGCAAAGACCTCTTCCCCACCATACCATCGGATACCGCTGTAAATTCAGTAAAGGTATCAGACGGACTGGCTGCTGTTGATTTTGATATAAGGATAATATCCAATTTCCAGGAGATCCCCCACAGCTCAACCACTGAGGCCCTGGCCATATATTCCATAGTAAATACCCTTACCGGCTTTGACGGGATAGACAGGGTCAGGATAACCATAGAGGGTGTAGAAAGCGGGGATGTAGAAGGCTTTTATGTAGAAGACTTCTGGGGCCATATAGGGATCTATGAAGAATTTAGGAGAAATGAAGAGATAATCAAGGATGAATGAAAAAACTGCTATAGATAAATATTTTAAGGCATCACTAGAGGATGTGGAAGGGTCAAAGAAGATCGGCTGGTTCTGTACATATGCCCCTGAAGAACTCATATTGGCCGGAGGCTTCGAACCGTTAAGGCTTATGGGTGAAAAGAAGCTTAATACATCCGAGAGCTATTTTCCTATAAATTTTTGCCCCTATCTTAAGTCAGGCTGGGAATCGCTTTTAAAATATGGGGACAAGCTTTCTGCAGCGGTATTTACAAATTCCTGTGACGGGATGAGGCGCTTTTATGATATTGCTGAACATTATCTTAAGGATGTTCCCATATTCATGCTGGATGTTCCCAGGAATACCTATCCTGACTCCATTAATTTTTACAGCCTCCAGCTAAAAAAGATGCTGGGCTTTATGGAGAAGCTTAAAGGCTCAGATATTGAAGATAAAGACCTTCTGGACGCCATCAGCTTATGTGACATTAAAAGAGCCAGGCTGAAGGAAATAAGCACCGCATTCCTGGGCGGAGACGGAGCCATTTCCATACCAGAATATTACCGGCTTATGGAACTCTCGGCAATTACCGGGACAAAAAGGTTTTTAGAAGACCTGGATGCCTTTACCCAAAGATCCAGAGACAATGACAATAGCGGCAGTAATGGCCCCAAAGTCATGATAGTAGGTAATTTTATCACTGAGGAAAAGCTATGGGACATGTTCCAGGAGCTTGATATGGGTATTGCCGCTGATGACCTTTGCATATCCAGCCGCTATTATGAGGGCCAGGTTGGAGCAGTCGAAAGCCTAAGCCGCACAGAGATGCTGGAGCTTCTGTCAAAAAGATACCTGGACAAACCGGCATGCATGAGGATGGCTGATACCGGTCGGAAGCTGGAAGAGGTAATTGCAAAAGTACAGGTTAATGGAGTGCAGGGCGTGATTTTTATAAGCCTTAAGTTCTGTGACACTATGCTTTATTCATTCCCCCTTATAAGGAAAGAGCTGGCAAAGCTTAACATACCTGTGCTTTATCTGGAAATAGAATATAATAATTTTTCGGAAGGCCAGATAAAGACCAGGATGCAGGCTTTCCTGGAGATGTTGTAGGAGCCTGCCCAAAAACTGGGCTCAGGTCTGCAGACAGCTATTTTGAAGCAGATCAAGGCATGAGGAAGAAGCGATATAGGATATCGGTGATGACGAAAAACGAAGATATGATTAAAAATAGAGTCTGCCAGAAGGGTTGGACAGTAAAGAAGCAATCTGCTTTGTTAGATCTCACATGCAATGCGCTGCATTGCATGAATCGATCTGCCTTGCATCTTACAGCTTTATTGTCCAACAGACCAAGATCCAGTTTTTGGACAGGCTCCTTAGACAGGAATTTTTTATGGGAGTAAGAGAAAAGATAAAGTCAAATATACGAAACAATCTAAACCGGGAATATTTTAGGAGGCTTCTGGGCATACTGGCCCGAAAGCCTATACTATACACCTATGGAAGTACTTTTTCTTCTATTGCTGATAAATACCTGAATATCTATACTATTGAAAATATTAGGGACTCTTATGATAAGAGAAAGCCGGTGGTCTTCGGCTCTCTTTTCCTTCCCTATGAGCTTTTCCATGCCCTGGATACAGTCCCCTTCCTCCCTGAGGTAATGGCAGGTTTTACGGCAGGGCTGGGACTGGCAGACCAGACTCTTAAAAAGGCATCTTCAAGCTGGTACTCCCAGGACCTGTGCACTTTTCACAGAAGCGCTTCAGGAGCAGTAGAGATGGACCTTTTCCCGGATCCCGCATTTATTATATGCACCAACCTTGCCTGTGATGCCGCCCAGAAATCCTTTTATCATTATTCTGTCACCTATGGTATCGAGAAGAATTACCACCTCCTGGATGTTCCCTATGATAATGACCCTGATTCAATAAAATACCTGGCCGGCCAGCTTGAAAAGCTGGCGCAGTCCATAAGCAATATTACCGGAAAGGATATAGACAGGGAAAAAATGTCCCGCACCATAGAGCTTTCCAATGAGCTCAGGGAATATGCTTTAAAAATAAATAATATAAGGAAAGAGCTCCGGTCTTATCCCGGTAATTTTAATGGGCTTAATTTCATACTTCCATTTCACGGTCTTATAGGTACCGAAAATGCGGTAAAGCTATATAAGAGCGTTTGCCAGGAACTGGAAAGCCTCCTTAAGAAACAAAAAGAAAAGGACCCGGTAAGGACGCCTAAAAAAATATTATGGATGCACCTTAAGCCTTATTATAAGACGGAGATATTTGACATAATAGCGCGGGGAAACTGCATAGTGGCAGCCGAAGAGATAAATAATGTATACTGGTCCCGGATGGATCCGGAAAAGCCTTATGAAAGCCTGGCTAAAAAGATGCTGTCCCATCCGCTTACAGGCAAAGCTTCCAACAGGATAAAAGCCCTGGGAGAAATCTTAGACGGGTATGGCATAGACGGCGGCGTATTATTTACCCACTGGGGATGCCGGCAGAGCAATGGCAGCACCAGGCTTATAAAGGATTATTTTAATTCCCGGGGCATACCTGTCCTGGTCCTTGACGGCGATTGTGTAGACCGGACAAATTCCTCGGAAGGCCAGGTAAATACCAGGCTCCAGGGCTTTATAGAGATACTGGGAGCCCGTCCCTGATTAAGGAGGCTGTTTCCCAGTTTGATTTGCATGATGAGATTTTGGAATAGATAATATTTTTTGATCAGAACACGGGAAGGGAATAATATGCATGCATGCGGAATAGATATCGGTTCAGTATCTACAGAAGTAGTACTGCTGGAAGGCACAAATGGCAGGAGCGATACAAAAATAAGCTCATATATAATCGCCCCCACTGGAGCTAATAGCAAAACGGCAGCAGAAAAGACGCTGGAAGCCGCCTGCGGAGAGGCAGGTATCGAGAGGAAAAATATAGTTGCAATAGTAGCAACCGGATATGGCCGCATTAATGTACCCTTTGCCGATAAGAATATAACCGAGATAAGCTGTCATGCCAGGGGAGCCATATCAGCTTTTCCCGAAACTAAAACTGTTATTGATATCGGGGGCCAGGACAGCAAGGTGATAAAGCTTGAACAGGGCAATCCCATAGATTTTCTCATGAATGATAAATGCGCTGCCGGAACCGGAAGGTTCCTGGAGGTGATGGCAAGGGCCCTGGAAATAGACCTGGAGAATTTTGCTGAAATATTCCTTTCTACCGAAGGCCATGTGGATATATCTTCTACCTGTACCGTATTTGCCGAATCCGAGATAGTATCCCTTATAGGCAGGGGCGTTGATAAGGATAAGATAGTAAGGGGCCTTATATATTCCATAGTAAATAAGATAACTTCCATGGTAGGCCGTGTGGGCCTGGAAGAGCCGGTATGCATGACCGGGGGCGTAGCCAAAAACCTGGGAGTAGTTAGAGCGCTGGAGGAAAAGCTGGAGGTAAAAATAAATATTCCGGAAGAGCCCCAGATAGCCGGTGCCCTGGGGGCAGCCTATATGGCCCTGGACCTTACCTGAGATATATCCTTGTCATATTTCCTGATCAGCCTTGAGGCAGCTTCCAGTTCCTGCTTCCTGCCGGAGACTTTTCCATCAAGCTTCATATAGAATATCCTGTCCAGGACTTTCTTGAAAGCCGGTGAGGGCCTGTATCCCATTTGCTTCAGGTCTTCTCCTCCTATCTCCAGGCTTATCCGGGACAGACGGGTATAATATCTCCTGATATTTTTTAAATACTGTCCGCCCCAGCTATAGCAGACAGCCAGGAGCTCGCCCGGGTATTTTCTTATCCTCCCATAAAGGACCTTATCGCTAATAGTCTCTCCCAGTCCCTTTCTAGCCCTGGAAAGCCCTGTCACTGTATTTTTTATGACATTCATGTCTTTTTTCCTTATCTTCATCCTCAGACACCAGGACTCGATCCCCCGGGCTGTCTTATTTCCCAGGAGCATTGCCAGAAGCAGCCTCCATTCCCGGACTTCTCCCCCATCAAGGGCTTTTATCCTTTTAAGGGAATTCAGCGATTTACGCATGCGAGAAGAAAAATCCTTATCCATCTCTATATTGATCCCTATACGGAAAAGAGCTCCCAGTCCATAAAGCCGGTTTATGGCATTAAAGGGCTTTTCTTCACTAAGTATATAGATAAGCTCATCCCTTATCCTTACCCCTGTAAGCCGGGAAACTATATCCATATCCACAGCACTCCTGGCCAGGGCTTCCGTATGCCTGTCCATTTTAAAGCCCAGTCTCTTCTCAAAGCGGACTGCCCTGAATATCCGGGTGGGATCCTCGATAAAGCTCATCTTATGCAAAACTTTTATCTTTTTAGCTTTTAGGTCTTCCCGCCCCCCGAAGAAGTCCAGAATCTCCCCGAAATTTTTCCGGTTAAGGGAAAGTGCCAGCGAATTTATAGTAAAGTCGCGCCGGGCCAGGTCCTGCTTGATACTTCCCGACTCTACGCTGGGAAGCTGTGCCGGCTTATGGTAATACTCCACCCTGGAGGTGGCAATGTCTATATGCTGTCCGCTTTTTAATACCAGTACTGCTGTCATGAATTTCTTGTGGGTCTCCAGCCTGGCATCCAGGCGCTGGGCCAGCTTATTCCCCAGTTCGATGCCGTCTCCGTCCACAACTATATCAATATCATAATTAGGGATCTTAAGCAGGGCATCCCTTACTATGCCCCCGACCAAATAGGTGTTTACCTTCATGGACCTGGAAATGGCAGAAATTATCCTGAAAAGGTCCCTGAGATAGCTGGGGAAGAATTCCATTGAGGGCTCATAAGCCCTTCCGTGAAGGTACCTTAAGATGTCTTTCCTGGTTATTATTCCTATGATCTCTTTCTTTTTGACTACCGGGACCCTGCCTATTCCATTCTCTATCATAAGGTCCTGGATATGGTCTATGCTGGAATTTGGCCCTGCTTTTATAGTGCTGTGGGACCTGAATCCCTTTACCGGGGCATGGGACAGGCCATGCTTTATTGCCTTGTCTACATCCTTCCTGGTAATTATACCCGCCAGCCTTCCCTCCTGGTTGACTATGGGAATACCTGAATGGCCGAATGTCTTAAGTATTTTATCTACCTGGCCTATGCTGGCGTCCTGGGATATGGTCCTCACCGGATATGACATTATGTCTGATGCCAGTAATGGCTTTTGTATATTCTTCTTAAGCGATTTGCGGATCCTTTCCTCTATCTGGGAAAAATCAAGATCGCTAATAACTGCAGAAGCTGCCTGGGGGTGCCCTCCCCCTCCTACTGCTGCCAGTATTTTTGAGACATCCACACCTACATCGTCGCTTCTGGCAACAGCATAGGTCTTTTCCTTCATCTTAACCCAGCAGAATACGATGCTTACTTCTTCTATCTGGGAGAGCTTCCTGGTAAGCACAGACAATCCTTCCACATATTCCGGCATGAGGGCGCTGGATATTATTATTTCTATCTCATTTACCTTAAACTTTTTTGAGTTCATTATGAGCTTTTCCAGAAGCTGGTGCTGTGTGGAGGTAAGTGAAAGGTTTAAAAACTTCAGCACCACAAACAAATTGGCATTCTTCTCCATGAGATATGATGCCGCTTCCATATCGGCCGATGTGGTCCCAGGGTAGGTAAATGAGCCGGTATCTTCATATATTCCAGCCAGGAAGAAGGTAGCTTCAAGGGATGAGATCCCGATATTTTTTTCCCTTATCATCTCCACGAGTATAGTGGTAGAAGCTCCCGTCTCTCGCGAATGATCCCTGTCTGAGCGGAAATCCTTTCCAGTTTTCATATGATGGTCAAATGCTATTACTTCTGTGGATGGATCCTTTATTACTGCCTCTGCCATTCCTGTCCTGGAAGCAATCCTGGTGTCTACCATTATTACTTTTTTAACAGAAGTAAAATCAATACCGGAAGCCTCAAACATTGGAGGCAGTTCATCCTCATAAAGCGATATGAACTTTCTTACATTGGAGTTTATGGCGGTGGGAAGTACCAATCTTGCCCTGGGATATATCTTATTTGCCGCTACCATACCGGCAAAAGCATCGAAATCCGCACTTACATGGGTGACTATTATCTCCATTACAGCTCAAGATCAAAAAATAATATTTGCCCAGTCCGGTCCAGGAGCCTATTAAATATACCGGTCATAGCAAACGATTTCCGCTAGTGGTTTCCTTCCCCTTTTAGAAGCGTCCCTTAAAGCATAACCTACGGGAGTCAGGGCTACCACCCTTATTTCATCAGGAATACCCAGAATATCCTTTACCAGCTGCTCCTTGAATGCTCCTATCCAGCATGTTCCCAATCCCTGTTCCGTAGCAGCCAGTATCAAATGTTCCAGGGCCAGGGCGATATCGATGGGATAGCTATTCATATATCCCCCCATCCTGCCATATGCTTCCTGCTCATTGGCGCAAGCTGCGATAAGTACCGGGGCTTCTTCCAGAAAGGTCTGGTTATTGCAGGCTATGGCCAGGTCTTTTATGGTCTTTTTATTCTTTACTACAATAAGCTTCCAGGGCTGAAGGTTTTTGGCTGAAGGTGCCAGCCTGAAAGCATCCAGTATATAATTCAGCTTTTCCTCCTCAATTTCCTGGGATTTATATGACCTTATGCTCGTTCTTGCTTCAATTATACCCATCAAGCTGGTATACTTTTTCACTTTAATCCCTCCTCCTTCCATTTACTTAAGTTACAGACAAGCATATCTTAACACCGGCTATTTTTTTAGTAAAACACCCTAGCTTTTTTCTACAGCCAGCCTGTAGAGGTCTGAAAGCCTGGAAGTTATCTTGCCGGGCATGGGTCTGCTTATTTCATGAACATCTACTTTTTTCACCGGTAATATCCCGGCAATAGAATTGGTAAGAAATGCCTCATGGGCATTTATAAGGTCGCGGTAATGGATCTTTTTCTCCCAGACTCTTATCCTGTTTGCCCGGCAAAGCTCCAGTATGATTTTCCTGGTAATGCCTCCCAGGATGTTCTGGGTAAGGGGCGGCGTATAAACAGTGGATCTCTTTACCATAAAGATATTGGTGGTTGCCCCTTCCAGCACCAGCTTGTCCCTGGTCAGGAATATAGATTCAAATGCGCCCTGATTGTAAGCCCTGTCCTTTTCATACAAATTCTCGAAATAATTCATAAGCTTATGCCTGTAGACCTGTTCCCCCAGGTCATGTCTTTTTATTGATGAAGAAATAATATCCACTCCCCTGGTATAATATTTGCCAGGGTAGGGCTTTAGGTTTTTGGCTATGATAACCAGGCTGCATTTGGCATCCTGGTCAAAATGGAGCGCCCCGGAATGCTTTCCCCGCGTGACCATAACTTTTATATATGCATCCTTTTTTGCCAGTCCGCTTTTGGATATTGTCTTATAGAGCGCATCAATAACAGTCCTCTGGTCAAATCCAGGGTTAAATCTAAGCACCTTCAAGCTGTGAAAGAGCCTTTCCAGGTGCATATAAAGCATAAATACATTTCCCTTATGGCTTCTCATGGTCTCGAATATTCCGTCACCATAAAGAAAACCGCGGTCTTCAATTGATATTTTTGCTTTTGCTGAAGTGTAGAACCTGCCGTTTATATATATATGATCAACCATGGCACCTCCATTGTCATAAGCAGTAAAAGGATTTAATTATCTTCTCTGGCTATCCTGGCCAGATTATCCTTTTTAAAGAAATTCAAAGTATCTTCCAGGGCTATCCCTTTATCAAGAGTTTCCTGGAATTCCATCCGGGGATCAGAGTCAGCCACAATTCCCCCTCCCACATTATAATAGAAACACCCATCTTTTATTATAAAGGTTCTTATGACAATATTTAAGTCCATTGTCCCGTCCAGGGAAATATATCCTATGGAACCGGTATATATGCCCCGGCTTACTGTTTCCAGCTCATCTATTATCTCCATTGCCCTTATCTTGGGAGCGCCGGTTATGGACCCTCCCGGGAATGTTGCCTTTATCATATCGGCAATATCGGTACCTTCCTTTACTTCTCCGGTAATAGTGGATACGGAATGGAATACCCGCGCATATTTTTCAATTACGGCATGCTCGGCTACTTTTACCGAGCCATAATAGCAGAATTTTCCCAGGTCATTTCTTTCAAGGTCCACTATCATATTAAGCTCTGCCCTGTCTTTTATGCTCTCCTTGAGCTCCCTGGCATTCCTGGCATCTTCCGCCTCATCCTTGCCCCTGGGCCTGGTGCCCTTTATGGGCCTGGTCTCTATTGTGCCATCTTTAAGATATAGAAACCTTTCAGGTGAAGAGCTGCCTATGGAAAAACCGGGATATTTCAGATAGGCAGAAAACGGCGCCGCATTTTTTTTCCGCAAAATATAATAAAGGTCCATGGGATCGACCGGGATCTCGGACTTAAACCTCTGGGAAAAATTGACCTGGTATATGTCTCCATCATGGATATAATCCTTGGTCTTTTTGACCTTCTTAAGGTACTGGCTTTTTTTAAGGTTCGATGCCAGTGTCACCCTGGGTATGGGTTTTTCCAGATATTTATCAATTATACTGCCCTTTAAATCAGGACTTGCTTCAGACAGCCCGGAAAGGATCCCGTCCAATTCATCCAGAGCCCTTTCCAGTATCTTTTTATCTCCGTCTTTACTGCCTGCAAGATCTTCCGCAGCCAGGATCTCTGATAGCCTGCCGTCACCTTCTATATCAATATAGCTTCGGATAAAAAACCATTTTCCCTTATCATGGTCATAGGCCAGGAGCCTGGTGTAGAAGCCGTAATAGATAAGGGGGATGTCCAGGTCATCTTCCGTAGTATGGGGAAGCCTTTCCAGGTGATCCTTAAGGTCATAGGAAAAATATCCCATGAAGCCGCCTATAAGGTCGGGTATGCCTGGATCAGCATATTTTTCCTCAATTTTTATCTTTTTTATCTTCTTTTTTCCATCTTCAAGTATCCGTATATCAGGCTTTTTCTTTTTAGTTCCATACTGCACCAGGTCATTTGTATATTCCCGGAAAAAGCTCAGCGGGTCCTGGTAAGAAAGATTCTTGATATTTTTAGCTCTATTTATAAATTCATTTTTCAGGCCGCTGCTTTTAATTACAAATGAAGGGTCCCAGCCGATATATGAAAATCTTGAATATTTATCCGGATCAAGGCTGCTGTCTAGAAAGCATAGATAGGGCTCATCTTTTAAGTAGTAAGCTAAATCCTGGGGAGGAATTCCTATTCCGGCCCCGGTTATTATACAAATTGTTCTCATAGGTCAATAAAGTTTTCCAGGATCTTCATGCCGCATGGTGTCAGGAATGATTCGGGATGAAACTGTATCCCTTCCAGGGGATATTGCCTATGCCTTACCCCCATTACAATGCCGTCCTTTGTCTCTGCCGTTATCTCCAGGAAATCAGGCAATGTATCTCTCTTTATTATCAGGGAGTGATACCTGGCAGCCGTAAATGGATTATCTACATCAGTAAATATGGTCTTCCCGTCATGATTTATCTCTGAAGTCTTTCCATGGACCACGGTACCGGAATTAATGACTTCTGCCCCGAAAACTTCCCCTATGGACTGATGTCCCAGGCATACGCCCAGTATTGGTATATCCTTATGGAATCTTTTTATCAGATCTTTGGATATGCCTGCATCAATAGGCCTTCCCGGTCCCGGAGATATGACTATTTTTTCCGGACCCATCTCTTCTATCTCGTCCAGGGTAATGCGGTCATTCCTCCTTACCTTTATGTTCTCCCCCAGTATGCCCAGATACTGCACCAGATTAAAGGTAAAAGAGTCATAATTATCTATCATCAGTATAACTATCTTTTTAGTGCCTGGTTTTTTCACAGCTGTCTTCATATAATCCTTTCGCCCACAAATCAAGATTATATTGAAATAAGATAAAAATCACAAAAGAAATTAATACTATTTAATGTAGTTTTCTTGATTTATATGGCAGAAGCAGTAGAATTTTAAATCATGATAAGCGTTGAAAACCTTACAAAAGAATTTGAGACTGTAACTGCAGTCAAGGATATTTCCTTTGATATAGATGAAAGCGAGATATTTGGCTTCCTTGGCCCCAATGGCGCCGGAAAGACGACTACCATAAGGATGCTTTCCACACTCATAGGGGCTACATCGGGGAAAATAACCATAGACGGCAGGGATCCTGCAAAAGACGGATCATATATCAGGTCAATGATCGGGCTTCTTACTGAATCTCCCGGCCTTTATGAAAAGATCTCCGCTTATGCTAATCTGGACTATTTCTCCAGCTTTTATGATATTCCCGATGAAAAAAGAAAAAAAAATATAGAGAAATACCTCAAGATGTTCGGATTATGGGAAAGAAGGGAAGATCTTGCCGGCACCTATTCCAAAGGCATGAAGCAGAAGCTGGCGCTCTGCAGGGCCCTCATACATAAGCCTAAAATACTTTTTTTAGATGAGCCTACAGCGGGCCTGGACCCGGCCAGCGCCCATATGGTGCGAAACTTCATAGAAAGCTTAAAGCAGGAAAATATAACTGTCTTTTTATGTACCCACAACCTTGCTGAAGCCTCCTCCCTTTCTGACAGGGTATGCTTTATAAAGCAGAAAATAATACGCATAGCCACCCTGAGCGAGCTTCAATCCCATGAGAAAAATAAAAGGGTGGAAATCGTGTTCAAGCAGGATGCATCCAGGTACAGAAATCTCCTGGAAAGCATTCCCGGTATAAATAGCCTGAATATAATGGATAATACTGCTTCTGTTTTCGTTGAAAACCCGGAATCTGACAATCCGGGAATAATAAGGCGGCTAATAAATAATGATATAGATATTCTTTATGTAAATGAGATTAAAGCATCACTGGAAGACATATACCTTGAGCTCATAAAGGATGAAGAGACCAGATGAAAAATGCATTACTGATATTCAAAAAAGAAATAAGGGAGATTATAAAGAATAAGAATATCTGGCTGCCCATCTTTATAATAACCATTATGTTTTCCATTGCCATGCCCCTTATTTTTTCATTGATAAGCGGCTCTATCTTTGAGGATGAAGATACGGTTAACTTCATGAATAAGGTCTTCGGCAATGTAGATAATCCTGAAATGGTATTTATAAATTTTATCATAAAGCAGTTCTTGATATTCCTCCTCATGATACCGGCTATGGTTCCCAGTCTGATTGCTCCGGCTTCGGTCCTTATGGAAAAGGAAAATAATACCCTGGAGCCCCTTCTGGCCACCCCCATAAAGACAAGGGAACTTTTATTCGGCAAGGCGCTCACAGCAATGATACCGGCATTTGTGATATCTACCGCCAATTTCCTGATACTGACTCTGATATTCGATATAGTGATGTATAATAAGATGGGCTATATACCCCTGCCTACGGCAGAATGGCTGGTAGTTGCATTTATTTTGAGCCCTATACTATCATTCTTGCTTACCATGATAAGCATTATCGTATCCTCCAAGTCCACGGATATAAGGTCGGCCCAGGGAATAGGTTCAGTAATAATACTGCCCATCTACCTTATTATAGGCCTCCAGGTGGCAGGATTTTTCCTGATAAATATCACATACCTTTTGCTGGCATGCCTGGTATTTTTTGCCTTTTGCCCTATCCTTTTGAGGATAGCAGTGAGGATATTTGACAGGGAGAATATCCTTACCAAGTGGAAGATGAAAGCTTAAACAGTCTCTAGGAAAGGGTCTTGTGGGCTTCTTTTAGCTTCTCGATTATATCTATGTTCTGGGGGCAGGCATCCTCGCACTGTCCGCACTCTGAGCACTGGTCGGCCTGGGAATTGTCATCATAACTGCCTATAAGGCCGTACTGCCATTTTGCAGGTCCTTCCAGCCCTGTCAGGAGGTAATAATTATAGTATTTGAATATCCTTGAGATAGGAATATCATTGGGGCAGTCTCCGCAGTAATCGCATTCATTGCAGGATATCATCTCCTGGACCTTACTGCTTCCCTGCACCATCTCTATAAATTCTTCTTCTTCAGTTGATATCTCCTCCGGACTTTCTGCTGCCTTAAGGTTCGCCCTTAGCATTTCCAGGTCCTCCATTCCGGAAAGAGCTAAAGATACATCCTTATTTGAAAATACAAATTTTAAAGCCAGGCTGGGAAGATCTATATCTCCTGACTCCTTCAGGACATCGACTTTAAGATCAGCGATCCTGCCGCCGGCAACCGGCCCCATAACAGCAACTCCTACACCCTTACTGGCAGCATATGCTATTGCATCTTCATTCGTGGTATCCAGGAAATTATACTGGCAAAGTACCGTTTCTAGCATACCCATATTTACCAGCCTTATTAGGAATTCAGGATAATCATGGAAAGAAAATGATATATGCTTTATAAGGCCTTCTTCTTTTATTTTCCGGGCTTCTTCCATGACATTATATTTATTTATTTTTTCTTCAAAGAAGTATTCGGTAAGGTTATGGAAATGGTAAAAGTCTATATGATCCCGGTCCAGCCTTTTAAGTGATATCTCAAGGTACTTCCTATAGTCTCCCGGTTTTTCTATTCTCCAAATAGGGCTCTTGGAAGAAACATAGACCTTACCTTTCCAATTATTAACTGCCTTTCCCACTACCATCTCACTCTGTTCATGGCAATAGGGAAAAGCTGTGTCCACATAATTTATGCCTCCCTTTAAGCCTTCAGTTAAGAGCTCTACAGATTTATCCTCGTCAATTAACCATTTACCGTCTTTTTCTTCTCCGGGAAGCCTCATAGCCCCGAAACCTAGTTTAGAGACCTTTGTTCCAGTATTTCCGAAATCCCTGTATTCCATAGGTTTTTACCTTTCTAAATTAAGAATATCTAATGCTCATGCTCTACTATACCATATCCTCCTGTACCCGGGTCCCTGAATATAGGGCATTTAGGCGGATTGAGGCTTAATGTGCTGTACATGATAATCCCAGCCACAATAAAAATGGCACCGATTATATTGCCGGTCATCTTATATTTCTGTATAAGGATTATCCTGTAACTTACTATCTGGGCTACAATAATTGAGATGATAAATATAACTATATCTATGGCAAGACTCTCGATCTTAAAGATCCAGGTATAACCATAAAAAAGTGCAGCTATGACCAGCGGCATAGTTAGGAATGATATTCCCTTGGCAAAGAAGAAATTCTGGGTCTTCCTGCCGAATACAAAAAACTCGATAAAAGTCCAGATAAAGGCGGGCCAGAAGCCTATCTTGAAATGTTCCCAGGTGCTTTCATTGACTCCGCTTATCACCGCCATGGGTGTCCAGTCTCCGCTAAGCTCAAATGTGAAATGCAGAAGCGCACCGGCAAGAGAAATAAAAAGTATTCCCCAGAACTCCCAGGATAGTATCTTTTTTCTTTCCATGCTGACCTCACCTCAGGTATGTTTTGTGAAATGATATAGCATTATTATATATAGATATTGAATATTTTAAAATTTTTTACAAAGATTAATAATGGCAAGTAAGGTCAAACTGCCTGTTTCGAATCTCCTATGAGCTATTATTTACAATCAATAGATATATTTTTATAAACTATCTAATATTTATTTAAACAATAGTAGATTTGGGTTAATATAAATTCAAATCAGTATTTCCTATTTTATTGGACTTATATGAAAATAGAGAGACAATTTTATCTAGACTGGTTAAGAATAATTGTCATTGCCTCCTTGATTCCTTATCATGCATCTCTTACATATACAAAAATCGGCGAT
>Ga0180431_10005168_pt1 | contig 16016 bp, 11 predicted proteins | sample SS_ome_11_FD_132459 | JGI IMG/M metagenome (GOLD analysis project Ga0180431, IMG submission 132459) | Hypersaline lake sediment archaeal communities from the Salton Sea, California, USA - SS_1_MS_1 metaG | ecosystem: Environmental > Aquatic > Non-marine Saline and Alkaline > Hypersaline >... | reverse complement strand
TTACTGAAGTCCACCGGAACCTGAAATAGCGTGTCTTATATATGTGAAAGCTCATCATTTATATAGATTTCTTGAAACTAGAAATTCGCTCTGTTATCTTCAATGCATCACGGTACCGCACCTTCAGGAGACAACCATGGGAATCAACGCGATAGTGGGAATTGTCGTAGTAGGTCTGGCACTCAGCGGTATTTCCTTCCTCGTTTTCTGGTCCAGAAGATCCATTGAAATGATGCGGCGAAACGGCCATCGGACACTCAGGCAGGTTATCATAGAGCGAAGAACCGGGAAATCAAAATGAGCGGAGTTGAGCGGAACGAAGTCCATTCGGAGTTATCGAGAGATCTGAACCTCTTTCACATACTGATGATGGGACTCGGAATGATGATCGGCGCCGGTGTATTCCTCGGTGTCGGGAATTCCATCGGCATTGCCGGACCGGGAGGAGTTCTTCTCACCTTCGCCCTCAACGGCGTTATCGCGCTCCTGACCGCCATGTCATACGCGGAGCTCAGCTCCGCGATACCCAGGGCGGGAGGAGCGTATAATTTCGCCCGCGTGGGTTTCGGCAGGGGAACGAGCTTCGTGGCCGGGTGGATGGAGTGGTTCGCGTCTTCGGTCGCGGGAAGCGTTTACGCGCTCACCTTTGCCATCTACACCCTCCGCTATTTCGAGCAGCTCGGGATACTGGGATGGCTTCCGTTCTCCATGAACGCGGCGATCAAGATAACGGCGGTCGCCGCAGCCGTCTTTTTTTTCTATATCAATTACAGGGGGGCTTCGGAAACGGGCCGTATAGGAGCCTTCTTTACCGCGGGTCAGATACTCTTCCTGGCGATCATCGGGGTGGCCGGCGTAGTCGTTGCGGCCCGGGATCCGGCCAGGCTCGCCAATTTCAATCCCTTTCTTCCTCATGGGTGGTCGAAAATACTCATTACCATGGGGTTTACCTATGTGGCATTCGAGGGTTTCGAGGTCATAGCGCAGGCCGGAGATGAAACCATCGACCCGAAGAGCAACCTGCCCAAGGCAATGCTCTACTCCGTTTATATCGTGACCCTTCTCTATACCTTTATCGCGTTCGCGACCGTCGTTTCGGTCAAATCCGGCACCCCGGGCGTGGAAGGTCCGGTGTGGGAATGGATAGGATCTTTCAGGGAAAAGGGGTTCGGCGAAGCGGTCTCGCGTCTGCTCCCCATGGGGAACATCCTCCTTACCCTTGCCGTCATATTCGCCTCCACCTCCGCGCTCAATGCCACGATCTACTCCGCGACAAGGGCGTCCTACGCCCTCGGACGCGACAGCATGCTTCCACGTTTCTTTTCTAAAATATCCTCCAAACGCAGGACGCCCGTTATGGCGCTCCTGTTTACGGGATTGATCGTCCTGTGCGTCGCCACGTTCCTTCCCACGCTGCACGTCGCCTCGAGTGCCAGTATCATGTTCCTCTTCCTGTTTCTCATGGTGAACCTCTGCGTCATCAAGATAAGGTACAACATGGGTGACGAGCTCGATTACGGTTTCATCATGCCGCTCTTTCCCGTTTTTCCCATCCTCGCGGTCCTTATACAGGTGACGCTCGCTGTTTGGCTCATAAAGATGAGCCTCATTGCCTGGATCATCGCGCCTGCGTGGATTGCGGCCGGAGTCGCCATCTATTTTCTCTATTCAAGAAAACATGCAAAGGCCGGAGAACATGACGTCCACGTAATCGAGGAAGAGCGCGCGCCCGAGGGAGACGAGTTTCGTATAATGGTGACATGCGCGAACCCTCACTCCGCGCTCGGTCTTGTTCGCGCCACCTATGCCCTGAGCGGAGCGAAGAAGGCGCGTGTTGAGCTCCTCCACATGGTCACCGTTCCCGCGCAGGTCCCTCTTTCCGACGCGCATAAGTACGCGCTCGAGGGCAAGGAAGCCATGATAGAGGTTATGCTCTATCTGGCGCCGCTCTTTCCGGTAAGCACCGGAATCAGGTACTGCAGGAGCGTCGCGCGCGGAATCGTGAGTGCCGTGCGGGAAAAGCGCGTGGGCATGCTCATCATGGGGTATTCAAAGGGGAGAAAGACGCACGGGTTCAGGCTCGGTTCCACCCTCGATCCCGTTATCGAACGGGCCCCCTGCGACATAGTCATATTCAAGGATGCACCGCACGGTAAGTATAAAAACATACTCGTGCCGATTGCGGGCGGTCCGAACAGCGCCTTCGCTTTCGAAGTTGCGAGCATACTGCTCGAACGGGAGGGGGGAGTCATTACCCTCCTGACCGTGGATACGGGGAAGAAGACGCTCGATATCGACGGGTTTATAAGGGAGCATGGCGCTACGGCCCGTCTTTCTCCCGGCAAAATACAAAAAAAGTCAATTCGGGCGGATGATGTAACGGGGGCCATTGTAGAGGAATCGCGAGACCACGACCTCGTAGTGGTGGGAATAACGAACAAACCGCTCATGTACAGGGCCGTGCACAGCACTATTCCCGAGCGGGTGGCCGACGGAGTGAAGAAACCGCTCGTCATGGTAAAGGCGCCGGGCGGCGTGAGCTCGATGATCAAACGCGTCGTGTAAACGGCCTTGCCGCCCGCCGTATATTGAGCCATTATTGTAGGTAAGCAAAAAACGGGAAAGGCCCTTACGTGACTTTTTCCGAGTGCGGAGGGAACGGTTGGGACTGGCTGACAGAGATTATATGAAGGCCGATTATTCCCCTTCGAAAAAGGAAGAGAAGGAGCGAAAGCCCTCTCTTCGGAGCAGGATCGGTTTTTTCTTCTGGCGCCTGAAACGCGGTCTTACCGGACGGGGAGCGAAAAAACCGGATTTAAAATCCTGACTTCTAAAGGACTTTAATGGGCGGGAGAGAGGCTGTTCCGCCCGGAAAGGACGATCATGGCTGTTGTTCGAGTCCGGGGAACGGGCGAGGAAGCGGTCATTGACCCGGTTACGTCCATTCTCGTCGCGCTCCAGCGCAAGGGGATCGGAATAGAGACCGTCTGCGGAGGACGTGCGCAGTGTGGAAGATGCGTCGTGCGCATCGTGAGCGGCGGAGAAAAACTCTCGAAAAAGAAACCGCCTGAGGCGCATCGGTTGGAGATCCTGAAAGCCGGCGAAGACATGCGTCTTGCGTGTCAGACTTATACCGTCGGAGATGTTGAGATCGAAATAATTAACCGGCCCGTTTGATAGAGGCCGGTGATGCCCCGGTATGAGGGATAAATTTCTTGGGACCTCCCCCGGGGTCGATGTCGCATGTAGCGGGATTTTTTACTCTCCTCCTCATACGTAATTTTCATGAGACGTTATCTTCATGCAAATTTATTTTTCAGGAGCCGTCCTGTGACGGAATTGAATGAAGGGATTAACAGCACTATTGAGAGAAAGGGCCTCGGGCTCGGTATAGATGCCGGCGGGACCTATACCGATTCGGTGCTCTACGATTTCGGAACGGGCAAAGTGACGGCCTGGTTCAAGGCCCTGACAACACATGAAGATTATGCTTTAGGAATAGCGAACTGCCTTCGGGGCCTGCTCGAAAAGGTCGATGAGGATACCTTCAGTGAGGTTCTTCTCGTCTCTCTGTCTACCACGATCGCGACGAACGCGATCGTGGAGGGGAAAGGAGGGAGGCCGGGCATTATTCTCATCGGGTATGACCGGTATACCCTGAACCGGATTTTTCTCGAGCCCAGTGTCGTTATCGGGGGAGGGCACACCATAAACGGAGAGCGTACGGAACCGCTCGACGAGAAGGAGGCGGTCGGGGCGCTGGAAAAGCTCATCGCAAGCGGGGTCGATGCCATCGCCGTTTCAAGCGAGATCGGCGTGCGCAATCCGGAGTATGAGAAGGCGGTGAAGGCGCTGGCGGCACGGATGACCGATATCCCCGTTGTGTGCGGGAGCGAGCTTACCGGAGAGCTCAACTGCGTGAAGCGCGCGAATACCTGTTATCTGAATGCCCGGCTCCTTCCGCTCGTTTCCCATCTCCTTGCTTCGGTAAGGGATGTGCTCGCCCGGTTTCGTATTGAAGCGCCGCTCATGATTGTCAGGGGTGACGGAACCCTGATGAGTGAAGCGGTCGCCTCGGTCCGTCCCATAGAGATGGTGCTGTCCGGACCCGCGGCATCCATCATGGGGGGCGCGCACGGCCTGGACGCGCCGACCGGGTATGTCGTGGACATGGGTGGGACCACGACGGATGCGGCGCAGGTTGAAAACGGTTTCGCCCGGTTCAGGGAGGGGGGTATTTCGCTTCAGGGATTCAGGACCGCGGTGAAAACGGTTGACGTTCATACCTTCGGTCTCGGTGGGGACAGCTACGTGCAGATACACCGGGGAACGGGTGAGCCCGTCATCGGCCCCCGGCGGGTGGTTCCGCTGTGCGTTCTCGCCGCTCAGTACAGCGGCGTCGAGACCTTCCTCGAAGAGCTGGGAAAGGCTCGGGAGGCGGAGCTGGAGCTTGTGCAGCCGGCTGATTTCTTTCTCTTTCAGCGGCAGCCGTACTGGGAGGACATACATCCGCAGGAGAAATCGATCGCGAACGAGCTCAGAGAGAGGGGCCCATTGAGCAGGGTCGAGCTTGCCAACCGTGTGGAGTCGTCCGGAGTTTCCCTGCTCAGGACCGACAGACTGGAATCTTACGGGAGCATTATCAGATCGGCCCTTACGCCGACCGATGTTCTGCACGCGCTGGGGAGGCTGTCGATATGGGATACAAAAGCCGCCTGTCTGGGGCTGGACCTCTATGCCGAAAGAGCCGGGACGGAGTCCGGCGATTTCGGACGTAAAATTCTCGATGCCCTCTACCGCCTGCTTATTCGGGAGCTCCTTGGATTTTTCTGCGAACAGGAAGGGTTTACGGAAAACGTGGCCCTCGCAACTTCGGTTTCGGACCACCTCCTGGACCGGAATAGCAAAATTCGTATAGACGTCAGGGTTAGGCCACCGTTTGTCTTTATCGGCGCGCCGGCGCGGTCTTACGCGGACGGGCTTCGGGATTTACTGGACATCGATATCATTGTCCCCCAAAACAGCGAAGTCGCGGGTGCTGTCGGAGCCATAACGGGCGGTATCCGTCAGACCGTGTCTATCCTGATACGGCCGATCCATGACATCGAATTCGTCGCGTTCAGCGAGGAGGGCAGGACGCATTTTGAAACCCTCGCCGAAGCAAAGCACGAGAGCGTTCGGCTCGCGAAGCGTCTCGTTACGCGGAAGGCCGTACTCGCGGGCGCCCGTTCGTTCAACGTGGATGTCAGGGTGGATGACAAACGTCTGAATCTCGCCCGTGACGATGAAATCTATCTAGAAACCGTCATTACCGCGTCAGTGGAAGCCACGCCCGCCATGCGGGAGTAGCGGCGGCGTTCCCTTTTTCTGTTTTAAAAACCGGACGGCTTCAATATACTAAAGCTATGAAGCTCGGGCGTGCGATTCCTCTACTATTCTCCCTGCTTTTATTCAATCCTCTTTTCGGGGAGAATCCTCCCGACCTGGCTCAAATCAACGAACTGATCAGGAACGCCGATGAAACCGCGCTCAGGCGGGCCTGCGGCGACCGGGGACTCGATACGACCGGACGTCCCGCGGACCTCCGGAGAAGGATACTGGACTACGAGATGGGGAGGTACCTCCTCCCTTTCGAGGAAAAGAAGACGGAAGAGGGCAGGATCGTACTGAACCATGCTGATTATATAGAGTACAGGGAGGCTGAAAACGGGGACGAAATCGTCCTTCTGAGCGGAAGCGTCGACGTCCTTTACGACAAGCGGAGAATAAAGGCGGATGATGTAAGGATAAACAACACGAGGGGCCTCGTGGTGGGAGAGGGCGACGTGTTCTTCACCGAAGAGGATGGCGAGCCCTACGTGGGCAGGAGCTTTTCATATGACACGAACGGGGACAGGGGATACTTTTACGAGGCAATGACTCCGCTGGGAAACCTCGTTTACAGGGGAGATGCCATACGGAAGATAAACGACGAGGAGAAGTATGTGGCTGAGGACGTGGTGCTCACGCCGTCGGCCATACGCTATCCCCACGCACGGGTTGAAGCCGACCGTTTCTACCTCTATGAAGGGGAGCGGGCGCTGGTGAAAAATGCATCGCTCTACTACGGGCAGACCGAAGTCGCCCGGCTTCCCTATTATTACAAGAACGTGAAGGAGAAAAAGCTTCAGTCCGCACTCCACTTCAGGGAACGGTCCGGCCTTGTCGTTCAGAACACCTATACGCAGGTCAAGACCGACGAGAAGCAGCTTATTCTCAAGGGAGATTTCTACGAGCGGCTCGGTCTCTATTCGGGAGTGGATTATAATACGAACGGGGAGCGGTGGGAATCCAGTACGGGCCTGTCCGCCGCCCTTTCCAACGACGTCTACTTCTACGATGCGGTTGAGGAGAACTGGAGCCCCCTCGGGCCCCCGGGATCCGCTGCCCCCGCGATTTCACGCTCTCCCAGGTTCGGAACCACGACGTACCAGAAGCTCAAATTCTCGAACGGCTACAAAAATACCACGGAGCTGGGTCTTACGTATATCTCGGACCCGTACTATAATTACGATTTCGAGCGGCGCAGGAGCGGTTTCGATATCTTCGATTTCATCGCGCAGGCCGAGTCGGACTATCCGCGCAAGGGGGACGGTTATTCATGGTACCTCGACAACCGGTTCACGCAGGGGAATCTCGGCGTAACGCTGGAAAACGACGTTCGTTTCGAGCCGCAGAGAAACACGGATGAGGAAATCGTTTCGCTTCCGGATTATTACGATTACCGGCTCTATACGGTGAAGGCTCCCGTCCTGGGGATACGTCACACCGCGGATGTATTTACCGGGTCGAGCTCACCCGTTATAGCCGACATGACGTACGCAAGCAAGCTGAACTACGCGCACCTGGTCTACTACAACGAGCTCGGCAGGTCCTCGAGTGAGCTGCACAAGGCCGATACGGAGGTATCGCTGACAAAGGATTACTACGCGGGCGACTACGTCCGGATTACCCCGCGTGCCGGAATAGGAGCTGAAGGGCAGCATCATATCGACGCGAACGACTCGGAGCTCGCTGACGACAGGCGGCGCAGCATGGTATACTCACGCACGGAAGAAGAGGTCCAGCTCGGACCGTCGAATGTGTATATCGAATTCGCGCATGATTTAAAATACAAGTGGATCGGGCCCGACGATCTCTACATATACAACAGGTACAGGGTGCATGACCTGGGCGCAAAGGCATACGCGGAGTTCTGGAAGGTTTCGGACGAGCTGAAGACGGCATACGACCTCCGCCCGGTATATGACTGGACAACGGGAAGGTACGAGACATACCGGTTCGAAAGGGAACGATTCGACCCGCTGAGGAATACCTTTATTTTCCAACCCGTTTCCCAGGTACGCTTCAAGGATGTGCTGATTTACGATATCGGGTTTTCGGAGTTCAAGACGAACGAGCTGGCTTTTTCCTATGTGAGCGATGATGTGTACGTGGGAGAGCACGCGCTGAACATCATGTGGGACCTCGCGTGGAAGCATAACTTTATAAATCCCATCGTCGATTCCCTGACCTCGACTTTCGGACTCGACGCGGACCTGCACCGTTTCTGGACGGCCTATTTCCGGGTGCATTCGAGGAACGACGATGTGTGGCGGTACCTTCCGAAAACGGCCCGGGAGCTCGGTACCGAACCGGTCAATCTCTTTGCGGATCTGGTTAAATCCCTGAACTTTTTCAGCGATGAGGACAGAAAGGCTTCGTATTTCAAGATGAAGAGCATATCTTTTGGATTTATCAGGGACCTTCGGGATTGGGAGATGCGGTTTGATTATACGGGAAACAGGGAGCTCTCCTACGACGGAACGAGGTACATCTGGGACAACACCTACTCGATCAGCATGGGGCTGAAGGACGTAAGCTCGGTGAACCTGCACACGGTTATCAGGGACTAGAGGCCATTGCGGGTAACGGGAAGCTGTCAATGGCCGATACCGGGTTTTTGAAATATGGCAACCGTTACGGTCCTCCCTCTTAAGCGGGAACCGGCGAAGGAAACGGCTCTTACATGAATGCATCCGTAATCATTCCAACCCACAACAGGGAAGAGATACTCCAGAGAGTACTGGGGTACTATGCGCGGCAGGTCGGGGCCGTTGATTTTGAGATCATCGTTGTGGATGACGGATCCACGGATGGTACCCGGTCCCTGTTCGAGGGCCTTCGGAAATCGGAAATCAAGAGAAAGCGTATATGCGAAGAGTACGGCGAGAGGATACGGGAGATAAGGAAGGGATGGTACAGGCCCGATCCCGGGGAGAATCTCGTGCTCTCTCCGGCCGAGCTCTATCTTACCTTTGTGCATATTGAAAAAGCGGGACGCTCGGTTGCGAGAAACGTCGGGGTCTGTTTCTCGGCCTATCCGCTCATCATATTTGCGGACGACGATATTTTCGTCGAGCCGGAGTTCGTGAAGAAACATGTGGAGTCGCACCATTTCGACGACAGACTCGTTGTGATGGGGAGGGTTCTTCACACGCAGGATCTTCAGAATCCGTTTTCGGCGGGGTGGAAGCTGAAGGACATCAATACCGCCTTTCTCTCCACGGGAAACGCTTCCGTGCTGAAGAAACACATCATCGATGCCGGTCTTTTTGACGAGACCTACACGGTGTACGGGTGGGAGGATTTCGATCTGGGTATACATTTGAGCGAGCTGGGCCTCGACTCGGTCAAAAAACGCATCAACGGCTATCACTACGCTCCCGCCCTCCGTTCCATCAGGCCCGCAGATGTGTACGAGAAGGAGAAGGAGCGGGGATTGAGCGCGGTTTATTTTTACAAAACCCATCCCCTCCGCTGGGTCGAACGGTTCACGCTCATACACAACGCCCCCGTCCGCGGCCTGGTGAAGTTTCTCGGACTGAACAACTGGTTCCTGTCAAGAAACCGGATTTCCCTGTTAAAGGGGCTTCTGCTTCTCATTATAAGGTACAAAGGCTATTTCGACGGAATCGAGGAGGGTTTGAAATTGGATCCGGAGAATGAAGCCGAAAAGAAAAAATCGGGTGGGCCGCATGGCCGAGCAAGCTGAGCGTGATCTCATTATTTTTTCCAACAGTCCCGGCGAAGTTTCCGGATGGGTCCGTCCCTTCGTCGACACGCTGGTGAGCAGCGGTAAGGCCGGCCTTTTCAGGACGTTCCTCATCATACATCCCTGCCAGTTCGGAACGGGACGCGAGCCCTTTGTCGCTGCGAGCTTTCCGGGAATCGATCATATCGTACCTCCGTCACGCTACCTCGCCTACCTCCTGACAGGGTCGTGGAGAAGAAGGTTCGGAGTCCGGGAGGAAGGCGTGATCATCTCTCTCGGGGGTGACCTCAGGCATCCCGTCATCTTCAACAGGAGGATGCGTCTGGGCTACCGGCTCTATGCCTACTCCGACAATCCCAATGTTCCGGGCAAAGAGGGGAATTACGAGAGAATATATGTTCGAAGCGGGACTATACGGGACCGGTATATCCGGAAAGGGGTGCAACCGGACCGTGTCGTCGTTACGGGGGATCTCGTGTACAGCTCGGTACACGCGCTGAAGAGCCGCGGGGAGGCGCGGCACCTGCTCGGCCTGTCTGAGGGCGATACGGCCCTCGCCGTTCTCCCCGGGAGCAGGGATTTCGAAATGCTCAACCTCCTGCCCGTCTTCCTCAAGGTGCTGAAGGACGCGGGCGAAAAGTTCGGTTTTCTCAAATATTTTCTCTTGAAATCACCCTATGTCTCGTATGACCTTATCCGCAGGGCCGTGGGCCCGGATTCCGGCATAGAGGGTGTCGAACGGATTTCCGGGGAGCTTCGCTGGGCCGACGCCGAGAAGGTGTGGTACGTGGACTTCGGCTCCCGGAGCATGAAGGTCCTGGAAGAGGGACTGGAATACTGGGGATCGGCTTTCGATCTCGCCCTTACCGTGGCCGGGACCAATACCATACAGCTCGCGTACAGGGGCGTGCCTCTTCTTGTGGTCACCCCGCTCAACAAGCCCGAGATCATACCTTTCAACGGAGTACTCGCGCTTCTCAAATGGATTCCCCTGATCGGTAAACCCGTTTTGAGACGCGCGTTTCTCCGGTACTCGCGCAGGTTCAAGTACAGCGCCCTTCCCAATATTTACGAGGACGAAGAGGTCGTGCCCGAGCTGTTCGGCGTTATCAGGACCGAGGATATAACGAACCGGCTGTTTTGCCTGATCGACTCGGACGAGCCGGCAGTGATTAAAAAACGGCTCGAGCGCTTCAGGCTGGAGAGTGACCCGGCTGAAACGATCGTCAGTTCCGTCTTTTCATAGAAAAGGTGAGCTATGCGTATTTTCATTATTGCGGGCGAGGTTTCCGCGGACGAACATGGAGCGTACCTGGCGCGTGTACTGAAGAAAGAGCGGCCGGAGTGCGAACTGTACGGTATCGGCGGAGAACGGATGGAAGAGGCGGGAGTCCGGGTAACGGGGAATCTTATTTCACTCAATGACTTCCAGTTCCGCTACTTTCCGCGTCTCTTTTCAAGGTCCGCTCTCAAGGGCCTCATAGCGGATTATGAGACATTCCTCCGGGAAAACAGATGCGACGCGGTGGTCATGATCGGCCTGGCCGAGGATGCGCATTACTTCACCCTCCGGGTCGCCGGTACGGCAACTTCCCTGGGTATACCGGTTGTCTACTATTTCTCGCCGCATGTATGGATATGGAGCGGGAGAAAGACGAGGAAAATTTCCGAATATTTCGACCTTGTCCTGACATTTTTCCCGCGAGAGGAGCGGGCCTACCGCGATGCCGGAGCTGAAACCGGCTATATCGGCCATCCCATGCTCGATGAGATTGGGGAAGGCGGTGATATGATTGAAGCGCGGAGCCGGTCCGGTGCGCGGCGGGCCGGGTTGCCGGGACGGGTTGTCTATTTTCCCGGAAGCAGGCCCGGGGAGATCAAACAGCACATGCCCATAGTAAGCGCACTCATAGCAGGGATGGAAGCAGAGGGCGAGTACGAGCATACGGTTTCCGCGCTTCCCGGACTGAGAGACGCAATCGACGGGTATCTCGCGGGATTGGGCCCGGACCGGGTGCGCGTGGTCGAGGGGAACGTGTACGATCTTATTAAGGGCGCGGACTTCATATTCGCATCCTCCGGTACGATCAGCCTGGAGATCGCGATTCTGGGAACACCGTTCGCCATATTCTACAGGCTACCCCGGTTAACCTATATCGTGGGAAGATGCTTTATCCGTTTCGACTACTTCGGCCTGCCCAACCTCATCATGGGAAGGCCGGTCGTTCCGGAATTCCTGCAGTCGAAGATCAATGTCGGCGAACTTGTACGTCTTGCGGTCCGTTCGATGGAAGACCCGGAATACAGGGAGAGCTGCAGGTCGAATTTTGACGCATTGAAGAAAGAGCTCGGCAGGCCCGGAGCCGTCCGCAGGGCTGCGCTGCGGATAATAGGACTGGCGGAAGCCCATGCCGGTGAGGAGAACGGATAACCGATGAATCCGGGTCAGAAAGGCATATTGTTCGTGTCAAACGGCTACGGCGAGGACGATGTGGCCTCACGGATCGCGGCCGAGATCAGCCGGCTGCGACCCGGACTTCCGGTAAAGGGATTTCCCACGGTCGGAGAGGGGCATCATTACGCCCGCAGGGGTATTGCGCTTGCCGGAAAGGGCTTGAAGCTTCCGAGCGAGGGCTTTATTCGAAGTTTTCGGACCTTTGGAGCGGACCTCAGCCGCGGGTTCATTCATAAGACGATGGGCCTCGGGCTTTCCATACGCCGGGCCGCGGAAAATGCCGATTTTCTCGTCATAACGGGCGATCCCTACCTCCTCCTGTTCACAACCCTCTTTTCCCGTGTCCGGCGGGAGCGAAAGATCTTCATCGGCCTGCAGCAGTCCGAGTGGTACGGGAGCAGAAAACCCTTCAAGGAACACTACAGCTTCATCGAACGGCGGTGGGTTCGCCGTTTCTGCACGCTCGGGTTTGTACGTGATGAAAAAACCTCAAGCTTCCTCCGGGAAAAGGGCATGGAACATATTCTGACCAGGGGTAATCCGATGATGGACTGCTTCGATACCGGCGATGGGAATATCTTTCCCGAGGGCCGAACGGTCGTCGGAGTGCTTCCGGGCAGCAGGAAGGAGGCGTATGATAATTTCGGACGGATTATTCAGGTACTCTCCCGGCTCGAACGGATCGGGGGCGGGCGGTATGATTTTTTCTTCGCCGTGGCTCTTTCCCCGAACCTCGATAGAGAGGTGATTGCCGAACGCTACGGACTGGGGGTTTCCGAGCTCAACGGGACCGAAAGAGACATCGGGTTTCATGGTTTCACCACGGCCGACGGCGTGCGACTGCTCTTTTCCACCGGGCTTTTCGGTGCGATCATCGGCGGAGCCCATATCGTGCTCGGGCTGTCGGGAACGGGGAACGAGCAGGCTGCCGGTCTCGGCAAACCCGTGGCCGCCTTCCCGGGACCGGGACCCCAGATAACGGAGAAATTCCTCCGGGCCCAGAAGAGGCTTCTCGGTATTTCCCTCCTGCTCTGTCCCGCCGATCCCGAGGAAATCGCGAGCCGGATATGCAGCGCACTCGGGGATGCCGAGCTTCTGAAAAGGATCGCTGAAAACGGCGGAACAAGAATGGCCGGGGTTGGAAGCGTTCCGAAGATTGCCGAAGACATCCTCCGACGTGTTGAAACAGGCCAGGGTCCATATGACGGAGTCAATCGACCCGGTTTTTCCGAAGGATAAGATTCCCGACGGTTTATGACGCGGGGTTGTTTCTTTCCATTTATAACCGCCACTCCATCCCTCCTCTTCCCGTTTACCCCTTCTGTCAGAGATACTGGAATTATCTTGACAAAATTGACCGCCCGGTATACAAAGGGGAGGTAAACCCCAGAAAGAAGGAGGTAGCACGATGAACAAAAGAATGAAAGTGCTCGCGGTGATGCTGACGGTGGTTTTCATCGTTGTCATGCTGCCCGGAGTACTCATGGCAAAGGATGACAAACCCGGCAAGGGGATGTATTTTCGCCTCGTCACCCACGGCGGAAACGACCCGTTCTGGGCCGTCGTTCAGAAGGGTATGATGGATGCTGCCAAGGAGCTCGGGTGCAGGGCCGATATCGACCTCTGCGGAAGCGACCTTCCGCTGCAGCAGAAGAGGTTCCAGGAAGCCGTTGCAATGAGGCCGGACGGGATCGCCCTCGTGGTCAACGACGACAAGATGTGGGACAAGCCGGTCGCGGACGCCATTGCAAAAGGCATAAACGTCATCGGCATGAACAACGACGACCAGATGGGGTCGGCGGGCAATGCGCGTATCTGCTACATCGGCCAGAACGAGCAGCGCGCGGGCCTGATGATCGGAAGGGCTGTCTTCGAGGCGGCGAAGAAAAAGGGTTGGAATATGAAGACCCTCAAGGTGGCCGCCGCCGTGGAAGTACCGGGGGCGAACTACGGAGTCGTACGGAGCGCCGGAATCAAGGACGCGATGAAGGAGTACGGCATTCCCGGCGATATCGAGATCATCGACGCCACCCTCGAAATGACGACAGCCGAATCCCGTATAACATCCTATCTCATCGGCCATCCGAAGACGCAGTGCCTCTTCGGGCTCGGCGGGATAGCGACGGACAGGCTGACCTCGGGCATGAAAAACTCGGGAAAGGAGCCCGGTGAAATAATGGCAGGCGGATTCGATGCGGCGCCCGGAACCATACAGGGATTGAAGACCGGTTACATGGTCGCCTCCATCGATCAGCAGCAGTACCTGCAGGGATATTTCTCCGTGTATGTTCTCTATCTGATGAAGAATTACGGGTTCGCACCGCAGATAGACACGGGCGGGTATCTCATTACAAAGGACAACATCAAGCTCATCGAGCAGCTCTCGCCGAAACAGATCAGGTAGCGTTTTGGAATAAGAAACCCTGCATTGGACCGGGCTCTGCTCGATTTGAACAGAGCCCGGATTTTTCTGCCTGTAGAACCCTAGGCTGTTTGTACCCCTGGGGATGAGCAGCCTATAACAATTATCCGGGGACGGCACAGTGAAGAACCTTCTTACCCGTTTTTTCAGGTATCCGGTTTCCTATACACTTATCGTTTTCATCATTCTTCTCGTCATATTCGGCATCTTTTCGATGGACCAGAGCTTTTTTAAAAAGGAGAACCTGCTTGCCCTGGGGAGGCTTGCACCCGACCTGGGGATCGTATCGCTCGGCGTGGGCATGCTCATGATAGCGGGGGAATTCGATCTTTCGGTCGCCTCGACCATACCGATGAGCTCCTTCGTTTTCGCCAAGCTGCTCGGATGGGGATCACCCCTCATCCTCATCATGATTGCGACGCTCGCGACCGGTATCGTGATCGGACTTTTCAACGGAATACTGGTTACGAGATGGGAGATACCCTCGTTCATCATAACACTCGGGACCATGATGTTTTGGAGAGGGGTGGTCTACACGCTCTCTCGGATGATGCCGATCGGTATCAGGGCGTGGCTCGATTACGGAACGTGGATAGATAAAGTATTCATCTGGAGGCTGTCCGGGGTTTTTCCCGTACAGGTTCTCTGGTTCGTTTTCTTCGCCGTTGTCCTCGGGGTCGTGCTCCACTTCCACAGGTTCGGCAACTGGATATTCGTTACCGGCGACAACAAGACCGCGGCCCATGCCATGGGTATAGATACGAATAAAGTCAAGATCATCTGCTATGTCATCGTCGGGTTTCTGTGCTCCTTCATGGGTATGATCCAGAACCTGCGAATCGAATCATTTGCGGCGAATCAGGGCGTCGGTTTCGAGCTCAAGGCGATCGCCTCCTGCGTGGTGGGGGGCACCTCCCTTTTGGGCGGGATAGGGAGCCTGCCCGGTATTTTTCTCGGGACATTGACCATACAGATAATCGAGAACGGACTCATACTGATGGGTGCGCCGCCCTTCGGTATCAGCGCGTTCATAGGTGCGGCCATCATTCTCTTCGCAATACTCAATATTTCGATCGCACGCACGGGCGACTGATAACTGTTCGGCGGGAGCCCCGGTAATTAAACCGGTGTAAAGGAGATTACAATGGGTGATACAAAATCAGGAGCCGGAAACGAAACTCCGCTCGTTCGCATGGTCGATATTCACAAGTGGTTCGGCAAGGTGTGCGCACTTCGCGGGATCAATTTCGAGGTGCAGCATAATGAGATTGTGGGACTCGTCGGAGACAACGGTGCGGGAAAATCCACGCTCATCAAGATACTGTCGGGGTATCACGGTGCGGACAGGGGTGAGATATACTTCGAGGGCAAGAAGATAAACATGAGCAATCCCAAAGACGCAAAAAAGCTGGGTATCGAGACCGTTTACCAGGAACAGGCTCTTTCTCTGCATGTATCCATCGCCCGTAACGTCTTTATGGGAAGGGAGCTGACCAGGACGCTCGGATTCATGGACCGCAAGCGTATGGATAAAGAGAGTATGGATGCGAACACGAAGCTCGGGCTTCGGATTAAGGACCCGGAAGCCATGGTTGAAGCGCTCTCGGGCGGCCAGCGTCAGGGAGTTGCCATCGCCCGCGTGCTCTACTTCAAGGCCAAGCTCGTCATACTGGATGAGCCCACCATCGCCCTTTCGGTCAAGGAGTCCCAGCAGGTTCTCGATTTCATGCAGCAGCTGAAAGCGAAGGGTATTTCCGTTATATTCATCACCCACAACATATTTCACGCCTACCAGGCCGCGGAACGTTTCTTCATCCTTTCGCACGGCGAAGCGCTCACGGATGTAAGGAAGGAAGACACCACCATCGATCATCTTATCGAGCTCATTGTCAGCGGAAGGGTTGAAATAAAGGAAGCGCAAGAGGGGAAAACATGACGATGTCCGCGGAACAATCCGAAAGACGACGGTCCATCGGCGGTTACCTTATCCGGATGCGTTCGCTGAACGTGTTCTTCATCTTCGTCATACTCTTCGCGGTCTTCACTTTTCTGTCACCCGGGAACCG